>Ga0070741_10014756_pt1 | contig 13436 bp, 13 predicted proteins | sample Coa_R1_4_FD_66440 | JGI IMG/M metagenome (GOLD analysis project Ga0070741, IMG submission 66440) | Surface soil microbial communities from Centralia Pennsylvania, which are recovering from an underground coalmine fire - Coalmine... | ecosystem: Environmental > Terrestrial > Soil > Unclassified ... | reverse complement strand
CCAGCCGGATGGCGTGGACGAAGGCGGGGGGCAGCTTCGAGATCAGGCTCGGGTCCAGGATCGAGTTGGCGCCGCCCGACTGCGGGATCTGGCCGATGACCGCGGGCGGCAGGTGAAGGTCCAGGATCCGGGTCTTCAAGTAGTCCGGCAGCCGGTTCGCCAGCACGGCGCCCAGGATCGCGCTGCCCACGGTGCCGCCCAGGTTGCGCCAGAACTGGATCTGGCTCGACGCGACGCCCATGAACTGGCGGGGCAGGGCGACCTGCACCGCGGTCAGGTACAGCGGGAAGGTGACGCCGAGGCCGAGGCCGACGACGATGAGGTCCGCCACCACGTGCCATTCCGGCACGGAGGGGGTGATCTGGGACAGCAGGTACATCCCGAAGATCATGATCGCGACCCCGATCGTGCCCAGGAAGCGGTAGTACTTGATGCGCCGCATCAGGAATCCGGTGAGGGTGCTCGCGCCCAGCAGGCCGAACATCATGGGCGTGATGAGCGCGCCCGAGTTCGTCGCGCTTATGCCCAGGACACCCTGGAAGACGAGCGGCGTGAACAGGATCGATCCGAACATGCCGAACGCGGTCAGGAAGCCCACGATCATGCTCACGGTGAACGTCGGGTTGGCGAACAGGTGCAGCGGAACGATGGGGTGCTCGACGCGAGACTCCACGAAGACGAACGCGGCCAGCATCACGGCGGCCAACGCGAGCAGACCCATGACCTGCGGTGACGTCCAGGCGTGGTCGCGGGTGATCGTGAGGGCGATGAGCAGCGGTACGACGCCTGCCGTCAGTGTCACGGCGCCCCAGAAGTCGATGTCACGCCACGAGGCCTTCGAACGCACGTAGGGGAGGCCGAGCAGGACGACGATCACGGCGATGATGCCGACCGGGATGTTCACCTCGAACACCCACCGCCAGCTGTAGTGGTCGGTGATGAAGCCGCCGGTTGTCGGCCCGATGATCGAGCTCAGCCCGAACACGGCGCCGAACACTCCCTGGAGCCGCGCGCGCTGGCCCGGCGGGAACAGGTCTCCGATCACGGTGAACACGGTCGCGAACAGCACGCCGCCGAAGACGCCCTGGATGCCGCGGAACACGATGAGCTGCGTCATGTCCTGGGACAGGCCGCACAGAGCGGAGGCCGCGACGAACCCGATCATTCCGGCGAGCAGGAACGGCTTGCGGCCGAACAGGTCGCCGAGCTTGCCGGCGATCGGCGTCATCGTCGTCGACGTCACCAGGTAGGCCGTGGTCACCCAGGCGAGGCGGTCGAGGCCGTTGAGGTCCGCCACGATGCGAGGGATCGCCGTGCCCACGATCGTCTGGTCGAGGGCGGCGAGCAGCAGCGCCAGCATCGTGCCGGCGGTCGCGAGGATCACGCGGTTGCGGGAAAGCCCGTGGGTGAGGTGCATCGTCGTTTCGGTCGTCGTGGGCCTCTCGGTTGCCGTGTCGGTCACTTGCCCAGCTCCTTCCTGGCGTTCTCCACCAGCTTCAGGCACAGGTGTCGCAGCTGCGCCAGGTCTTCCTTGGTCATGCCGCCCGCGATCGCGAACTGTCGTGTCAGCCCTTCCTTCCAGATCCCTTGGATGCGTTCACGCCCCGCCGGGGTGAGCCGTGCCCGCACGGAACGCCGGTCCTCGGGGTCCGGCACCCTCTCGACGAGTCCCTGGCGCTCGAGGTGGTCGACCAGGCCCGTCACGTTCCGGGGCGTTGAGTCGAGGCCCTCGGCCAGCTCGCCCAGCGGCATGTCGCCGCATCGGTGAAGCCGGAAGAGCACGGCCAGGCGGCCCTCGCTGAGGTCGTGCTTGTCCGCCCACCGGTCCTGCAGCAGGTGCACGGTGCGGGCCGCGACGCGAAGGGCGGAGATCGCCTCGACAGCCGTGTTGTCGGCGTCCAGGGGCCCGAGCAGCTCGCGCATGCCAGGCTGGTACAGTCTGCCGTCCGGGTCGGTGGCGAGCTCCCAGCCGATCTTCGACAGGTCGGCCGGCTTGATCTCAGCTTCCTTCATATTGAACGAATTCATTATTACCAAGTACAGATCTTCGTCGCAAGTTATTCTCAGGACGATGTTCGTCGCGGCGGGGATGGGGGCCGACCGGTTCTGCGAGGCGGTGCTGAGGCTCGGCGGTGAGGCGGCTCCCTTCGACGGCACACTGCCTCCGAAGCTGCGCCTCATCCACCTGGAAGCCTCGTCGGTCCTGGCTGATTCCGATTCCGGGGGCCTCCGCGAGGTCGCGGACCTGGCGAGGTCCTCCGGGGCGATCGTGTCCGTGGATTTGGGGCCGCCGGACTGGGTCCGGTCGGTGGGTGGCTCCCGCGCGACCTACCGGCTCGCCGGCCTCCGTCCGGACCTGCTTTTCGCCCGTGAGGACGTGGCGGCCGAGCTGGGCGCGCCGCTCGAAGGCATCGCGTCCGTGGCGGTGCTCGTCCGGCCGGACGGTTGCGAGGTGTACGGCCGTCGCCTGGCCGCCGCACCCGGCCAGGAAGTGGACGCCGACACGCTCGCCGCCGCGTTCTGCGTGGCGTTCGCCGACGGAGTCGCCCCGGTCGAGGCGGCGGCCCGCGCCCTGGTCGCGGGCTCGATGCTTGCCATGGGCGAGAATCCGGTGGACCGATGATCGTCGACGCACATCTCGACATCGCCTGGAACGCCGTCGCCCACGGCCGCGGCTTCCTGGCTCCGCCTCCGTCCGGTTACCTGGTCAGCCGGTCGACACTGACCGCGGCCGGCGTCGGCCTGGTGTTCGCCACCATCTACACCGCGCCGGCGTACGCCGAGCGTTCGATGCGCACGCGTTTCGTGTACGAGAACGCTCACGAGGCGCACATCATGGCCGTCACCGAGGTCAACTACTACCGGAGCTGCGGCCTTGAGTTCATCGGCGACCGCGCCGCGCTGGCCCGATACGTCAAGAGCTGGCGCAAGGGCATGCTCTCCGCCGTGCTTCTCATGGAGGGCGCGGACCCCGTCGAATCGCCCTCCCAGCTCGGCGCTTGGACGGAAATGGGAGTCCGCATCATCGGCCCGGCCTGGGGCCGCACGCGCTACTGCGGCGGCACGGGGTCCCCCGGCGGGCTGACCGACCTCGGCCGCCAGCTGCTCAAGGCGATGCAGCGGCGCAAGGTCATCCTCGACATCAGTCACATGGCGGAGGAGTCCGTGGCGGATTCGTTCGCGATGTGGCGCGGGCCGATCATGGCCTCGCACAGCAACGCACGCGAGATCGTCAAGGGCGACCGCCAGGTCACCGAGGCGACGGTGGCGGAGATCGCGCGCCGTGGCGGCGTCGTCGGAGTGAGCTTCTACCAGCACCACCTGCGATCGTCAGGCCGCTCGTCGCTGGACGACGTCGTACGGCACATGCTCCACCACGCCCGCGCGGCCGGAGGTCCGGAACATGTGGCGATAGGGACGGACCTCGACGGCGGCTTCGACAGCCGCTACGCGCCGGTCGACTCGGTGCTGGAGCTTCGCGAGCTGCAGCGATTGCTGCGCCGCCACTTCAGCCGAAGCCAGGTCGAGGACATCATGGGCGGGAACTGGCTGGGATTTCTCGCTAGGTCTCTTCCGGAATAGCACCCGAATCGGAGGTGGTTCGTCCTCTCCGGTCGGCCCCTCCGGCGCTGCGCGCCACCTCCCACAGGGTGGGGAGGAGTAAGAGCAGGCGGCTCTTAGATCTTTTCCGCGACGGCCTTCGCCGTGATGAACGCGAAGCCCATCCCGTGGCCGGTGAACCCGGCGCAGATGTACACGTTCGGCATCCCCTCCAGGGCTCCGGCCATCGGCAGCCCATCCGGCGTGAATCCCATGATCCCCGCCCACCTGTGGGTGACCGCGGCCTTCACTCCCAGCGCTGCCAGGCCACCGTCCAGCCGATCCTGGATCTCCGGCGTCGGCTTGGCGTCGTCGGTCAATTCCGTGTCGAGCGATGTGTCGCGCCACCCACCCAGCAGCACCTCCCCGCTCGGCAGCTGACGCCAGTACCGATATCCGAAGTGCGAGTACGTCGGAAGGTCCACGACCGTCTTGCTCTCCGGCGCGGTGGCAGCCATCTGCGCGCGCGTGGGCTGGATGCTGACGTTCGGCACGAGCTGCCGCGTGTACGCGTTGGTGGCCAGGATCACGACGCCCGCCTCGCACTCGGCGTCGGCGGTGCGCACGATGACGCCGTTGCGGCGCGGCTGGATCGACTCGACCGGCACGCCTTCGCGGATCCGATGCGGTTCGGCCTGGCGCGCCAGGGCGGCGACCATCGCCGCGGGGTCGATTTCGCCGTCCCGAGGATTGACGAGTCGAGTGCCGTCCCAGCGCGCTTCGAACCCGTCTTCGTTCAGGAGGTGCTCGGACTCGACGAGCAGCTCGCGCTCCTCTTCGCTCGCGGCAAGAATCGCGCTGCCGAGCCTCCGGTGTCCCACCTTCTGCCCGCGCGCGGCCTCGATCATCCGGTCCTGGTTCTCGTTGGTGAGCTCCCACACCTCGCGCGCCTTCTCGCGACCGTAGGTCCGTACGGCTTCCGCGTACGAGGTGGCCACACCCGCGAGCAGGAAACCCGCGTTGCGCCCGCTGGCGCCGAAGGCGATGTGCACCCGTTCGACGATGACGGCGTCGATCTTTCGAGCGCCCAGGTGGTGGAGCAGGCTCACCCCGGCGATCCCTCCGCCCACGATGAGGACGTCCGCCTTCTCGGGCAGCTTACCCGGGTACTTTTCGGTTGGCGCGGGCCAGAAGGGGAGGGTCACGCGGTCCATTCTCGCGGGCAAATACAATCCGGGTAGTGGAGTTCGAGAGCTACGACGTCCTGATCGTCGGCGGTGGACTCGCCGGCATCAGGGCCGCGATAGCTGCCGTCGAGGCCAATCCCAGGGTCAAGGTCGGGATGGTCTCGAAGGTGTATCCGATGCGCAGCCATACCGTGTCCGCCGAAGGCGGGGCGGCCGCCGTGATGCGACCTGAAGACTCCTACGAGACGCACGCGTTCGACACGATCAAGGGCTCCGACTACCTGGCCGACCAGGACGTGGTGGAAGCCTTCGTCCGCGAGGCACCGCTGGAGATCATCCAGATGGAGCACTGGGGGTGCCCGTGGAGCCGCGACGACGATGGCAAGATCTCGGTCCGCCCGTTCGGCGGCATGACCACGTGGCGGACGTGCTTTGCGGCCGACAAATCCGGCTTCCACATGCTCCACACGGTCTTCCAGACCTCGCTCAAATACCCGCAGATCCACCGACACGACGAGGCGTTCGTCACCAAGCTGCTCATCGAGGACAGCCGGTGCGTCGGTGTCGTCGCCCTCGACATCCGCAGCGGCCGGTTCGACGCCATCACGGCGAAGTCGGTGATCCTGGCCACCGGCGGCCTCGGGCGCATCTACGCGTTCACCACCAACGCCAACATCTGCACGGGTGACGGCATGGCGCTCGCGTACCGAGCGGGCGCGGGTCTCAAGGACATGGAGATGGTCCAGTTTCATCCGACCGGACTTCCGTTCACCGGCATCCTGATCACGGAGGCGGTGCGCGGCGAGGGCGGATACCTGCTCAACAACCAGGGCGAGCGTTTCCTCAAGCGCTACGTGCCGAACAAGATGGAGCTCGGGCCGCGCGACATCATCTCGCGCGCGATGATCACCGAGTTCGAAGAAGGCCGCGGCTTCGAGGGACCGCACGGGAAGTACATGCACCTCGACGTCCGCCACCTCGGCGAGGAGAAGATCGATCGCAAGCTGCCGTTCATGCGCGAGCTCGGCCGCGAGTTCGTCGGCATCGACATCGTCACCGACCCGATCCCGGTCCGGCCCGTCCAGCACTACATGATGGGCGGCGTCGACGCCGACATCTCCGGCGCCACTCCGATCCTCGGCCTCTACGCCGCGGGCGAGTGCGCCAACGTCGGGCTCAACGGCGGGAACCGCCTCGGCTCGAACTCGCTGCCCGAGTGCCTCGTGTTCGGCGCCGCGGCCGGCCGCGCCGCGGCGCACTACGCAGCCTCGGCGAAGTCTTCCGGATCCAACCCGATCGACGCCATGCTGTGGGATGAGACGCGGCGTGTCGAGACGGCGTACATGGAGAAGCACGCGGGCGAGGAGCGCATGGGCGTGATCCGCGAGGAGATGCAGCGCGAGATGGACGAGGGCGCGGGCGTGTTCCGTACGCGCGAGGGCCTGTCCAGGCTCGTGCGCCGCCTGGGCGACCTGCGCGAGCGATTCGAGAAGGTGCGCATCGATGACACGAGCCGCACCTTCAACACGGACCTGTGCGCCGCGCTCGAGCTCGACTTCATGCTCGAGGTGTCGCAGGCGGTCACAACGTCCGCGCTGGCCCGCGAGGAGTCGCGTGGCGCGCATTCGAGGCGCGACTTCCCGGAGAGGGATGACGAGAAGTACCTGAAGCACACGGTCGCTTTCCGAACAGACGAGGTCCTGCCCCGGCTCGAGTATCGAGACGTGCGCATCACGAACTTCCAGCCCAAGGCCCGTACGTACTAGACGAAGTAGGGGGAGAGGATTGGCGCCGAAGAAGATCACCATCCAGGCCGCGCGGTTCGACCCAGAGCACGACGAGCGGCCGCGCATGCAGTCTTACGAGATCCCTTTCAGCGACGACAGCATGGTCGTGCTGGACGGGCTCAACTACATCAAAGCGCATGTCGACGGCAGCCTCAGCTACCGGTGGTCATGCCGCATGGGCATCTGCGGGAGCTGCGGGATGATGGTCAACGGAACCCCGAAGCTCACATGCAACGCGTTCCTCCGCGACTACTGGCCGCGGCCCGTCGTCGTCGAGCCGCTCAACAACTTCCCCGTGATCCGCGACCTTGTGATCGACATGGACGACTTCATGCACAAGCTGCAGTCCGTGAAGCCATGGATCATCCGAAAGGAAGAGATGCCGCTTGGCGCGGCCGAGCATATTCAGACAACCTCGCAGATCGACGACTTCAGACAGTTCAGCCAGTGCATCAACTGCATGCTCTGCTACGCGGCGTGTCCCGTCTACGGTCTTAACAACGAGTTTCTCGGACCTGCCGCGACCGCCCTCGCCCGCCGCTACAACCTGGACTCGCGCGACCAAGGTCTCAAGCAGCGATTGCCGGTGATCGCGAGCTCCGAAGGCATCTGGGAGTGCAGCTTCGTCGGCGAATGCTCTGTCGTCTGCCCCAAGGGCGTCGACCCGGCGAAGGCCATTCAGCAGACCAAGCTCGACACCACGATGCGCTTTGTGCTCCCGTATGGAAACCGCGATCCCGAACCGCCACGCCAGCTGGAGGCCGAAGAAGCGTGACGGGCGAAGCGATCCCCTCTCCCCATAAGGGAGAGGGCAAGGGAGAGGGGAGCTCTACGCGCGTCTACCGCAGGCCCGTCCCGGCCGGCTGGTGGGCTCGCCGCTCGCACTACTTCTGGTACATCGTCCGCGAGTTCACGGCGCTGCCGATGGCGCTGTGGCTGCTGTGGCTCCTGATCGACATCCGGTCGGCCGCGGTGCGGCCGGTCAACTTCCACCCGCAGACATCTATTGCATTCGTCGCGTTCAGCGTCGTGTGTCTCGCCTTCGCGCTGTACCACAGCTTCACGTTCCTCAGCCTCGCCGGCGTGATCATCCACGTGAAGGTGCTCGACCGCCCCGTCCCCTCCCGCCTCATCGTGCTGTCGCAGTTCGCCCTGTGGGCCGTCGCGTCGATAGTCATCGGCTTCGTCCTGATCTGGTTCGCGAGATGAGCGAGCCAGCCCACGGCCCCGCAGGCGGGCGGCCGCACGCCGGCAAGCCCGCCTACACCCACCTCTTCTGGTGGTTCATGTTCGCCCAGGGCGGTGTCATCGCCGCCATCCTGGTTCCCGTCCACATCCTCCTCCAGGGCGTGCTCGGTCCCCTCGGCGTCGTCGACACCGCCGACCGTCACTACGCGAGCTGGAACACCCTCCTCGGCAATCCGCTCGTCAAGCTGTACCTTCTCGTGCTCATCGCCTTCCCGTTCTTCCACTTCGCGCACCGCCTGCGCTATCTGCTGGTCGACCTGGGGATCCCCTCCGCGCGCGGCACCGTCGCGCAGGTCGTCTTCTATGGCGCCGCCGTCGCCGTCACGCTGCTCGCGCTCGCGATCCTCTTGACCACCGCGCCGATTTCGTTAGGGTGAAGGCTGGATGGTCAGGGTCGAGACGTTCCCTGCGCCGGAGCTGGGGAACGCGAGCTTCCTCGTTGCGGACACCGATCGCGGCGTAGCTCTCGTCGTCGATCCATTCCGCGACGTCGACGGCTATATCCGCCGCGCCGACGACCTCGGCGTCCGGATCACACATGCCCTCGACACCCACCTGCACAACGACTTCGTGTCGGGCCGCCGCGAGCTCGAATCCGCCGCGGGCACGCAGATCGACGACCTTGCGCCGGACCACGACATGACTCTCGGCGCGGTCACCGTTCGTGCCATCCACACGCCTGGCCACACACCCGACCACAAGAGCTACGTCCTTTACGAGGACGGCCGTCCGCGTGCGCTCTTCTCGGGCGGCGCGGTGATGGTGGGCGGCGTCGCGCGGACGGATCTCTTCGGGCCGCACCTCGCCGCGCACCTGGGACTCGAGATGCTGCAGACGCTGCAGGTCCGCCTGCGCGGGCTGCCCGATGACATCGCCGTCTACCCGACGCACGGCAGCGGTTCCTTCTGCGGCACGGCCGGCGGCAGCGGCCACGAGACCACTCTCGGCCGCGAGCGCGAGACAAACCCCTACCTCCTGACGACGGAAGTCATGCCTTTTCTCGCGCGCATCCTGGACCAGCACCGCTTTCCGGACTACTACCGCGACATGGCCGCGGTCAACTCCAACGGCGCGCCGTTGCTGGGCCGCTCGCCCGCACAGCCCCCGGCGCTCACCGCCGCCGACGTCGCCGCGCACATGGAAGCCGGCGCCGCGGTCGTCGACGTCCGCTCAGGCCGCGACTACGACGGTGCGCACATTCCCGGCAGCTACTCGGTCCCGGTCGATGCAGGATCTTTCAGCGCATGGGTCGGCTGGCTCGTGCCACGCGACCGCGACATCGTCCTCGCCGGTGGCACGCCCGCCCAGCTCGAGGACGCGACGCGACAGCTTCGCCGTATCGGCTTCGACAGCGTGGTGGGCGTGCTCGACGGCGGCATCGAGGCGTGGGAGGCGTCGGGCCGCGGGATTTCGCGGTTCGAGACGGCCACCATCGAGGACATGGCGAGGTGGATCCTCGACGGCGAGGAGATGACGGTGGTCGACGCGCGCGACGACCACGAGTGGGGGGCCGGCCACGCGCCGGGGTCGATCCACATGTACGTGCCGGACATCCGGCACCACGCGCAAGACATCCCGAAGAGCAAGCCCGTGGCCGTCCACTGCGCGTCGGGGCACCGCGCGGGCATCGCGGCAAGCCTCCTGGAGCAGGCGGGCCTCACGCGCGTCATCCACGTCAACGGCAACTACAGCGACTGGCACCGCCTGCACCTGGCCGAAGTCCACCCGCACGAGTAGCCGTCAACCCTTCCCTTCCCCGACGGGGAAGGCGACGCGAAGGCCGGATGGCGCGGCGGATCGAGTTTTCCACGGCGCTCCTGCGTCGCGCTTCAGGGGAGACGGGTCCGGAATAGGAACCCGGCGTAATCGTGCGGCGTTACCTCATTCTGTGAGCAGCGTTGCTCCAGCATGCAACGGGTGATCCCCATTGTGATTTTTCTCGTCATGCTCTCCGCTTGCGGCCCAAGTCAGGCGGCCGCCGGCACGCCTTACCGTCTGTACACGCACTGCGGGGTGGTCTACGCGGACTTCGACGGTCGCCGCTTCTACGCTGAGCCGCCTGCCGGCGATGGCAGCGGCAACCCGCCGCCCCGATGGGGTAACCCCTATGACGACGGGACGATGACGTTGCTCGATCCAGACACGGCCGTCTTCACCGACCCTGCCGGCAACCGCGCGGTGTTCTCGACACATCCGGCACGAGGCATCCCGACGATCTATCCCTGCGACTGATTGACCTGGTCCCGGGCCCGTGCGGGCTCAGCGCTTGCGGGCCCGCCAGATCTCCTCCGCCGGCCACTTCTTGGCCCACTCGGCCGGCGTGTAGCTGTAGTACGGGTGGTCCTGGGCGTCCGCCGGGGCGTACAGCTCCCGGAAGTCGACGACGTCAAACCCCGTTCGGAGCAGCAGATGGAAAAGCTCCGAGCCGCCAATGTGAAACTCGGTGGAAGGTGGGTCCTCTCCGTCGGCGGGCCAGTCCAGCCGGTTCATCCCGTGCAGGGGCCGCTCCAGGCGCTCGCCTACCTTGCCCTCCACGGGCGCGCACAGCATCTGGATGGTGCTGTTGCGCATGAACAGCAGCTCACCACCAGGGCGCAGCAGCCGGGCGGCCTCAGGGATCCACCTGTACGGGTCGCACCAGATCGAGGCCCCGTACTCGGAGAAGGCCATGTCAAAGGACGCGTCAGGGAGCGGCACGTCTTCCGCGTTCGCCTCTATGAACTCGAGACCCAGCCCGAACTCGGTCTCCATCTCGCGCGCCGTCGCAAGCTGCGCGGGCGTCACGTCGACACCCACGACCCGCCGCGCGCCGAGGCGCTTGAGCCACGCCCCGAAATAGGCCGTGCCGCAACCGAGCTCGATCACGTCCAGGCCGCGTACGTCGGGCAGGGCCTTCAATTCGGATTCGGGCTGATGCCAGACCCCCCAGTACACCTGGTCGTTCGCCCACGACTCGCGTGCGCTGGCTGCCGTGTACTTCGCGTTTGACACCGTCCAGGCCGCGCGGTTCGTCACCGCGTAGTCCGGAAGCCGATCAGGCATCCGTCGTCGCCGCCTCCAGCAGCGCCGCGAACTTCCGGCGGGCGGCATCGCGTCGTGTCGGCACGTGCTCGCTCGGCCACGGGCCCTCCGGCGCGCGGTACCGGGCCAGGATCTGGCGCGCCACGGACACCCTGTGCACCTCGTCCGGCCCGTCGTAGATGCGCGCCGCCCGAGCGTGCCGGTACATCTCCTCCAACGGCAGGTCCGCGGAGAAGCCCAGCGCGCCGTGGACCTGGATCGCGCGGTCGATCACGTCGTGCAGGACCCTGGCGCCGAAGAACTTGATGAGCGAGATCTCCTTGCGCGCCGCCGCCGCGCCCTGCGTGTCGAAGATCCAGGCCGCCTGCAGCGTCATGAGCCGGGCCGCGGACATCTCCGCCGCGGAGTCCGCGATCCAGTTCTGCACGGTCTGGTGACTCGCGAGCTTCTTGCCGAACGCCTCGCGCGAAAGCGCGCGCTCGCAGAGCATGTCGAAAGCTCGGCGCGACTGCCCCAGCCACCGCATGCAGTGGTGAATGCGGCCCGGCCCGAGCCGGGCCTGGGCGATCAGAAATCCCTGTCCACGCTCACCAAGCAAATTCGATTCGGGCACGCGCACGTTCTCGTAGATCACCTCGGCGTGGCCGAATCCGAATCGCTCGTCGCCGCCGAGCGTCGGCACGTTGCGTACCCTCTTCAACCCCGGCGTGTCTACGGGCACGATGATCATCGAGGCGCGCTGGTACGGTCCCGCGTCCGGGTCCGTCACCACCATGGCGATCAGGAAGTTCGCGATCATCCCGTTTGTCGTGAACCACTTGTGGCCGTTGATGACCCACTCGCCGCCCTTCAGCTCGGCGGTCGCGGCCAAAAGCGTCGGGTCCGAGCCGGCGGTGTGCGGCTCGGTCATGGAAAAGCCGGACCGCATTCGCCCTTCAAGGAGCGGAAAGAGCCAGCGCTCCTTCTGCTCGGGCGTCCCGAAGTGGGCCAGGATCTCCGAGTTGCCGGAGTCGGGCGCCTGGTTGCCGAAAATGATCGGGCCCCACATCGAAGCACCCTCGATCTCGTGCATGAGCCCGAGCTTCACCTGTCCGTAGCCCTGGCCGCCGAGCTCCGGCGGCAGGTGTGTGGCCCACAGCTGCTGGCGCTTCACCTCTTCCTGCAGGGGACGGATCGCTTGTCCGAAGCCGCGCTCGTCGGTGTCGAGGACCTCGAGCGGGTACACCTCCTCGCGCATGAAGGTGCGCATCCAATCGAGCTTGCGCTCGAACTCGGGCTCGGTCGAGAAGTCCCAGCCCAAGCCCTACGTCCCTCGATCGAGCAGGGCGACGCCCTCGTCGATCATGCGCACGATGGTATCCCCCAGCCCTTCGTACATGGGGTCGGGCCTTTTGCCGCGCCGGTGCAGCATGGTGTTGTAGCCCAGGATCGCCGCGTACTTGTAGAAGCTCATCGCCACGTACCAGCGCATCTCCTCCGGGTCGGCGCCGTACAGGCGAACGAGGTCGTCGACGCCCACGTCGATCGCGCCGCCGGGGTTCGGCGCGCCCGCGATGCTTCGCCGTGCGGTCATCACGCACAGGCAACCCAGGTCGAGCAGCGGCTGTCCGACCTGCGCGATCTCCCAGTCCAGGATCGCCGCGACCTCCGCGCCGCGGAACAGCATGTTGCCGTAGTGGTAGTCGCCGTGGACGAGGGAGGGCTTCCGCTCCACGGGCAGCTGTGCCGCGAGCAGGCCACCCAGCTCGCCGGCGCGCACCGTCATCTCCTCGGGCGCGCGCTGCATGAGCATGGCCCACCGCATCATCTCGACCTGCAGGCCAACGGCGTCCTCGCCGCCGATTCCGCTCTGCTCGACCGCCAGCGCATGCAACCGCTTCAGCACGCCGATCGCGTTGCGCGCGATGTCCATCGCCGGCTGCGTGGCCGCCGTGACCTCGATCCGCTCGCCCTCGATAGCCTCCATAAGGATGAACGGGCGCCCGTCGACCAGCGGTTCGTCGCACACGATGGGGACGGCCGGCGTGGGGAGACCCGCCTCGTGCAGGGCGGCCATGATGCGACCCTGGCGGGCGACGTCAGCCGGGCCGGCGATGCGCGCGCCCGGCGGGGGGAGGCGCAGCACGTAGCGTGGCGCAACATCGCCGTCCAGCGCCTCGACGAAGTACGTGAACCCCGAGTGGCCGTATGCGATCGGTTCGATCGACGTGACGACAAGTCCGGGTCGCCGCATCCGTGCCCGGCACTGCGCCTGCAGGTCGGCGACGATCGGATCCGTCATTCGAGGTGTGACACGTCGCCGAAGGTTCCGACCATGTGGCGGTCGCCGAGCGCGCGCACGACGCTGACGCTCGTGTAGTAGGGCAGGACGCGCAGGCGGCCGGGCTCGAGCATCAGGAGGTCGGTGAGCAGGGCGATGATGGCGGCCGCGTGCGACACGACGACGACGCGCTTGCCCACGTGGGCGGCGGTGAGGTCGGCCAGCGCGGCGCGCATGCGCGCCGCCACAGCAAGAGGCTCTTCCGTGAACTCGATGCCGCCGTCCTCGGTGATGACGAGGGCCATCTCCGCCAGGCGCGGGTCGGTCGTGACGTCTGGCGAGATCGCGCGCGCCGTCTCCTGGGCGCGCGCCAGGGGGCTCGCGTAAACAGCG
>Ga0070741_10014755_pt1 | contig 13437 bp, 25 predicted proteins | sample Coa_R1_4_FD_66440 | JGI IMG/M metagenome (GOLD analysis project Ga0070741, IMG submission 66440) | Surface soil microbial communities from Centralia Pennsylvania, which are recovering from an underground coalmine fire - Coalmine... | ecosystem: Environmental > Terrestrial > Soil > Unclassified ... | reverse complement strand
GAGCCACGACAGGGCATACCCGACCATCACAAGGACTCCGAGGGCGATGGTCGCTACCACGTAGCAGGCGAAGATGCCGGCTTGTCGCATTTCGCAATAGAGACTGCAGGAGGATTGATCATTCGTGCCGAATCCTGCTCGTGTACACGCCGCCGCTCGGTGCGGTGATCTCGATCACCTTCTCTTTGCCCTTGCCGGAGTGCAGCGCTGTGAGCGCCTGCATGATCGTGTCGAGCGTCGCCGCGACCTTCTCGAACGGCGCGACTGACATTTTCGTGCGGTCCATCTCGCCTTGCTGCGCCACCGATACCTGGTGCGCTGCGGTCTCCGCTTCAGCCTGCGCGCGCGCGAGCTCGAGGCGCGCCTTCTGTACTTCCGCCTCCGCCTTGGCGATCGCCGCCTTCGCCTTCTCGCGCTCCGCCTCGAGGCGCGCGCTGGCCTCGGCCGCCTTCCCGGCGCTATCGGCGTTCGCCGCGTCCTGCTTCACCTTCGCGAGCTCCTGCTCGCGCTCCTGCACCGCTTGCAGCGCGGCCTGCAGCTGGCCAGCGGTATGCCCGAGCTGGCCCTTCAGCTGGTCGATCGTCGCCTGCACTTGCGGCGGAACCTGCGGCTGCTCATCGTTCTCGCTCGCGAGCGCCTGTTGCGCCGGCGGCGGGAGCAGCGACTTGAGCAGCGTCACGGCCTCCTCGGCGCCGCTCCAGTCCTGATTCTTGAGCGCGAGATAATTCAGCACCGCCGCGGTCGCCGGGTCCTTCGCGGCTTGCACCGCCGTGGTCAGGAACTCGGCCGCCTCGGCGCGCTTCGTCGTGAAGCTCGGGCCCGTGTTCACCACGACGTCGTATTTGCCGAGAGCGAAGTTGTACAGGCAAACCTTCTTGCCGTCCGGCCCCTGCTCTTCCTTGTACGGAACCGGTAGTTCCGGGTCGACGACGATATGGTCGGGCTCCCCGTCCTCGCCCAGAATGCGCACAACGCGTTTCTCGTCGATGATCTCGGCCGCCATGTCCAAGGCGATCAATCCGGCATAGCGCAGCGCCCTGGCGAGGTTGTCGATGTAGTGGAAGGTCCCGACATCGGACTCGCGCTGGCGCGCGGTGATCGCCTTACCCGACTTCTCGTTCGACGGCTCGCCGAGCGACGGACCCCACTGCCCCATCGTCGCCTTGATGTCCGCGTCGGCGCCGATCTTCGCCTGGATATGCGCCATCGGCGGCACCGGCGGCGCGATGCGCTGCGGCGGCGAGACGTTCGCAATCGTGCCGTCCTCGTTGTACACCGCGTTGTAGGGCAGGTATCCGAGCGGCACGAGGTTGACTTGGCGGTAGCGGTCCTCATGGCCCTTGATCTGCTCCACCATCGCCGTGATCGGCGCCTTCGGCTGCAGCGCGTTCACCTCGATCTCGACCGAGGCGTTGTAGTTGTACATGCGCTGGGCGTCCTTTGCCGGCCGCACCATGCCGTCGACGAGCGTCTTGCCCTCGAGCATCCACTCGTTGCCGACCACGCGGATGATCGGGACGTACTTCGTCGGCATCTCCTTCGCCTTGGAGATCACCTTTTGCCCGTTCATGCGTATCCACCAGCACCGCGGCAGCTTCGTCGCTCGCTCGTTGACCTTCTGGTAGCCGGCCTGGGTGTATTGAACGTCCTCGGGGCTTCCCTTGACCGTCACCACGCGATCAGTGCCGCCTTGCTCCTTCGGCACATCCCATGCGCAGATCGTCGCGTCCTTCTCCCTGATCTCGAAATATTCGGCGACGCGCACTGTCTCTTTCGACGGGAACCAGTGCTGCATGTCGCCGGCGCCCGCGAGATTCCAGTCGACCTCGTTTTCCTTGCCGTAGGTCTCCTCGTATTCGTCCTTCGGCAGGTCCTCGACGATGAACCCCCAGCGGCACTTCTTGCCCGCCGGGTGAAGCTTCAGGCCGATCGGATCGAGGTAGACCTGCATGCGATCCGGGCAGCGCTCGAACACCACATCCTGATCGAAGCTCTTCTCGTCGCAGTACGCGGTGTACATGCGAAAATAGCCAACCCCGCCGCCGGTTTGCCACTGGCAGGCCGTGTCGTAGGCGAGGTCCGCCTCGCTCGCGACCTGGATGTGGCGCATCCAGCCGTTCAGCACTTCCGCCACCTCGGCGCTCGCCTTCGAATCCCCAGGTCGCACGAGAATCTGCGGCCGGTTCATGCGCTGCTCGTTCAGCACCTGGTTGTGGTGCGAGCGCAGCTTGTTGATCGTGAGGCAGGGCCGGATGCCGCCCTCTTCGCCCGGCTTCTGGCGCTGGCGCAGGATCTCGGTCGGCCACTGGTAGTTGTCGTCCGGAGTCGACGCAAGGAACTTCATGTCGTCGAGCTCCTTCGCGCGGTTCTCGTCCTCCGCGTCGATCGCCTGCTGAAAGCGCTTGCGCGCGCGAGCGACCACCGGGTCCTCGCCCGGGACCTTTTCGTCAAGCTCGCCGGCCATCAGCGCTTAGTCGGCAATCCCCACGTCGCACCGCGACGCTCGCCGAACTTCACGAGCTTTCCGGATGCGATGAGGTAGTCGATGAGATACGGACCTTCGCCGGCGCTGGTCGCGATGGCGTCGAGAACATTGCGCTTGCGCGGGCCGCAATTCTCCGAGGACACGGCGCGCAGCACCCTTTTCGTGGCTGGCGTCATCAGTGCTTTTGGCTCACCCGAATGCGGTGCACATCGTCGATCGTGAGGTCGCGATGCCCATCAACGCCGAACGCGGTCTCGAGCTCCTGAGCGAGGTCAGAGCGGCCCTTCAGCTCGCCTGCCGCGTGGCCGATCTTAAAGCCGTGCGTATGGCCCGCGCCGTAGCCCTCGAGGTAGGCGCGCGCGGCTGCACCTTCCACAGCCGCCTTGACGTACTCGTCGCGGCGCAGCCAGGCGAGCAGGCGCTTAAGCATAGGCGAGTTGCGCGGATGCAGACCACGCGGCGTTCAGGCCATCCATCCGGTCGACACTCCCTCGGCCAGCACATCAGGCTGGCGCTCGTTGGTTTTGGGTTTCTGCTTCTCTTCGCGCTCTTGCTGGCGCTTCGCGCGCCGCACGCCCTCGCACGCGTAGCGCAGGGCGTCGATGCAGTTGTTGTTCTTGTCCGCGAGCTTCGGCAGCACCGCGCCCGTGAGCGGGTCGGTCTCGAAGCTGTACAGCGTGAGCTCGTCGATCAGGTGCCTGCAGCGCGGGTGCACGACGATGTCGTAGCCGCGCAGGAACTCGACCCCTTCCTCGACCGACTTCGGCCCCTTCACCGCCGGCATGACCTTCGGGAAACCGTTGCGGCGCATGTGGCTGATCGTCTCCGGCCGGGCCGAATCAGCGACGAGCGGCCACTTCTCGGCTTCCGGCACGGTCATGAATAGCGCCGGCGTGTCGTTGATCTCGCAGCCGACCATGTACGCCTCGTACGGGACGTACAGCTTGCGGCCTACGATGTAGCACTGGATCAGCACCGTGGGATCGATCGAATAGCCCCAGTCGGCGCCTTGGCGCTTTATCGCATCGCGATCGACCTCGAACTCCTCGACCGTCCAGTTCTGGAACACGCGCGCCTCGGAGCGCTGCACGTACTCGCCGAGCCAGATATGCGCATATTTCCCCGGGTCGCGCTTCTGGTCCCACTCCATTTCCCGCTTGAGCACCGCCGGGAAGAACGGGTTGTCGCGCCAGTCGACGCGCCGAACAATCGAGCCTGGCGGCGCGCCGGCCTCACCTCGGAACAGGCGGTCGACGGGGTCGGTGTCGTATTCCGGGTTCCACTCCGCCCAGATTTCCGAGCCGTCCTTGCGCACCGTCGGGATCAGCAGATCGAGCGAGCGCTGCGAGACCTTGTTCGCCTCGAATATCGCCGCGATGTCCAAGCCCTCGGTCGACTTCACCGCCTCCGGGTTCGTCCGCAGGCCGTTGAAGATGAAAAGCGTGCCGTTCGCGCCGCGGATCTCGGTATCGGTCGACGCGTAGAACTCGCCGAGCCCGCAGTCCCTGATCTTGTCGTCGAGCAGCCGCTTCACCGAATCGCGAATCGACTGCTGCACCTCGCGGTAGCAGCCGATGCGAAGCGCGCGCTCGCCGCCCTTCAGGAGAAGCGCTTGAGCGAAGCTGTGCGACTTGGCGCTGCCGCGGCCGCCGAATGCAGCCCGATATCGAACGGCGCCGCCGTCATCAGCCTTGGCATGCCAGAGAAACCGGAACGCTTCAGGGAGCTTTACCGACGAACTCAACGGTGACCTTGGCTTTTACCGGCCCGCCGCCTTCACCAGTGTGCTGAATCTGCGACAGTTTCGGCACTGACCTGTCGAGCAGGATTTCCGCCGCGCGCACCTGCGTCGCCGACAACTCGACTTCGCCCTTCAAGTGCTTCTGCAGGCGGTCGATTACGACGGACGCTTGGATCTTCTGGCGCACCATCTCGGTGTGCCGCGGGTTGAGTCGGGCGGCCATTTCAGGACCCGCGCGTCATGCGCGCTGCCTTGGCGATGGCTCGCCGGCGCGTCGAGAGCGCTATGGCGACGGCCTGGCGCTGCGGTTTTCCCGCTTGCATCTCGCGGCGAATGTTCGTGCCGACGGCTTTCTTGCTGGCGGACTTGACGAGAGGCATCAGCCACCCCTCAGCATGCGGTTCGCCTTGGCGACGATGCGCGAGCGCTCGGCCGGCGAGAGGTTGCCCTTCTTCACCTGCTGCGTGGCGCGCGCCTTGGCGTTCGCGGCGTGGGCCTTGTCAGGCATCGGGTACTTGCGCGCGCCTGGCTCACCGAAGGACGACTTCGGCAAGGCGTTGCGGCGCTTGGCTGTGAGCTTCGCCATTTCAGCTCCTATGTTGGGTTTGGTCGCCCCTCCCCGCAGAACGCGACGGGACTTAGAGGAGGTGGTGCCCGCTACGGGATGACGACCTGCGGCGGATATAGCGCTCTCACCGCATGCGCCGCGCGGATGCCGCGCGAGAAGATGTGCCGGGCTTCCACCGGCTGCGGATCGGTAGTCCTCTGCACGGAGCGACCGCCAAAAGCAAAAAGGGCCGCCGATTTGGCAGCCCTTCGCGATTTCGATGGGGAAAGCTCTCCCCCACTCCTGAGCGCGCATGATAGCGATGCGCGCGCGGTTGTCAACATCACCACACACCGCGGCGCGCGAGCTCGCGTCCCAATGCCGCCTTTCCAGCGCTCAGCGCCTGGTGATACGTCACGCGCACGAACTTGAACACTCGCCCCATCACACCGCGCTCGATGTAGATCGCGATGCGCTCGACCGGCGGCAGGTTGTCGAGGATGGCGTCGACGATCTTCGCGCAGCGCCGATCCTCGGCCTCGGCCATCTCGTCGAAGCCTTTCGAGGTGCCACCATCGGATACGCCGCTCGAGCGGCTCGGCAGGCTGTCCACCTCCTGACCGGAGCGCATCCACCGGCGCCAATTCTCAAGGTGCCACTCGACGCGATCGGGAGTGCCGAACACGACTGCGGTAGAGCCAAGTTCTTCTTTTTTCATCGCCAATACAGCGCTCAATTCATCGCCTCCCCTATGACCACGCGCACCGCCTCTTCCGGCGTGCGCACGATGTGAATCTTCCCGGGCCAGCGCGAGATGAACTCGAGCTGTGCTTTGGTCAGCCGCGACTGCGGATCCTCGCTAGTGCGGTCCGGGTTTTTGACCTCCATGAGCGATGTCTCGCCACGGCAGCAGATCAGCAAATCGAACGGCTGGCCGATGATCTCGACCGAGACGCCGACGCGCTTCAAGGCATCGACGACGGCAGCCTGGTTGCTGTCGGTGCGCGCGGCGCGCCTCAATTTCTCGCCTCGGCGTCGTAGAACGGATCGCGGCTACCGTTGGGCGAAGCTTCGAACTCGCGCAGCCGCGCGCCGCGGTTCACGGCATACGATTTCGCGAACTCGATCAGCTCCGAGCCATGGCGCTTCGTGAGCCGCGACTGCTTCTGCCGCATCACCGGGATGGCGCCGCCCCTCGCGCTCGGCACGAACCGCGGCAATTCCCACCCCTGCTCCTCGGCGAAGAGCCCGAGCATGATCTGGTGCCACGACCATGGGTCCCAGAAAATGCCCGATTCAGGCGGATAGTCGAGCTGCCCGGCGATGTCCTCGTAGACAGCCTCGACCGCTGCGTGCTGGCTCTGCTGCATCGGCCGCAGAATCGCGCCGCAGCGGTCGCACCTGTCGATGAGCGTCGCCGCCATCAGTCCTCGCCCACCTCGTCGAAGAGCTCGGCCTGCTGCTCGATGTTGCGCTTCACCTCGGGGAACTTCTCGCCGTAGCGGGCGAGCACGAGCTTGCGGATGTTCGCTGCGTTGTAGCCGGAGTCCTCGGCGCACTTCGTGATCGCCTCCTTCGATTCGGCCGCCGAGTCGACGGCCTTGCCGTGCAAGCGCACGAGCTCGTCGATGCGCTCCGAAACCACCTGCGGCTGCGTGACCGCCGGCTGCTTCTCGGCGTCCTTACGGCCCTCGGCTTTCGCCCGACCGCGCCCCTTGCCCTTGCCGTTCGATTTGCCAGTTTCGACTGCGGGTTCCATCACTCGCTCCTTGCGGCCTCGCCGCTGTTGATTGGCCTTCCCATCTCCACGTCGCCTTCGCGCACGTAGAGCACCTTGACCTCGCCGAACACCTCGCGCAGCGCCTCGACGAATGCGGCGCACTGCGGCGCGCGCGCCTGGTTAGAACGCTTCGCCGCTGTCATCCCAGAACCTCATCGCGTGCACGTCCTCGACAAACTGCTTCGAACCGGCGTGGAAATTGAGCCCGACGCTTCCCACCCAGCTCTTGCGGCCGCGCTGCTTCTCGACCTTGAGCAGGCAGGCCTGCTGGCCTTCCTTCGGCGTTTTGTTCCGCCACGGGATAAACACGTAGTCCGCCTTCGAAGCGATCTCGTGCCCGCCAGCGATGTCGTGCAAGGAGCCCGGCGCTTCGTCGCCCTGCTTGCCCTCGCGCTTTCGCATGTGCGCCACCAGATGCACGGTGACGCCGGTGTCCTTCGCTACTGCCTTCAGCTCGCCGACGAAGCGGGCCTGCGCCTCGTAATCGTCGCGGTCGACCGCCAGCATCATCAGCGAGTCGATCACGGCCTGCGAAATCTTCAGCTCCGCCGCCGCGTACCTGACGACCGCGAGCATGCGGCGCCCGCTGATCATCCCCTGCTGGTCGTAGAGCCAGAGATTCCCGCGGACGAACTCGACGAAACGCTTGACCTCGCGCGGCGCCGGATCTTCTTCCCCGCACGCCATGCAGGCGAGGTCTGTCCAAACGTCGAGCGGCTCTTCCTCCATGGAGGCGATGAGTGGCTTCTCGCCGCGAAGGATGCCGTGCAGCATCAGCTGCTTCAGCATTTGCGTCTTGCCGTGGTGCGTCCAGCCAGCCCACACGGCCACCTTCCCGGGACGCAGCAGCACCTTGCCCTGCGTCTTGGGCCACGGCAGCGTGAGCCCGCTCTCGGCCTCTTTCCCAAGCGCAAGGCGTCGCGCGCCGGCCTCGGCGAGCGCTTCCGCCGGGATGATGCGGGAGCGGTCCTCGGGCTGCAGATACCGCTCCCACTCGATGCGATCGCCTTGGATCACGCCGGCGTGGCGATAGGCATCAAGCACGGCGACCCCGCGGTCAGCGGCCAAGGGCAAGGCTCCTCGCAGCGCGGATGCGATCTATCGCGAGCTGCGCGCGCTCGATGTCCGCCTTCGACAACGGCAAGCCCCAGTCCGCGTCGTGCAGGATGACGTCGAGCACCTCAGCCTCATCGGCGAGTGCCTCGAGCACGTCGGCCACCGGGAACGGTCGACGCTCGCGCGGAGCGTGTTCGATCGGCCGCGGCGGGAACAGGTCCGTGATCTCAACGCCCACGGCGCCCGTGATCGCCTCTATGCCGCAGCCGGCGTGGCAGTGGATCAAAATCCGCCCGTCTTCCTTCTCCGCGACGGTGAGGCTCGGGCTTCGATCCTCGTGCGCTGGGCAGCGTGCGATCCAAGAATTCGCGCCGGTGCGGCGCGCGCGCTCGAGTCGGGAGACGAATTCATCGCCGGTCATAGGTCGGCCTGCAGTGGTTGCTGTTGCGGATTACGGCCAGGCTTTTCCTCGCGGACCCATCGGCGGAAGGTGGCTTCCCAATCCGCCTTGCGGCCATCCTTCCCTGGCTTCGCGAGCCAGTAGTCGCGGAAGTTGGCTATCGTCACGTCTAGGTCGAGGTCAGGTCTTTCCTTTGCGGCCCAAGCTCTTAGCAGCTCGGAAGGAAGCCAATCGGGGGGCAGGCGCGACCCGCGCGTCGCCTCTGCTCTTTCTTGGTTCTTGGTTCTTGGTTCTTGGTTAGGGTTTTTTTCGGAAACCACTTGGGTTTCATCCGGGTTTCCATAATTAACCACTTCGGTTTTCTTCGGCCTACCACCACGCTTTCCGACGATTCGGTTGTGCTCGCACTGCGCGCGGTACGATTCGATCTCCTCATCGGCGCGCTTGTTGTGCCATCCGTCGTCGCGAAGGTCGAAGAACTCTCGAAGGACTGTTTCGACTGCATGGCGATGGGTACTCGTTCGCGCTCTCACCAAGCGGCATACCTCACCGGTGTCCTGCGGCAATGCGCGCTCAAGCCGGTAATACACGCGCAGCAGCCGCGAGTAAGCGCAGTCCTCGTCCCACGAAAGGTGAGCCGTCGCGCTGTCGTAGTCGCCGAGATGCCAGCGGAATAGGTTCATCTCGGCGCGAAAGAAAATGCGAGCGCGCGCGAACGCGCTCGCGAGGACCGCCCGCCCATTGGGAAAGGTGGGTGAGCGAGCGGCTGATACTCGGCGCTCCCTTTCAACTCTTTACCGCCCCGCCGGCTCTCGCCGGCTATTGACCGCTTTTTATTTCCCGGTTGCCCGGGGCCGTTACGAGCGCGCGAGCTTCAGCGCGGGCTCGGTGATGCGTTCCACTGCTCGCTGCAACTTCTGAAAATGATCGGCCGCGCGCGCCAGCTCATCGGCGAGCCGGTCGCGTTCAACCTTCGGGTCCGCTGGAGGAGTCGGCTGATAGCCGAGCTCGTCGTCGATCCAGTGCTTCGCCTGGTGGAAGCCTGCCTCGCGCGCCATGCGCAAAATCGCGAGGAATTCCTCCAAGTCGAGCTTGCGATCGTTGTCGCGATTCAGGCAGTCGAGGAGGTCCTTCCGTGCCTGCTCACATGGCTTCGCCGGCCACAGCTTGGCGGCCACGGCTTTCGCACCGCCGCAAGATTGGACCGAGGCGCGCAGGGCATCGTAGACATCCTCGATAAATAGCGGGAAAGTCTGAGAAATTTTCTCAGCCATTCTCAAGGCCGGTTTTCGGAAAAAAAAAGAGACTGCATGACTGTGCGTAAGCAACGGTCACGCCGCGTTCTCCATCCGGTCAGCTTTGAGCCGACCGCGAGTAAGAAGCTCGTACTGGGCCTGCCGCGGGCCAGGGATGCCCTTTTCCTTCCACTCCGCCACCGAGGGCTGCTTAACGCCTATCCCATCAAACGCTTTGAGCGCCTCTCCAGCGGCAGCTTGCGTCTCGTAGTAGGCGATGAGTTCTTCGTAGGTCACGGGTCGTCAGAATATCGGCATCCCGATAAGGAAGTCAATAGGCAACCCGATACGACGCACTGGGAATATATAGGCGTGCCAATTCAGGGGCTGGATAGCTTCCGCTTACGCCTGCGGTATGCGCGCGAGGAGCTGCGCAAAATGAAGCAGGTACCACTCGCCAAGGCCGCCGGGATCACGCAGCCATCGCTGTCCGAGCTCGAGAACGGGGAAACGAAGGAGGTGAGCGGTCCCACGCTCATCGGATTGGCGAGGGCTTTGCGCGTGCGACCCGAATGGCTCATGACCGGTGAAGAACCGATAGAAGCCGCCGCAGTGCCATCCCTACGGTCAGACGAGCGAGAGTTGATAGACGACTATCGAGCCTCGACCGGCCGCTGGAAATCAGCTATCAGATACATGGCGAAACTCCGCGGCGACCAGCTGCAGGATGAGGCGGCCGAGAGCATGAGCGTCATCTTTGCAAAGATCGCCGCTCCGCCAGTTCCTGACTCGAGGTTGGGGGACAAATGGACCAGGCCGGACAAAAAGCCGGGAACGTAGTGCTCGCCGCGGTGAAGGTGGCCGTCGGCGTGGCAGTCGGAATAGCGCTCTGGTATTGGATAGCGAAATACCTCGGGGCCTCCGACTATGACGCTTTCCTCACGGTCGCCCTCGCCTTTTGCGCCGACCAGGTCATAGGCCTGCGGTCACGTCTCGCTGCAGCCGAACGATCCATCAAAGAACTAAGCCGCCGCTCGCACCGCTGAAGTAGCCCGCTCGTCGCGGTATCGGCATGCCTATTGACAAGTGTATCGGCATGCCTATAATCCCATCTCGAACGCATTTCGGGAGGGACGAATGCAATTCGATAACGCAGGCGCCGAACAGGTCACCGACGAGCCGACCTGGCTCGTGCTGCTGATGGATAGCGTGGTGCTCACCGTCGCCACGCTCGCTGTTTTCGGCCTCGCATTCGTCGTCTCCATCGTCATCTCTTCGATCACCCGCGCGGCGCCGCTGGATAAGCCCCCGGCCTCTTCCTCCTCCTCGGAAACCGGGCCGGCGGTGCCGCTTTTTTCTTTCCCGATTCCCTACGACGCGAGCGTGACGCAGTACGAGGACGCGAAGCACGCCTACGTCACCCGCTACTACGTGAGGCGCGAACAATGAACGGTTTCTATCCTCAGGCACTGGTCGACACGCTGTTCTTCGTTAACTACGCGACGAACCGAGACCTGCGACCGGACATTCCGCCGGAGCGCTACAGCGCGGCGGGCTATCCGAACGTGCCAGCGATGGAAGCGAAGTACCAGGCCGAGCGCGCGATTGCGAAAGCGAAGGCGGCACTGTGAGCCGCCGCCAATACGCGGACGAGTCTCTCGACGACGCCGCTGATCGGCGCTACGCCGAGCACGTTCAGTCCTGCTCCGACGCTTTCGCTGAAGGAATGAGGGTCGGGCGCATGGGCCTCGGCGCCGGGCTCTGCCCGCAGAACTACAGCAACGACGAGCGCGCCGCGTGGCTTCGCGGATTCGCGACCGGCGCCGCCCAACTACTTTCAGAGAGGAGAGCAGCATGAACGCCGCAGTCGAACGCAAGCCAGAAGTCCCGGCACTGCCGAGCGACGCCGGCGCGCTGATGAAGCTGATCGAGCGCGTCGCCACCGATCCGCAGTTCGACGTCGCCAAGCTGAAGGAGCTGCTCGACGTGCGCGAGCGCTGGGAGGGAGCCGAGGCGAAGAAGGCCTTCGTCAGAGCGATGGCGCAGCTGAAGGGCGACATCCCGGCCATCCTCAAGTCGAAGCTCGTCAACATTCCCGGGGCCGCGAAGTTCAGCCACGCGACGCTCGCCGACGTGTGCGACGCCGTGATCCCGGCGCTCAGCAAGTACGGCTTTTCGCACCGCTGGGAGATCCAGCAAAACGGCCACATCACGGTCGCCTGCATCTTGACGCACGAGCTCGGGCATTCCGAGCGCACGGCACTCAGCGGTGCGCCGGACGACTCCGGGAAAAAGAACGCCATCCAGCAGGTCGCGTCGACCGTGACCTACCTCGAGCGCTACACGCTGATGGCGGCGGTAGGCGCGGCCGCGAAGGACATGGACGACGACGGCCGAGCGGCCGGCGGCAATGGCAAGCTGCTCGGCGAGAAAGAGGTCGCCGACCATATCGCCGCGATCGACGGCGCGAGCGCGGCCGAGCTGATGAAGCTCTTCGGCGCCGCCTGGAATGCCGCCGACAAGGTGGGCGACAAGGCTGCGCAGCGCCTCTTCATCCAGCACCGCGACGAGCGCCGGGCGAAGCTCGGCATCAAGTCGTGAGAATCGTCGACTTCCCGCAGGGCACTGACGAATGGCGTGCCGCACGCGCCGGCAAGGTCACCGCGTCCCGTATGTGCGATGTGCTCGCGAAGATCAAGACGGGCGAAGCGGCGGCGCGCCGCGACTACCGCGCGCAACTCGTGGCCGAGATCCTTACCGGCCAGCCGCAGGACGACGGATACATCAACAAGGAAATGCAGTGGGGCATCGACCACGAGCCGCTCGCGCGCGCTGCGTACGAGCTGGCGAACGACTGCTATGTCGACAAGGTCGGCTTCGTGCTGCATCCGACGCTGCACCGTGCTGGCTGCTCTCCTGACGGGCTGGTCGGCACCGACGGCATGGTCGAGATCAAGTGCCCGAAGACGGCGACGCACCTGCAATACCTGATGGACGGGTGCGCCCCCCGTGAACACCTGCCGCAAATGCATTGGGGGCTCGCGTGCTGCGAGCGCAAGTGGGTGGACTTCATCTCGTTCGACCCCCGGCTGCCTGAGCGCCTGCGGCTCTTCAAGGTGCGTGTGATGCGCGACGACGAGCTCATCAAGGAGTACGAGCGCGAAGTTTGGCGCCTGCTTGCCGAGGTCGACAAGCAGATCGCGACGATCAAGGCGTTCGGGGCGTGATGATGGCCGCCCCAGCCGGCCGCACGTTGAAGCTTCCGCCGTGGCTTCGGCCGCTGCGCAAGGCGATCTCGAAGGCGATTAGGCGCCAGAGCGAAGAGAGCTTCCGCCGGCGCCGCGGGGTGAAACCGCGCTATCGCGAGGACCGCCAGTGAGGAGCCGAGACCGGATATGCCTAGTCTGCGGGCAGCAGTTTTACGACCGGCAGGCGACCAGCATTCGGCAGAAATACTGCTCCTCGAAGTGCCACGGCGTGGCCACGAGCGCGCGCGCGGCGAAGAGTTACCCGCCGAAGGCGGAAGTACAGGCGCTCTACAACAGCGGCATGAGCGATCGCGAAATCGCTCAGCACTATCGGCGCAGCTACCAATGGGCGCTCCTCGTGCGCCGCTACCACGGCATCGCCGGGCGCGCGAATGGCTCGTGGAACCGGAAGCCGATCAGCAAGCAAAACGATCGCGCGCGCTGGGGCATCCACCGCAAGCCCGAAAAGGCGTGCCGAAACTGCGGGCGCAGCGGACGGCTTGACCTGCACCACGCGGTGCCGCGGAGCCTATGCCGCGCCTCGAAGTACGACTTGCGTAACGGCTTGCCGCTCTGCGATAGGTGCCATGTCGGCTGGCACCGGAAGCTGATCGTGATCAGCCGTGCGGTGTTCACGCCGGAGGAGTGGGCCTACCTCACCAATCTGAAACTGGTCGACCGCGAGATAGGCGCATGGCTCGACAAGCATTATCCGAAGGTCGCGCGCAATGGTTAACGAGCACGCCAGAGGATGCGTGGCGCTCGCGCTTAGTAGCCGGGAAGTAGGGCTCGGTGAACGGCGCGAGCGCTCCACGCTCCGCCCCATAACTTACTACCTTTCGAAATAGATGATTTCATAGGGTAAATCGTGAACGCGGAACTGAAAGCCAAGTGGGTCTCTGCGCTGAGAAGTGGCGAATACGAGCAGACCATCGGCGCTCTGCG
>Ga0070741_10014754_pt1 | contig 13439 bp, 11 predicted proteins | sample Coa_R1_4_FD_66440 | JGI IMG/M metagenome (GOLD analysis project Ga0070741, IMG submission 66440) | Surface soil microbial communities from Centralia Pennsylvania, which are recovering from an underground coalmine fire - Coalmine... | ecosystem: Environmental > Terrestrial > Soil > Unclassified ... | reverse complement strand
GCCGGCCTATCCTTTGGCCCCGGCCACTCGGCCGCACGTACACGTCATACAGCTCACACGCACTAGGGGTTAGTCTGCGAAAAGCTGCGCACCCGATGGGAGAGTCCGCATTACGACAGACTAGGAAGCAGCCGTCGGGCGAAGTGCTTTCGCGGCGGATGTCTTCAATCGTGTCTGGATAAAAAACGCTCAGCACGACGTCGGCGTCGAACCCAAGCGCTTTGCACTGCCGGAGATCCCATTCCTTGAGCTCCGCGATCAACCCTTCGGCGTCGCACCACTCGGTATCGGTACTCGGCGAGAGAATCTGAATCGTGGGTCCCACGTCCGCCATGAGGCTGCCTCCGCGGTTTGACGCAGATGATGCAGCCTATATTGTAGTCGGACGTGACGCTAGGGATGTTTCCGGGCTAGTCCCCACAAGAGTGACGTTGCGAGAACGGCCGAAGCCACGGCCAACGACCCACGGTGACGGCTGACCCAGAGTGCCCAGCTCCTCCTTCGGGCGACGTTGTCAAAACGGCCGTGCGCGGCCCACGCGCCCTCGACCGCGTTGAAGAGGTTTCCGTCCGCCGACTCATCGGCATTGGGTTCAGCAGAGAGTTGGCCTGAATAGCCGTGCCGAGCGAGATAACGGTCCAGTAAGCCAGGGGCGATCTTGCTCGCGAGGATGGCTTTGACGGTCGGCATGCCAACCCAGACTTCGCGTCTGCGGTGGGTTGCGGCGAAGTAGATTGCGCGTGCCGCGACTTCGGGCTCGAATATGGGAGGCACTGGCTGTGCCCGACGCGGCATCTTGTTGCGTGCCCAATCGAACTGAGGGGTATTCACCGCGGGGAGGTGCACCATGGTCAGATGCACATTGACTCCATCGTGAAGCAGTTCCGAGCGCAACGCGTCGGTGAAACCGCGGACCGCGTATTTGGCTCCGCAGTAAACGGACTGCAAGGGAATCGCCCGATAACTCAGGGCGGATCCGATGTTGACGATCGTTCCGTGATCGCGTGCGCGCATGCGCTTGAGCGCCGCCATGGTGCCGTGTACCTGCCCGAGGTAGGTGACCTGAGTGCCACGTAGGAACTCCGTGGCTGACAGGTCAGACACCGGCGCGAATACGGTCGCCATGGCATTGTTGACCCAGACGTCGATGGGACCCAATGCGCTCTCGATGCGAGTGGCGGCATCCTCCACCGCCTGCGCATCCGCGACGTCGGCCGCGATCGGACACGCGCGCCGTCCAAACTCTCGGACACATTCAGCGGCACTTTCCAACCGCTGCTGCCCCCGTGCGATGATACCGACGTTCCAACCGGAACGCGCGAATCGCTCGACCGTCGCGCGCCCGACCCCGGCGCTTCCGCCTGTAACCACCACGACACGGTTCATTTGATAGGACCCCTTTGCTCGTGCATTGACTGTCTGCCTCAGTGAAGTTCGCCCGCGCGCGCGAGTGCACGGATGCGGTCCGCGGTCCGACAGGCGAGGGCCTGGATCGTCAGGGAGGGGTTCACGCCTCCGACCGTCGGAAAGACCGACCCGTCGCAGATGAATAGATTGCGAATGTCCCAGCTACGGCAATCGGCGTCGACGACGCTCGTGCGCGGATCGTCTCCCATCCGGGCCGTGCCATTCATGTGGCATGTATCATCCGTCTGCTCCCAGATATCCGTGGCGCCGATCGCTTCGAGCGCTCGGGTCATGAAAGACAACGAGTGGCGAATCAACGCCCGGTCGTTGTCGCAGTAGCTGTACTCGATGCGCGGAATGGGCAAGCCGTATTGATCCTTCTCATCGGCGAGCGTCACGCGATTGCGCTCCTGGGGCAGCATCTCGCCGACGACCTTCAGACCGACGACGTGGTTGTAGTCCTCCATGGCGCGCATCAGCGGCTCTCCCCACAGTCCATGGCCCGCGGCTTGGGTTCGCGCCCACAACTGCGGCAGGGGACCTTGACTCATATAACAATAGCCGCCAAAGAAGTCCTTGTCGTCGTCGTAGTTCCAGTGCTCGGTGATGGCGAGCGAGGGAGGGCCCTTGTAGCCGCGGATCTCACGTTGCGAGTGTCCCCACACCGCCTGGTTCGCTTGCACCATGAGACACTTTCCGACCAGTCCCGAGCTGTTGGCAAGGCCGTCCGGAAAGCGCGCTGTCGCGGAATTCAACAGCAGACGCGGCGTCTCGATCGCGTATCCCGCCACGACCACGTGGCGAGCTCTTTGAAAGCGCCACCGTCCCATCCGGTAGTAGTGGACTCCGCTGGCACGCCCGGCGGTGTCGACCTCAACCCGGCCTACCATGGCGAGGTCGCGGATTTCAGCGCCCGCCGCAACCGCTCGCGGAATCCACGTAACGAGCGCGCTTTGTTTGGCATTCGTGGAACAGCCCGTGACGCAAAAGCCGCGATAGACGCAGGGATGCGCCAGGCCCCGCGGGGCTGACAACGTGGCCAGTGGAGTCTCGGTCCACTTGATGCCAAGCGCCTCGCAACCTTCCGCAAGGGCCAGGGCCGCGGCGTTCAGCTCGTGTGCTCGATAGGGATAGCGAGGCCGTTTAGGTCCCCACGGATACGTCACCGGACCGGAAATCTTCAAGGATTGCTCGACTTCGCGGTAGTAACGCCACATCTCGCGCCAGTCGACGGGCCAGTCGGCGCCGTATCCGAGTAGGGTGCGTGCCTTGAACCATTCCGGGCGGAAGCGCAGTGACACCATCGCGAAGTGCACGGTGCTACCGCCTACGGCCTTGCCACTGTTGTTGCTTCCGAGCTCGAGAGGATTCTCGCCCCCACTGATGCGATCGTCGGTCCAATAGAGCTTGGTTTGTTCGGCTTCGTCGGAAGCGAAGTCCTCCAGTGGGCGGAACCAGGGGCCCGCATCGAGCCCCACCACGGAAAATCCCGCTTCGGCCAACCGGCATGCCAGAGTGCCGCCCCCGGCTCCGGTGCCGACAATCACGAAGTCGACAGGAGTGTCGTCAGCAAATTCCCGCATTGGAACCCACGCGCCAGGCCTGAAGACATCAGGTGCGCGGCCGTTGCAACCGCGAGGCGTGACGAGAGGGTCATCCGACACGCTCATTTCTCCGTTGGACGCGGTCCGTGTCATGACCATGAGCCTCGGCTGCTTCCCATGGGTCGCGCTCGTCGTAACCCATCCGCACGTAACCGCGGGGGCTTGCGGGGCCGCCCCAGCCCATTTCGCTCCAGGCGATCGGATGGGACCAGTAGGCCCTGACGATGTCAGAGAGCAGACGCTGCTTGAAAAAGGTCTTGGGCGGCATGGTCTGCCAGGCCTCGTGATGTAACTCGCCATCCCGCAGCTTGCGCAGAAGAGCCTCTCGAGATTCGATCGGCAGTCGCGTGAATGGGGCGCCGTAGGCGGCGTGCGCCTCCGCCTCCAAGGCGCGCAGGCCGAGTTTCCAAGCCTCCAGTTGTCGCGGCATGTCCGGCGCGCGATAGCCGTCCTCGCGACCGAGGGTCAGCTTTTCATCGATCAGCGCGGCGACCGGAATGGGCGGACGATGCCGCGGTTGTGGAGTGATCCGATCCGCGATCGCCTCCAGAATCGCGAATTCCTCGGGGGTGAGGCTACGCGGCTCGCGCGGAACCGCCAGACGCCGATCGATCACGCGGCGCGTAGCCTCGTTCCACGAGGGCGTGTTGCGTTTGGCCAGCACGTCATAGCCGGGGTAGCGCTCAGCCATCTTTCCGCTCTCCTAACAGGGCAAGTGCCGCAAGGCCCGCAAGCGCGAGCCCTGTGAAGCTCGGCGGTGCCGGCAGCGGCGGGCCATTCAGAATGTTCTGACGCCAATTGCGCCAGCCGCCCATGTTTCGTTGCACGCCGCGGGCATGAAAGCCGGCGCCGGCAAATCCCAGCAGCGCCGTGAGCCGCAGCCCCCATTTCGTCAGCCGGGAGTGTCGTGTTGGCCTCCTCGCGGTCTCATGAAGAAGCAATGCTCCCGCCAGCGGCGGTATCGTTACGGGGGCTATCATGAATGGATTCTGATAGGCACCGCGGAAATGTAATAATGCCGCTTCGGCGGCCGTGCCAATGAGCCCAATGCCACTCACCACCCCGAGCGCCCGCCCCGCTTGCTTACCCAACACGCGCGGGGCATGCCCTGGCCGTGTATTGCGTACTTCTTCCGCAGCCGCACCCAGCAAGCCGGCGAGGAGGATCGCGACCGGAGCCGCGACAGGGGCCCCGTAGAAGAGGTTTTGCCATGCGAGCCGTCCGGGGCGCTTGAGGATGTTATATAGATGAAAGCCCGTGCCCGCGATTCCCGTCAGGGCAGCGGTGATGTGTACGCCGCGGCGGATCCTGTGGACTGCCGGACGTTTGTCGCCTCTTGCGTGCGCGTCGACAGCGAGCGTCATGGCCGACACGGCGAGCGGCGTGTACATCGCCGGATTCTTGAATGAGCCCCGGTAGTGCTCCAGCGCGCTGTGGAGAAGCACCGACAGTGCCAGTATTCCGCTGGCCTCGCCGAGGCGGTGCGCGGAGCGGAGGGCCACTGGCTTGGTGGGGACGCGCGCCATCACTCGTCCTAGACCGCGTACTGACATGCGTCTGGCTCCTTGAATTCGAGCCCCATGCCAGGGCGTGTCAGGTCAGGCGCGATAGTGCCGTCCCGTGCGCGGGGCGCACCGTCAAACAACTGATGCTCGATCCTAACGTGATCGAAGAAATACTCGAGGTGACGTAGTCGCGGCGCCGCGCAAGCGGCGTGCAGATGCAAGGAGGGCGCGCAATGCCCAGACAGATCGATGTGATGAGCGTCGCACAGGGCGCTCGCGCTCAGGAACCCCGTGATTCCCAGGCAGCGACTCGCGTCGACCTGCTGTACGTCGACCGCGCCGGCCTCGAGCATCCGACGGACATCATCCAGGTTGTAGGAGTATTCGCCAGCGGCTATTTCCAAGCCTGGGGGGGCGTGCTCGCGTACCAGGCTCAGTCCGCGCAGGTCATCTGACGACACCGGCTCCTCGAACCAGCGGACACCCTCGTGCGCGGCTGCCTTTGCCAATTCGAGTGCCGATTTGCAGTCGAGGGCGCCGTTTGCATCCATGAAGAGGGTGGCGGTGCCAATGGCTGCGCGCGCTGCCTTGATACGGGCCAGATCGCGTGTTGGATCGGCGCCGATCTTCATTTTGACCCAGCGACACCCGTCGCGCTCCACCCAACCCGCCAGCTGGGCGGCCAACCGGGCATCGTCGTAGTTGGTGAACCCGCCGCTGCCGTAGACCGGCACGGACGTACGGGTCATGCCGAGTAGCTTCGCCAGAGGGAGCGAGAGCTGTTTGGCTTTCAAATCCCAGAGCGCGGCATCCACCGCGGAGATGGCGCAGGCCGCCAATCCGCTGCGCCCGATATTGCGGACCTGCCGCTGCATGCAGAGGTGGGCACCGGGAATGTCGAGCGCGTCGCGCCCGCAGAGCGCCTTGGTGAGTTGCTCGTGGATTACGGCAACCGCGGCGGAGCTCGCGTACGTGTAACCCAGGCCGGTACGTCCCCCGGCATCGATATGGACCACGACGAGAGTCGTCGAGTTCCACTCGAGTGTGCCATCCGCTTCGGGTGTCTCCGTCGGGATGCGATAGGCCGAGGCGCGAATCTGCTGGATAGGAACTTGCGCGCTCATCGACTCCACAAGTGTCGTACTACGACATAGTTCCCGAAACAGCTCTACGGAACGCTCTGCCCGCGTAATAGCTGTCCCGCCATCTCTTCTGACAAGCTCCAGCCCTGCCTTGGAGCGCGCGGCCGGGGCCGGGCGGGAACAATGCTTGCAATCTGGACCTCATGTCAGACAGGGCAGTGCGCGACACCCGATCTCACTCATACAGTGAGCTTGCGGTGCGTGCAGCGGTAGTCACGGCTGTTTTGGGCTTCGCCGTCCTCCTCTGGCAGACCATCGATGTGCTGGTGTTGGTCTTTGGCGCCATCATTGTCGCGGTGGCGCTCAGATCGCTGGTGCTCATTGCCACGCGCTATACACCGCTGCGCGACCGGTGGGCATTGCTGGTGGTCGCGATCATGTTGTTGGCGGCGCTCGTTGGGTTGGGTACCCTGATCGGGTCGCGGCTGGCCGAGCAATTCGGGCAGCTCACGCAGACGGTGCAGTCAGCATGGATGGAGCTTCGCGCCGCCCTGCAAAGGAGCGATCTCGGCCGGATGTTGCTGCAGACCGAGTCGCAAACCGCCTCGGTAAGCTCGGCCGCGCACCTGGCGGGGGTGGCCACGACCTCGATCGATGCACTGGCCGACCTCGTGCTCATCCTCTTCGTGGGACTGTTTCTCGCCGCCGAGCCGAATCTTTACCGACGTGGGGTGTTGCGGCTGGTCCCCTCCTCAGCACGCTTGCAGGTGGCGCGACTGCTGGACGAGCTCGGCAGTGCCTTGACCCATTGGCTTCAGGGTGTGCTCATCGCGATGCTTTGCGTTGGCGTGCTGACGAGTGTCGGTCTGGGTTTGCTGGGAGTGCCCTTGGCGTTGTCGCTGGGCATTCTGGCCGGGGTGTGTGAGTTTGTTCCTTATCTCGGTCCCATCGTATCGTCCATCCCCGCCATCCTGGTGGCCTTTACTCAGGGCGCGACGCCTGCCCTGGAAGTCGCGGGGCTGTACCTGATCGTGCACGCGCTCGAAGCTTATGTGCTGGTGCCGATCATTCAGAAGCGCGCCGTTGCGTTGCCGCCCGCGCTGGCCCTCGTGGCGGTGGTGTTGTTCGGGCTGATTCTCGGACCCCTTGGAGTGATATTCGCACACCCCCTGATGGTGTCCGTCATCGTGTTGGTGAAGCAACTCTACATCCGGCCGGAGGCTCTGCGGGCGTGACGGACTCACTGGAGTGTTGCCCTTGACCATCGCTTGCTCAGATTGCGGCACGCTCCAGGATTTACCGGCACTGCAGCCAGGAATCGCCGCGGTCTGCCCGACCTGCGCGAATTGGCTCGAACGCACCAGCGGGCGCAGTGTGGCCGCGGCGCTGGCGTGCTCTCTGGCGACGCTCGTGTTGTTGCTACCCGCTAATCTTCTGCCGCTCATGAGTGTGTCGCTACTCGGTATGACTCGGGAGAGCCGGATCTTCTCGGGAGTGACCTCGCTGTGGGATGGGCAGTGGGTCATTGTTGCGGTGCTCGTTGCGGCGTTTGTCGTGGTGCTGCCGTTCGTGCGGTTTGGCTTGTTGACGGTCGTACTCGGCTGTGTTTTTCGGGGCCGCTGCCCGGCTTGGCTCGGGCAGGCGTTCCGCTGGAGCTTGCGACTGGATCAATGGGCCATGCCGGACGTATTCCTGATCGGGTTTGCCATCGGCTACAGCCGGGTGGCGGCAAACCTGACCGTGACGGTCGAGTCCGGGGGCTTGTGCCTGATCGCAGCCGCTTTCCTTTGCATGCTGTCGCGGGCGACGTTGGATCGGCGCACGGTCTGGAGAGCCATCTGTTCGGAACGTCCGGCGCCGGCCCCGCCAACGCCCGCCGTATCTTGTGAGGTTTGTGAGCTGGTTTTGCCCGCCAGCGCCGCGGATTCGCCATGCCCGCGCTGTCGATTACCGCTCACGCCGCGAAAGCCGGATGCCATCATTCGCCCGGCGGCGCTGCTCATCGCGGGGCTCGCACTGTATTTTCCCGCCAATATCTATCCGATGAGCACGGCGATGCAGGCCGGGCGGCAAGTCCCGCATCGGATCATCGACGGCGTCGGGGAGCTTTACCAGGCCGGGCTCTGGCCACTCGCCATCCTCATTTTTTGCACGAGTATCGCGATACCGCTGCTGAAGATCATCGGGCTTGGGGGCCTGCTCTGGTCCATCCAACGCAGGTCCTCGCGCCGCCTGGTGCTCAAGACCCGATTCTATCGGTTCATCGACGAGATCGGACGATGGTCGAACGTCGATGTCTTTACGATCGCCGTGTTTGCGCCACTGATGCAGTTCGGCGCGTTGGCCAGTGCGCGCGCCGCCTGGGGCGCCACGGCTTTCATGCTGGTGGTTGCTTTGACCATGGCAGCCTCGCAGTCGTTCGATCCGCGGCTGTTGTGGGATGCCGGCGAGGGTGGGTTGTCATGACAGACGCTAGCGAGCCGGAGGCACCGGGACCGCGGCGAACCCAAGCCGCCACCCGCCACAGTCGCTGGCCCGGGTGGATCTGGGCTGTCCCCATCGCGGCCGTGGGCATCGTCGCCTGGCTGTTGGTTCGCTCGTTTGCCAACCGCGGCATCGATGTCACGGTCACCTTCGCGGAGGCAGCGGGTATGAAGGCCAATGATACGAAGGTGACCGATCACGGCCTGGAGATCGGCAAGGTCACCCGAGTGGAGTTGACCCCGGACCGCAAACAGGTGCTGGCGCATCTCGTCATCGATGATGAGGTCAAGAATGACTTGACTACCGGCACGCACTTCTACTTACAGGGCGCCGACCCGAGCTTGTCGGATCCGGCCTCGCTGAAAGCGGTGGTCGCGGGCCCTACGATTCTCCTGGTCCCCGGACCCGGCGCGGCCAGTCGGCATTTCGCCGGCTCCAGCGGCGAACCGCCCGAGAAGTTTGGCCCGACGAGTCCGTACCTGGCGGCTTTCAGCGGAGACGTTGGTCAGTTGAGACCGGGCGCGCCGGTCAAGCTGCGAGGCTTCAGCGTCGGAAGAGTGGATCAAGTGGAGCTCCAGACGGACGCGCGCAGTGGTGAGATCAGGACTACCGTGCTTCTGGCCCTCGATCCGGCCCGTTTCCATCTCGTGGGGGCGTTGGGAGACGATGTCGATCAGAGCACGGTGTTGAAGACGGCGTTGACGAAACTCGTCGCGCACGGGTTGCGGGCCAGTCTCAGCGCGTCGCCACCCCTGGTCGGTAGCGAGCAGGTGCAGTTGGAAATAGTGCCCGGCGCCGCGCGGGCGCAGCTGTTGACGAGCGGACGTTATCCGGAAATACCCACCCAGAGCGGTCAGCTCGAGGAGTTGCCCGTGAAGCTCGGCCAACTTCCGATCAAGGAGATCGGTGAGAACGTCCGGGTCGTTACCGAGCGGCTGAAAGCTGTAGTGTCCTCTCCTCATATCACCGACAGCCTCTACCACGTCGATCGTGCTCTGGCTGAGCTCGATCGTACGATGCAGGCAGTCGGTCCACAGGTCGGTCCGACCCTGGAGAGCGTTCGCAAGACGACCGACAGCCTGCGCCAGACCGCGGACAAGATCGATGCCACGGCAGAGGCGGCCCGCCGCCTGCTCGGCGGCAGCGGGGCTTCCCCCAATGGCAATCTGCAACAGGCTGTGCACGAGTTGACCGGCACGGCACGCTCGATCCGTACATTGGCGAATTTCCTCGACCAACATCCGGAAGCGTTGTTGCGCGGACGGGAAAGCGACAACTCCGGGGACGGCAGGTGATGACGAAGGCGATCGGGATCGTCGTGATGATGGCCGCACTGCTGGTCGCGTGTCGCTCGAGCCCGCCAAAGCGATTCTATGTGCTCGATGTCGTTCCGAGCCAGTCGTCCGTGTCGGGCCCGAACGCGCCTCTGCAGGTCGCATCGGTCAATATCCCGGCCGCGCTGGACAGGCAGGAGATGGTCCGTGAAAGCGCGCCCGACTCGCTCCAGATCAGCGACGTCAATCGTTGGGGTGCTCCGTTGGCCGATATGACGCAGAACGTGCTGACCCGGGATCTCATCCAGCGACTACCCGCGGGCAAGGTGATCCTCCCGCACGCGGGCGCGCCGGCGGGCACTTATGAGATCACGGTGGACATCCTCAAGTTTGACAGCGACAGCCAGGGCGAAGTGGTCTTCGACGGTGGGTGGTCACTGTTCCGGCTGGGGTCGGATACGCCCATCACGAGCCGGCATGTGATGTTTGTTGAGAAGGCAGCGCCCCCGGATTATGCGGGACAGGCGAGGGCGATGAGCAAGTTGGTCGGGCGGCTCGCCGATGACATTGCGATGCAGGTGCATTAGCGCCGTCGCCCGCGCCTGAGTACGTTGGCGTCAGCGCGGCGCAGGCGTGTGTCCGTCGGACCTCGCGCTAACGGTAGAGAGGGGCGAGCTCGCGAGAGGGGCGCCCTTGCGGCTCGCTTCGAGGGGCTGGAAACTCGGTCAGCAAGGTGGCGAGTCGGCCGCCATTCCACGAGGCCCCGGCGTAGCACGCGCGGTCGAGAGCTTGGAGCTCGTTGGTGAGCTCACCACCGATCTGCTTCGCCAATGCATTGAGGCCGCGAACAGGCGAGCCCCGTCGTTCCACATTGGCCCAGAGCAAGAGGTTGCGACGAGCCTCCGGCGCGTCGTTGTTGCGGCAGGCGGCGAGAAATGCGGCGCGTAGAGGACGGGCACGCGCTTCTGAGGGTTCGGCGTTGCCACCGACGGCACTCGGGGACGGTCCGTTGCGGTCGCCATTGCGCTTGCGGGTGATGAGCCAGGCGGCAAGAGTGCTTATCCATAGCAGCCCCAGACCCAGACTCATCCACTTCCAAGGAACAGCATCCGAGGGGGCTGTTGAGAGCGGCCGAGGGCTCGATGGGCTGCTGGCTCGTGTGGAGGGGGTCGCTTGCCGGTTTGGGGTGCCCGCTGCCGTTTGGGCGCTGGGCGCCTGCGCTTGTACGGAGCTCACGGCGCCCGGTGCGGGCTGCACCGTGAGGGTTTGCGCGGGGAGAATCGCTTCTCGCGCCTGATTCGTTTGCGTATCCCACCAGCTCAGGCGCAGCTCGGGAAGCGTGAATTGTCCCGGCTCATCCGCGATCAGGGCAATGCTCTGCTCGCGAGTGCCGATCAGGTCACTGCCCTGCGGATCGTCTTTCAGCTTCGGTTGATCCGGGTAGGCTTTGAGCTGCGGTGGCAAACTCAACAGAGTCGACAAGTCGGGCAGTTGCGCGGCGGTCAACCCCTCGGCCTGCAGCTTCAGATCGAGCGTGACCGGATCGCCAACGTGGGTTTGGAGCTGGGAGGGATTCCAGTGAGCCTGCAAACTCAGATTGCGAGCGGGGAGCCAGTAATTGGCTCCCGCGCTGCTCGGCCGCGGCTTGACATCCAGAACGATGGCGTCGGCGTGGAGCCTGACGGCCTTGCGAGTGCCAAACATCCCGCTGAATGGAGAGTTGCCCAACAGGCCCGAGAAAGGATCCGGCAGCCCCCCGAGTCCACGGGACCGATCCGGTATCTCGCCACTGAGCGTGGGGCCGGGGATCGCTACTTTTCCACTATGCTGTGGGAAGATCACGTAGTGACGCGTGATCACCTGGTATGGTTGGCCATTGCGTTCGATGTTGCTGATCGCATCCGAGCCGACCTGGCGCACGATGGCTTCGTTGGTGTCCGCGAACTCCAGATCGCCGTGCGAGAGGGGGACGCCAGCGTATACCCGCACTGTCACATGTACGGACGCTTGCACATACGGAGACTTCGGATCCGCTTCGGTCTCCATGAAGACCTTGTTGCCCGGGGCGGTGGCGGTTGCGCCGTTCGTGCCGCTGCTGTTTGCGCTCCCGCCACTCGAGCTGACATTCACCGTCAGGGGCGTGCTCCTGTCGGAGCCCCAGCTGAGGGATGGGATGGTCAATTGGCCGTTATGCTTGGGCGCGAGTGATAGCTCGAGCTGAGTGGTGGACGAGACCTGGCCGTTGATGATCTGCAGGTTGCTGCTGGTGCTGCTTCCCAGGATGTCGAAGTCCTGTTTGAGTGGCGACAAGTCGGGTCGGGTGTTGGTCTGGCCATCATGGGCGAGTGTCAGTCGCACGCTATCGCCGGGCGCCACGTCGGGATTGTCCACCCACGCGCGCAGCGCCGCGTTGGCGGGCAGTGTCGCGGCGGCGGCGATGCAGAGGAATATGGAGAGCAGTCGGCGCTTCATCGCTCGTTATCCTGTCGCATCATGTGCTCGATCAAAAACTTGCGCTGGAGCAGCTCGCCGGAGTCCTCGGGAATGCCGCGCAGCCATTGATCGAGGGCGAGCGACTGCTCGGAGGGGGGTTGCGGGGGCGTGCTGTCAGAGCGCCGGCGCACTCCGGCGCGCGAATCCAACAGGCCCATGCGGTTTGGGGGTGGGGAGGCGGCGCGAGCTTGCTGGTCTTGCTGATAGCGGACGCCGGCCGCGGCGTCCTCGCGCGCCGTGGTTGCGTCGGCGGCGGGAGATGTCCGGGTGCCGCCGGCCGATACGGCGTCGCTTTGGGGGCGGTCGCTCGGCTGGGTAGTCGGCGGCTGCGCTTGGGCCAAGGCGTTGTTTGCTGGGCTGCCGGTGGAGGGGTTGGGCTGGTTGGCGCCGGCGGCGCCTGCTTGGGCCTGGGTCGCCGTTGGCGGTTGAGCGCCGGCGGATGCGTTCTGCGCTTGGGCTGCGGCTGAGGACTGCGCGCCCGGAGGAGGCGAGGCGCCGGCTTGCGACCCGCTGGCGGCCTGCGATGGACCGCGCTGTTGGGGTTGATTTCCCGCCTGCGTTGGGTTGCCGGCTTGGGGTTGGCTGCCCGCCTGCGCTGGGTTGCCTCCTTGCGCTGGATTACGCGGCTGGTTTCCGGCTTGCGTTGGGTTGGGGGGCTGCGCCTGGTTGGCCGGCTGCGTTGGGTTGCCGGCTTGGGGCTGTCTGGCCACCTGCGCTTGGTTGCCTTGCGTTGGGTTGCGCGGCTGGTTGGCGGCTTGCGTTGGGTTGAGGGCCTGCCCCGGGTTGTCCGCCTGCGATTGATTGCCCGTTTGCGACCGGGTACCGCCTTGCGATGCTCCCGGCGAGTTGCCCTGCTGCGCTGCGCTACTCGGGCGGTGCGGGTCGCCGGTGCCGCCGGCATTGGCGGACTGCTGCTCCGGCTGGCCACCCTGGCTGCCGTTGGCGCCCTTTTGTTGCCCTTGGCCACGGCCGGACTGACCGTTGGCGCCATTTTGCTGCTGGGCCTGCTGCTGCGCGCGCTCCAACGCACGTTTCACCAGGTCCCGGTTCCGGATCGCGTCCGGATTCCCGGGTGATGCGGCGAGCGCGGCATCATAGGCTTTCAAGGCATCGCGGAGCTGACCCGCATGGGCGAGTGCGTTGCCGCGGTTGTATTGCGAGTCGGCGTCCTTGAAAGGCGCGAGGAGCTCCGCGGCCTTGGCGTATTGCCCAGCCCGGAGATCTGCGTAGGCCTGCCGTCGGGGATCGCTGAACATCGCGGCCGCCGCCCCAGGGTGGTTGGAATCGAGCAGCCTTTGAGCCTGTTGCTCACGAGTCAGCCAGAGGTCCGACCAGGTTCCGGCGTGCGCCCGGAGGGAGGCGCAGCACCCCAACAAACAACCCAACAGCGCGAGCGCGATACGGCTCATATCCACCCCCGGCGGGCTAGGAGCGCGGCGAACAGCAGCAACGGGGGTAGCAACCAGACTCCCCCGTTTTCCCAGATCGCCAGCCGTTCCCGTGCGGCTGCCGTGCTGGTGTCCACCTCTTGCGATTGCGCTGACTGCAACCTGGCCACCAGACTCGACATGCCGCTCACCGGTAGGTATT
>Ga0070741_10014753_pt1 | contig 13439 bp, 10 predicted proteins | sample Coa_R1_4_FD_66440 | JGI IMG/M metagenome (GOLD analysis project Ga0070741, IMG submission 66440) | Surface soil microbial communities from Centralia Pennsylvania, which are recovering from an underground coalmine fire - Coalmine... | ecosystem: Environmental > Terrestrial > Soil > Unclassified ... | reverse complement strand
TCGAACACGTCGTAGGTGGGCAGCAGCATCTTCGTCTGGTGGAACAGCACACGACCGTCCCGGATCACGGCCGCGTTGTTGGCGGCGTGCTTGCCCGTGGATGACGTGGCGCGCCCGACGTAGCCGCAGATGATCGTAATGCCGAGCACCGCGCTTTCCGCCGCCAGCCGCTCGAGGGCCTGCTCGGATCGTTCAATGAACGTCGGTTTTTCGACCAGGTCGCGGGGAGGATAGCCGGTGATCGAGAGTTCCGGAAACACGGCCACCTGGGCGCCGCGAGCCGCGGCTTCGCCTGCGGACCGCAACATGAGATCGACATTGCCCGCGAGGTCGCCTACAGTCGTGTTGACCTGCGCCAGAGCGATTTTCATCCAGTAAACATTGTACTAAGGCACTGGTTCGCGCACTGATCGCAATAGCAACCGACGACAACGCCCCAAAATATTGTGTCAGACTCCGGCCGCTAACACTACGATTCATTGCAGTTCTGGACATTTTTCCCACTTACCGGATTTTTGTATGTTTTTATCGTGTATTTCTTACGTAAGGTTGGTATTATTGCCTTGGGAGTACTCACCCGAGATAGCCGATCCGTTCGATATTTACGACGGCCGCAGACTGGGTGAGCTTTGGCGCGGCCAATCTTTTCGGGCCGGGTCCACAATACAAATGATCCAACAAAACGACGCGGTCTTGCGTGGATCGGGCGCAAGAATCGACGCCGAGGGACAGGCCGCATGGCCCCTCATTATTGCGAGAATTCAAGCCAATGACGCCAAAGGAATGGAGGACTTGTATCACGTCTTTTCTCGTGGTGTGCGTTTCTTCATCTGGCGCCAACTCGGCCGGCAGGATCTTGATGACACCGTTCACGACACGTTTCTCACCGTAGCCGAAGCGATCAGGCGAGGAGAAGTGCGCGAGCCCGACCGTCTGATGGGTTTCGTCTGGACAGTAGTACGGCGGCATCTGGCGGCGGAGATCGAGCGCACCGTACATCAACGCAATCGCAGAGCCGAACTGCAAGGCGAGATTTGCTCGCGGGACCGGGCGGCGGATCCGGAGTGGCGAGCGATTGTACGGCAACGGCAATCGGTGGCGCGTGGCTTGTTGAACCAGGTGTCCGGGCGGGATCGGGAAGTACTGATACGGTTTTATCTGAGAGAGCAGACGCAGGAGCAGATCTGCCGCGATATGGATCTGACGCCGACGCAATTCCGGCTGTTGAAGTCACGGGCAAAGGCCCGGCTCGAACTTCTAGGCAGACGGAAGCTGGCCCGGCGCAGAATTTTCTGGTAAAACTCACCCATCCGTGGTGTAATCAACGGTGGAGGAGGTCGTACGCAGCAGCGTTCGGTCTTGGTTATGGGAGAGGAGCAAACGCATCACCCGGAGGACTCGGAAATCGAGCAGTACTCACTAGGAGTGCTGGCCGCGGAGGACATTCCCGGATTCGAACAGCACCTGCTGATTTGCCACGAGTGTCAGGACCGGGTAGCGCAGATGGACGCGGAGATACAGGGCATGCAAGCGGCGGCGCGTGAGTTGCGCGCCAAGCAGCCGCACCGAGGCACCGGTTATTGCGGTTAGATCCGTTTGAATCGCAGTGACGTTTTCTGCACCGGCAGACTGGCGGGGCTCAATTCTCTGACGGCTCTCTATATGATGGACCACCAGAGTCTGCAAAGAGCCTTTCTTTGCGCGCAGCGTGAGCCCCAACCGCTCCTGTACAGCACGAAATAGATCCGGCCCTTAGTCGGCGGACTGTTGAGCATCATTCCTCACTTTGTGGGCGAGAGGATCCGTCCACTCCAGCGAGAAATTGTAGGTCTGGTCAGGCCGGTTTCGCCACGCTGCGGTGCGGGCTGACCAGGTGCGGATGAACTCATCGGGTTCCCTTTCGGTCCGGTGTGGACCTATATGTCGGGGCCGCGACGAGGCGACGAGATACTCGCCACTCAAAAAGACTGCAACAGAATACGCGATCACCGTCTTGTTCAGCCTGTTAAGATCAGGTTCTCGCTATGCAGAGAAGATTCTTTATCCGAATGGCTGCCGGCGCCAGTGTTACTCCCTTTTTGTGCGGCGCGATGCAGAAGCCACGCAACGTCGTGGTCATCCTCGGCGACGATATCGGCTATGGCGACCTGAGTTGCTACGGCGCCACGAAAGTCAAGACGCCCAATTGCGACAAACTCGCGCGTCGCGGCATCCGCTTCACCGATGCGCATTCCTCCGCTGCAACCTGCACACCGACGCGCTACTCGCTCATGACCGGCGAATATGCGTTCCGCAAGCGCGGCACAGGCATCCTGCCCGGCGATGCCGCGCTCATCGTCGATCCCGGTCGCACCACACTGCCGTCGGTGATGAAGCAGGCCGGCTACACCACCGGATGCGTCGGCAAATGGCACCTCGGCCTGGGCAAGGAGAAGCCCGACTGGAACGACGAGATCCGGCCCGGACCGCTCGAAATCGGGTTCGACTACTGCTTCATCATTCCCGCGACCGGGGACCGCGTGCCATGTGTGTACGTCGAGAACCACCGCGTCGCAGGGCTCGATCCGAAGGATCCGATTCGTGTCAGCTATAAGGAGAAGGTGGGCGACGAGCCGACCGGGCGCGAGCATCCCGAACTCCTGCGCGTCAAGCCAAGTCAAGGCCATGCCGATACGATCGTCAACGGCATCAGCCGCATCGGCTACATGAGCGGCGGCAGGTCCGCGCGCTGGGTGGATGAGGACATCGCCAAGACCATCACGGCGAAGGCGGTGTCGTTCATCGAGCGCAGCCATAGCAATCCGTTCTTCCTCTATTTCGCGACGCACGACATTCACGTGCCGCGCGTGCCGAACAAGATCTTCCGGGGGACGACGGGCTGCGGCATTCGTTGCGATGCGATCGCGGAGTTCGACTGGTCGGTGGGGCAGATTGTGGACACGCTCGACCGCCTGAAGCTGACCGACGATACCCTGATCATCGTGACGAGCGACAACGGTCCTGTGCTGGATAACGGCTATCAGGACGGCTCGGTGGAGGATGTGAACGGCCATCAGCCGGCGGGTCCGCTGCGTGGCGGTAAGAGCTCGCTTTACGAAGGCGGCACCCGCATGCCTTTTATTGCAAGCTGGCCGGCGAGGATCAAGCCGAAGGTGTCTGATGCGCTGATCGGGCAGATGGACCTGGTGGCGAGCTTTGCCGCGCTGACCGGCCAGAAACTCACGGCCGACGCGGGTCCGGACAGTTTCGACGTTCTACCGGCCCTGCTGGGCGAGTCGACATCGGCGCGGGACCATATCGTGGAGCACGCCAACTCGCTTGCGATCCGTAAGGGGCAGTGGAAGCTGATTCCGGCCCGCGGCGCGCGCGGTGGAGTCGAGCTTTACGACCTGGCAACCGACATCGGCGAGACCAAGAACCTGGCCGGCGAGCGTCCGGAGGTCGTGCGCGAGTTGTCGGCATTGCTCGACAAACTGCGCGAAGCAGGCCGCAGCCGTCCATAATCGGTGCCCAAGTGGGCTGCACCGGCCCAGGATGTTCGCTATGCATGGCGCATGTTGCGCCAGCACCAACAGCCGATTTCCAACTCTGCTACTCTGATTTCCATGATGCGCACCTTGACCCGCCGCAGTTTCGCCCGTACGATGGCCGCGGGCGTCTCCGCGATTGCGACCGCACCCTGGCTTCGCTCCGCTCCGGCCAAGCCTAATATCGTCTTCCTGCTCAGCGACGACGTCGGTATCGACCTGATGGGCTGTTACGGCTCCGACCGCTTCAAGACGCCGAACATCGACGCGCTCGCGTCGACAGGAATCCGCTTCGAAACCTGCTACTCGACGCCGCTCTGCGGCCCTACCCGCTGCCAGTTCAACACCGGACGCTATCCCTTCCGCACCGGCGGGCTGACCAATCGCTCGTGGGCCGCCCAAGGCGGCATGGGACCGAAGGCCGCCGCCGAGTTCCCCATCGCGCGGCTGCTCAAACAGGCCGGCTATGCCACCTGCTCCTCCGGCAAGTGGCGGCAAATCGAGCAAACGCCCGGCGACTGGGGTTACGACGAATGGCTCACCGATCCTGCTGCCGGGGGCTGGTATTGGCAAAAGAGCTACACCAGGAACGGCAAGCTCGTCGAATCCGATAAGGAAATGTACTGCCCCGAGGTTGCGCATGAGTTCGCCATGGATTTCATGCGCCGCAATCGCAAGGGGCCGTTCTTCCTCTATTACCCGACCCACCTCGTCCACGGGCCCATCCTGCGCACGCCGGACAGCGCGGCCGACAGCAAGGATCTGTACGCCGACAACGTCGCCTATCTCGACAAACTGGTCGGCAAGGTAGTCAAGGAGATCGATTCGCTCGGCATCCGCGAGAATACTGTGATCTTCTTCTCCGGCGACAACGGGACCGCCAAACAGTCGGGCAACGTGCACGGCCGGCAGATCAACGGAGCCAAGGGCTCCATGTGGGAGGGCGGATCGCGCGTGCCTCTCATCGCCAACTGGAAGGGCACTTCCCCGCGGAACAAGGTTCTCCCGGACATGGTCGACTTCACCGATTTCTATGCTACGTTTGCCGAACTGGCCGGCGCCGCACCGCCGTCCGGCATGACCTTCGATGGCCACAGCCTCGTGCCCCAGTTGCGCGGCCAGAAAGGCAATCCGCGCGAGTGGATCTACGTGCAACTCGGCAAGAACTGGTACGTGCGGGAGAAGAGCTGGAAGATGAACGAGGCTTCCGAACTGTTCGACATGAAGGATGCGCCGTTCGTGGAGAAGCCTGTCTCGTCGGGTTCGGATACGGCGGACTCCGCGGCCGCGCGCAAGAGGCTCGCCGGCGTGCTCGCCACGCTCAATCCCGCCGGCGGCAAGGTTGAAACGTTTCGCGAAGACAGGACCGCGCGCACCGGCCGCAGGAAGAATCGTAAGAAGAAGAATTGACGCGTCTGCTCCGTATGGGAAAATAAGAGCAAGCGCACTCACGGCGATTCGGCACTGTTCACACCCGTGCACTGGCGCCAGGTAGTCTCATGGCCTTGCTCATAAACGGCGAACTCGTCGACGACTCCGTCGTACGCCAGGAAACGTCCAGCCTGCGCCAGCAATATGCCGGCGCTCTTGAAGGCGATCCTGTAGAAATCGAAATGCGCCTGCGCCAACAGGCTCAGGAAAATGTGATCTTCCGCGTTCTGATGCGACAGGAGGCCGCGCGCGATTCCGCTCCGCTCGATCCGGTCAAGGTGGAAGAGGCGCTCACGGCGATTCGATCGCAGTCCGCCGTGAAGGCCGGATGCGATCCCCGCGCCGATGACGACGCCCTCCGCCGCGAAGTCGAACACCGCCTGCGCGTCGAACGCCTGATCGACAAGATCGGCTCCAAGCTGGCTCGTCCCCGGCCGAAGGATGTCGGCGAATACTATCGTAAGCACCGTGACGAATTCCAGTTGCCGGAGATGATCCGCGCATTCCACATCGTCAAGAATGTGGACGAGTCCACCACCGAGGAAGCCGCCCTCGCCGCGATTCGCGAGGTGCAGCAGAAGATCAACGGCGACAACTTTGCCGAACTCGCGGACCAGTATTCCGACTGCAGCGGCAACGGCGGCGATCTCGGGTATTTCCCGCGCGGCCAGATGGTGGACGAGTTCGACGAGGTCGTGTTCACGATGCAGCCGGGCGAGACCAGCGACGTCTTCCGCACGCCGTTCGGCTTTCACATCGCGCGCGTAGTCGATCGCCGTCCGCCGGGGGTCCGTCCGCTGCCCGACGTGAAGGACGAGATCGAGGAGATGCTGTACCGGCAGAAACTGCGGCGCGCCGTCGACGATCTGCTCGACCGTCTGCACACGAAGGCCGACATCCAGAACGTCCGCCAGAAGATGCAGGCATGAGCGAGTTCAAGCTTTTCTCCGATATTGCCCGCACGCATCCCTGCTGCGTGCCGAGCAAGGATCGCGCCGTGCAGCTAAGCGAATCGCGCAAGGCATCGGTGGGACGCGAGCACGCCACCGCCGGCTCCACCGAGGATATGATCCGGCTGGACGGCGGCCCGTTCCTCATGGGCACGGAAACGGACGAAGGCTTCCCCGCCGATGGCGAAGGCCCCATCCGCGAGGTCACGCTCGACTCGTTCTACATGGATCGGTACCCGGTCACCAACGAGCAGTTCGCCGAGTTCATCAGCCAGACCGGGTATCGTACCGAGTCGGAGCGCTTCGGCTGGTCCTTCGTTTTTCATAAACACATCCCGCCCGGCGCCTACGACCGGCTGGTGGACCGTCGCGCTCCCGGCGTCACGTGGTGGTGCAAAGTGAACGGGGCGCAGTGGGATCATCCCGAAGGCCCGGATTCCTCCATCAGCGGGCGCGAGCATTATCCCGTCACGCATATGTCGTGGAATGACGCCGCCGAGTTCGCCAGGTGGGCGGGTAAGCGGCTGCCCACCGAAGCCGAATGGGAATACGCGGCGCGCGGCGGCCTCCAACAGAAAACGTATCCGTGGGGCGACGAACTCACCCCGGGCGGCCGGCATCTATGCAACATCTGGCAGGGAGTTTTTCCCGACGTCGACACCGCCGAGGACGGATACGCCGGCCCGTGTCCGGTGGACGCGTTTCCGCCGAACGGCTACGGGTTCCACACGATCACCGGGAACGTGTGGGAGTGGTGCCACGACTGGTTCGATCCCAAGTTCCACGTCACGGCCACGCGCCACAATCCCGTCGGACCGCCGCGGGGTGCTACAAAAGTCATGAAAGGCGGTTCGTACCTATGCCACAAATCCTACTGCAACCGCTATCGCGTGGCCGCGCGCACGTCCAACACCCCCGACAGCTCCACCACGAACATCGGTTTCCGCTGCGTCCGCGATATCTGATCGGCGCGGCGCTCGTCCTTGCTTTGGCCGCGGTTGCAGTTGCCGAGGTCACGCACGACGCGAAAAAGGCCGCGCGCGAACTGCTGGACAGCGCCGAGAAGATGGCCGGCAGCGCGCAGCAGCCGTATGCCCATGTCATGGCCCTGATGGAGATCGGTGCCGCATACCAGGTCTTCGACAAGGAGCGATCTGTCTCGCTGCTGCGGGCGGCGTTCGGTGCCACCAGCACGGTCACCGAAGAGGACGGCCGATTCTATCGCACGCGCTACCAGAGCGAGATCGTGCGCCGGCTGGCCGACATCAGCGTGAACGATGCCTGCGACATGCTGCGAGGCATGGGGCAGCCGGGCATGGACATGGGTACCGGGTCGGCGACGAAGCGTGTCGTCGACGTGCTGCTCTCCCGCTCGCAGCCGGATTTCGATCGCGCCATGGAAGTGGTGAACCTCGTGCCCGACAACGCGGAGTATGCGTTCGACGCCGCGGAGGAGATCCTGCGCAAGCTTCCTTCCAACGACTCTCGCATCGCGATCGTTTTCGGCAATGCGCTTACCGCCTACCGGCGCACATCGACCGGCCCCGCGTTCCCGCGCATGCTCGGTCGCGTCTGGCGCCAGGTCCCACGCGACAGCGCGGTCTCCGCCGTGCGCGCTGTCGTGGATGGGATCGTCGCGCGCGCCGACGATCCGGGCAACAACGAAGCCGGATTCTCGGCCAACGAGGAAGGCGTCAAGCGGGCGAACAGCAAGAAGGCGAAGGAACTGGTGGAGCTGATCCATGTGGTGAAGGAACTGGATCCCAAACGTGCCAAGGAGTTGCTGGTAAAGTATCCCGAAATCGCCGATGCCCCGCCTCCCAAAGAAACCAAAGCCGACGAAAACCCCAAACACAAGCGGGACGAGGACGAGAGCGACTTCGCCATGCCTCTGATTCCCATTCACGGATCGATGGACATCTCCGCCATGCAGGCAGAAATAGACAATATGAAGAAGATCGAAACGAAGGCGGATGAGGCGAAGGGCTTGCTCGAAAAGGAGCCGGCTAAAGCGATCGCTTTGATCGAGGAGGTCCCGCCGCGATTTCGCGCCAGCCTGCTCGCCATGGCCGCGGCCAAGGCAAGCGAGAAGAACCCGGCATTGGGCGAGAACCTGGTCGAAAAATGCGCCACGCTGCTGGCCGACCTCAAAGACCCCGGCGACCGCGTGCTGCCGTGGGCGAAGATCAGCGAGGCCGCACATCGTTTGAACAACGACAAACTCGCTCTGGAAGCCCTGCAGCACGCTCTCTCGGATGTTGCCGAGGTCTATGCGTCCGATACCGACGCGAAGGAGCCCAACGTCGCGCTGCCTGAGTACTGGCCTTCGATCGTAGGCTGCCGGCTGGTAATGTGGAGTGCGAGCAAATCGCTGGGCTCCAAAGCGGAATCGCTGCTGCCCGGCATTTCGGCGCCCGACCTGGCGCTGTTGGCCCGTGTGGAACTCGCCCGCGCGCTGCTCGAACAGAACCGACGGGAATGGAGCATTCAGTGGGAGCACTCCTCGAGGCAATAGAGTCACCCAGCCGCCGCGCGATACTGCGCACCCTGGCCGGCGCCGCCTGCGCGCCTTTGCTGGCACAGAACCAGCGGCCGAATTTCGTCATCCTGTTTGCCGACGATCTCGGCTACGGCGATCTCGGCTGCTACGGTCACCCGACCATCCGGACGCCGAATCTCGACCGCATGGCCCTTGAAGGCATGCGCTTCACGCAGGTCTATTCGGCTGCGCCGGTGTGCACGCCCAGCCGCGTCGCGCTGATGACGGGCCGATACCCGGTGCGCTCCGGGTTGAGCCGCGTACTCGGCCCGCGCGCCAAGGGCGGACTGCAGGATAACGAGATCACGCTGGCCCAGGCGCTTAAGCCGCTCGGCTACGCGACGGCGTGCGTTGGCAAATGGCACCTCGGCCATCTCGAGCGATACCTGCCGACGCATCACGGTTTCGACCGCTATTTTGGACTGCCCTATTCAAACGACATGGGCAAGCTCGCCAGGGCCGAGAATCCGCCTCTGCCGCTGATCCGAGACACCAAGGTGATCGAGGAGGAGCCCGACCAGAGCCGCCTCACGCCGCGCTACACCGACGAGGCGATCCGGTTCCTGCGCGACTGCAGCGCGGCCGGCAAGCCGTTCTTCCTCTACCTGCCCTACACCTTTCCGCACGTGCCGCTCCATGCCAGCGAGCGCTTCCGCGGCAAGAGTTCACGCGGGCTGTATGGCGACGTGGTGGAGGAACTCGATTGGAGCGTCGGCGAGATCTTCCGCACCCTGAAAGAGCTCGGACACGATCGCGACACCCTGGTGATCTTCTCCAGCGACAACGGCCCCTGGCTGACGCAGCATGAGAACGGCGGATCGGCCGGGTTGCTGCGCGACGGCAAGACCACCACGTGGGAAGGCGGCATGCGCGAGCCGTTCCTGGCGCGGTGGCCCGGGAATGTACCGCCTGGTGTTGTGACGCAGGCATTTGGCACTCTGATGGACATTTTCCCGACGTTTATCAAGCTGGCCGGAGGCAAGATTCCGTCGGACCGCGAAATCGACGGCGTGGATCTCGCGTCCGTGTTGCTGCACAACGATCCCGGCCGCGAGCCGCTGATGTTCTACTACAGCCATCAGGATCTGCGTGCGATCCGCAAGGGCCCATGGAAGCTGCACCTCTCGACATTCGACAGCATGGCGCATACGCCCGTGAAGCGGCTGGAAACGCCGGCGCTCTACAACCTCACTGTGGATCCTTCGGAGAAATACGACGTGGCCGATTCACATCCGGACATCGTAAAGGAGATCCTGGAAGTGCTGGAGCAGCACAAGAAGACGATCAAGTTCGGCGAGCCGCAGATTTAGGTTCGCTGGGGCAGGCCTTTTCGCCCGCCCGAACTTTCGAGTTGCCCGGTTTGTCACGACTGTAAGACGGTCAGGCGAAAACGCCTGCCGGAGCAAGACCGTACATCGGCTCATGTCAATTTACTCGAGTTCACGAGTTCGGAGTCTCGACGCGGCAGGCAAGATTGTCTGTGCCACAATACTGCTCCTGATCTCTACTGCCGGCGCTACCGAAGTGCGCATCCAGGACGGCCGCGTCGAAGCTCTCGCCGGCGGCCGCCGGATGCTCTCCTCCCCGCCCGAAGGGTTATGGACCGTCGCCTGCGACTGGCGCGAGTCCTGGGCGAGCGACTGGCACACGGCAAGGGCGGGCGCGCCCGAGACCGTAGCCGACTGGACCATCCTCAGAGGTGAAATGAACGCCTGCGGCGCCGCCTGGCAGTTTCAGGATTCCTATCGAAGACAGGGCGGCGGAGTCAAAGTCGTCCGCCGCTATACCTGGAAAGCCGCGATGCCGCTCCCGAAGATCACGCTCACCGTCCGTTTCCAGACCGAACCCGGTAAGGGTGAGCCGCTGCTCCCCGGCATCCTCTATAACGGAAACCCGAGCGGCGCGCGCAGCGGACGCGTCCCTGTCTACACGGGCACGCCGGGCGAAGAGGCGATCTACGAAGAACATCGATACCCGATGCCCTTCGCCTTCGTGGAAACAGGCGGGACCGGCGCAGCCCTGCACACCCTTCCCTCGCCCGTGCCCTTCGGCAACCTGCGCGACCAGTGGTGGTCGCTCGGCGTCATTGCCCTCCAGGACCGCTCGGAACTGATCCTGCTCTCCGGCCCATGCGCATCCAACGGCAAGCACAGCTCGATTAAGGCGATGCAGCGCGGTTTTCTGCCTTACGACAACGCGTTCCTGAACCTGCCCGCCGAGGGAATCATCGAGAAGACGTTCTACCTGGAAGCGATCCCGGTGGAACGCGAAGGCTCCGGATTCCAACAGGCCGTCCACACGTCGCTCGATCTGTTCGCGCCATACTCGGTCGACGGCATGCCGTCGCTCGCCGAAATCCTGCGCGACAAGTACCGCCTGGCACAATCCCGCTGGCACGACCCCGGATTCCGCAAGTACCCGGATCGGCCGGTGTTCGTGATGGGCTGGACCGGTCAGGCCGAAGCGCCGGGTTACGCTCTCCAAGTCCTAGCTCCGGGCCTGCACGAGCCCGAGGCGCTCCCGAAGGTGCAGCGCTCGCTCGATTTTCTTTCCGGTGCGAAATTCTACCCCGGCGGTTTCCATAACTGGTACGACTACGAGAAGAACGAGTGGTCGAACGAAGAGCCGCTGAACCAGGCGCAGGCGATGCTGAATTTCGCCAATGCCGTCCGCGTGGGCCGCAAGCACGGCATGAAGACCAGGCGTTGGGAAGCCTTCCTGCGCAAGGCGAGCGACGTTCACTCCGACCGCATCCTGGCCGACTCCTGGAACCCGCGCTCTACCGTCGAGGCATTCTTCATCGCGCCGCTGGTCCGCGCTTTCGAGTTATTCCAGAACGAAAAATACCGCCGCGCCGCGACCAAAGCCGCCGAGCTCTACGCGCATCGTCACCTCAACATGCGCGAACCGTACTGGGGCGGCACCTCCGACGCAAGCTGCGAGGACAAAGAGGGCGCGTACGGTGCGATGCAGGGATTCCTCGCCCTCTACGACATCACGCATGAACCCGAACATCTGCGCTGGGCGCAGCATGCCGCCGACGTCGTTCTCAGCTATCTGGTCGTGTGGGACATCGACCTGCCCCCGGGCCGCCTTCGCGACCACGGCCTGCGCACCCGCGGCTGGACCTCGGTCTCCGTGCAGAACCAGCACCTGGATGTCTACGGTGTCCTGATCGCCGCCGACCTGTATCACCTCGGCCAGATCCTCAACGAGGATAAACTGCGCCGCACCGCAATCCTGATGTACCGGTCGTGCGGCCAACTCGTGGATCCCTGGGGCAGCCAGGGCGAGCAGTTGCAAGAGACCAACTATGTTCAGACTCGGGGTGAAGCCCCCGACCTCACCCACATGCGGGGCGGATACAATGAGCGCTGGACCGTCTTCTGGATCACGGCGCATTTTCTGAACGGCGCAGCGCAACTCGCCGAAATGGGGGTACCGATATGGGAATGAACATGACGCGGCGCGACTTTCTCACGGGAGCAGCAACCCTGCCGATCCTGACCGCCGGGGAAAAGGCCGTGGGGTGGCAACTGCTCTTCGATGGACACACGTTCGACGGCTGGGAAAATCCCGCGGACAAGCGACCGCCCGGCGAGGCGTGGACAATCGAGGACGGCTGCCTCAAAGCGACCGCCCGGCCGCGCATGATCGAAGACCTCTTTACCAAGGCCGCATTTCGCGATTTCGAGCTGACGTTCGAGTGGAAAGTTACGCCGGGCTCGAACTCCGGCGTGAAGTATCGCATCCAGGATCGCGTCATGCTGGTCGATGGCAAGTTCAAGAGGTTTGAGGATTCGGTGGACTACTCGATCGCCCACCGTCGCACCGACCGTCCCACAAAAGGCCAGGAGTACGTCATCGGTTTCGAATACCAGGTGATCGACAATGCCGGTCATGCCGACGCCCGGCGAGGTCCAAAGTATCAGGCGGGCGCGCTCTATGATCTGGTGGGCCCCACCAAGGACGTGACCCGGCCGGTAAGCGAATTCAACCAGGCGCGGCTCGTCGTCAAGGGCAATCACACCGAGCACTGGTTGAACGGCGTCAAAGTGGTGGATACGGATCTGGCCGAAGCCGCAAAAGGTGGCGCGCATCGCTGGGGTGCGGAATCGCCCGTCTACAAACTGATGGCGACCCAACCGAAAAAGGACTGCCCGATTTCCCTGCAAAACCACAACGATCCTGCGTGGTTCCGGAATCTCAAGATTCGCCGCCTGTGACGTGGCCCAGGTACCGCGCCGGGAATCCGAACGCCTGATGTCAGAGGGCTGGGTTTTCGCACGGCCGAATTTTCAAGTTGGACCATTTTTGTCAGGCCTGTGAGACGGGCAGGAGAAAACGCCTGCCGCACCAGAACCGTGCATCGGGCTCATCGATAGCAGGAGTTCGGGAGGGCTCGACCCGGCAGGCACCAGTGCCTGCGCCACATGATATTTTGATCCTTGCCCCCGTTTTTGGAAGCTAACCAAATCAGCAAGCATTACGGCGGAGTCTACGCACTGCGTGAAGCGAGCTTCTCGGTCGACGCCGGCGAAGTACACGCGCTCATGGGCGAAAATGGCGCGGGCAAGAGTACGCTGGCCAAAATCCTCGCCGGTTCGGTCCGCCCCGACAGCGGCGAGATCCGCATCGAGGGCCGCACGGCCGTCATTGCCAGTCCACTTGATTCGCAACGCGCCGGGATCGGCATGATCTACCAGGAACTCGACCTCTTCCGCGACCTCAGTATCGGCGAGAACATGGTCATCGGCAACCTGCATTTCGCCGAGGGCTGGTTCGTCCACTTCCGCCACATCGAGTCGTTCTGCCGCCCGTTCCTGAATCAGGTCGGACTCGAATTGCCGGCGCGCAGGCTGGTCTCGACGCTCTCCATCGGCCAGATGCAACTCGTAGCGATCGCACGTGCTCTCAGCATGAACGCCCGCGCGATCCTGATGGACGAGCCCACCAGTTCCCTCTTCGACGACGCGGTGGAGAAACTCTTCC
>Ga0070741_10014751_pt1 | contig 13442 bp, 12 predicted proteins | sample Coa_R1_4_FD_66440 | JGI IMG/M metagenome (GOLD analysis project Ga0070741, IMG submission 66440) | Surface soil microbial communities from Centralia Pennsylvania, which are recovering from an underground coalmine fire - Coalmine... | ecosystem: Environmental > Terrestrial > Soil > Unclassified ... | reverse complement strand
CAGCGATCGGTTGTCGGCATAGGCGTTGAAATTCAGGTCGCGGCCCGCGTTGCCGAGCTCCTGCTTCACCGCGCGCATGATCTGGTGGCGGTCGTGGATGAAGGGGTGATCCTGCGGCCAGACCTTGTGCACGATCTCCATGCCGGGATCGTTGCCGTGCGAATGGATCGCGATCAGCCGCCCGCCGGGACCGAGCGCGCGGGCGAGCGGGGCGATCACGCGATGGGCCTTGAATTCGAGCGGGGCGCGCGCGCGATAGGGCTGCGACGCGAGAACGAGATCGTAATTTGCCTGCGTGCCGCCCGGCTTCGGGATGATCGGATCGAGCATGAATTTATGGTCGGAGCGATAGATCACGAGCACGACCGGTCGTTCGTAGACCGGATTGCCGGTCTTTGCGCTGACGCCGGCTTTCCAGTTCTGCGCGAGAAAATCCTCGAGTCCGGTGATCTGCTCCTCGAATTGATGCGCGGTGTTTCCGGTCAGCGCGAGGTCGTGCCACACGAAGCTCGTCGCGGCGCTGACCGATTTCACCGCGAGCCACGGCGCGTCGGCATAGGCGAGGTTGGTCAGCACGAGCACCGTCGAGGGATGCTCCATGAAGCGGTCGGCCGCTTTCTGCAGCGTCAGCCGAATATCCTCGAGGCTGATCTCCTTGCCGACCACGTAGAACGGCATCGTCGGATATTTGTCGTGCATCGCGCGGAGAACCCGCATCAGCACCGAGCCGTCGCCGACCCCGGCGTCGAACACGCGCACCGCAGGCGGCCGCGGATGGATGTTGGCGAGTTCGAGCGAGACGCGGTTCGCGATCACCCATTTCTCGCTGCAAGTGTTCACGAACAACAGATATTTCTGCCGGTTGTCGAAGAAGCGGAAATTGCGCTGCGGGTCCTCGGCGCCGGCTTGCGCGGCTTGCGCGATCGCGCTTGTCGTGACCGTGCGGGCAGGGCGCTCGATCACCATCGGCCGCTTGCCGGTGCTTTCGTGCGTGGCGATGAAGGTGCGGATGCGGTCGAGCGTCTCGGTGGTGATGCGTCCGCCATTGCGCAGCCGGCTGGTCAGCTTGCCGTCATTGACCGCGCGGCGGCCGAACGTGGATTCGGCGAGGCCGGTCTGGCGGCAATAATCGGAAATCTCCTGCAGCAAATCCTGCGCATTCATCGCGCCACTCCCTGGTGCCCTCGCGGCGGCTCGGCTTTTCCGGCGCGCTCTTTCGGCGAAGTCCACCCCGGGGAGGGGTAAGGATCAACCACAAAACGGCCCATCAATCGAGTGGGGTATGAAGTGGGCGGACGCCCATCCAAAATACATTAGTAATTTCAACGAAATTGATAAATTTGGACCGGAGTCTGGCATTGCCCACAGGTCACGCCGAGCAGGACTGGCGCGTCCCGCCCATCCTTCCGTGGGACAACGAGCGCTGCCCGCCCGTTGGCCGTCCGGCCAAAGCGCGCGCCCACGAATCCAAGATCCCGGCGGGCGTGACACCGAGAGCAACCTGCCCGATTTCATCAAGAGCTGCGCCGCAAGCAACCAGCGCGATGTTGCGAACGCAGATCCTTCAGAGGAAGTGTCGCGTAACGTAGCCCTGTTCGCGCCGGCTCCGAGCGGCCGAACCAGCCAAGCGCAGGAACCCGACGACATTCATCACACTTGCATGAGCTGCGACGGCGGCGGGGGGCAAAGACCCGCGTCGGCAATTGCCTTCGCCTGGCGGAGACCGTAGCTTCCGGCTCGAGGCCGCATTTTCCGGATGGGGGTCATGCCGAACCGCTATGTTGCGACCGTGGTTGCAATCGCAGCCCTGCTCGGTCCCGCTTGTCTTGCACAGGCCCAGTCAAACAGCGAGCGGCTAGACATGTTGCGCGGCGGCGCAACGAAGAAAGGCGTCTACAACGTCTTTGGTCTGGATGGCACGGACCTCGGCCGCACCACCGTGAGCTACAAAAGCAAATATCCCGCGGGGACCATCATCGTCGACACGAAGGAGCGGAAACTCTATCTCATCCAAGCTGGCGGCTCGGCGCTGCGCTATGGCATCGGCGTGGGCAAGGCTGGCTTCCAGTGGAAAGGCACGCACAAGATCACCGCGAAAAAGGTAAACCCGGATTGGACGCCGCCGGCGGAGATGATCGCGCGGCAACCGGACGTGCCGCGGCACATGAAAGGCGGAGATCCCATGAACCCGCTCGGCGCACGCGCGATGTATCTCGGAAGCACGCTCTACCGGATCCACGGCTCTCCCGATGCGGACTCGGTCGGCGAGGCGGAATCGTCCGGCTGTTTCCGCATGAGAAACACCGACGTGACGGATCTCTACGACCGGGTAGCGGTCGGCACGACCGTCGTGGTGAAGTAAGACGGCGCGATCGATCGCAACAATCGTCTGATGAATGGTCCGGCCCCGGTTTCGGTCGGGCAGCGTGGCGTCGTCGGCGGGCGGCGGGCTAAAGCTGCGCCAAGACGGCCTTCGCCACGGCGCCGGTGCCGTCCGGCCCGCCGAATTCCATCGGCTTCACGCCGTTCGCGAAAGCCTTGTCGACCGCGTTCTCGATGCGCCGCGCCGCCTCCGCAGCCTGCGGATGCTCGTGCTTGTCGGCGAGCCAGTCGAGCATCAGCGCGGCGGAGAGGATCATCGCGGTGGGATTAGCCTTGCCCTGACCCATGATGTCGGGCGCGGTGCCGTGACACGGCTGGAACACCGCGTGCGCGTCCCCGATGTCGGCGGACGGCGCCATGCCCATGCCGCCGATCAAGGCCGCCGTGAGATCGGAGATGATGTCGCCGAACATGTTCTCCATCACCATCACGTCGAAATCCCACGGCCGCTTCACCAGCATCGCCGAGCATGCATCGACGTAAAGCCGATCGGTCGTCACGTCGGGATAATGCTTGCCGCATTCGTCGAACATCTCGCGAAAGAACGCGAACGCCTTGAACACATTCGCCTTGTCGACGCAGGTGAGCTTGCCGGGCAGGCCGCGTTGCTTGCGCCGCTGCGCGAGGCGGTAGGAGAAATCGAACAGGCGCTCGGATGTCTTGCGCGTGATGACCATGGTCTCGCGCGCCTCGTCCTGCGTGACCTGCCCTTTGCCCATCGAGGCGAACAGGCCTTCGGTCGATTCACGGATCACCACCAGATCGATGCCGCGTTCGCTCGCGCCCACGATGGGACTCGGCGCGCCGGGAATGAGACGGCAGGGGCGAACCCCCGCATAAAGATCGAAGATGAAGCGCAATTCGACCTGCGGCATGATCTCGGTGTTGTCGGGATAGCGCACCGACGGCAGCCCGCAGGCGCCGAGCAGGATCGCGTCCGCTTCCTCGCACAGCTTGATCGTCGAATCCGGCATCGACCTGCCGGTCTCGCGATAATGCGTGGCGCCGGCGGGTGTCTCGCTGAAGCGGAATTTCAGGCCGGGCGTGATCGCCTCCACCTTGCGCAGAATCTCGAGCGCCGGCGCCATCACTTCGGGGCCGATGCCGTCGCCGCCGATCACGGCAATATGGAAAGCGTCGTTCGCGCGCATGAAAGGGTTTCCCGCAGGGAGGGTGGTTCGATCGGGGCGAGGCCGGTAATGAATAGCGGAATGTGCCGACGCGCAAGTTCGACCGGAAGACGTATGCCCCGCTTTGCCGCCAATCTCGGTTACCTCTTCACTGAGCGCCCGCTGATCGAACGTTTTGGCGCGGCCGCGGCCTGCGGCTTCACCGCGGTCGAGGGGCAGTTCGTCTACGACCTGCCGGCAGCGGCCATGCGCGCCGAAATCGACAGGCACAAGCTGACGATGCTCGGGATCAACACATGGAGAGGGCGCGAAGGCGAATTTGGCCTCGCCGCGGTTCGCGGGCGGGAAAAGGACTTCGACGCGCTGTTCCGGCAGGCGCTCGACTATATCGTGGCGATGGGCGGAAGCGCCGTGCATGCGCTCGCCGGCATGGTCGAGGTGAACGAGCGGCCCGCGGCCGAACGGATTTTCATCTCAAACATCGCGCGCGCTGCCGATCTCGCGGCGGACAAGAACGTCACGGTGCTGATCGAGCCGATCAATCCGCGCGACCGGCCAGGCTATTTCCTCAACCGCGTCGAACATGCGGCCGACCTCATCGCCAGGATCGGCAGGAAAAATGTACGGATGCAGTTCGACTTCTATCACGCGCAGATCGTCGGCGGCGATCTCATTCGCCACTTCGAGGCGCATCTGCCGGTCATCGGTCATGTGCAGATCGCCTCGGTGCCGGACCGGCACGAGCCGGACGAGGGCGAGGTGAATTTCCCGGCGATTTATCAAGCGATCGACCAATCCGGTTATCGCGGCTGCGTCGCCTGCGAGTACCGTCCGCGCGGCCGGACCGAGGATGGATTGGGCTGGGCGCGCGATTTCGGGATCAGCGCACGTAAATAAAGATCGAATGTTTCTCCGGCTTGCCCTTGCCGATGCGGGTGACGAGCTCGATCTGCGCGCCCTCGTTCTCCCATGCGACGACACTGCGGCGGCTCGACGGAAGGTCGTCGGATTTCTCCGCAGCCGAGGGCTGGCCGAGACAGGACGTCAGATTGGCCTTGAGCTGGCCCGCCTGTTCGCTGGTCCAGGCCGCGGAAAGGCCGGTCACCCAGCAATTGAACAGCTTGCGGTTCTCGTCGACGCGGCAGAATTGCGTGCCGGGCAATTTCACCCGCGCGTCCCATTCCTTCGTGCTGCCGTGATACGGCTTGATCTTCAGCGGAGAGAAGGCTTTCGGCTTTGCCCCGATCGCGCGCTTGAGCAGCGGGCAGAAAGCATCCTGCGCATTCGCCGGAGCCATGATCGGCATCGTGAGCAGGCAAACGAGAATGGGATGGATCGGTTTCATCGGCGCCCGCTATGATGGACGTGCTTGAAGAACGAGACCGACGATAACCGATTCGGTTTCAGAAATCGGCGGGAGGAGAAATGCGGTTGAAGGACAAGGTTGCGCTGGTCACCGGCGCCGGCTCCGGCATGGGCCTGAGCATCGCGGAAACCTACGCGCGCGAAGGCGCCAAGGTCGGCGTGCTCGACGTCAACGAGAGCGCGGCGAAAGAGGTGGCGCGCACGATCGGCAAGAATGCCATCGCGGTCCGCTGCGATGTGGCCAAGCGCGCCGACATCGAAGCCGCGCTGTCCGCGACGGAAAGGGCATTCGGCAACATCAACGTGCTCGTCAACAACGCGGGCATCAGCCACGTCAACAAGCCGATGCTCGATATCGACGAGGCGGAATTCGACCGCGTGTTCGCGGTGAACGTGAAGGGCGTGTTCCTGTTCACGCAGGCGGCCGTGCCCTATTTCCGCAGGAGCGGGGGCGGCGCGGTGATCAATATCGGCTCGACCGCAGGCTTGCGGCCGCGGCCCGGCCTGTCGGCCTATAACGCGACCAAGGGCGCGGTTCACAACCTGACCAAGACGCTCGCGGTCGAACTCGCGCCCGACAAGATCCGCGTCACCGCGATTGCCCCGGTCGCGACCGATACGCCGCTTCTGCCGACATTCCTCGGCAACGCCGAAGGCCAGCGCGAGAAATTCATCGCGACCGTTCCGCTCGGCCGCCTCGCGCGCCCCCAGGACATCGCCAACATGGCGCTGTTTCTTGCTTCCGACGAGGCGGAATTCATCACCGGCAATATTGTCGAAGTCGACGGCGGGCGCTGCGTGTGAATTTCAAGTCATGTTCGTGACTGTGGCACCGGTCGCAGCCTGAAGCTTTTTCGGATCGACCGCGAACACCGCGCGCGGCGTGCCCGCCGCCGCCCAGACGACGTCATAGCCGAGAAGATCGCGATCGATATACGTCGCAATCGCCGTCGCGTGACCGAATGGGGGAATGCCGCCGATCGCATAGCCGGTGAGGTCGCGCACCTTGTTTGCGTCCGGCCGGACGAGCGCTTCGCCCAGATGTGCGGCGACGCCTTTTTCGTCCACCCGGTTCACTCCGGACACGAGCAGCAGATAGGGCTTGCCGCTCTGCGCGCCGAGGAAGACGAGGGATTTCACGATCTGCCCGACGGTGACGCCGCAGGCCGCCGCGGCTTCTTCCGCGGTGCGGGTCGGCTGCGCCATCTCGCGCACCGCGATATCGAGCGCGAGCAGGTCGGCGGCTTTCTGAACGCGCTGCGCGCTGTCGGGGAGGGTCGTCACGCGCGCAATGTACTTCGCCCCGGTGCGGCGGCAACTGTCACCTGAAAGCCGCCACCCGCGACTATTCATGCTCCGGTATCGCGCTGCGCTTTACGGCGCCCGGCCCGGTGCTAGATTCGCGCCATGTGGGGACGAAAGCCGAAACCGGAAACGCAAACCGCCGCGCCCGCAGCCGGGACGCCGGAAGCGCCGCGTCAGCCGCTGAAGGAAGCGATCCGCCAGGCGCGGATCGAACATGCCGAGCGCACCGGCGTCGTGGTCGACCTGCGCGACGCAGAACTTGCGCGGCTGGAATTGCTGAACGACGCGCTCGACCCGGTCTTCGCCGAGGTTCCGCAGGAGGTGGATTTGTTCGAGCGCGGCATCAGCAAGGGCGAGGTGCCGCGGCTGTGGCTCGATGCGGTCGCCTACGTGGTGATGGGCCGCGACAAGCGCGTCTATCGCTTCGTGCAGGACACCCGGTTCGGGCGCAAGATCCTGCTGGAAACGCCGCACGTTCCCGAGATCGCGGAAGCGGTCATGCGCTACATCGCGGGCCGCCTGATCGAGCGCGAGCGGGCGCTGGCCGACACGATCGATGCGCGCGGCTATCTCGTGCCGCGCCGTACCGGCTGGCACACGTTCCGCGCCTTCGTGTTCGGGCTGATCATCGGCGTCGGCGCGCTGTTCGTGGCGGCCGCGCTGCTGACCAAGCCCTAGACCAGCATCCGTTTGGCAATTTCGCCGATGCCGTCGAGGCCGCGGCGAAAGCCGCGCGTGATGGCTTCGCATCGCCAGGCGCCGGGCGCGCCGCCGATTTTGTAGAGGTGATAGCCGGCCGGATCGCTCGCTTCGCCGCCGCGCGCGGAGGCCGAAGGCACGCCGACAATCGGGATTTTTCCGTTCGCGCTGTCCAGAAATTTCACCGAATGGACATGGTCGTGCCCGTGCAGCACGAGTTCGGCGCCGTGCTCGGCCAGCACCGCGCGCAAGGCGGCCGAATCGATCAGCCGCTTGAAACGGTCGCCGCGCGAACGCATCGGCGGATGATGGATGAGCACGACGCGAAACGTTTTTTCGCCGGCAAGCTGCGCAAGCAATGTGGCGAGGCGGTCGAGCTGCAACGCGCCGACCTTGCCGGTCGCCATGAACGGCGGCGTCGGGATCGCGCTCGACAATCCGATCAGCGCAACCGGCCCGCGGCGGCGCACGAAGGGAAAATGCCCGCCGGCGTCGCACAGCATGTATTCGCCCCAATGGGTATGCGGATCGTGCGTCGCGGTGCGGACATAAAGATCGTGATTGCCGGGGACGACGGTGACGTCCTTCGGCTCGCCCACGCGACGCAGCCATTGCAGGGCCGGTGCAAATTCGCCGGGAAGGGCGAGATTGACGAGGTCGCCGGTCACCGCGATGTGGTCCGGCTTGTGGTCCTTCAGGTCGTGAAGGATTTCATCGAGGATGTCGCCGCGATGAAACGTCTTGCGCCGCCTGTGCCAGTTGATGAAACCGATCGCGCGCTTGCCGGACAATTCGCGCATGTTCGCCCGGGGCAGCGGACCGAGATGCGGATCGGACAGGTGCGCAAGGGTGAACATGCGCCCAGTTTGTCACGGACGCCCTTGCTTCATCCATAATTTTCGCAACGGATCGCGTCAGGAATTCCCGATCAGGATGCCCGCCGCGAAAACGAGCGCGCCGCCGACCATCACCTGGAACGCCGCGTTGAGGAACGGCGTGTCCATGTAGCGGTAGCGGATCCATGAAATCGCGATCAGCTCGACGATCACGACCGCGAAAGCAAGCACCGTCGCGCTCCAGAAATTCGGGATGAGATAGGGCAGAGTGTGGCCGATGCCGCCGATCGTGGTCATGATGCCGCAGACCGCGCCGCGCAGCCACGGCGTGCCGCGTCCGGTGAGCGAGCCGTCGTCCGACAGCGCTTCGGCGAACCCCATCGAGATGCCGGCGCCGACCGACGCCGCGAGACCGACGAGGAAAGTCTCCCAGGTGTGATGGGTGGCGAAAGCCGCGGCGAACAGCGGAGCCAGAGTCGACACCGAGCCGTCCATCAGTCCGGCGAGGCCGGGCTGGACGTATTGCAGCACGAACATGCGGCGCGCGGTCTCATCTTCCTTCGCACGGGCATCCTTGTTCAGCAGCGTTTCGCTGAGTTCTTCGGCGTGGGCTTCGTGCTTGTCTTCGGCTTCGGCGAGCTTCAGCAAAAGCTCGCGCACCGACGCGTCGCGCGTCGTTTCGCTCGCCTTGCGGTAGAACCGCGCGGCCTCGTATTCCATCTCGGCAGCGTATTTGCGCGCCTCGTCGAGATTGAGCGAGGGCATCAGCCAGATCGGCTTCTTTCGGATGAAGCCTTTCACATCCTGACGCCGGATCAGCGGCAGATATTCGCCGAATTTCTGCCGGTAGAGATCGAACAGCCAGGTGCGGTGGCCGACCTCTTCTTCCGCCATTTCGTCGAACAATTTTGCCGACGAGGGATATTGCTGCCGCAACCCTTCCGCAAAGCCGCGATAGATGCGGCTGTCCTCTTCCTCGTTGGTGATGGCGAGGGCGAGAATTTCCTGCTCGGAAAGATCGGCGAAACGCTTCATGCTGGACTCGTGCGGGCTGGCATGGGGGCTGGCTTTGAAAACCGCTTATAACCGCCCCTTTCTTGTTTGGAAAGGTTCTAAAGAAGGATAACCATGGCTTTTCCAGCCCTTCTGCGTCCGCTTTGGCCGTTCACGCGGCGGCTTCTCCACAGCTATTGGCGCTTCTCGCGCGGGCTGACGGTCGGGGTGCGCGGGCTCGTGCTCGACAAGGATGGGCGCGTCCTCCTGGTGAAGCATTCCTACGTCGAGGGCTGGCATCTGCCGGGCGGCGGGGTGGAGGCTGGCGAAACCCTGATCGAGGCGCTTGCACGCGAGATGCGCGAGGAAGGCAACATCGAGTTCACCAAGACGCCGGAGCTTTACGGGATGTATTTCAATCCGCGCGATTCGAAGCGCGACCACGTCGCGCTGTTCGTGATCGATCACTATCGTCAGCCCGCGCCGCCCAAGCCCAATCGCGAAATCACCGAGCACGGTTTCTTCTCTCCCAACGCGCTGCCGAAAGACGCGACGCCGGCCACGCGCGCGCGGATCAACGAAGTCGTCAACGGCGCGAAATCGGCAGACAAGTGGTGACGGGGCCGCGATTGGACCGCATCGCGCGCAAGTGCTAATCGGCTGGCCGCATGACTGACCTGTCGCTGACTATCCTCAACGAAACCGCCGCCGACGCCGAACCGATCGAGCGCCTGCATGAGCGCACCTTCGGTCCCGGCCGTTACGCGCGCACGGCGTTCCGCATTCGCGAGGGCGTGTCGCATCAGCTCGATCTGTCGCTGACGGCGCGCATCGGCACGCTGCTGGTCGGTTCGGTGCGGCTCTCTCCCATTCGCATCGGCGACACATCGGCGCTGCTGCTCGGGCCGCTCACGGTCGAGCCGCCGTTCCGCGGCCGTGGCATTGCGAAGACATTGGTCGCGCGTTCGCTCGAAATGGCGAAGTCGAAGGGACACAAGCTTGTGCTGCTTGTCGGCGACGAGCCCTATTACGGCCCGCTCGGGTTCAAGGCGGTGAAGAAGGGCGATGTGAAGATGCCCGGCCCGGTCGATCCGGCACGTTTGCTGATTGCGGAATTGGCCGATGGCGCGGCTTCCGGCGTGACGGGCGCGGTGCGGCCCGATTGGGATTTCGCGTCGACGAATTAGCGCCCCTCGCGGGCCCAGGTGGCGGCGAGCGCCCCCACAAGAAGCAGCAGCCCGAGCAATCCGGCGAACACCGGCAGCACGCCGATGCCGCGCACGACGCTCGCGTCGCGCAGCTTCAGGCCGATCCAGTCGTCGCCCCTGAACGTATCGCTCGAGCGCACGCCGACCACGCGCGGCACGCGCAGCGTGCCGTTGTCGTCGATGCGGACGGCCGCGCCGCCGGTCGCGGCGGTGAGCGGCTCCATCACTTCGGTCGTCGACGTGACGGCGGCGAATTCGCGCGGATTGGGCGGGCCGACATTGACGAGCGTCGTGAGTTTCCCGTCGGTCGCGCGCCACAGTCCGAGTTCGTTCGCGTCGGTCGAGGCACGCCACAATCCGGGTTCGCCCGCGCTGAGCGTCAAGGTACGCGTCGCGCCCGACGGCGTGGTGACGGTCACCGGATTTGCGGTGTCGGCCATCGTCTGCCGCTCGACGTTCAGGATGCGGCCGCTTGCGGACAGGCGGAGCGCCTCTTCCTCGAGGTCCGGCTGTTTCATCAGCCAGTGCGAGAGCCGCCGGAGCAGATCGAGATGCGGCCCGCCGCCTTCGTAGCCGCGCGCCCACAGCCAGATGTGATCGGACAGAAGCAGCGCGACGCGGCCTTCGCCTTCGCGGCTGAGCACCAGCAGCGGTTTTGAATCCGGGCCTTCCATGATCGGCGTGCCGGCGTTCACCTTGGCATCGACCAGCCGGAACCAGTGGCTCCAGTGCGGCGGCTCGCTGTTGGAGCCTTCGAGATCGCGCGTCACCGGATGGCGCTTGCCGAGATTGGACAACCGGGCGCGGAATTCCTGCTCGGTCATGCCGCCGATCGGCTCGGCCGGCAGGATCGATTCGAGCGGCGTGCGCCACAGGCTGGTCGGGCTCGCGTAATCCGGGCCGGCCGCGATCAGCACCGCGCCGCCGTCGCGGACGTATTTCGCGATATTGTCGAAATAGATCACCGGCAGCACGCCCTGCCGCGCGTAGCGGTCGAAGATGATGAGTTGGAACTCATTGATCTTCTGCTGGAACAATTCGCGCGTCGGGAAGGCGATCAGCGAGAGTTCGTTGATCGGCGTGCCGTCCTGCTTTTCCGGCGGCCGCAGGATCGTGAAATGCACGAGATCGACCGAGGCGTCGGATTTCAAGAGGTTGCGCCAGACGCGCTCGCCGACATGCGGTTCGCCCGAGACGAGCAGCACGCGCAGCTTGTCGCGCACGCCGTCGATCGAAACCACGGCACGGTTGTTCACCGGCGTGAGCTCGCCGGGAAGGGGCGATGCTTCGATCTCGACGATGTTCGGGCCGGGATGCGGAATCTGGATTTGCACGCGCTGGGTTTCGCCGGGCGTGGCGTTGCGCGTTTCGATCACGTCGCCATCGCGGCGGATCGTCACCTGGGCGGGCGCGCCGGTCGCGCCTTCGTCGATCACGCGAAAGACGACAGTCTGCGCCTGATTGACGATGCCGAAGCGCGGCGCGGTGACAAGCGCGATGCGGCGGTCGCGCTCGCCCGCCTGGCCGGTGATCAGCGCGTGCACCGGCGCGCTGAAACCGAGTGCGGACGCATCCGACGGGACGTCGTGGACGCGCCCGTCGGTGATGAAGACCGCGCCGGCGACGCGATCCGGCGGCACGTCGGCGAGTGCTGCGCCGAGCGCCGTGAACAGGCGCGTGCCGTCGGTTTCGCCGTCCGATTCACCGGCTTCGACCGTGCGCACGTCGAGTCCGGGGACGCGATTGAGCCGGTCGCTCAATGCCGCGCGGACGGCCTCGGTCTGTTTCGCGCGGTCGCCGAAATTCTGGCTGGCGCTTTTGTCGACCACGACAACGGCGACGGACGGAATCGGATCGCGGTCCTCGCGCGTGAACGAAGGGTTGGCAAGCGCGAGCACCAGCAGGGCAAGCGCGATCGCGCGCACGACGGCGCCGCGGGCGCGCGTCGCGAGCAGGAGCGCCGCGATCAGAACGGCAACGCCGCACGCCGCCCACAGCAGGTAGGCCGGGACGAGAGGCGAGAAGGAGATGCCGAAACCCAACACGATACTCCTATTGTCCGAGCCGCTCGAGCAAAGCGGGCACGTGAACCTGGTCGGCTTTGTAATTGCCGGTCAGCGTGTACATGACGATGTTGACGCCCGCGCGAAACGCCATGTCGCGCTGGCGCGGCTCGGCGCTGACCAGCGGCAGCATCGCCTGACCGTCCGGCCGCATCGCCCAGGCGCCGGCCAAATCGTTCGAGGTGATGATGATTGAGGATACGCCGTCGCCCGCGCGCGCCGGGCGTTTCGTCGTGTCCGCACCCTCGTCATTGTCGTCGTTCGGCAACGCCTCGACCCAGAGCTGGCCTGAATTGAAGCGGCCGGGGAAATCGCGAAGAAGGAAGAACGTCTTTGTCAGGACGTGGTCGCGCGGCACCGGCTCGAGTTCGGGGATATCGAGGCCGCTCAGGATCTGACGGAGCGCGGCCATGCCCGGGCTGCGGCTCTCTCCGCCCGGCCCGGGCGGGGCCATGATCGCGTCGCGCGTGTCGAACAGCACGGTGCCGCCTTGCTTCATGTAGGCGTCGACGCGCGCGATCGCCTGCGGCGAAGGCTGCGCCGCGCCCGGCACAATCGGCCAGTAGATCAGCGGAAAGAAGTTCAGTTCATCGCGGGCGATGTCGAGCCCGATCGGCTCGCCGGCTTCGAGTGCAGTGCGCTGCGCGAGGTACAGTGTCAGGCCGGACAGCCCGGCCTTGCTCACGTTGTCGGTTTCGGCATCGCCCGTGACGACATAGGCAAGCCTCGTTTCGAGCGTCGATTTCATTGCGAAATCTTCGGCGCTCGACGCGGCCGGGGCCTTCGGCGGCGCGGGCGGTGGCGTGACGATGGTGCGTGGCGCTGGATTCGGCGGAACGGTCCGTGTCTGCGCGAAGGCGGGCTGCGTCATCACAAGCGCGGCGGCCGCTACCGCCAGCAGGATTGCTGCGGTCGCAGTGCGGCGACGGATGAGGCGCGCGATCCCGCCGGCGAGCCAGAACACGATCAGCGCGTCGAATAGCAGCATGGCGAGTGCGGTCAGCACGATCGGGCCGCGCAGGTCGAGCGGCTCGCTCAGGCGATACGCCTCGCGCGTGGCGTTCAGCGCCGAGGCGTCGATCGGAGAGAGCCGGTCGGCCGCAGTCAGCGTATTCACGGCGAGCAGGCCTTCCGGCGGGCCGTAGAAACCGGGCGGATAATCGGCGGTCGCGCGCGCGGTGTAATTCGAAGGCACCGGCCGCACCGTTGCCGAGGGTGCGGTGAACGCGCCGAAACCGTCAAGCACGCGCGCGGCGGCGAGCGTCTCGCGCACGTTCTCCGCACTCGTCTCGGTTGCCTGCGAGGAACCCGCGAGCGAGACGAGGCGCTTCAGCATGTCGACGAAAGTGCCGGAGAGCGGCAGATCGGACCAGCGCGTGTCGGCGGTGACGTGAAAGAGGACAATCAGGCCCTTGCCGCGCTTGGCGCCGGTCACGAGCGGCGTGCCGTCGGCGAGCGTCG
>Ga0070741_10014750_pt1 | contig 13442 bp, 13 predicted proteins | sample Coa_R1_4_FD_66440 | JGI IMG/M metagenome (GOLD analysis project Ga0070741, IMG submission 66440) | Surface soil microbial communities from Centralia Pennsylvania, which are recovering from an underground coalmine fire - Coalmine... | ecosystem: Environmental > Terrestrial > Soil > Unclassified ... | reverse complement strand
CCACTACCACCTGTTCCAGTTCCTTCTTGAGCAGGATGCCGCGCTCGGCAGCGGTTGATGCCGTTCTCGATGCCACGACCGTACCCAGGCCAGGATGCACTTCGATCATGCCTTCGGCTACAAGCTGGGTAATGGCCTTATGTGCCGTGTTGGGATTGATCTTGAGCGCCGTACTCAAGGCGCGCACGGAAGGAAAGGGATCGCCGGGGCGCATCTGACCCGAGATGACGGCCTTCTTGGCGGCGTAGACCACCTGTTCGCAGAGTCCCACGCCGGGCTCGAACGTCAGGCGGAACGGAATCATGGCTGTACTATGACAGATAGTACACCAGAAGGCAAGAGAATTCGAGCGGTCATGTTGCACTAAAGAATTACAGGCAAATGTGCCGGTCGTTCGCCTCACCGGGTGGAGGCGCCGGTGCAGGATCGCGTGTTCGGGGTGCGCGCTGCCGACCGTTCGCCCACGGGGCTAGGCCTCGCGTGGTAAAACGCGGGCGCAGGCGAAACTGCCCCTGACCACCATTCTGGAATCAGCGACATATCGGCGCCTACTGCGGACAGTTCTGTCTGTCCCGATTCTTACCACAGGCTCCGCAGGCTGGACGGTGCTGCTCGTTGAATGCGCCGTGTCTCCGGCGCACGGATCCAGCCATTTCATCTGCCCGGACGGCGTGCGTCCCTGAAGCGGTGGGATAAGGAACGTCCGACGCTGTCGAATTTACCACCACCCCCCCATCGGGCAGGTACTTAACGGAATCTCCGAGTTTATAGTCTTTTTTGGCCGCCGGGAACCGATATGTAGTTTCAATACGTTGCGATGATTCAAAAAAGTGAGTGTAGGTTAACGTTGCCCGTGGATGGCTCCGCACTAACTATTTACAGTCTAGATTCTTTCTATAGGCGGCGCATAATCAATATTGCAGAACACATTATTTTGCTGCCGTATTGTGAAGACAAGACTTCAGCAGAACGTAAAATTCGCGCACTCACTGTTCTCATTGCCCGCGTTCAACCTTCTTCCGTTCTGCGAGAGAGCTGTTTTGCCGTTCAAAGTGTCTAAAAGGTGGATTCAATGATCGAGACGTCCGAAGGGCCGACGCAGTTGGTTACCCTGGCACCGGCACGCGTGGCGAATTCGCGCACCTTCCAGTTTCGGAACGTCTGTTCCTCCGGCTGGCGGTACGACGAATTGTTGGGTAAGCTCCAGCGGTTTCGAGGGATGGTGTATCTCCGGGACGGGGCCATTGAGCGCAGCGAACTGACGTCGGACGGCCGGCATCGGCTCGACATCGACGAGCACAGTTGGCATATCCTCGCTGTTGGACCTGATGGGGAGGTCTGCGGCTGCGCCAGGTACCTGTCCGAAAGCAAAGCCAAGGACTTTGACGATCTTTGGATCCGAGAAGCTGCCATTACCCGGTGTCCTACCTGGGGGAGCCATTTCCGCCGCGCCGTCGAGCAGGAGAAGGCGCGCGCCAAGCGGAAAAATTTCGATTTCGCGGAAGTGGGCGGCTGGGCCGTCGCAGACGATCGCCGTTGCACCATGGACCCGCTCCGGATCATTCTGGCCGTGTGCGGCCTGGCACGGATGATGGGAGGCTGCGTGGGCCTGGCAACCGCGACGGTTCGGCACGGATCTGCGTTCATTCTGCGCCGGATAGGGCTGTCGCCCCTCGTTGTTAACGGGGTGGAAGTGCCTTCTTACTACGATGCGCACTACGGCTGCGAGATGCAGGCCTTGCGGTTTGACACGGACTTTCCGAATCCGAAGTATCGCAATTGGATCGAGCATCTCAGGAGTGAACTGGAGCAGGCGCCCCTGATCTGCCGGATCAACCAATCGGCCGAATGGCGCGCGCCGGTCCACGTCATAGAGCCTCCGAAGCTGCCCGCACCGTTCCCACTGTCCGTCGCCGGCTGACTCCGGCGGCGAACGCGCCGCAATGCCGCTTAGTTTCTACGTCCTGGCACACTGCACAAAGTTGGGCGCCGCTATCGTGGCCGCAGCCGGTTTTAGCCGGTCGCAAGCACGAATCGGTACCCGAAAAGTCGCCTGAACGGTGGCTGCGGACACGATAGGCCCGCCACAGAAATCGATATTTGTCCGAACTTCGGTCCTCCGGCGTCCATCTGCTTTGCGGTACCACCGCTTTCAATGTGGTTCTGGGTCGCCGCTACTTCCGCTTCGGTCGTCAGGGGTGCGCCGCTTTCCGGCTCCTGTTTCTCGAGGCCCTGTCGGAGCCGAGGCAGTCAGGGTCGGATGGCCCGGCTTCCGGGCTCCGAATTCGAAGCTACGATCAACTTCGAAACCGGATCCCGGATTTTCGCTTTCAGGCTATTGGAAGAACTGAACTACCACCCGCATCCCAACCGGCAGTGACTGACCTTTTGGATCCAGGCGAATCACGGATTCCAATACATCATGATCGGTCTTGTCCGCGGGATCACCGGAGATGATCCGTTTCCGTCCCATGGAGCTGGCGATCTGCTGCACTGTGCCGGCGAGTTTTTCATCTTCGCGGCCGCTCGGAAATACCAGCACGTTCTGACCTACCCGGACCTTGGTAACATCCCGCTCGTCGATCTCGGCGCGCACGCGGCGAATGGAGAGGTCGGCCAGTGTGAACAGCGGGCGCGGCATGATCGTGCTGAAGGATTCTCCCGGGCGCAACAGCACGCGTAGAATGGTGCCTTGAATCGGCGCCGTGATGGTGCACTTGCCGATCTTCTCCTGGATGGTGTGAACGCGATTCTCTGCCGAAGTGATGTCGGCATCGGCCTTGGCAACGTCCTCGGGAAGAGGCGGGGCATTGGTCAGTTGTTCGTGCCTCACGGCCTCCTCCAGCTTGGCTTTCGCGACCTTGGCATCGCGCTCCGCATCGTCAAAGTTGGCTTTGGAGACGACGGCTTTGGCCACCAGGCTCTTCATCCGTTCGAGGTTGGCATCGGCGCGCTGCAGTTCGGATTTGGCGGCAACCGTCTGTTCAGCCGCCATCCGCCGCTCCTCATCGCGGGCCCCGCGCATGAGCCGCACGCGCACCTGCCGGAAGCTCTCCACCTGTGACATCGATTCGGTGAGTTCCGCCTGCAGATCCGGACAACCGATTTCGGCGAGTTTGGCGCCCTTCTGGACGACGTCGCCTTCGTGGACGAAGACGTCGCGGATGACGCCGTCCGCCGCCGCTCCGACTTCAACGGTTTCCGTCCGGCCTTCCACGCGTCCCTGGCATGCTAGGACCACGCCGTCGTGACCGCCGGCGGTTACAGGCTCACGTGTTGAAGCGTGAGTGCTTACCGCGGAGCAGCCGGCAAGAATAAGGAGGGTACCCGCCAGCAGGACGGCAACCAGGCAGGGGAAAGCCGATTTTCCGCGGAAGCGGAGACCTTGTGTAGCGTTCATGCGTTTGTACTCCATTGTTGGGCGATTTTGCCGTCGCTCAGGGCAACGATTTGATGCGCGAAGCGCTCCCAGCGCTGATCGTGAGAGACAACGATAACGGTGCGGCCTTGCTCGGCGGCCAGCCGGAACAGGATATCGGAGATCTGCCGCCCGGCCTGCGAATCGAGAGAGGCTGTCGGCTCATCAGCCAGGATGATGGCGGGATCTTTAATGAGTGCACGGGCGATGGCCACCCGCTGCTTCTCGCCGCCACTCAAAGCGGCGGGCTTCAATTCGGATTTTGCCGCAAGCCCGAGTTGAGTCAGCAACTCGCGAGCGCGGTTGCGGCCTCCGGCGCGGCCCATCACTTCCCGTCCCATCGCCACATTGTCGAGCGCCGAAAGCGAGTGGAACAGGCGAAAGGCCTGGAAAATAAACCCGATGTGCCGGCGCAGCCTGGTGCGATCGGACTCGCTCAAACGGGCGGTTTCACGACCGCCCACGAAGACGTTGCCTTCGTCAGGCGCCAGAAGGCATCCCAGCAGTGACAGCAGCGTCGTTTTGCCGCTGCCCGAAGGGCCGAGAATCAGGGTCAGCTTACCCTTTTCCAACGAGAGCGACACGTCCTGCAGCGCCGCGGTCCGCACCGCCGATCCATAAAAGACCGAGGCATTTTCCACTGCCAGGAAACGATCAGGCACGGCACTTCCCGTTCGATTTAACTTCGGTCTCGCCCGGCGACAGCTGGCGTGAGCCGATGAGCCATAGCATACTGCGCATATTCCGTCCCAGGCAGTTTTATGGTGGCGGCCGCTGATGCAGTTGCGGCGGAGGCGGCCACGCTCGCTAACCCGAAAGGCAACAGGCACACGGCAAAAGGGCAGAAGGGACAGAGAACAGCGCCTGTAACGTTTAGTACTACATACTAGCACTATAGCCCTGATACTCGCGAACTTTTCTTAAAAATCAAGGCAAAATACTACACTTCACTATGACTCCCGATCCTCCCCGTTTCAACGCTGAAATTGGTTAGCAGCCGAAAGTAAGGCTCTTGGAACGGCGCCAAAAAAACCGGAGACAGAGCGGTCCGGCCCGATTCGACCTCGTGAAGCGTGACATCGAAGAAAATGGTGGTCAAACCCGGCTCAGCCGGTTCCTCGACCGAATCACGTCACCACATCGAGTGTCGATTCCACATCCCGTCGCGGCGTCAACCACGACGCCGGCAACGGGTCGGAAATGCCTATCCTCCAAAGCCATACCGGCTCAGCGTGTGCGGGGATCGCGCAATCTCGCCTCAACAACACTTCCCCAGCCGCATAACGCGCGCCGAAGAGCCGCTGCGTTTCCGGATCGAGCATTCCTCGTTTTGCGTTATACATCAGAAGCGAAGAAATCGTCAGCGGCTGAACCCCATACCCCATCTGGGTCAGGCGCAGCCACAGGCGCATTGCGAGCCTGCCGACCGTAAGCAGAGCCGGCACGCCGTCCCCCGCCGTGGAAAGGCAAAGCAAACCTGCCGAGGATTGGAGCAGTCGTTTGATCCTTGCCCTCTGTATGGCCCCCATCCCAGCCTTACGAAAGAGTTGGAAAGTCCGCGGAAAGGAGCGCATCAGGTACAAAGCAGGAAATTCGCCGGTGGAGATGCCGGTACCACGCCAAGGCAACCCGTCCTGAGTTCGTGCGAGCTCTTGCTGCGTGAAACGGATCCAGGGCAGGGTGTCCGGGAAAATCGAGGAATGCGTCCCTACCAGGGATTCAGCGTCCAGCATGAAATCCATCAAATCGTGCGGCAGGGATGCGGTGCAATCGACCCTGGCCGCAGTCTTCTCGTCGAACGTATCCCAGACTTCGGCGACCTCTTTGGTCGGAATGGGCCCGCGCCGGTATAACCGCCGGTCCGTCGTCCTTTTCGGAAGCGCATCGGAAAGCTTATCGGCGGGAGCTCCGTCCTCAATAAAATGGAGTTCCGCGCACGGACCCTCCCGTTGGGGAAGCCCGGAGAAAGTGAACTGCGTGGACAATCCGTGGACACTCGCCGCGATGCGAAAGGATTCCAGGAGACAGCCGATCGCTAAGGCTGGAGCGGACGAGCCCGTATCCAGGACGTGGTGGGCCAGTGAGGGGCGAAACACAACTGTGAGGAAAGTCCCGGTCCACACAAACTTCCAGGGTTGGGTATTATCGCCGCTCGGCGCCCGGGCAGCGGCTTGTATGATAGATTTAACTGTCGAAGAGTGAATCACCAGACCTCATTCTAATCCCCATCACATCATGGGCAAATCCACAGCTTTCGATCCCGGGATCGCGTTTTCGCGCACCCTCGGTCTTGTCACGCGCGAGGAAATGCAGAAGCTCCACCGTTCGACGGTGGCGATCGCCGGGCTGGGCGGAGTTGGAGGAAGCCATCTAATGACACTCGCGCGCCTCGGTGTCGGTGGATTCCACGTCGCTGATTTCGATACCTTTGAGCTCGAGAACTTCAACCGGCAGGCGGGGGCGACCGTGGACACTGTGGGCCGTCCAAAAATCGAGGTCATGAGCGGCCTTGCCCGCCAGATCAATCCCGGCGTTAACATCCGCGCCTTTCCGGCGGGAATAAATTCGGATAATATTTCCGAATTTCTCGATGGTGTGGACGTATATGTGGATGGTCTTGATTACTTTGTCTTTAAGATACGCTCGGAGATTTTCAAAGCCTGTTACGACAAAAGAATTCCGGCGGTAACAGCAGCGCCGCTGGGCATGGGTGTGGCGCTGCTGAATTTTTTGCCCGGAAAGATGAGCTTCGAACAGTATTTCGGTTGGAAAGATGCGGACTCCGACGTCACCAAGGCCATCAAGTTCCTGGTCGGTCTGGCTCCCTCTTTACCCCAAAGGCGGTATATAGTAGACCTCTCGTATGTCGATTTCAAGAGGGGGAAGGGTCCATCCACGCCCATGGCATGCGAACTCTGCGCCGGATATGCGGGAACGGAGGTCCTGAAGCTTCTCCTTGGGAGGGGGAAGGTGCATCCCGCGCCGTATTCGCTGCACTTCGATGCTTATATGGACAAATTCTACGCCCGTAAGATCTGGCTCGGCAATCGTAACCCGCTGCAGAAGTTAAAGATGGGGATCATGCGGCGCTTACTGGAGAAGCAACAATCCAGGAATTCCTGAGCGCTTCCACTTTCCCGCCCGTTATGCGCGGAATACTCTGGCTGGATCCACGGTGAGCGCCGCCCGAATAGAAACCAACGCAGCCAGGCAACACATCGCCAGGCTCGGTGCAATCATTCCCACCGGAAGCCACCAGGGGGTCTGGATCCACGGAATCGCGCGCTGCGCCTGGTTGATCAACGGAAATGTGACCGCGAGGCCTATCGAGGTACCGATCACACCGCAGATCAAAGCCTGGACGAGCACGATCTTCATGACAAAGGATCCGGAGGCTCCCAAGGCTTTGAGCGTGGCAAATTCTTCCAGATTCTCCATCGTCGTGGCATATATGGTCTGGGAAACGATCACGAGTCCTACCAGGAACCCGAGCAGGGCGGCGGCCAGGATTCCCCCGCCGGCGCCGGTTTTAGAGGTCCAATAGATTTGAGAGCGGTGGGCGAACTCGTCCCGCGTAAGCACGTCCACGTCCGGCAAGCGAGCTTGCAGGCGGCGCTTGGCCTCTTCCACGGAGTATCCCGGCAGCAGCCGCAGCAGGATGTACATCGATTCGTCCGGCTGTAAACGCATATAGCGGGCCGCGTCGGTATAAGAAGTGAAAACGTAGGGGCACCCCAGGAACGAACTGAAACCCTGCACCTCCCCCGTGATATGCGCTCGCTGGCGATTGATTTCGATCTCGGAGTTGTTGCGAGCGTTCAGCAGACTGGTGTTACTGACGTCCACAAGAATGCCGTCGGGATCCAAGACCCGGCTTGAGCGCACATAAGGAATGGGAAACTCTCTGCCCGCCTCTGGATCGGCGCCTACCAAGGCGATCATCTGGTGCTCCCCATTAGGTTTTCGATACTCGGCCATCGCCATGACGACGCGGCTGGTGCTCGCCACGCCGGGAATGCCTTTCGAAACCTCCTGTAAATGTTTGGAAATGGTGGCTGGAAGATCGAAACAGACAACCCCTCGGGCTGTGATCCAGATATCCGAATCGGTGGATTCGATCAGCTTGCCGGCGGCAGCGACAAATCCGTACAGCAAACTGCCCTGGAATACCATCAGGCAAACGGCAAACGAGATTCCCAGGACGGTGACCGCAAGCCGCATGCGATCGTGAAGCAGGTTGTGGCAGGCCAATCTCATTGCCCGGATATCAGACGGCGCAGTCCATCCATGCGCGGGAACAAGCAGAGGCACAGAGGCACGCCGCGAATGCGCTACAGCGTCTCTGTTTTCAGCTCATTTCGCCGCGCAACTTCAACTCGGATGCCCGCTCCTCGATCCCGCGGACCATCGGCTGCATATGGCTGAGGACAGGAACCAGTATAACATTTGGATCTTCCCGGCACGACGGCCAATCGGCGTCGAAACCGTCGCGGATTACAAAGCAATTCTTTTTGATGGAATCGCGCACCTGTGCTAAACTATACCGGCCGATGCTGTTGGACTATTTGCTCATCCTGGAGCATGGAAAGCGAGGAGGTTGCTCCGGTATTCTGCGGGTTTTGTGATGCACCTCACCAATTGTTGCCACAGTTGTATGGTGGCGCATAAAATGTAGCACTAAGCGCATTGACGGTACCTAGATCGCAGGATACGCTTATTCGAGAGCACATGACGACCAAGTGTTCAAGAGAACGGACCTGGGAGGAAAAGGAAAAATGTCAGAGCTAACGCGAAAACTGATTTACAACAGAGGAAAACAAAACATATTCACGCTCATCATGACGGCAGTGGTCATGCTGGCATTATCGGGGCTGGCGGGGGCAACACCGATTCCCGGTGCGTTCCCAATGTGGAACGGCGGAACGTCCGTCGCTATAACTCCGCCTTGCATCAACTTGTTTCTGACTACGGCTGGCGTGTGCCCGCCCAATGTGCCGTCCAATTTCGTTCTGGCTAACCCTTCCGACGCGATCTTCGGCACGGTTCCGACGACGCAAGGAACGACGAATGACTATTTAGCCGCGAACCAAGCATCGTTCGCTCCGGGCAACCAAGCCTACAGCGGCGGCGTGGCCTTCATGACGTTGAACGGTTTTACATTCGACGTCACCACCATCACCGTACCGTCCGGGACGATGTGCACTTCGGGCACTTCCACAAGTGCAGGCACGATTTGTGTAATCGAAGATCTGACCCTCACACAGATAGACAACGGGACAGTGAATCCAGCACTATGCCCTGGCGGCGTGCTTCCGTGCGGCACTGTTACCGCTGCGTTCCATTCGAACGGAATCGGCTATTCTGGATCGTCCACGACCGGTTCGACGCCGTTCACCTATAGTTACACGTCACAGTTTAACAACGAAACCATTCCGGACTTGCTGGCAAAGGCCAATGCGGGACCGGTGGAAGACTCGGTTTCGATTACAGCTAACGGGATTAATGCCGTCCCGGAACCCATGGCCTTCTCCCTCGTGGGATTGGGACTGGCAGCTTTAGGCGTAGCTGGCCGGTTCCTCCGGGCGAGGAGCTAACGGCGACTTAAGATCGCTTAGTCGGAATTTATGTGCTTGAGGAATGGGGGGCTTTCTTCCCGAAAGCTCCCCATTACCGATTTGTAGGGGACCACTCAACGCGCTGCCCCAGTCTCCAGGTAGAAACCTTCAGCGTTTTGTTCTTCCCGTTTGTTGCAGTTTCAAAGTATTGTTGCCATTCGTCCGGCCTCCACACACGCAGAAGCGACACAATCCCGTCCCAGCCCACCATAAGACCCGCAATCGGGATCGCCCAACACCAGAGAAAGCGCCGCCCATGTCCCGATGTGCGCTTTTTCAAAAAGAATAGCGGCGTCAGTAAACCCGGAAAGAAGTCGAGCATACAAAGCAGAACGGCCCAGAGATTCGGCCGGACCGGCTCAAAGACAACTACCCGATGTTCCGCGAGTGTTTGCAGCACGGCCATCCGCTGCTCGAATGGAATATGGTGGAAGGACGCCGAAAATACCAGCAGAGACCCGCTCTTTGCCGGTAGCGTGCGGGCAAAATCCACCGGTTGATAGTGCGGTTTCACGACTCCCGGAAATTCCTTTTCCAGCGCGCGATACAGATCGTGATCCGGGTAGAGATCGCTGACTTCAACCACTAACGGACTGCTTCCGCGAGACTGCAGGCGTAGCGCCAAGCGGCGGGACAGGGGGGCGGTGCCGGCGCCGAGTTCCATCAGATTCGTTTCTCCTTCACGGCTTACGATCTCCAGGAGTTCATCGACTACGCTGCGGTAGTAGCCCAGGAAGCGATCTTCCAGGCACAACTCCAGGACGTCTCGTAATGTCAGAAGCAGGGAATCCGGCAGCCAGCCCAGATCCAGGAACTCGAAGAGGAATCGCTTGTTCATGTGACGTTCAGAAAGCGCTCAAACTCCAACCGTGAAGGTTATCATGAGACGCCGGGATGGATGACCGATTATTGCCTACTGAAGACTGTTGTGGTGCGGATGAGAGGACTTGAACCTCCACGGAGTTGCCCCCACATGGACCTGAACCATGCGCGTCTGCCAGTTCCGCCACATCCGCAAATGTAATATTTCTATTGTTCCAAGCGCATCGCCGGATGTCAACTCGCTCGGAGCACTTGTTGCACGCGGCTTGCGATCGCCGACTTCGGCTGGGCGCCGACGAGCCGATCCACCTCGCGGCCGTCGCGAAAGATGAGCAGCGCCGGAATTCCCTGGATGCCGAAGCGTCCCGCCGTCACCGGGTTTTCATCGACATTCAGCTTACCCACCCGTATCTGGCCCGCCATTTCCGCCGCCAATTGTTCCACCGCCGGCCCGACCATGCGGCATGGGCCGCACCACGGCGCCCAGAAATCCAGCAGCACGGGAAGTGGAGATCGCTCTACTTCTTCGCTGAAGTTCGAGTCGGTAATGGTGATCGGGTGACTTTCGACGCGCAGCGCGGTCTTGCAGCGCCCGCACACAGGCTGCAGTCCCTGGCGGAGCTTTTCTGCAGGAACCCGGTTCATGGCGCCGCAGTTGGGACAGCGCAACATTTTACCGCAGCGTCAGACTACGTCGACGCCCATGCTGCGGGCCGTGCCCTTGACAGATTTCATGGCCGCCTCCAGCGTGAAGCAGTTGAGATCGGGCATCTTGATCTTGGCGATCTCTTCCACCTGCTTTTCCGTGATCTTGCCGACCTTCGTTTTGTGCGGCTCGGCCGAACCCTTCGCCAGGTTCACCGCGCGCTTGATGAGCACCGGCACGGGCGGCGTCTTCGTGATGAACGTGAACGACCGGTCCGAGTAGATCGTGATGACTACCGGAATAATCAGCCCCTCCTGATCTTTAGCGGACGTCTTGGCGTTGAACGACTTGCAGAAGTCCATGATATTGACGCCCTGCGGGCCGAGGGCCGTACCAACCGGAGGCGCCGGCGTCGCCTTGCCGGCCGGGATCTGCAACTTGACCTGCCCTGTAACTTTCTTTGCCATAGAATCTCTTTAAACCTTTTCCACTTGCAGGAATTCCAGCTCGACCGGCGTCGCGCGGCCGAAAATCGTGACCATCACGCGCAACGTGCCACGATCGGTATTTACCTCGTCCACCTTGCCGGAGAAGTTGGCGAACGGACCGTCGATGATGCGCACCGAATCGTTCTTCTCGAACGTCATCTTCGGCCGCGGCCTTTCCGCCGATGAGGCCTGGCGATAAAGGATCGAGTTTACCTCGTCGGCACTGAGGGGCACGGGTTGTGTTCCGCCGCCGACGAATCCGGTGACCCGCGGCGTCGCTTTCACGGCGTGCCACAGTTCGTCGTTCATCTCCATCTCGACCAGCACGTAACCCGGATAGACGAGCCTCTTGCTTGTGACTTTCTTGCCGCCGCGCAGTTCCACCACTTCTTCAGTCGGGATGAGCACCTGGCCGATCTTGTCGGCAAAGCCGAACGCCTGCGCGCGGCTGCGCAACGACTCGGCCACTTTCTGCTCGAATCCGGAGTACGTGTGGATGATGAACCACTTCTTCGGAGAATTCTCGTCGTAAAGTGGAGCAGGTTCACCGTCGGCCGGAGCTTCGGCGGGGGCTTCCGCGGGCTCGGCTTCCGCTTCCGCTTCCGGTTCAGCCGTTGCCTCGTAATCCTGTTCTTCCGCCGCGGCCTCTTCAGCCCCGTCCTGTTCCATGTTTTCGTCGGTCAAATGCTTGTCGACGTCCATTCCAACACCGCCTTTATTTGGTGAACACCTGCGTGATGCGCGACACGGTTTTTGACAACACGGTATCCACCAATTGAAAATACGCGGCGAAAGCAAACACCGTGAAGATCACCACCGCCGTGGTCGATTCCACCTGCTTGCGGTTCGGCCAGGTCACGCGACGCATTTCCAGCTTCAGCTCGTTCACGTAATCCTGTACGGCCTTCGGCCAGGTTTTGATTTTTTCCAAAGATTCGTTCATGATTTACTCCCAGCGCGCGCCAGGTGGGTCAAAGTGGCAGGGGCGGAGGGATTCGAACCCCCACTCGCGGTTTTGGAGACCGCTGGTCTGCCGTTAAACCTACGCCCCTATTCGCGGACCGTATGCCAACCGCCTCCCTCATTGTAACGCACGCCCGGACACCCGGCTCGACCGCCCTACTTAATCTCCCTGTGCGCCTGATGCTTCCGGCAATGCGGGCAGAATTTTTTGAATTCCAGACGCTCGGTCGTGGTCTTCTTGTTCTTTGTCCGGGAGTAGTTCCGGTTCTTGCAGTCCGTGCATTGAAACGTGATGATTTCACGCGGCATAAATCATTCTCCTACTTAATCACTTCCGTAACGGTACCGGCGCCGACGGTGCGGCCGCCTTCACGAATCGCGAAGCGCAACCCCTTATCCATGGCCACCGGGGTGATCAGTTCCACCTTCAGGTCCACGTTGTCGCCCGGCATCACCATCTCGCTGCCCTCGGGCAGTTCCGCCACTCCCGTCACGTCCGTCGTGCGGAAGTAGAACTGCGGCCGATAGCCCTTGAAAAACGGCGTGTGCCGGCCACCCTCTTCCTTGCTCAGCACGTATACCTGACCTTTGAAGGTCGTGTGCGGCGTAATCGAGCCGGGCTTGGCGATGACTTGGCCGCGCTCCACTTCGTCCTTTTCCACGCCCCTCAGCAGCAACCCGACGTTGTCGCCGGCTTCGCCCTGATCGAGCAGCTTCTTGAACATTTCCACGCCCGTCACCACCGTCTTACGCGTCGGCCGGAAACCCACGATCTCCATTTCTTCCTGCACCTTGCAGATGCCGCGCTCGATTCGGCCCGTCACCACCGTGCCGCGGCCCTGGATCGAGAAGATGTCTTCGATCGGCATCAGGAACGGCTTGTCCTTCTCGCGCTGCGGCAGCGGCACGTAGCTGTCGACCGCCGCCATCAACTCGTCCACCGTTTTTTCCCACTGCGCTTCCCCGTTCAATGCGCCGAGCGCCGAGACCCGCACCACCGGCAGATCGTCGCCGGGGAACTGATAGCTCTTCAGCAGTTCGCGCACTTCGAGTTCAACCAGGTCGAGCAGTTCGGGATCGTCCACCATGTCGACCTTGTTCAGCGCCACGACGATATAGGGCACGCCGACCTGGCGGGCGAGCAGGACGTGCTCGCGGGTTTGAGGCATGGGGCCGTCGGTCGCGGCGACCACGAGGATGGCGCCATCCATCTGGGCGGCGCCGGTGATCATGTTCTTGATGTAGTCGGCGTGACCGGGGCAATCGACGTGGGCGTAGTGGCGGTTGGCGGTTTCGTATTCGATGTGAGCGACGGCGATCGTGATACCGCGGGCTTTTTCTTCCGGCGCGTTATCGATCGAGTCGAAACTGCGGAATTTTACCTTGGGATTGTGCTTGGCCAGCACCTTGGTGATGGCCGCGGTCAAGGTAGTCTTGCCGTGGTCAATGTGTCCGATGGTGCCGATGTTCACGTGCGGCTTGCTGCGGTC
>Ga0070741_10014749_pt1 | contig 13442 bp, 10 predicted proteins | sample Coa_R1_4_FD_66440 | JGI IMG/M metagenome (GOLD analysis project Ga0070741, IMG submission 66440) | Surface soil microbial communities from Centralia Pennsylvania, which are recovering from an underground coalmine fire - Coalmine... | ecosystem: Environmental > Terrestrial > Soil > Unclassified ... | reverse complement strand
GTGCTGGGCGGGGCGACGTCGCTGGGCGGCGCCCTCACCGGCGCCGTGTTCCTCCGCTACGCCCAGTACGCCCTGGCCGGCGGGACGCAGCTCATCGTGACCGGCGCCGGCGTCCTCTTCGTGCTGCTGGTCCTGCCCGGCGGCCTGGCCCAGGTGACGGCCGGGCTGCGCAAGCGGGCCTTCGGGCTGGTGGCCCGGCTGCGCCGCATCGAGCTGCCCGGGGCGGCCGGCGGCGAACCGGCGGCCCCGGACGCGCCCGCCGAGGTCGAAGACGTGCTGGTCGGCGCATGAAGCTTCCGTCGCTGTTCCACCGCCACCGCCCCGCCGGCCGCGACGCCGGGACGGCGCTGCTCGAATGCGTCGGCCTCGAGGTCGCCTACGGGCGTACGCAGATCCTCTTCGACGTCGCGGTCGACGTCGACGAGGGCGAGGTCCTCGCCGTGCTCGGCACCAACGGCGCCGGCAAGTCGACGCTGCTGCGGGCCATCACCGGCCTGACCCCGCCCAAGGGCGGCCGGGTCCTGCTCGACGGGCGCGACGTCACCGGCACGTCACCGGTGAAGATGGCCTCCCTCGGCGTGGCCCAGATGCCCGGCGGCCGGGGGATCTTCCCCGACCTGTCGGTGGGCGAGAACCTGCGCATGGCCACCTGGACGTTCCGGCGGGACAAGGCCCGCGTCCGGCGGGCCACCGACCGGGCCCTCGACCTGTTCCCCGCCCTGTCGACCCGCCTCGCCGACCGGGCCGGCCTCCTGTCCGGCGGCCAGCAGCAGATGCTGGCGCTGGCCCAGGCCTTCATGCCCGAACCCCGGCTGCTGCTGGTCGACGAGCTGTCGCTCGGCCTCGCCCCCGTCGTGGTCATGGAGCTGCTCGAGGTCGTGCGCCGGCTGCGCAACGAGGGCGTGGCCGTGGTGCTGGTCGAGCAGTCGGCCGAGCTGGCCCTCCAGGTGGCCGACCGGGCCGTCTTCCTGGAGAAGGGCGAGACCCGCTTCTCCGGCCCCGCCCGGGAGATCCTGGAGCGGGGCGACCTCGTGCGGTCGGTGTTCCTGGCCGGCGCCCGGGACCACGTCCAGAACGGCGCGGCGGCCAAGCCGCCGGCCGCCGGCGGCGACAAGACGTTCCGGACGTTCGACATCGCCGGCCTCGTCCACGCCGGCAAGACCCGGGCCACGCTCACCGCCCGGGGGCTCGACAAGCGCTTCGGCGGCGTCACGGCGGTCGACGGCGTGGACCTCGACATCGAGCCGGGCGAGATCGTCGGGCTCATGGGCCCCAACGGCGCCGGCAAGACGACGGTGCTCGACGTGCTGTCGGGCTTCGTCGCTCCCGACTCCGGAACGGTGCATCTCGGCGGGCTCGACCTCTCGGCGCTGTCGCCCGACCAGCGGGCCATCGCCGGCCTCGGCCGCTCGTTCCAGGACGCCCGGCTCTTCCCCGGCCTCACCGTCACCGAGACGCTGGCCGTCAGCTGCGAGCGGTGGGTCACCTCCCGGGAGCCGCTGGCCGCCGCCCTCCGGCTGCCGGCCTCAGTGCTGTCCGAAGCCGAGGTCCACGAGCGGGTGGAACGGATCCTGGCCCTGCTGCGGCTGTCGGTCTTCCGCGACCGCTTCGCCTCGGAGCTGTCCACCGGCTCCCGGCGCCTGGTCGAGTTCGGCTGCCTGCTGGCCCAGGAGCCCGAGGTCCTGCTGCTCGACGAGCCCAGCGCCGGCCTGGCCCGGGCCGAGGCCGAGGCGCTCGGGCCCGTCCTCAAGGGGATCCGCGACGCCACCGGCGCCGCCCTCGTCGTGGTGGAGCACGACGTCCCGCTGCTGCGGGCCACCTGCGACCGCCTCATCGCCCTCGACGCCGGCCGCATCATCGCCGTGGGCTCCCCGGCCGAAGTCCTCGACGACCCGGTCGTGGTGCGGGCCTACCTCGGCGCCGCCGCCCCCACCGCCGGCTAGAGGGCCGGCTGGACCTGCAGTTCGTCGCCCGGTGAGAGGGCGACGATCGGGCCGGGGTTGACCACGCCCCGCCGGGAGGGCGGGTTGGAACGGGCGGGGGCGTTGGCCCAGCGGCCGAAGCGGGCCGTCACGATGTGGCTGGTCGTGTGCTGGCCGGCGTTGACGTCGTAGAGGTCGGTGTGCCAGTGGCGGTCGCGCACCGCCGCCAGCGACAGGGCGCCGTTGGCCGACCGGGCGGCGCCGACGGCCAGCTCGGCGGCGGCGAAGGAGACCAGCGAGCGGTAGGAGTCGCAGCCCGGCGCCGCCTGGCGGAACCGGGTCGGCCCGGCCTCGTTGGCGCCGGGCGCCGACAGGGCCACCGCCGAGCGGGCGCCCTGGGCCACGAGGTCGCGCTCCAGATGGGCGTAGACGGCCGACGGGGCGAGGAGGAGCCCACCCGACGGGCGCCACCCGATGCGGGCGGCGGCGGCGGCGCAGCGCCGGGCCAGGTCGGGCGGCACGGCCAGGGCCAGGGCCGACACGTCGCGCTTGCGCAGCGCCAGCATCTCCTGGTCGCAGGTGGTGTCGGCGCCGGCCTCGACCTGCTGGACGGCCACCGTCCGGGCGAGGCCGGCGGCCAGGCCGGCGTCGGGGCCGGAGGCCACGATGGCACCCACGGTGCGGGTGTCGGTGCTGCGGGCCGACAGGTCCTGCCCGAGGGCCGCCCCGGCCTGGTCGGCGGCCAGCTCGCGGGCGGTGACGTCGGGCCCGGCGGGGCCGGTGTCGGCGGGCATGATCCACGGCATCCCGGCGGGCGCGTCGATGGCGAACCCGCCGACGAGGGCGTCGACGCGGCCGAGGGCGTCGGCCCGGGCGGCGTCGTCGTCGGTCGGCACCTCGACCAGCTCGACCTGCCGTCCGGCCACGCCGCCGCCGGCGTTGGCCTGGTCGACCACGGCCCTGACGGCCCGTACGACCTCGTCGCCCTCGCCGGCCCACGGACCGTGCGTCGGGACCGGCACTCCGAGGCGCAGCGGCCCGGCCGGGGGCGCGGCGGCCACCGCCGCCGACCGGGGCGCCGGGCCCGACGACGGCGAACCGGCGGGCTTCGTGCCGCCCTGCCCGGGGGACAGCGCCGCGCCGGCGGCGCCGGCCGGAGCGGGCGGCCCGGCATCGGCCTGGGCACCGGCCGCGGCCACCGCCGCGGCGGCCGCCCGGCCGGCGACGGCCGCCCCGATGCTCCCGGCCCGGGCGGAGCGGGCGTCGGGGGCCAGGGTGGTGGCGGTCGGCCCGTCGGCCGGGTCGGGGGCGTTGAACTCGGGCGGCGAGGCCGGCGCCACGGCCGCCTCGTCGGCGTTCTCGACGTGGGTCACCGGCAGGCCGCCGGGCGGGGCGGCCACCGCCACCAGCAGGGCCACGGCCGCCGCCACCGGGATCAGGGCCACGGTCCAGCGGGCCCGGCGCCGGGCGCTCCCGTCGGTCAGGTCGAGCTCGCCCCGCACCGCCGAGCGGACGCCGTGGAGCTCGTCGAGCTCCTCGCGGCACTTGCGGCAGCGGGCGACGTGCTCGGCCACCCCTTCGATCAGTTCCCCGTCGAAGTAGGCGCCCAGCTCCAGGGGCGACGGGTGCCGGCGGCGGTTCACAGAAGCTCCCGGCCCCGGCCTTCTCTCCCCCCGCCTTCCTGCGACAGATGGCGGGCGACCCGCTTGCGGGCGGCGTGGAGACGGGACATCACCGTGCCGATGCTGACCGACTGCACGTCGGCGATCTCGGCGTAGCTGAGGCCCCCGACCTCCCGCAGCCACAGGGTCTCCCGCAGCGGCACCGACAGCTGGCCGAGCAGGCGCAGCGCGCCCTCGGCCTCGATCCGGGGCATGACGACGTCCTCCACGCCCGACGGGGCGGGCGGGTCGATCTCGCCCAGCGGCTCCGTCGTGCGGGTCCGGCTCTGGCTGCGGCCCCGGTCGAGGGCGCAGTTGCGGACGATCCGGAAGGCCCAGGCGTCGAGGCGGTCGGGGTCGGACCGGCCCCAGGCGCGCCAGATGCGCAGCCAGGCCTCCTGGCAGGCGTCTTCCGCCTCCCGCTGGCCCACGATCGCCGCGGCGTAGCGCAAGGCGTCTCCCGCCCGGCGGGCGTGGAAATCCTCGAACGAACGGCGAATCGTCGTCGTGCCCAGCTCGGTGACGGCCATCAGACCCTCAATTGTGCCCTTTATCGCCCTTTGGTTCTACGCGCCCTTTTCGTTCCCCTCTAAGGACGGGCTCAAGAACCTGGGCATTCGCGACAAATCGGTCGGCGGTCAGGCCAGGCGGGTGATGCGGACCTCGACGTCGAGGGCCTCGGGCGTCCCGGTGCTGTGCACCCCCTTGAGCGGGGGCACGTCGGCGTAGTCCCGGCCCCGGCCGACGGCGGCGTGGCGCTCCCCCACGGCCACCCCGTTGGTCGGGTCGAAGGGCCACCAGTCGCCCAGCCAGGCCTCCACCCAGGCGTGGCTCTCGCCGGAGACGGTGTCGCCCGGCCGGGCGTCCTTGCCGGTGTGGAGGTAGCCCGACACGTAGCGGGCCGGCACGCCGGCCGCCCGCAGCAGGGCGATCGACAGGTGGGCGTAGTCCTGGCACACGCCGGCCTGGCCCTGCAGCGCCTCCAGCGCCGAGCTCGACACTTCGGTGACGCCCGGCGTGTAGGTGAGGTGTCCCCGCACGAACCGGGCGATGGCGTCGACGGTGGCCGCCGGCCCCCACCCGTTCCGCAGCTCCCGGGCCAGCTCCTCGAGCTCGGGACAGGCCGGTGTGTAGGGCGTGGGCGCCAGGAACTCGGCCAGGCGGTCGGTGACCGGCGGCGCTCCCAGCTCCTCCCACCCCGGGTCGGGCGGCCGGTCGGGCGCCGCCGTCGTCTCCACCACCGACGTGGCCGTCACCGCCAGCGTGGTGTGCGGGACATGGATGTCGAAGGCGTGGACGACGGTGGCCCAGTAGTCGAGGTAGCGGTAGGTGCGGATGCGGGGCTCGACCTCGAGGCGCGACTCCACCGTCGTCTGGCGGTCGGTGGTCATCGGCGTCATGCGGGCCTCGTTGTAGGAGGCGGACACCTCGTCCCGGTAGTGGTACCGGCTGAGGTGCTCGATGCGCAGCATCCAGCTCATCGGGCCACCGTCCCTTGGGGGTGCCGTCCCGATGTCGTCTCCCGCTCAGAGGGCCGCTCGGACCCCGCTCGCACTTCGTGCTCGCTCATGCGGTCCACACCAGCGGCGAGGTGGAACCGAAGAAGCGGGCGGCCACGGCGGCGCTGGCCGCCCAGCCGGCCGACTGCACTTCCGACAGCACCGCCGGCAGCTCGGCGAGCAGCTCGTCGACCGGCCGGAACTCGAGGTCGGTGCGGGCCCGGCCGATGAGCCGGTGGGCGTCGCGGGCCGGGCCGGCCGGGCTGGTCGTGGGGGCCAGCTCGGTCAGGCGCCGCTCGGCCAGGTCGAGCGTGTAGTACACCGACCGGGGGAAGTGCCGGTCGAGGAGCAGGAACTGGGCCGCCAGCGAGACGTCGACGGCCCGGCGGTAGGTCCGCAGGTAGGCCTCGTGGGCCGAGCAGCAGCGCAGCGTCGTGACCCAGCCGGCCGATCCGGCGGCGTCGGCCCAGCGGGCCGACAGCAGCCGGCAGGTCATGTCGATGCGCTCCAGGGCCCGGCCCAGCGTCAGGAACCGCCACGACTCGTCGCGGCTCATCGTGCTGTCGGTCACCCCCACGAAGAAGGCCGCCCGCTCCTTCACGAACCGGAAGAACAGCGACGGGCTGGCGCCGGCCAGCACCCGGCGCTCCCGCAGCGCCAGCCAGGTGGCGTTGAGGCACTCCCACATCTCGGAGCTGATGGCCTCCCGCACGCCCCGGGCGTTCTCGCGGGCGTTCTTCACCGCCCCGGTGATCGAGGCCGGGCTCGACTCGTCGTAGGCCAGGATCTCGTTGACGGTGCGGCCGGTCGGCGAGGCGACGCCGTCGCCGGCGCCCATGACCTCGAGCAGCGCCCGGCAGGCCGCCTCCTCGTCGATCCAGGGGTCCTCGAGCAGCAGGTGGTAGTGCACGTCGAGGATGCGGGCGGTGGCGTCGGCCCGCTCGACGTAGCGCCCGATCCAGAACAGTGCTTCGGCGATGCGGCTCAGCATCGTCCACCCCCCGTCTGGTGCTGCTGCTGCTGTTGCTGCTGCTGGGCGGCGACGGGGCCGGACGGGCCCCGCTCGGGGGCCGCCGAGGGCCGCAGCCGGGCGATCCCCCAGGTGCGCTGGCCGTCGGACGGGCTGTCGGGGACGTCGTCGTCGCCGGCCAGGGCCCACGTGTCCTTCGACCCGCCGCCCTGGCTGGAATTCACCACCAGGCTGCCCCGGGGCAGCGCCACCCGGGTGAGCCCGCCGGGCGCCACCCGGACGCGTTGACCGTCGTTCACGGCGAAGGGCCGCAGGTCGACGTGGCGCGGTTCGAGGCGGTCGCCGCAGTGCGTCGGGGCCGTCGACAGCAGGCACAGCTCCTGGGCGATGTAGGCCCGGGGGTCGGCCACCACCGCCGCCCGCAGCCGGTCGATGGTCGACTCCTCGGCCTGGGGGCCGATGACGAGGCCGTACCCGCCCGACGACGCCACCGGTTTCCAGACGAGTTCGCCGATGCGGGCGAGGGCCGCTTCCCGCTCCTCGTCGCGGTCGAGCCGGAACGTCGGCACGGTGTCGAGGATCGGCTCCTCGCCGAGGTAGTAGCGGATCATGTCCGGCACGTAGGGGTAGACGGCCTTGTCGTCGGCCACGCCGTTGCCCACGGCGTTGGCGACGGCCACGTTGCCGGCCCGGGCGGCGTTGACGATGCCGGCGCAGCCGAGCAGCGAGTCGTGGCGGAACTGCAGCGGATCCAAGAAGTCGTCGTCGATGCGGCGGTAGATGACGTCGACGCGCCGTTCGCCGTCGGTGGTGCGCATGCGGATCGTGTTGTCCCGGCAGACGAGGTCCCGCCCCTCGACGAGCTCCACGCCCATCTGCCGGGCCAGGAACGAGTGCTCGAAGTAGGCCGAGTTGTGGACGCCGGGGGTCAGCACCACCACCGTCGGTTCGGCGCGGCCCCCGTCCCCCGCGCCGGGTGGGGCGGCCGCCCGCAGCGCCTGGAGGAGCATGGCCGGGTAGTCGTCGACCGGCCGGATGCGGTGGCTGGTGAACAGCTCGGGGAAGACCCGGGCCATGATCCGGCGGTTCTCGATGACGTAGGAGATCCCCGACGGGGTGCGGAGGTTGTCCTCCAGCACGACGTAGCGGCCGTCGGGCCCCCGGAGAATGTCGATGCCGGCCACCTGGATGCGCACGCCGTTGGGCGGGTCGAGGTTGGCCGCCTCCCGCAGGAAGTTCGGCGAGCTGGCGACGAGCCGGCGGGGGACGAGCCCCTCGGCCAGGATCTCCTGGGCGCCGTAGACGTCGGCCAGGAAGCCCTCGAGGGCCCGGACCCGCTGGATCACGCCCGCCTCCAGCACCGCCCACTCCTCGGCGGCGATCACCCGGGGCAGGAGGTCGAGGGGGATCGGCCGTTCCTCGCCCGACAGCGAGAACGTGATCCCCTGGTCGCGGAGCGATCGGTCGCGCAGCGCCCCCCGTTCGGCCAGGTCGTCGACTCCGAGGGCGGCCAGGGCGCTGTGCAGAGCGGCGTACCCGGGGCGGATGCCGCCGTCGGGATCGAACATCTCGTCCCAGGCCGGGCCGGCGGCGTAGTCCTCGAAGAGATCGCCCATCAGCCTGATTGCACCAGACTCCGTTGGCCGTCGATTTCCCTTTTGTTTCCACCCCATGAAACTCCATCCGGGGGCGGGCCGCGCCAGAAAGGCGTGAGATGCCCGTCAGGCGGCCGTCACCCGGGCGACCCCGCTGTGACATCCCCAGCGGTTTCCATTCCCTGTTGTGGATTGCCGCTCAGCGCCGAGGGGTACGTCGACGCCTTGGTTGCGCGCCGGTAGGGGAGCCGGCCAACGGGAATGGAACCTTCCGCCTGCACGCGCTGACCGTCACCTCCTCCCCCCCGACCAGGAGGTACCAACGTTGCCCACCGCTCTCGTCACGGGCTCTCCCGACCGTGTGCCCGAGATCACCATCGCCCTCAAGTCCGCCGGGTTCGACATCCTCGCCGCCGGGGTCGAGTCGCCCGACGACGCCCCCGACCTCCAGGAGGGCGCGGTCGACTGCTACGTGCAGCTGCCCGTCGATCGGCCCCGGAGCCCCGGCGGGCCGCTGCGCGCCACCCGGGACGTCATCGCCCACGAGCTGGTGGACCGCTTCGACCGCGCCGTCCAGTTCCTGCCGCTCCTGGCGCCCGATGCCGTGGTCGTCCTCGTCACCGGCGGGGCGGGCTTCGACCACGCCCCCGGCCGCCCGCCCGATCCCGGCGGGATGGCGCAGCGCCGGCTGGTCGAGCTCCTGGCCGAGGTGATCCTCCGGGATCAGGGCCGGGCCGGTGTCCGGACCCGCGTCGTCAGCGAGGAGCGGGCGTCCGAGGACATCGCCGCCCTGGCCGGGGCCGCGCAGCACCCCGAGCCGTGGTGGCGCTACGCCGACCTCGACCCCGACCTGGGTTTCGCCGACTGGCGGGCCTCGGTGCTCTGCCTGGCCACCCGCCCGTAGCGCTCCGCTCCGAGGCCGGCCCGCGGGCCGCCGGTGTGGTCCTGCTCGCTTCTGTGTCAGGCGCCGGCGGCCGGGGTCAGGCCGTCGGCTTCCCGGCGTCAGTGCTCGTCGGGGTGGTCGTGGTCGTCGGTGTCAGGCGCCGGCGGCCGGGGCAGCGAGACCGCCCCCGGCGGCGGAGCGTCGGGGTCGGGCCCCGTCGACGGCGGACGCTTCGGCAGCGAGACGGCGCCGGCCGGCGGCTGGTCACCCCACTGCCCCTGCCCCGCTGAGGAGGCGGACGGGCCTGCTGCTCCCCCGCCCGGGTTCGACCGGACAGATCCGCCTCCGCCCGGGGCGCCCGGCGCCGTCGGCCGGGCCGCACCACTGCCGGCGCCCGGGTTGGACTGGCCGGATGCCCCTCCGCCCGGAGCCGCCGGCGGCGCCGCCGGCCGGGACCCGCCGCTGCCGGCGCCCGGGTTGGACTGGCCGGATGCCCCTCCGCCCGGAGCCGCCGGCGGCGCCGTAGGCCGGGCCGCACCACTGCCGGCGCCCGGCCCGGGACGGGCCGGGGCGGCCGCCCCGCCCGACTTCGGCGGGACGGTCTCCGGAGGTGCGAACAGCGAGGCCCCGAGCGGGCTCTGGCTCGGCCGCTTGCTCGGGGCGGCTTTGGCCGGCGCCGGGGCCGGCTTGGCGGCCGGGGCGGCCTTGGCCGGGCCGGGGGCGGGCTTGGCGGGGGCCGGGGCGGGCTTGGCGGGCGCCGCCTTCCCGGCCGCACCGGCCGCCTTGGCCGGCGGAACCTTGACGGGACCGGGGCCCTTGGCCGGGGCGGCCTTGGCGGGCGTGGTCGCCTTGGCCGGCGGCGCCTTGGCCGCCGGCGTCTTGGCCGCCGGCGTCCTGGCCGCGCCGGTCGCTCTGCCCGGAGCCGCCTTGGCCGGAGCCGCCTTGCCGGCAGCTGCCTTGGCCGGAGCCGCCTTGGCCGGAGCGGCCTTGGCGACGGTCGCCTTGCCGGGCGCCGGCTTGGCGGGGGCGGCCTTGGCCGCGCTCCCCCGGGCCGGCGCCGCCTTGGCCGGAGCCTTGACCGGGCGGGCGGGCGCCTTGGCGCCGGCCCTGGCCGGCGAGGCGGGGCGGCCGAGGGCGGCCAGCACCAGGCTGCGGCTGGTGTCGAGGGCGTCGAGGACGTCCTCGGCGTCGGCGAACTCGCGCCGCAGGACCAGACTGAAGCGCTTCAGCACCTCGAGATCGACGAGACGGACATCGGCCACGTGGGTGCTCCCGGTGCGAGGGGGTGGAGAAGGGCCGCTACGAGGACCGTCGGTAGTATACGAGCCACCGTCCGCGCCTCCTGGGAGGCTCCCCTGCTCGTCCGGCTCCAACCGCTGGCCTGGGCGTCACTGGTCATCACCGCCGGGCCAGCCGCCGCCGACGCCCTCGACTCCTGGTCGACCGCCCCCCGGGCCGTGGCCAGCATCATCCTGTGGGCCGTGTGGGGAACTGTGCTGCTGGCATCGTTCGCCCCACGGCCGGCCGGCCTCACCGTCCTGCGGGTCGCCGCCCCGGTGGTGGTGGGGCTGGCGCTGGCGTCCGCTCCGGCGGCCGGCGCGGCCAAGGGCCTGCTGGCCCTGGCCGGGAGCGCCGTGGCCGCCGGCCTGGCCTTCACCCCGGCCGTGGGCTACCGCTTCGTCAACGGGGCGGCCTACGGCGAGGAGCGGCGCTACCCGCTGCGGGTCCCGCCGCCCCTGCTGCTCGGGCCGGTCCCGGTGGCCGGCGTGCTGGTGGCGGCCGGGCTGGTGACCGGGCCGCTCCTGCTGGCCGACCACCGCTGGGTGGCGGGCGCCCTCGCCGTGGCGGCGGCCGTCCCGCTGGTGCGGGCCGCCGCCCGGTCGCTGTACGCCCTGTCGCAGCGGTGGGCGGTGCTGGTGCCGGCCGGGATCGTCCTGAAGGACCCGCTGACGCTGGTCGATCCCGTCCTCTTCCCCCGGGAGAAGATCGCCTCCCTGCGGCCGTTGCCCTATCCCACCGCCCCCGCCGAGGACGTCCTCGACCTCCGGCTCGGCGCCGTGGCCGGCTCGCTGGTGCTGGAGCTGACCGACGACGCCCAGCTCCACCGCCTGGCCGGCCGGCGGCGGGGCGGCGAAGCGGTCCGGGCCCGCCGGCTGGCCTTCTGCCCCCGCCAGCCCGACGCCCTGCTCACCGAGGCCGCCACCCGCAAGAAGCCCCGGGGCTCCGTGCTCTAACCCCGCCCCCGCCGAAACCGCCGCCCGGTCCTTCCAAACCGGCGTTCATCCACCGGCATATCCGGGCGGATGCACGCCAGTTCCCGCAACCCCGCCGGCCGCCCGGCCACCCCGCCAAACCGGCGTTCATCCACCGGCATATCCGGGCGGATGCACGCCAGTTCCCGCAACCCCGCCGGCCGCCCGGCCACCCCGCCAAACCGGCGTTCATCCACCGGCATATCCGGGCGGAGGAACGCCGGTTGCTGTTAGGCGGCGATGCCGCCGCCGACGAGGACGTCGCCGCGGTAGAGGGCTACCACCTGGCCGGGGGCCACCCTCGGCTGGGGATCGGCGAACACGACCCGGTCGCCGTCGAGGCGGCCCGGGGTCGGCGTACCGTGGGCCCGCACCTGGACCAGCAGCCTCTCGGACGGCGGGGGCGGCGCGCCGCCGGCGAAGGTGAGGCCGGTGACGGGGACGTCATCCCGCAGCAGGGCGTCGTACGGCCCGACGGCGACCGTGGCCGTCGAGGCGTCGACGTCGAGGACGTAGCGGCGCTCTCCGGCGGCCACCCCGAGCCCCCGCCGCTGGCCGACGGTGAAGGCGGCGGCACCGTCGTGGCGGCCGACGACCCGGCCGGCGGGATCGACGATGTCCCCCGCCCGCATGGCCCCCCGCTCGGCCAGGAACCGCTCCCGGCCGCCGCGGGTGATGAAGCAGACCTCCATGCTCTCGGGCTTGCCGGCCGTCCGCAGGCCGAGGGCGGCGGCCTCGGCCCGCACCTGCGCCTTCGTCATCTCGCCGACGGGGAGGAGCAGGCGGGCGAGCTGGGGCTCGGCCAGCATGTAGAGGACGTAGGACTGGTCCTTGCCGACGTCGCGGCCCCGGGCCAGCCGGACGCCCTCGGCGGAGGTGACGACCCGGGCGTGGTGGCCGGTGGCCACGGCGTCGAAGCCGGTGGCCTCGGCCCGCTCGAGGAGCCGGCCGAACTTGATCGACCGGTTGCACTCGACGCAGGGATTGGGCGTGCGGCCGGCGGCGTGGGCGGCGACGTAGGGGTCGACGACGGCGGCGGTGAAGTCGTCGGCGAAGTTGAAGACGTAGTGGTCGATGCCGAGCTGGGCGGCGACGCGCCGGGCGTCCTCCACGTCGGCCACGCTGCAGCAGCCCGAATCGGAGTCGCCGCCCCACAGCTTGAGGGTGACGCCGGTGACGTCGTGGCCGGCGGCCAGCAGGCGGGCGGCGGCCACCGACGAGTCGACGCCGCCGCTCATGGCGACGAGGACGCGCATCAGTGCCCCGTCGCGGCCGGCGTGAGGGCGCCGCTCGGCGCCGGACCGGGCACGCTAGCCCCGGGCGGCGACCCGCCCGGCCCGGCCGGCCAGGCGCTCGACGCCGGCGGTGATCACGGCCACGGCCTCGTCGATCTCGGCCTCGGTGGTCGGCCAGCCGACGGTGAGCCGCACGGAGGAGCGGGCCAGGTCGACCGGCAGCCCCATGGCCGACAGCACGTGGGACGGCTCCATGGCCCCCGAGGCGCACGACGACCCGGCCGAGGCGCACACGCCGTCGCGGTCGAGGAGCAGCAGCAGGGCCTCGGCCTCGACGCCGGGGAAGGCGAGGTGGCAGTTGTTGACCAGCTTGCGGGCCGGATCGCCGTTCACCCGGACGGCGCCGTCGGGCAGCCCGGCGGTGATCCCGGCCGCCAGCCGGTCCCGCAGGGCGGCGACCCGGGGAACCTCCTCGCCCCGGTGGGCGACGGTGGCGGTGAGGGCGGCGGCCATCCCGACGATGCCGGCCACGTTGTGGGTGCCGGAGCGCAGATCGCGCTCCTGGCCGCCGCCGTCGATGACCGGCACGACCCTGGCGCCGGGCCGCACCACCAGGGCGCCGACGCCCTTGGGCCCGCCGAACTTGTGGGCCGACACGGCGATGAGGGCGGCGGGGGCGCCGGCGGTGGCGATGTCGAGCCAGGCGGCGGCCTGCACGGCGTCGGTGTGGAGCACGGCCCGGGGGGCTCGCTCGGCCATCACCGCCGCCACGTCGGCCAGGGGCTCGATCGTGCCGACCTCGTTGTTGGCCAGCATCACCGACACCACGGTGGTGCGGTCGTCGAGGACGGCGGCCAGGGCGTCGAGGTCGACCACGCCGTCGGCGTCGACGCCGACCTTGGCCACCCGGAACCCGTCGCGGGCCAGGCGGTCGCAGCTGTGGAGGACGGCGTGGTGCTCGACGGCCGTGGTGACGACCCCGTCGCCGATGCCCCGGTCGCGGGCCGAGCGGGCGGCGCCCTTGACGGCCAGGTTGTCGGCCTCGGTCCCCCCGCCGGTGAAGACGATCTCGGCCGGCTGGGCGCCGAGCGCCGCCGCCACCTGTTCCCGGGCCTCCTCCACCGCCGTCTTGGCCACCCGGGCGGCGGCGTGCTGCCCCGACGGGTTGCCGAAGGAGCCCTGGAGGAAGGGCAGCATCGCCTCCAGCGCCTCGGGGCGCAGGGGCGTGGTGGCGGCGTGGTCGAGGTACGGCACGGATGAGACTCTACCGGCGGCGCCCTTCACCACCGCCGGGGCGATGGGGCCCCACGGCAGGCGGCAGGGGCCCGCCGCCGGAAGCACGAGCTGAGACGGCGCCAGCCGGCGCCGCCGTGGGGATGGGGCCCCACGGCATGCGGCGGGATGCCCGGAGGGCAGGGGCCCGCC
>Ga0070741_10014748_pt1 | contig 13443 bp, 14 predicted proteins | sample Coa_R1_4_FD_66440 | JGI IMG/M metagenome (GOLD analysis project Ga0070741, IMG submission 66440) | Surface soil microbial communities from Centralia Pennsylvania, which are recovering from an underground coalmine fire - Coalmine... | ecosystem: Environmental > Terrestrial > Soil > Unclassified ... | reverse complement strand
GAGCGGTTCCACGATGTGGTGACGGGGAAGCTCGCCGGCCCGGCCGCCGCCGATCTGGGCCGGCTCGCGGTGTTCTCGGGGATCTCGGCGTTCCCGGTCAGGGTCAAGTGCGCCACCCTGGCGTGGCACGCGCTCAAGGCGGCGCTGGAGCCCGGCCCGCCCGGAGCGGCGGTGACCACGGAGTAGAAGGCCGTGAGCACCGCTTACGGCTCACGTATCTTTGACAGACCCGACACTTTGGAGGAGTTGCGTCCCATGCCCTACGATCCCCGACTCGTCGCTCCCATGCGGGAGGAGATGGTCCGGATGGGCGCGCGCGAGCTCAGGACCGCCGCGGAGGTGGACGAGGCGCTCGGCGACCAGAAGGGAACCATGCTGGTCTTCGTGAACTCGGTCTGCGGCTGCGCGGCCGGGAACGCGCGCCCGGCGCTCGCGCTGGCGCTCCGGCACCCGGTCCGGCCGCAGGAGGTGGTCACCGTCTTCGCGGGACAGGACATCGAGGCGACTGCCCGGGCGCGCCAGTACTTCGGCGCGTACCAGCCCAGCTCGCCTTCCATCGCGCTGCTCCGGGACGGCGAGGTCGTGCACTTCGTTCACCGCCACCAGATCGAGGGGCGCCCGCCCCAGGTCATCGCCGCGAACCTCACGGCCGCCTTCGACAAGTACTGCGGCGCCGCCGTGAACCCCTGACCCGATGGCGAAGGTCTTCCATCCGGGGCACCACCCGCTCCACGGCGTCACCGTCGTGCTGGAGACCAGGGGGCCCCGGACCTACGTCGGCCGCTTCGACCTGGAGGACGAGGGCGGAGTGCACCTGCTCGACGTCGGGGTGCACGACGCTCGGGCGAGCGATCAGTCGAAGGGGGAGTACCTCCGCCGCACCGCGAAGTTCGGCGTCCGTCCGGAGCGGAAGCACCTCGTCGTCCCCCGCGCCGAGGTGGAGCGCATCACCCCGCTCGGCGAGCTGGTCCCCGAGGGCTGAGCAGGCAGGCGGGCGGCCGGGTCCAGACACGAAAGAAAAAGAATCGGGAGGCCGCCCGCGGCGCCGTGATCGCCGCCGGCCCGGGCCGGTCGGAGCTCACCGGGCACGATCCCGACCAGACGCCGGCGGCCGTCCAGGGTATGGGCAGGTCGAGCAGCCGGGGTCCGCCGCTTCTTCCAGCATGCGCTCATCATGGCGCCAGTTTCACACCATTCTAACGGTGGGGCCCGGCGCGCGTGGAACGGCGTGGTGCAGAGCTCGGCCGGGGCTCGGTCTCGCGGTAGGGCCTGCCGCGCGTGGAACGGCGGCGGCAGCGCTCCGGCTCGAGCCGGCGGCCCGCCGCGCGAGGCTGGAGCGCGGCGTCGGGCGCTCGATCGCCCGTTCTTCCACGACCAAGCATGAGCCCAAGCCGAGCATTCGGCTGGGCTAGTCGCCTGCTGATTCGATGCTGAGCTTATGCTGTCCGAGAGGTGACGGGGCGAGGGGCGGGACGCTATCGGGCCATGGCTCTCGTCGATACCGCAGTGTCGGTCCGAAGTGTCGGTTCGAAGTTGCGGCTCGCGTGCGGCCCGAGGGGTCGCATGACCTCGTTCCTGTTTTTTCTTTTGTCTTTCGCTCCTTCCCTCCGCCCGTCTGATTGGCGGAACCGCTCGGCTTGGCCGCGACGTCTCCGGCCCGAGCCGGCGTCCGGGCAGTGGGTCCCGGTGCCCCCGGACACGCGCGATGCCTCGGATCAGGGATCCTTGGCACCTGCCCAGGGGATTCTTGGGACGGGTCAGGCCGAGCTGGTTTCGGTCCAGGTGCGTGCCCGCCACGTGCTCTCGCCGCGATCCTGTACCGTCGTGCGATCCTGGCCGATAGCCGGGGCTCCGCAAGGCGCCGGTGGCGCGCGCGCGGGGGCGGGGGCGGGGACTGGGGCGGGGGCGGTCACGGCACCAGCGGCCGACCGGGCAGCGCACACCTCGCTCTCCGGCTGGGTGGGTTTCGGCATCGGTTTTCGGCGTTGGACCCGTTGGAGCGCATTGGCAGGCGCGGGGCACGGCCGCGATCGTGACGCTGGGCTGGGGGGCGTTCATTTGACAGGATGGGCCGGAACGAGGGAGCGTGCTTCACGGCCTCGGGGCAGGGGTCAGCGCCACGCGGAGGAGGCAAGGGGCCGCCCGGTGACCGGTGTTTCACGTGAAACACAGCCAACTCGACCGCCCCACTTCACGTCGGCCGTGGGGCGCGGCACGCCAGTCGTCCGCCCAGCGCGCGGGCGGACGACTGGCCGAGCTTGCCGACCGGACTTGCCGAGGTGCCTCCCTCGCCCCACCTGTGCCCGACGCAGGTCCGAGAGTCAAAGCGGCGTCCACCTCCATCCTGCGTTTCTTCCCCAACCTTATTCGAGGCTGGCGCGAAGCGCCGGGCTGAGACCTCTGTCCACGATCACGCGCGCGGATCGCCCCTCGGCGCCGGCTGCCAGCCGAGTCGCGCGACCGCTCCAGGCTCGAGCAGCCCTCATCTCAACCCACCGCCAGCCGTCTGCCCCCGCTCGGTCGGGGCATGACGCCGCAAACCGCGCCCTTTCTCCGGCTCCCCCTCGCTTCAACCGGTTCGGTCGTTTACCGATCCCGTACCCCTGACTATATTGGCCTCGCTTCTCCGCTTTTCGATCGCGCTCCCACAGGCCAACACCACCTCGCCAATCAGCGTAAGTGGTTGTGGCATAATAACTTAGTGTGCTTACGATGGCCCGAATCATCGCGGTCGCTAACCAGAAGGGGGGCGTGGGGAAGACCACCACGGCGGTGAACCTCGCCGCCTCGCTCGCCATCGCCGAGCGCCGCACCCTCCTGGTCGACGCCGATCCGCAAAGCAACGCCACCAGCGGCATCGGGCTCCAGAAGGACGCCGTGCGGCTCTCCCTCTACGACGCCATGATCGACGGGCGCGCCGCCCGGGACGCGATCGTGCGCCACGAGGCCCTGCCCCTCCTCGACGTCCTGCCCGCCACCCAGGACCTGGTCGGGGCCGAGCTCGAGCTGGTCGAGCGCCATGGCCGGGAGACGGCGCTCCGCCGGGTGCTCGAGACGGTGGAGTCGGCCTACGACTTCATCTTGGTGGACTGTCCCCCGTCGCTCGGCCTCCTCACGCTGAACGTGCTGACCGCCGCGCACGGCGTCCTCATCCCTATCCAGTGCGAGTACTACGCGCTCGAAGGGATCTCGCAGCTCCTCAATACGGTCCGACTGGTTCAGCAGAACTTCAACCCGATTCTCGCGATCGAGGGCGTGCTCCTCACCATGTACGACGCCCGGCTCAACCTCTGCCGTCAGGTCGCGGCCGACGCCAAGGAGTACTTCGGCGCGAAGGTGTTCCGCACCCCGGTGCCGCGGAACGTTCGGCTGGCGGAAGCGCCCAGCTTCGGCAAACCGATTCTGCTCTACGACGTCCAGTCGGTCGGCGCCCAAAGCTATCTTGCGATCGCGCAGGAGCTGCTCCAGCGGGTCGAGGCCGCGCGCGCCTCCGAGGGACCGCCTCCGGAGGCGGCGTCGCCGGGCGTCCCCCCGGCGGAAGCTCCGACCGATGCGGAGGCCCGGGGCGGCGCCGAACCACGGCCGGACACGGAGGCTGGGACCACGGAAGCTCGGGCCGAGGCGGACGCCCTCGTGGACCCGGAAGCCCAACCCGGCGAGGCCGGCCACCGGCTGGACGATGACGGCGCGCCCCGCGGGTCGCAGCCGGCGGCTACCGTGTCCGATCCCGAGACCGCGGCCGGAGTCCCCGAGGGGGCCCAATGACCGCGCGCCGACTCGGCCGGGGCCTGGAAGCGCTGCTCGGCCCGGTCACCCGGGAGCAGGCGGAGGCATCCGGCGCGCTCCGCGAGCTGCCGGTGGATGCGGTGCGCCCCAACCCGTTCCAGCCGCGAACCCGGGTGGATCCGGAGGCGCTGGCGGAGCTCAAGGCGTCGATCGAGGCGTCGGGCCTGCTTCAGCCGGTGGTGGTGCGGCCCGCGGGCGGCGGGTTCGAGCTCATCGCCGGCGAGCGGCGCTGGCGCGCGGTGCGGGAGCTGGGATGGGCCACGCTTCCGGCCGTGGTCAAGGAAGCGGACGACCGCACGCTCCTCGCGCTCGCCCTGGTGGAGAACCTCCAGCGCGACGCGCTCTCGGCGATCGACGAGGCGCTGGGCTACCGGCGCCTCATGGAGGAGTTCACCGTTCCGCAGGGCGAGCTCGCGCGCCTGGTGGGCCGCAACCGCTCGACCATCGCGAACGTCCTTCGCCTCCTCAAGCTTCCGCCCGAAGTGCAGGAGCTGGTGCGCGACGGCAAGCTCTCCGAGGGCCACGCCCGCGCGCTCCTCACCCTGGAGAACGCCGAGGCGATCGTGCGCCTGGCGAGCCAGGCGGTGACCGACGGGTGGTCCGTGCGGGAGACCGAAGCCCGCGTGCGCGGCGGGACCGGCGCGGCGGTCCGGCCGGCCCGAAAGCGGGAGGCGCGGGCGCTTCCGCCCGACGCGCGGCGGGTGGAGGAGGTCCTGCGCAAGCGGCTCGGCACCGACGTCCGGATCCATCCGCGACGCCGCGGGCGCGGCTTTCTCACCATCCACTACTACTCGCACGACGATCTCGCCCGGCTGCTCGAGCTCATCTTGGGCGAGCCGTACTCCGGATGAAGCCCGCCTCCGGCCCCCGGGCCTTTACGGTCATGGTCCAGCGGGACGGGGTGCTCGAAGCGCGGACGTTCCGGATACCGGTCTGGGCGGCCCGGATCGGCGCCGTCGGGTTCGGGGCGGCCGGGCTGGCCCTCGCGGCCGTCTTGGCACTTTACGGCCCGATCGTGCGGGCTGCGGCGCGGGTGCCCGGGCTCGAGCGGGACATCGCCCGGCTCCGGGCCGAAAACGCGAAGATCGTCGAGCTGAGCGCGGCGGTGGACAGCCTGGAGGAGCGCTACGCTCAGGTCCGCAAGATGATCGGCGCCGATATCGTGCCGGATCCGGTGCTTCGGTCGTCCAACCTCCCCGTTGCCGCGCCGATCCGGGCACACCTTCGGGCTACCCCGCCTCCGCCCCCGCCCCGGGTCGAGGCGACGGTCCCGCGCTATTGGCCGCTCGACGAGGCGGGGTTCGTCACCCGGGGCCAGGTGGCGGACAGCGCCAAGGACGAGGTGCATCCCGGCATCGACATTGCCGTGCCGGTGGGAGCCCTGGTCCGGGCCGCCGGCGGCGGAGTGACGGCCGAAAGCGGCGAGGACCCCGAGTACGGGGAGTTCGTGCTGCTCGACCACGCCGACGGATACCAGTCCATGTACGGCCACCTCTCCCGGCGACTGGTCAACCGCGGCGATTCCGTGGCACCCGGCCAGGTCATCGGACTGAGCGGGAACAGCGGGCGCTCCACCGCGCCCCATCTCCACTTCGAGATCCGCCGGAACGGAGAGACGCTCGATCCCCTCACCCTGGTCAAGGAGGGAAGACGATGAACCTGTTCTCCAGCCCCGCCCGGGACGAGCACGGCAACGAGCTTCGGCGCCGCCGCACCGACCAGATGCCCTTCTCGATCCTCGGGAAGGACGCCCGGGTGGTCGGCGACATCGAGACCGACGGCGTGATCCGGATCGAGGGGCACGTGCGGGGAACGGTGCGGGCGGGGTCGCAGGTTCTCCTGGCGGAGGGCGCCCAGATCGAGGGGGATCTCTTCACCAAGGAAGCCGTGGTGGGCGGCGAGATCATCGGCTCGGTGCAGGCCACCGAGCGGGTCGAGCTTCAGGCGACCGCCTCCGTGACCGGCAACATTACCACGCCGAGGATCGCCGTGATCGAGGGCGGGAGGGTGAGCGGCGAGGTCCGGATCCAGGAGACGGTCGAGCCCGAGCCGGCGGCCGGCGCCACTCCAGCCTAAGAGCCCATAACTTTCCGGTCCGACATAGGGTTTGGATGATGGGGCACCGGGCGCTGGCGTGCCGATGTCTTGATGCAGCATTGATGCTGCTCCTGTGGGGGTGCGGCGCTCCGCAGCCCTCCGGCGGGCTCCGGGTCGGTCTGGTGACGCCGGGCTCGATCTCGGATGCCGCGTGGAACTCGGGGGCGTATCGCGGGCTGCTCCAGATTCGCGACTCCCTCCACGTGCCGGTATCTCAGGTGGAGGCGCGAACCCCGGCGGATCAGGAGGATGCCCTGCGGAACTATGCGGCCCAGGGGTACCGGCTGGTATTCGCCCACGGCTTCGAGTTCCAGGACGCGGCCGAGCGCGTCTCGCGGCAGTATCCCAACACCATCATCATCGTGACATCCGGCGTGCGCGCGGCCGGGAACGTCGCGCCGCTCGTGTTCCGGCTGGACGAGGCCAGCTACCTCTGCGGCATGGTGGCCGGCGGCCTCACCCGGTCCAACGTGATCGGGTTCGTGGGAGGGATCGAGCTGCCCCCGATCAAGGCGGCCTACGAGGGTTGGGTGCGGGGCGCCCTGGCGGTGAACCCTAAGGTCCAGTCCCGCCTCATCTATCTCAACAACTTCGACGACGCCGCGGCGGGTCGCGAGGCGGCCCTCGCCCTGATCCGGGTGGGCGCCGACATGCTCCATCACAACGCCGACGCCGCCGGTCTCGGCGTGTTCCAGGCCGCGAAGGAGACCCCGGGGGTGTACGTCTTCGGCGCGAACGCCGACCAGTCCGCGCTCGCGCCGGACCGCGTGGTGGGCTCGGCGGTGATCGACCTGCCGCGGGCGTTCCTGCTGGTCGCCCGGGAGGTGCAGAGCGGGAAGTTCAGGCCGCGGGTCGAGTCGTTCGGGCTCGCGAGCGGGGTGGTGCGCTACCAGCCCAACCCGGCGCTCGACAACCTGGTCGCCTCGGCGCTCAAGGCGCGGGTCCGCGCCGCCGCGGAGTCGATCGCGGCCGGCACGCTCCGGCCCGTGGCCCCCGCCACCGAGGTCGCCGCCAGCGCCGCCCGGTGAGGCGATGGCTTCGCTCGGCGAGATCGTCGCCTACCTCGACGGCTACCTGCGGGTGAGGGAGGTCCCCGACTCCCCGGAGGCGCTGAACGGCCTCCAGGTGGAGAACGGCGGACGGGTGGAGCGGATCGTGGCGGCAGTGGACGCGTCGCTCGAGACCATCGAGGCCGCGGCCGGGCCCGGGCGGGGCCCCACCCTTCTCCTGGTGCATCACGGGCTCTTCTGGGACGGGAACGTACCCCTCACCGGCCGCCGGTACCGGCGGGTGCGGGCGCTCCTCGAGCGCGATCTGGCCCTCTACTCGGCCCATATCCCGCTCGACCTGCACCCGGAGGTCGGGAACAACGTGGTGCTCGCCCGGCGGCTCGGCATCGAGGTCTGCGGCTGGTGGGCGGAGCACCGCGGGGTGCCGATCGCGGTGTGGGGCGAGGCCCCGGAGAGGTACCGCACCCGGGAGGATCTCGCGGCGGCGGTGGAGGCGACGCTCGAGACCCGGGTGCACCTGATCCCCGGCGGGCCCGCGACGCCCCGGCGGATCGGGGTCCTGACCGGCGCGGGCGGAAGCGCGATCGGAGCCGCGCGGGAGGCGGGGCTCGACACCCTGATCACCGGCGAGGGCGCGCACCACACCTACTTCGACGCGATGGAGTGGGGGATCAACCTGCTCTACGCGGGCCATTACGCCACCGAGCAGGTCGGGGTTCAGGCGCTCGCCGCGCATCTGGCCGGGCGCTTCGGGCTTCCCTGGGAGTTCCACCGCCACCCCACCGGTCTGTGACCGCGCCCGCCCTCGAGCTCCGCGGGATCGTCAAGCGATTCGGCCCCGTGCAGGCGCTGCGCGGGGCCGATTTCACTCTGATGCCGGGCGAGGTGCACGCGCTCCTGGGCGAGAACGGCGCCGGCAAGTCCACCCTGATGCGGATCGCGTACGGGCTGGAGCGGGCGGACGCCGGAACGGTGGTGGTCCGGGGCGTGCCCGGCGCGCCGAGCTCGCCCCGGGCCGCGCGCCGGCTGGGGATCGGGATGGTGCACCAGCACTTCACCGCGATCCCGGCGCTCACGGTGGCGGAGAACGTGGCGCTCGCGGCGGGGTGGCCGGTGGCGCCGGGGCGGCTCCGGTCGCGGGTCGGCGACCTCGCCCGCCGAACCGGGCTCGAGCTCGAGCCGGACGCCACGGCCGGAGCGCTCAGCGTGGCGCTCAAGCAGCGGCTGGAGATCCTCAAGGCGCTGGCCGGCGAGGCGGGCATCCTGCTCCTGGACGAGCCGACCGCGGTGCTCGCGCCGGCCGAGTCGGACGAGCTGCTCGCGAGGATCCGCGGGCTCGCGCGCGGGGGCGGCGCGGCCGTGCTCATCACCCACAAGCTCCGGGAGGCGCTCGAGGCGGCGGACCGGATCACGGTGCTCCGGGCCGGCCGGGTGACGCTCACCGGCCGCGCGGCGGAGCTCAGCGCGGCCGCGCTCACCTCCGCCATGATCGGGGGCGCGGCGGCGGCCGAGGCGGGCCCGGCTGCGCAGGGCGAGGTCCGCGTCCCCGCGGGCGAGCGCGCCGGCGGCGAGATCCTGGTCCGCTGCGCCGGGCTCGACGTGCTGCGCGAGGACGGGCGGGGGATGGCGGTGCGGGGCGCCGCGCTCGCCGTCGCCCGGGGCGAGCGGCTCGGCGTGGCCGCGGTGGAGGGGAACGGCCAGCGCGAGCTCCTCCGCGCGATCGCCGGGGTGCTTCGTCCCCTTCGGGGCACGCTCGAGGTCGCGGGCGAGGTCGCGTTCATTCCTGAGGACCGGACCACCGAGGCGCTGATCCCGGAGTTTTCCCTGGCGGAGAACGTGGTTCTCGGGGTGGGGCGCGGGGCGCCCTGGGTGCGGCGCGGGCGGATCGACTGGCGCGCGGCCCGCGAGCACACCCGCGAGCTCCTGGCCCGGTTCGACGTGCGGGCCTCGGGTCCCGACGCGCCCGCCTTCACGCTGAGCGGGGGCAACCAGCAGAAGCTGGTGATCGCGCGCGCGCTCGCCCGCGGGCCGCGGGTCATCGTGGCCGAGAACCCTTCGCGCGGGCTGGACGTGCGGGCGACCGAGGAAGTATGGGGCCGGCTCCGCGCCGCGGCCGCGGCGGGGGCCGCGGTGATCGCGTACTCGACGGACCTGGACGAGATCCTGAGCTGGGTCGGCCGGGTGATCGTGCTCTCGGGCGGCCGGGTGCTGGAGCCGCCGCCCGGCGCGGGCCGCTCGGAGCTCGGGGCTCTGATGCTGGCGGGGCGGGAGCCGCGGTCATGAGCGCGGGCGGGCCGGAGCTGCCGGCGCCGAGTCGCGGGTGGCGCCGGGCGTTGCCGCGGGGCTTCCGGGACGGGGCGCTCGCGCTCGCCGTCGGGCTCGGCGTGCTCGCGCTGGGGCTCGAGGCTGCGGGGTACGACGCGCCGGCCGCGCTGGGCGCGCTCTGGCGCGGCGCGTTCGGCTCGTGGTACGCGCTCGCCTCGGGCACGCTGGTGCGGAGCGTCCCGCTGATCCTGATCGGGGTGGGGATCTGCCTCGCCTTCCGGGGCGGCGCGCTCAACATCGGCGCCGAGGGGCAGTTCTACGCCGGGGCGATCGCGGCGACCTGGATCGGGGTGCACGCGGCGGGATGGCCCGGGCTGGCGGCGGTGCCGGCGCTCTGGCTGGGCGGTGCTCTCGCGGGCGCCCTCTGGGCGGCGGTGCCGGCCTGGCTCAAGCTCCGCTTCGGCGTGCTGGAGGTGATCAGCACCCTGCTGCTCAACTTCGTGGCCGAGTTCCTGGTGAGCTGGATGGTGCAGGGTCCGCTGCAGGAGGCCAAGCACATCTACCCGCAGAGCGATGCGATCGCCGCGGCCGCGCGGCTCCCGGCGCTCGCGGGGACCCGGCTTCATCTGGGTTTCGCGCTCGCGCTGGCGGTGGGCCTGGTCGGCTGGTATGTGCTCACCCGCACGCTCTGGGGCTTCCGGCTCCGCGCGGCCGGCGCGGGCCCGCGGGCGGCGGAGGTGTCGGGGCGGATCGCCGTGCCGCGGGTGGCGGCGGCCGGGCTGCTCTGGTCGGGCGCGCTCGCGGGGCTGGCCGGTGCGGTCGAGATCGGCGGGGTCTCCTACGCGCTGTTCCAGAACCTGTCGCCGGGCTACGGGTTCACGGGGATCGCGGTCGCGCTGCTGGCCCGGCTCGATCCACTGGCGGTCCTCGCGACCGGGGCGCTCTTCGGGGCGCTCGAGGCGGGGGCGGGGGCGATGCAGCGCGAGGCGGCCATCCCCGCGGTGGCGGTCTACGTGGTGGAGGGGGTGATCATTCTGGTGATCCTCCTGGCGGAGGTCGCGGCGCGCCGGGCGCGCCGGGCCGCGTCGGGCGCCGGCCTGGTGACCGGGTGAGCGCGCCCGACCTGGACGCGCTGACCGCGTTTCTGGCCGCGGCCGTGCGGGTCGCGACTCCCCTCCTCCTCGCCGCCATCGGCGAGACGGTCACCGAGCGGGGCGGGGTGATCAACCTGTCGCTCGAGGGCGCGATGCTGGCCGGCGCGCTCGCGGCGGCGCTCGGCGCGGGGGCCGGCGGGCCGTGGGCCGGGGTCCTCACGGGGGCGCTCGCGGGGCTCGCCGCCGCGGCGCTCTTCGCCGCGGTGAGCGTGGGCGCGGGGGTGAACCAGATCCTCGCGGGCACCGCGGTGACCCTCATGTGCGTGGGGATCACGGGCACGGTCTACCGCCGGGCCTACGGCTACGGGGGGCCCGGTCTCACCATCCCCACGCTCGCGCCGCTTCCCCTGCCCGGCCTGAGCCGCATTCCGGTCCTGGGCGAGAGCCTCTTCGCGCAGCCCGTGCCCACCTACCTCGGCTTCCTTGCGGTGCCCGCGGCGTGGTGGCTCCTCTACCGGACCCGCACCGGGCTCCAGCTCCGCGCCACGGGGGAAGCCGCGGAGCTGGCGCGCGCGGCGGGCGTACAGGTGAGACTGCTCCGGTTCGCGGCGACGCTCGCGGGCGGGGTCTTCGGGGGCGTGGCCGGCGCGAGCCTGGTGCTCGCGCAGGTGGGCACCTTCGCCGAGCGGATGACGGCGGGCCGGGGCTACGTGGCGATCGCGATCGTGGTGCTGGGCCGCTGGCATCCGGTGGGGGTCGCGCTGGCCGCGCTCCTCTTCGGGGCGGCGACCGCGCTCCAGTTCCTATTCCAGGCGCTCGGGCTCGCGGTCCCCTATCAGGTCTTCCTCATGCTGCCGTACCTGCTCACGCTGGGGGCGCTCGCGGGCGCCGTCGGGCGGGTCCGCCCGCCCGCCGATCTCGGCCGCTAGGAGAGACGGCTGCGCGAGGCCCTCCGCTCGGGCCCGCTCCCGCCGGAGCGCGTGCAGCCCGGCTGCGATCGCCGCGCGGGCCCGCTCGCGCAGGGCGGCCGTGTCGCTCAGGGTGAGGCCCGCGGTCTCGATCGGCTCGAGCACGCGCACCTCGGCCGTGGCCCGGCCCACCCGCCAGCCCCGCTTGGGAAGGGCCGTGCCCGTGCCGAGGAGCGCGAGCGGCAGCACCGGCACGCCGGCCTCGATCGCGAGCCGGAAGGCGCCGTCCTTGAACGGGAGCAGCTCGCCGCTCGAGCGGGTGCCCTCGGGGAAGATCATGACCGACACGCGGCGGCGGAGAACGGTGCGGCAGCGCTGGAGCGCCTCCAGGGCGCTCCGGCCGCGGCCCCGCCGAACCGGGATGTCCCCCGCGAGCCACATCATCCACCCCAGCACCGGGATGCGGAAGAGCTCGGCCTTGGAGAGCCACTTCATCTCCCAGGGGAGGTGGCTGATGAGGAGGATGTCGGCGAAGGACTCGTGGTTCGACACCACCACGTAGGGCCGGCGGGGGTCGCGGGGCGGGGTGCCGCTCCGGCGGAAGGTCCAGTACGGGTTCAGCGTCGCCATGACGACGCCGATCTTGCGGAACATGTAGCCCACGGCGTAGCGGCCCGGGTCGCGCGGCGCGGTCACCGCCCAGACCAGGAGCATGGCGGGAAACCAGAGGAGGAGGCACGCGGCCAGGACGAGCCAAGCCCACACCGAGACCACAACCTGCCCGAGCCGTGCCATAGACCTGATTCCGCGGGAGGAGGGCGCCCGCGCGGGTGCGCTGGCGCACAGACGGGAGCGCCGCCAGGGGGTAAACCTTAGCCGCGGTCCGCACGCCAAAACAAGGGTTCCCGCCATGTCACGTTCCTCCTTCGAGCCGGACGTCGAGCCCGCGCCGGAGCCCCCGCCCGCCACGCCGGAGCCGGATCTCGGCAAGCTCGGGGCGGCGCTGCGCGAGCGGATCGAGATCCGCTCGCTCGCGATCACCGGCCTGTTCGTGCTGGCGTTCCTCTACACGATCTACTTCGCCCGCGCCTTCCTCCTGCCGATCGTGCTCGCCGTCTTGCTCGACTTCCTGCTGAGCCCGCTGATCCGCACCCTCAAGCGCCTGCGGATCCCGGAGCCGGTCTCGGCGGGACTCGTGATCCTGGCCCTGCTCGGCACCGTGGGGTTCGGCGCGTACTCGCTCGCGGGGCCCGCGCGCCAGTGGGTCGCGCGGGCGCCGGAGGGGCTCCGGCACGTTCAGGCGCGGCTCAGCGAGCTGCGCCGGCCGGTGGAGCAGGTGACCCGGACGGCGGAGCAGGTCGAGCGGGCCGCGACCCCGGTGCGGGACCGCACGGCGCAGGAGGTGGTGGTCCGGGGGCCGAGCCTGAGCGAGCGGCTCTTCGGGACGACCCAGTCCATCGTGACGGCCGCGATCGAGGTGATCATCCTGCTCTACTTCCTGCTCGCCGCGGGCGACCTGTTCCTGCAGAAGCTGATCAAGGTGCTGCCGCAATTTCGTGACAAGAAACGGGCGGTCACCATCGCCCGGGAGACCGAAGCGTCCATCTCGACCTACCTGTTCACCGTGACCGCGGTGAACCTGGGCGAGGGTCTCGCGGTCGGGATCGCCATGGCGCTCCTCGGGCTTCCCAACCCGGTGCTCTGGGGGGTGGTGGCGGGACTGGTGGAGTTCGTCCCCTACCTGGGCGCGACCGCCATGACGCTCCTGCTCGGTCTGGTGGGGATCAGCACGTTCGACTCGCTGGGGCACGGGCTGCTGGTGCCCGGCGTGTACCTGGCGATCAACTTCGTGCAGTCGAACTTCGTGTCGCCCATGGTGCTGGGCAGCCGGCTCACCCTGAATCCGGTCGCCATCCTGATCGGGCTGGTGTTCTGGTGGTGGGTGTGGGGGATCCCCGGGGCCTTCATCGCGGTGCCGCTGCTCGCCACGTTCAAGATCTTCTGCGACCACATCGAGGCGCTGGCGCCGATCGGGGAGTTCCTGGGGAGATAGAGCGTGAGCGGTGAGCGGTGAGCGGGGGAGTGGAGGGAAGAGCCGATGCGGGGCGGTGAGGGGGCGGGGCCGGGCCGCCTGACCCCGGAGGAGATCGCGGCGCTCGGCACGCTGGCGGAGCTGGTGGATTGCCGGCGGGTGTGGATCCACCGGGGCGGCGGCGGGCGGATGAGTCGCTGGGCGCGGGCCGGGGTGCTCCGGCTGAGCGGCGGCCGCGCGGTTGCGCTGGG
>Ga0070741_10014747_pt1 | contig 13443 bp, 13 predicted proteins | sample Coa_R1_4_FD_66440 | JGI IMG/M metagenome (GOLD analysis project Ga0070741, IMG submission 66440) | Surface soil microbial communities from Centralia Pennsylvania, which are recovering from an underground coalmine fire - Coalmine... | ecosystem: Environmental > Terrestrial > Soil > Unclassified ... | reverse complement strand
TTGAAGCTTGCCACAAGCCCGAGCTTGACTGGGTCCGCGCCTGTCGCAAAGACAATCGGAATGGTCGATGTCGCCCTCTTTGCCGCGACGGCCGGAGGCGTATTCCCCACCAGTACGGCCACCGGACGGTGCACGAGTTCAGCTACCAACGTCGCCGCTTCTCCCTCCGTGCCAGCTGAGTAACGGTATTCGAGCGCCAGGTTTTCCCTCTCGACAAAACCAGCTTCCTTGAGCCCCCGACGAAAGGCGGCCACAAAGATGGTTGGCTCGCTCGATGTCGCGCCGACGTAGACGAAGCCGATCACCGGTTGGCGCTGCTGCGCCTGCACGGCAAGCGGCGAGTATACCGCCGCGCCAAAAAGTGCAATGAACTCGCGTCGTTGCATTTCCGGCCTCATTTGCAGGCTGACTACATAATACCATGTCACTGAATGAAGCGCTCGTTTTACGTCACGATGTATTGCACGCCGATGTCCGTTTGGGGGTGAAACTGAGAAGTCTGCGGCAGGGCCAGTAAAGTCGGCTCATCCTCCGATAGCGGACGTGCCGCGGTCGCCGGGGCATGTCCGCTTAGGGTCATCCGTCCCCCAAACAAGCGATTGATCGAAATTAGAGGCATGCCGAGCGGAGAGAGGCCGCGATGGTGGCGATATTCCCCTTAGTCGTCATTCGGCTGGAGGAAAGTGGTATCAAACCACCAAAGGAACTGCGGAAGTACATCCTAGTCCGCAATGCGTCCCTGCTCGCTTCTCCCGGTTCGGAGAAACTCGGTCAACTCCATCAACCGCCTCTCAATCTCGTCCAGTTTAGAACTGACCAGGATCTGGCGACGGTCTGCCATCGAGAGCACAACGCTCAATACCTCATCACTGTGTTTGACTAAGGCGATAAGGTGATCACCGCTGGGACCGTAGTGCCCTGCGAACCAATTCTTCACGGTACGCTCGTTGGCCCCGGTCCAAGCCGCCACAATCTTTATATGTGCGGTTGTCCCACCGAGAGCGGCGTTTAGCGCCGACGCAATCTCCGCAGCGAACAGTCTCGACTCGGCTCTGCGCCCGCTCTTCCCACCTGCGTTTGTTCCCGTCGGAAAGGACTTGCCCCTTTTTGGAAACGACATTCCGCGACCCATTTCTTATTGTCCATGGCCCCAGCGGCTCTGAGGAGGATGGCGAAAAGAAAGCTTTGGAATGAAGGTGTTCCTTGAGAAGTCGAAGTACTCGCCCCGTAAACATTAAGAATGACAACGGCCCCCGCTTTGCGGCGGCGTATGTTCGCATGTCGACGGACCACCAAAAGTATTCGACCGAAAACCAGCTAGAGACGATCCGCCGCTACGCCGAGCAGCGGGGATTTGAGATCTCTGAGATTTTCGAAGACTCCGGCCGAAGTGGCCTAAAGGTCGATGGCCGAGATGGCCTTCAGCAGTTGATGCAAGCCGTTCAGTCGGGCTCAGCCAAATTCTCGGCAATCCTCGTGTATGACGTCAGCCGATGGGGACGGTTTCAAGACGCTGACGAGGGAGCGTACTACGAACATGTTTGCTCGCGCGCCGGCATTCGCGTCCACTATTGCGGCGAGCAGTTCGATAATGACGGCAGCATCGGGTCCGTCCTGCTGAAAAGCGTCAAACGAGTGATGGCGGGCGAATATAGTCGAGAGCTTTCCGTCAAGGTTTTTGCCGGTCAATGCCGCCTCGTGGAACTTGGCTTTCGACAGGGCGGCCCCGCCGGTTACGGGCTCCGCCGGCAACTCATTGACGAGCATGGAAACGTCAAGAGCGAGCTTGGTCGCGGGGACCGGAAAAGTCTCCAAACCGACCGCGTGATCCTCACATTAGGTCCAGAAGAGGAAGTGGAGCACGTTCGCGAAATCTACTCGATGTTTGTTGAGAGCGGCCTTACCGAGCAACAGATCGCAGACACTTTAAATGGCGCTGGTATCGTGAGTGATCTTGGAAAGCCTTGGACCCGATCCTCGATTCATCAAATTCTCTCCAACGAAAAGTACATCGGCAACAATGTCTTTAATCGGGTCTCTTTCAAGCTAAAGCAAAAGCGTGTCGTCAACGACCGCGAAACTTGGGTCCGTGCAGAAGGCGTATATCGTCCTGTAGTACCGCAAGCCGTCTTTGATCGGGCGAGAGCGATCATCGATGCGCGAAGCGCCCACTATAGCGATGATGAGCTCCTTACATTGTTGCAAACCGTTCTAAAAGAAGAGGGCTATCTCTCGGGCGTCGTCATCGACGAACGCGACAATATGCCGTCATCCGGTGTGTATCGCCATCGATTTGGGAGTCTCACACGCGCTTATCATCTCATTGGATACGTGCCCGACCGAGACTATTCCTACATCGAGACAAATCGGCGGATACGCCAGACCTATCCTCAGATTCTTTCGGAGATATTGGCCGGCTTTGCGTCCGCTGGAGGTAGCGTGATCTGTGACAGCAATGAACTTTTGCAGATCAACGGCGAGTTCACCGCAGCGCTCGTGATCGCCCGGGCTTGCGGGTACGGCACGGGATACCGATGGCACATACGGCTGGATACCGGTCTCTTGCCAGACTTGACCATTGCCGTTCGGCTCAATCCGTCGAACACTGAAGCCATGGACTATTACGTCCTACCCAGCATCGATTTCACGATCCCGAAGCTGCAACTCAAGCAAGATAACGCACTCTCATTGGACGCTTACCGGTTTGAAACACTTGATTTTCTCTATTCCCTGGCAGGCCGCTGTTCGTTTGGAGAAGCCGCATGACCACAGAAACACTTCCACTTGCTGCACGACGAGAGCTAAAGACGATTCCGATCGATCAGGTTCGAATCCTCAATCCGCGGGCGCGCAATCAAAGGAATTTTCAAGAGATCGTAAATAGCATTGCACGTGTTGGCCTGAAACGGCCAATTACTGTCAGCCCCCGAAGATCAGACGCCGACGCATTCCAATACGATCTCGTTTGCGGACAAGGTCGCATCGAGGCCTTTCTTCGTCTGGGTCAGACAGAGATCCCGGCGACGATCATTCACGCCGCAGAAAGCGACTGCCTCGTCATGAGTTTGGTCGAAAATTGCGCACGCCGTCAGCATCGCGCCATCGATTTGCTTGAGGACATTAATACACTGAGGGGTCGGGGTTACGGCGACAAAGAGATCGCCGACAAGGTCGGGGTTACCCCGGACTACGTCAGGATGATCAGTTCGCTGTTGGCCAAGGGCGAGGAACGTCTGGTTTCCGCGGTCGAGATGGGTTTGCTTCCGCTGAACATGGCCATCGAGATTGCCAAATCCGACGATGACGAGGTGCAGCGTGCGCTGACCCAAGCTTATTCCGAAAAGAAACTGAAAGGCCGAAAGCTCGTGGCGGTTCGCCGCCTGATCGAGCAGCGCCGGCGGCGCGGCAAGCATTTGCACGGCCAAATTCATGGGCGTCGTGATGCCGCCAAGCGACCACTTACGACGGAATCGATGATCCGCATGTATCGGCAGGAAGCCGACCGACAACGAGTCTTGATCAAAAAGGCCGAGGTCACTCAGAACCGACTGTTGTTCGTCGTCGAAGCGATCAGGACTTTACGTCAGGACAGGGAGTTTGCGCGGCTGCTTCAGACCGAAAATCTGACACTCATGCCCTCCTTTCTGCAGGAGCGCCTGACGGCGAAAGCGGCGTCATGAGTGAACATGTCAATCCGGACGTGCTGACCGCGGTCATTCAGGGCTTTGAAGCGGATACCGTTGTCATTCCCCTCGCCTGCATTCTGCCAGTTCGCGCGATCGGGAAAACAGTCAAGGCCAGTCACAAATATCGGCAGATCGCTTGTTCGATCGACGAGATCGGGCTGGTCGAGCCACCGGTCGTTTGTCGTGACAACGGACGGCCTAATACGTACCTCCTCCTGGACGGCCATCTTCGCATCGAGGCGCTCAGGGATCGCGGTCAGCAGGAGGTCGAGTGCCTGCTCTCGAGAGATGACGAGGCCTTCACATACAACAAGCGCATCAGCCGGCTTTCGGCGATCCAGGAGCAGAGGATGATTGCCAAGGCAATCGAGCGCAATGTTCCGAGGGACAAGATCGCAAAAGCCCTTAATATCAACATTCGCAGTCTCAATAGAAAGGCAACTCTCGTAGACGGCATTTGCGAAGAGGCGGTCGCGCTATTGAAAGACAAGATCTGTCCGATGGCGATCTTCGATGTCCTGCGCAAGATGCTTCCCATGCGGCAGATCGAGGCCGCTGAACTGCTGATCAATGCCAACAATTATTCGGTCGGTTACGCAACGGCAATTTTGGCAGGCACGCCGCAGGCGCAGCTTGTCAATGCTTCAACTCCAAAGCGGATGAAGGGAATGACGGCGGAGGCGCTGGCCCGAATGGAAGGCGAACTCACGCGGCTGCAACAGGCGATCACCTCGATCCAGGACACCTACGGTCAGGATCATCTGCACCTGACGGTGGTCAAGGGCTATCTGACCAAGCTCGTGGGCAATGCCAAAATCAGCAAATACCTGGAAAAGCACCAGCCCGAGTTCCTGGGCGAGTTTAAAAACATCGTTCAGATGACCTCGACCATGGGTGGTTGAGCCAATTCGCCGATCCGATGTTACGGAATAAGTCGGTCAGTGGCCGACGCCGATAAAAATAAGATACAGCGATCAGGGAATAAGGATGTCGAGCACGACGTTGGGAAAATACCGAATGACGGTTGGGCTCGCCTCCTCGATGCCAATATAACCCCTTTTTGCCATAAGCTTCCTGACATAGATGATCTGATCAGCCGGAACCAAAGGTATGCTGCCCTTTGCCTCCTCAAAGGTCCGTCCGCAAAGCCGGACGTACGCCGCGCGTTGAATCATCGTCGGCCCAATCTTTCCCGTCGAGCGGCAAAAGCAAGAAGTGCTGTTTCCTTAGGCGAGGGTGAGATTCGTCAATCGGTTGTTACGGAACTACGTCAAGAACTCTTGGGTAGCGCCTTGTATGCAGATTGGGAAGCTCACCTCACGACAGCAAACCAAACAATAGATGACAAGCAAAGGATCACCGCGGCACTTAATATTAGCCGAATCGGTATACTCACAATCGCCGACCCTAATATTGAAAGCCAAGGCGACGTGATTGCTTCTGCATCTGACGAAATGATTGACCCGTCCTTTATGAATGGCACCCAATATTTGATTACAAAATCCTGATGAAAAAATTCGCTGTGCGAAAATGGAAACTTTCTGTCTTCAATAGCCACGGTCCCAAAACCGAACGTGCCAGAAGCGCCATATCCCCAGGCGAAGCACTTCGCCAAAACTGGCCATAGATCGCGAACCCCGCAGTCGTTCAGTACCCCTGTGTTTTCGGTAGCGTAAAAATAGCGCTCAATATTAAAATCTTCGGGTACGATTGAGCCGCACAGGATTACTCGGGACAATTCTATGCTAGGATCGCGAATTGCGTGCATTAACGCATACGTACCAAAGCTATGAGCTATCACCGAGATTTTTCCGTTCGGGTATTTCGTTTTGGTCTTGTGAAGTTCATCTTTGAGTTTTTGAATTGGCCAACGACGGGTCCCAAATGGCAACAAGAAGCGGACAATGTCGAAATAGCCATATCTGATTGGGATGACCCTACACGGCACTTGCGCCGTCATAACCCGATTGACCGTTTCGAACCAATGCGCTTGAGTGCGAATTCCGTGGACCAATAAGAGGACTTCGCGGACCGTGTCAGGATCGACACCCGGCATGTCTGCACTCTCTGATGCTCGCAGCGTATCCGGCCCTGCGGTCGTCGCGCCGACTATATTATCGAGGTTATTAATATCCTTGACGTCGCCTTCCAGGTTCTTGACAAATGATCTAACTCGTTCAACTAAGTCCCGCTGCGCGTTCACGAAGTCTTCCGCGCCAATATTATTGACCTTTCTACGTTGCCGTATCCGCTCCAGATTCGCCGAAATCAAAACGCTAGTTGTATCGTCTGCGGCAACCGTCTGTTCAAGCGCTTTCAACTGTCGGATTGCATCCTCCAAAGCGCCCTCATCTAGAAGCTTCCGTATGATGTCTCCGCTCACTAGGATGCCTCCGTCAGGTTATCCAAGCATCGTCATGGGAAAGATGAACTCCTTAGCTATTTGTCACGTGGACGCACGTATTCCCGCTTGAGAAGCAGGAGAAGCACTGACGAAACCGGCCACGCGACCAAAATCGACAAAGCCGCGGATATGCTTGCGCGCCCGCCAACCGTGAGCCAAAACTGGGGCCAATGCACGTGATTTGCGAGCCAAACACCGCAATCCCTCACAAAGGGTTGCCACACGCTGTAGACCACGCAATGGACTCGATCAGCAACTACCCAACCAACTCTAGGACAGTTGCCACCTCGATAGTCGACCGATGTTAAAGTATTTACCGCATTCAGCGCTTCAATTCCAATGGCTAACGGCAAGCAGAGGAACGTAGCGAGCACCGCAAAACGGGTTGCTTTCGTAGACGGCCCTACGAGCGTTCTAAGTAGGCCGAGCGCTCCAATCCCCAAAACGATTATCGAAGGCCAATGGAGGGTTGATGCCACTGCATCATGAGAAAACGGAGGGTTACTTAAGCGGGGAATCGAGGGCGGCGATCCGAAAGACGACAAGACTAGGACGACTAAGAAAATGATCAACACAACGTTGCTAACGACAGACGCGAATGAGGATGAGTCAACGTACTCGCCCGCGAGATAGAAAACCGAGACCAAAAAAGCTATCCAGACAATTGCGGAGAGCACGGTTAAGTCGCCCAATCCGAATGGAAATAGATCAGGCGCTGCAAATTTGGGGTCGTTGACGTACAGAAGATAGTCCGCGCTGCTTAATCCGAAGCTCTTATAGGCATATTGGATTAGGTACGCGTTACGCTGCGCGGTCCGGAACCCCCGAGCGATGTCGTCCAGATCGAGGTTCGTGTTCCGGACCGCATCATCTAAACATTGGCGAAACACCCGCGAAGCTCGCTCGAAATCGGCATCAATACGATCAATCCGGTTCGCCTTTTCCTTCCTCGCGAGCTCCTTTTCCTCCTCTGTCTTAGCCTTATCCGTTGCCTGGGCCGCCGCGGCCTGCGCGGCGGCGGTCGCATCTGATCGACTAGTTGTAGACCAGCTCTTAGAACACTCAGGCAGGCTCGTCCTCAGCAAGCTTGACAGGACGTTTCGCATACCTGCTGGCGCAAACATCTCGATTGGTCTCAATGCGCCCTGCGCAATGCCAACCGCGAAGGCCTCAGTAAACCGGTCTAAAGGATAGAGTGGTGCGACTTCTGAATGAGTTTCGAGAGTCTCGTTGTGCGCATCCGCATTAAATAGAGCCGCTGCCCGCAGTAGTCGCATATAGCCGACGCTGGCATCTTCTAGGCTCGCAGTTTCCTTGAGAGAGGAGCAAACACAGTAAGCGTACAGGAACGGGGCGATCCAAAGCGACCCGATTACGACGAACAGTAGAAGCAAAGGAGGCGATGCAATTTTGTAACCGGCAACACCAACGCGAAAATGCCGCGTCGAACTGAGGAGCCAATAAAGAGTTGCAATTGCGCTGGCAAAAAGAAAAAGTCGAAAAGAGATAAAGATGGTATCTGGAATCGAGTTTGCCTTTAAGTCGCTGGTCACCGTGACGAACACACTATAGGCTATCGCGCTACTTGAGACCGAGTAGAAACTAGCAAGCACCAGATTCACTTGCCAAATTCTCGGACAGCGCGAAGCCAAACGGTAGTTGTTTGATGCGAAACCGAGCATTGCGACGATCCCGATGATGACTGAGTGCTAAATGCTTTGATCAACGTTCCTAAAGTAAGGTCGCGATGATGCTGAAACGTCTCGAATCGCCTTGACCACAACTCCTTGCGACGAAAGTGCGTCGGTCAGCTGCCGGATGGACTGGGGTGTGGGAAGCACGATCAGATAAACGGGCGCGCGGCCTCTCAGTTGGGCTTGTAATCCGCCGATGGCATTTTTCACGGCGTCCATTGTTGCATCCGTCTCCAACTCAAAAATCGACGACGGACGTGCGCTATTCAGCTGCGCGAGAGCACCATGAGCAAGCAGCTGCCCATCGCTCAGAACTGCCACTTTTGAGCAAAATCGCTCAGTCTCATAGACGTGCTGAGATGTAAGAACTACTGTGATGGGGCGCATATACCGAGTTGAAATGCCCTTCACCACATCCAGCAGTTCAAATTGCGATTCGATGTCGAGATGAGCCAGGGGTTCGTCTAGGATTAGCAGCTTTGGCTCGACCAAGAGCTCGCGCGCCAACAAGAAGCGCAACTTGAAGCCGCCAGAAATCTCACCCCACGTGTAACCTTGATACTTGGTGAGTCGAAATCGTTGCAAATAGTATTCCACTCTTTGCTGATTTTCGACACCACGAATTCCGCGCGACGATAGGTAGTAGTGAAGATTTTCTCGCAGCGGACCATTCCACGGCGTCGGGAATTGCGGCACGTAGCCGAACGTCGACCTCCGGCTACGATACGTAAGGGCGCGCGGAAGTCCAGGGTAGCTGATTTTCCCTCGCGTAGGCGCCAACTCACCGAGAGCGATCCTCAGAAGCGTGCTCTTACCACTTGCATTAGCTCCCATGAGCGCAAGAACATCTCCTTCTTCGACATTTAGTGTGATCGGTCCAAGCTTGAATTGGCCACCCTCGAATTCTTTGTAGCACTTGTTAAATGATAATAGAGTCTTAGCTGGCGCTGTCCTAATCGGCGCATCTGCGGTCGGGTGGTCGACATCGGAAGGCAGTTGCAGACTAGCCGCTTTTGCCATGCGATGCGCCAATCTATTTAGGTCGCGGATTATTTGATCTTCTATGCTATCTTTTGCTTCCTGAGTGAGGGACTGAATTGGATCGATGTTTCGTGCGTATCTCGAACTCAGTGTAACTGCATATTCGCGGAATGCTTGATACTCCGCGGTACCATGTCTGAAAAACGATTGAGGAAAATCTAGCGTCTTCTCCAGAGCATCGACCAAACGATAGCGCTCTAGCTCATGCCCGATCTCACCGGCGGCACGCTGTATTTCCTCTCTTAGGTTTCGTGATGCCATTTGATTAGCCTGGCGAGATTTCGTTCGATGTTGAAAGGCTACCAAAGGCCTTACAACGATTAATTGCATTTTCCCACAAACAAAGATCCGATATCACGCGCAAGCCGGAAATGAGGCTTCGGGAGCTTGCCCGTCTAACTGTGATATTGGGATGGGGCCGAAACTGGAGCGTGCTTGCCTGAACAGGCCGGGTGAGAGACACTTTGGAAGCAATCGAAAAGTCGATTTCAGCCTAAGTTCTGCGGCTTTGCATTTTTTCAATGCGGTAATATCGGCGCCACCGAGGCGGCTTTGACACGCCCGTTGGAGTGCGTATCCACAGGTCTTCCAGTTTCTTGGGTTCAAGCTGCTTCCAGTAGGCGCCTTTCGAATTCTTTCCTGATCCATTCTAAGAAGTCTAAATCGTCGCTCTTAAACGCGCGCTTATGAGAATGAGCTACGACCCTCCGAAGTTCATTTAGACGATCCATCCACCGAAGGTTCCTAGCTTGTCCCTTTTCGCCAGGAAGCGGTATGTTGAAATAGTTCTTGAACACCTCCCAATTCTCTGGCTTTTCGATAATCTTCTTTTTGTCGATGAAGTCGAGGTACGCCTCGATATCCAGTTGCTTGTCAAGCTCGTCAGACTGCTGTCGTTCGTAGGCCTTCACGCGCATCTGTGGTGTACCTATCTGATTCCAATACTTTTCGCCGTGCAATTTTTTGAAGTGATCAAAGATTATATCGGATACTCTGTTCTCGATAAACGAGATCGTCTTTGACGCAGCCTCGATCCGCTCGTTGTCCTTGGAAGCTATGTGCTCCGTCAAACCTTCAGGCGAGAAGGCAACATCTGCGTCATGGATAATTTGAGCGAGCTCATAAAAATAGGTTAGCGGTCCACCCGAGCCATACTTGTTACCCAAACGCTCTTTGAACGAGGCGCTGGGTTCGTCCCGTAGATAAGTCAGTATTGGTTCCAAGGACGGCAATATTGCATCGATAATCTCGCTAGGTTCAGCATTGTGGGCGTCGAAATTCTTTTTCTTGGATTCGACATGGGTGATGAGGGCGTTGAAAAGCATTAAGAGCGCTCTGAGTCCCACATTGATACTGAGATCACCCTCTCGACCCAGATCCCAACGGGCTGGATTGGCGGATCGAATATTCTGCAGGACCGCACTGATTGTCGCCGCCGCTCGCTTTACTGTGGCGAGATCACTATCTCCCGTTAAAGGTCCATCGACAAGAAGTTTACGCTTTTGTGCCAGACTTCCAATGAGGTGGGAGCGAACGATTCCTCCCTTCAACTCTGGCATGGTGAGGCACATAACATCGTCGCCTTGCATTCCTTGTGCGATGACCCTGCGAAAGAGCGGACCACCCACTTCTTCAGTCAGAGTTTGAACTATCCTTGCTGCCATCGCGGCGAGCCGCTCGGTCGGATGTGTCGAACCCCATTTCAGGTCGGCGTCGAGCTCGTCCAGTAGGGTCCGGGGAACGCTCTTTTGCTCGTGATTTATGGTGACAAAAAGATTTGCCTCTTCTTCTCGTTTGAGTCCTTCAAACGCTATTACGGCGATATTCTGTTTGGAAAACTTCGGATCAATAACTGAGTAGCCATACAATCGATGCTGTCCGTCCACGATCCAAGCCGACTTGTACCTCTCGGGGAGGTGCAGGTCGCCAAATTGCACGTCGCTATTTGCGTCGCCACCCTTGCGATCAAACGGACGTCGCTCATCAAAATTTATCAAAACATTGGTCGGAAAGAATCCCCCTAGCTTCAAATACTCTCCGATCGAACGAAGCCGCGCGCGTTTGACCATTCGCTGGTAGGTTGGAAGGGCAAGAGGATCGGCTAACGTCCTATGGTTTACGAAACAAATCTTTAGCAATTGTTCGGCAGTCGAAACGAACGAGTAGAATACCTTCCCACCCAATTTCCCTCTAATTGCAGGTACTTTCGAGTCACGCATTTCGGGAATCTTTTGCCCCCCGAGGTATTCGGCCAGGAACTGATATTTTGTAGCTCTTCCCAGGTGCTCAGCAAGCTGTGAGAAATAGTCTAACTCTCGCTCAGTCATCACATGAATGTGCTCCGAGTCTGCCTTGCTCTTGTCAGGCTTGCTCCAAAGAACCTTGTCAGTGAAATAGAACCAAAGAATTTTGGGTTTGAAATCGCGGCCGTAGTGAGCACGAATTGCATTCGCGAAAGCCTTCTTCAGTCCGACTGTTTCCGCTAAGTCTTTGCCTAAGGAGCGGCTCTTATATTCATCGCAGCATTTACATTCGCCGACGACAACCGTTTCACCGTCCTTGGAAAAGAGATCGACTTGCTTTTCACGCAGCGATCCGTCAGAGGCCCGGTATTGGATGGTGAAATCGTGCCCCTTGTTGAGGTCATCATATCCCATGCGATAAAATAATCGCCAAACAAGATCTTCAAAACGCCGGTCGAGTAGCTTTTGCTTCTTGAGCCTAATCTGGCGCTTAAGCGTCTTCTCTACTTCCCACCCCTCAGTAAGGTACGGCGCCTCTCCTCCTGTCGGGACCTTCATGTAGGAGTATTCGTCACGCCTCCGCTTAAATTCTGCGTGCTTTTCGCCTTCGGTCGACACTAGTGGAGTTAGAGGCACACGTGATGATGCAGTAGCCAATTAGAACCCCCTGGGGCGTTGCATGCCCCTCAGCCCTCACAGCCAAATTCTACTGCTCAATCACAACGGCAGCAAGCTTGCAGCCTCAACTTAGGTCTGGATGGCCTCAGCAATGCGACTTTGTCAGGTGGAAGGAGTAAAGATGTTCTTGGTTGCGATGCGATAGAGCTAAGTGGCTTGCAGGTCTGTCGTCGATAGAATCAGATACGGTTTCAATTCGACTAGATTGGGATAACAGATTATGGGCGTTGATTCGACAGTGGGAAAAAGCGCCGCTGGGGTGGACCTCAAGCGGTATTGTCGAGGTCGGCGGTTCTCCACCGTCCTTGCGGACCCCCCTTGGCAATTTCAAAACAAGACGGGAAAGATCGCTCCCGAGCACCGCAGGCTAAATAGATATGCGACCATGTCCCTGGACGAAATCAAATCGATTCCAGTCTCTGAAATTGCCGCCGAACCCTCGCATTTGTATCTTTGGGTTCCGAATGCTTTGCTTAGCGAAGGTCTTGAGGTGATGGACGCGTGGGGCTTTACGTACAAGTCGAATATCGTCTGGCGCAAGATAAGGAAAGATGGCGGCTCGGATGGACGTGGCGTCGGTTTTTATTTCCGCAACATTACCGAGCTTGTCCTTTTCGGGGTGCGCGGAAAGAACGCTCGGACACTTCAACCTGCGCGAACGCAAACGAACTTTATCGAAAGTCGAAAGAGAGAGCACTCGAGAAAGCCTGACGAGCTATACCCTATAATCGAGCAGTGCTCCCCCGGTCCCTTCTTGGAATTATTTGCTCGAGGAAAGAGACGAGGATGGAAAGCCTGGGGGAACGAAGCAAATTCCAACTATCATCCGAGTTGGTCAACTTATAAACATCACAGCGCAGCCCAAGCCGCAGAGTAGGAATTCTAAGGAAAACAGGGCTCTGCAAATTCTTCGCCAATTTCCCTAAAAAACCGGCGGGAGAGCTAGTAAGCAAAGAGCAATCATCTTGCTCGGAATAGACTGGCATTCCTCTTCAAACCGAGCATTGCTATGAGAACTGGGAGCCGCTGAGGCGCGCTTTTTGGGCCGAGCCCCGCCGGGTCATTTACCTGGGTGGGGCCGAGGTGGTGCGGCGGATGGTGCCGAGCAAACCTCAGTGAGGGTCCCGTGACCAGGACAAAATCCAAACGAAAGACTGCTACGCGCTCACGGCCGGTGAAGACGGCCAAGCGCAAATCATCAAAGCGGCCGGTGCCCATTGGAGCTCCCTCAGGCACAACTGCCAGAACGCGGGCTGGCACCAAAAACGCTCAGGTCGTTGCAATGCTGCAGGGTCGGGCAGGAACGACAATTGCTGCCATCATGGTCGCAACCGGCTGGCAACAACATTCCGTGCGCGGCTTCCTCGCCGGGGTCGTCCGTAAGAAGCTCGGCTTCAACCTGGTGTCGGAACCAGGCGAAGATGGTCGTGTGTATCGCATCGTCGATGCGGCAGCGGACCGAACGAAGCAAGCGGCGTGATGCAATGCGGGGCAAACATCGTACCGCTCTTGCCACGATCGGCTCGTCCAGGACATCTGCAGAAGACGAGGTCGCGCATTTGCGCGATCTCGATGTTAGGGGATTGTGCGCTCGGTGGCAGAGCGTTTTCCAACGACCGCCACCCCCTCACTTGCCGCGGCATCTGTTGTTTGCGGTTCTGGCCTTTCGTATTCAGGCTGATCGTTTTGGCGATCTC
>Ga0070741_10014746_pt1 | contig 13443 bp, 11 predicted proteins | sample Coa_R1_4_FD_66440 | JGI IMG/M metagenome (GOLD analysis project Ga0070741, IMG submission 66440) | Surface soil microbial communities from Centralia Pennsylvania, which are recovering from an underground coalmine fire - Coalmine... | ecosystem: Environmental > Terrestrial > Soil > Unclassified ... | reverse complement strand
GATGGGTGCGAGATCGGCGGCGACGAGTTCATCGTTATGGCAGGCCCATGTTCCGTGGAGTCCGAATCGCAAATCATGCAGGCGGCCGACGGCGTGGCGCGCGCGGGCGCGAAACTGCTGCGCGGCGGCGCATTCAAACCCCGCACCTCGCCCTACGATTTTCAAGGCCTGGAAGAAGAAGGATTAAAGCTGCTCGCCAAGGCGAAACGCGCAACCGGCCTTAGCATCATTACCGAAGTGATGAGTGACCGCGATGTGGACCTGGTTGCCGAATACGCCGATATCCTCCAGATCGGCGCTCGCAACATGCAAAATTTCGCGCTGCTGAAGACGCTCGGCAAATGTAGCCGCCCGGTCCTGCTGAAACGCGGCATGAGTTCCACCATCAAGGAACTGCTGATGTCCGCCGAGTACGTTGTAGCGCACGGAAATTCCAACGTGATCCTGTGCGAGCGCGGCATCCGCACTTTTGAAACTGCCACCCGCAACACCTGCGATATCGCCGCCGTCGCCGCGCTGAACGAACTGACGCACCTGCCCGTAATTCTCGATCCCAGCCACGCCACGGGCAAACGCAGCCTGGTGCCTGCGCTGGCGCGCGCCGGGGTCGCCATCGGAGCCGACGGCCTGATTGTCGAAGTCCACCCTGCGCCCGAGAAAGCCGTCAGCGATGGCGCCCAATCGCTCGATCTTCCTCAATTCCAGAACATGATGCGTTCGCTGGCACCATACATTGAGTTGTGGAAGGAATCGCGCGTGACGGAAGCCGCCGCGGCCGTTTAAAGTGCGCCGCTGGCAGATCGTCGCGCTCTCGCTTGCGGCCTGCGCCATAGCAGGCGCGGCCGTCTACTGGTTCCTCGAGCGGGGAACAGGGTCGCCTTCCAATCTCGTGGCCTATCTGCCCGCCGCCAACGCCAGCGTGATCTATATCGACGTCGACGCGATGCGACGCTCCGGCATGCTCGATCTGCTCGCCGGTTCTAAGGCCTCCGAGGAGCCCGATTATGCGCAGTTCGTCAGCGAAACCAAGTTCGATTATCGCCAGGATCTCGATGCCCTAGCGGCCGCCATCAAAAACGGACGCGTTTACTTCGCCCTGCGCGGCCGCTTCCATTGGAGCAATTTGCGGGACTACGCCGCGCGGCAGAACGGATCCTGCCACAACGACTATTGTGTCGTTCCCGGAAGCCAGCCCAACCGCCGCATCTCCTTTTATCCTTTACAGCGCGATGTCATGGCGATGGCCGTAGGTCCGGACGATTTCGGCGCTTATCAGGTAGCAACTCACTCCGCTCAAGCCGCGCTCCGAGGTCCTAGTGATCCGATGTGGGCGCTGATCCCGGCCGCATCACTCGACAGCATGGGCAATATTCCCGTGGCTGCGCGTGCCTATGTACCTGCACTGCGCGGCGCCGAACAGATTGTCTTCAGCGTAACGGCCGCTCCCGATCGTCAATTGCAGCTCGCGCTGCATGTCACTTGTAAGGATGCCGCGACCGCCTCCTCACTGTTAATGCAGTTCGAATCCACCACCAAAGAGCTGCGCGACCTGATTGCACATCAAAAAGAGAAACCCGATGCGAGCGATTTCAGCCAGCTCTTAGTGGCCGGAACTTTTCGCCGCGACGAGCGCCAGGTATACGGCTCCTGGCCAATTCCGAAATCATTTGTAGACGCAATTGCGGGGAGCGCGTACTAGAACCTTAGTAACTGGCCGATTCCGCTTAGGACGGCGAAAATAAAGATAGTCTTGACCCGCCGAAAGCTACTCTCTCTCCTTCCCATCGCCGGTTGCACCGCACCGCTTTACGCTTTTGGCATGGAACCCAACTGGCTGGAGCGCACCGTTCACCAGGTGAAACTGCCCTGCCAGAATCTCGCGGCCAGTGTCCGTGTATTGCATCTTTCGGATTTCCATGCATCGCGGTGTGTCCCCTTTTCGTTGATCGAAAACGCGATCGAGCTCGGCCTGGACGCCAAACCCGACGTCATCTGCCTGACGGGCGACTTCGTCACCGACGCTACCCCGTTCGACGAATCGCATTATGTGCGCATCCTGCGCCGTCTTGCGAACGCGGCACCGGCATTCGCCACGCTCGGCAATCACGACGGAGGGTCGTGGAGCGCGCACGCCGGCGGCTTCCAGGATGCCTCGGTAATCACGAAGGTCCTCGGTGATTCCGGCATTACGCTGCTGCACAACCGATCGCAAAACATTCTCATTCACGGCCAATCCATCACATTTGCCGGCGTGGGTGATCTCTGGAGCCGCGGCGGCGTAGATCCCGATTGTGCCTTCGCGGAGGTTTCCGCCGAAGATCCCGCCATCTTGCTGGCTCACAATCCCGACACGAAGGATGTGGTGGCGGATCGCCCCTGGACGCTTATGCTCAGCGGCCATACCCATGGCGGACAGGTGGTGCTTCCAATCATCGGCGAGCGTTTCGTTCCGGTGCGCGATAAGCGCTTCATCGCCGGATTGAAGCAGTGGAATGGGCGTTATATTTATATCACCCGCGGCGTAGGCAACATCGACGGCCTGCGTTTGAACTGCCGTCCGGAAGTTACGGTTCTGGATTTGGTCTAACGTCCCTCTATTTTCGCGCCTGCTCGTTCTCTTCCATCATGCGCTTCACGCGATCCAGTTCTTGGCGCAGCCTTTTCTCGCGCAGCGCGATCGTGATCACGTAGATAATCACGATCAGCCAGGCGACCGTGAAGCCGATAAACAGGAACGTGGAGTTCTGCGGGTTCATCCGATCTCCTTAGAACGCATGCGCGTGGCGGCGCAGCGCGTCAATTTCCAGGCGCATGGATTCCTGCCGCGTGCGGATGAGAATCAAAGCCGTCGCCAGCATCAGCATAGCCAGGAAGTTCCACCACAGCGGCGCTTCCATTCCGGGCGCCATGCCTCCGCCCCCGCGGATCTCTAGAACCGGACCGGGATGCTGGGTGCGGAACCATTCGATAGATTTCCAGACCAAAACGATATCGACACAGGCGAAAATCGACAAAACGGCAGAAAGACGGGCGCGCGTGGTGGGATCGTCGATGGCCCGCCGCAGCATGAAATATCCGAAGTAAATCAGCAGGCATACGAAGTAGGACGTCAGGCGCGGATCCCAGGTCCACCAAATACCCCAAATGATGCGTCCCCAAATACTGCCGGTGCAAATGGTGATCAGCGCGAAGGCCAGAGAAACTTCGTTGATGGATGCAGCTACCGAATCGAACCACAAATTCTTCTTCATCAAGTACCCGATGGCCGAAAACATGCCGACGTAGAAGCCGGCGAAAGACGTCAGCGCAGCCGGGACATGGAAATAAATGATGCGAAAGATCGCGCCTTGGTTCGCTTCGTCGGGAACCTCAAGGAAGATGCGGCGCAGATTCCAAGCCAGAATCAGGCCGGCGATCACGGTCAGGGTCAGGATAATTTTCACGCGCATGCTTCACCACCTCAGCCCACTAAAACTACTTCCACCAGCGCCAACGATAACAGAGTAAACAGGACGTTGAACGCCACCAAAATGCGGAACCAGATCATGTTCTCCGCCAGCGATCCCCCGAGGATCAGCACGCGGCTGAGCTCAATTGCTCCCAGCAGCGCCGGAATCAGCATGGGATAAACCAGCGTCGGCAGCATCAGCTCGCGCAAGCGCAAGTTTACGGTCATGGCGCTAAACATGGTCCCGATAACGGTAATGCCCCAGGTGCCGAGGAGCATCACCAAAAACAAAATGCCCAATCGCTGTAACCGAACATTATAGAAGATGACGAACACGGGCAGGCTGATACATTCCACCAGGATCAACAGCACGTAATTGGCCAGGCACTTTCCCAGAAACAGCGGCGCGCCGCCGACGGGTGACGCCAGCAGCGCATCCAAACAATCGTTCACCAGCTCGCGCGCAAAGCTGCGATTGAGAATGAGCGTTCCTGCAAAGGCGAAAATCAGCCACAGCAGGCCGGCGGCGATGTCGCGAATCTGCTCCGGCTCCAGATCAAAGGCGAAACTGAATAGCAGCAGGATCACGAGCGCAAAGGAAAACGAAGCATTCACGGCCTCCTTACTGCGAATTTCCGAGCGCAGATCTTTGGCGGCGATGGCCAGCGTCTGCCGCAGAAAGCTCATGCTTCTCCGTAGTGACGATACAGCCAGCCGGGATCTTCCAGCATTTCCCAGGTGCGCTCGCCGCGAAAGGCAAGCTTGCCCCGATTGATCAGCGCCACGTCGGTGGCGAGCTCAAGCGCTTCGCGCAGTTGGTGCGTGGACATGACGATGGTGCGGCCATCGGCCAGCGCCGTTTTGAGCAGGTCTTGCAGCACCGCAATCGCGCGGTCATCCAGCGCGGTGAACGGCTCGTCCAGAAGAACTACCGAAGGCTGATGCAAAAAACAGCGCGCGATGGCGAGACGTTGCCGCATGCCGCGCGAGAACTCCCGAACCAGTCCATCCCGGACGCGCTCCAGGCCCGTTCGTTCCAGCCACTGGGTAGCGGTGCGGCGCGGATCGTCCACTCCATAAAGTTGTCCGAACAGGTTCAAATTCTCAAACGCAGACAGTTCTTCGTAAACGCCGATGCCGTGGCCAAGAATACCGATTCGCACGCGGGTTGCTCCGGCGCGCGCGTCTTCGCCCAGTATGGAGACACGGCCGCGAGCCGGTTTGGAGAGGCCGCCCAAAATTCGCAGCAGCGTGGTTTTACCAGCGCCGTTGCGGCCCAGCAATGCCAGACAGGCGCCGCGTTCCACGCTGAATGAGATATCGCGTAGCGCCGGATAATCGCCGTAATACTTCCAGACGCCTTCGATCTCCAGTGCCGGCATTCCGTTCTCTAGCGGGGAGGTGTAGCGGCGATGCGAATCCCGAGCTCGCGCAGCACGCGATCAGTGACGGGGGCCGGGGCTTCGCACATCAAATCCGTACCGCGCGCGGTCTTGGGGAAAGGAATCACTTCCCGGATGGAATTCTCGCCGGCCAGGATCATCACCAGCCGGTCCAGGCCAAGCGCGATACCGCCATGCGGCGGAGCGCCATATTCCAGCGCTTCCAACAGAAAACCGAAGCGCATTTTCGCTTCCTCCTCCGACATTCCCAGCGCGGAGAAGACCTTGGACTGCACGTCGCGGCGATGAATACGAATGGACCCCGAGCCGAGCTCGGTGCCGTTCAAGACCACGTCGTAGGATTTCGCACGGCAGCGCGCCGGATCGGCAGTAAGCAGCTCGAGGTCTTCGTCGTGGACTGAAGTGAACGGATGATGCGCCGCGTTCCAGCGCTTCTCTTCCTCATCCCACTCGAACATCGGAAAATCCACCACCCACAGAGGTTTGAACACACGGGGATCGAGCAGCTTGTGGCGTTCATTGTATTTTTGCCCGGCGAACAGGCGAAGCTGGCCGCAACCTTGATAGAACGTTTCTTCGGGCCGCTGGCCTTCAGGCGGTCCCGGCCATCCCACGATCAGGAGCAGATCGTCGTCCGCGGCGCCGGAAGCGGCGCGCGCCTGCTCCACCAGCTTGGGGTCCAGCTTTTTCAGATCGTCATAGACGCGCAGTTTGCGTTCCGTCCCAAACTCTTTCAGCTCATCGCGCTCGCGGCGGCTGAGCTGGCCTGTCTCCTTGTTAAGAACTTTGGGGATGTGAATTGCAACAGGCGGAAACGTGATGCCGAGCGACAGCTGCCAGCTTTCATCTAACACGTGGAAGGGGGGCAGACGCATGTCGGGTTTATCGATCCCATAGCTGCGCATCGCTTGCGCATAGGTCATGCGTGGAAAGTCGCCCGGGATGGGAAAGCCCGCGACTTCAAAGACGCGCTTCACCATCGGCTCGACGACCTCGTATACGCGCTCCTGCTGCGGGAACGACATTTCAAGATCGATCTGCGTGAATTCGGGCTGGCGATCGGCGCGCAGGTCTTCATCGCGGAAGCAGCGGACGATTTGGAAATATTTTTCGTAGCCGCTCACCATGAGGAGCTGCTTGAAAATCTGCGGCGACTGCGGCAGCGCGTAAAACGAGCCCGGTTGCACGCGGCTGGGGACCAAGTAGTCCCGAGCGCCTTCGGGCGTGGAGCGCGTCATGAACGGCGTTTCGATTTCGAGAAATCCCTGGGCAGTTAAAAATTCCCGGACGGCGAAAGTAACTTTGGACCGGAGAACAATATTGCGCTGCATGTGCGGGCGGCGCAGATCGACGTAGCGGTATTTCAGGCGCGCATCTTCCTTCACGTCCACGGTCTCTTCCATGGGAAAGGGCGGCGTACGCGATTCGTTCAGAATCCAGAGATTGGTGGCGACGAGCTCCACCTCGCCGGTTTCGAGCGCCGCATTTACGGTTTCAGGTGTCCGTTTCGTTACCGTACCTTCCACCGCGATGACGTACTCGGAGCCGAGCAGTTCGGCTTTGGCGTGGACGAGCGGGTCGGCATCGGTGCGAAAAACCACTTGCGTGACGCCGTCACGATCGCGCAGATGAATGAAGAACACGCCACCCAGGTCGCGGCGGCGATGCACCCATCCCATCAGCAGCGCGGTCTTCCCCACATCGGCGGCGCGTAACTGGCCGCAAGAGTGCGTGCGGCGCAGCTCACCCAAAAAATCTAACGGTACTTGCTCAGGCATTCCTGGACTCTTTCGAGGAGTTGTGTTCGTGGAAGTTTCACTTGAACCTGGCTCACCATATCCTTCATTGCGATTTCGCCGGCGGCGGTTTCTTCTTCACCGCAAATCAATGCGACGCGGGCATTCAACTTATTTGCCACCTCAAAGACTTTCTTTAATTTTCCCTCGGCCACTTCCACGCGGACGCCATGCGTGCGCAGCTCGGCTGCGGCGTCCCCTGCCGCGCGCTGGGTTTCGTCACCGCCGATGAACGTAACGATAACGAGCGGATCTTCCTTGGGCGCGGCCGTTTCTTCCACGATCATCGCCAGACGGTCTTCGCCGATGGAGAATCCGATACCAGGCGCGTGCAGGCGCGCGCCCAACGCTTCGGCAAGACCGTCGTAGCGGCCGCCGCCAAGCACGGAGTTTTGCGCGCCCAGCGATCCATGGACAATTTCAAAGGTGGTGCGCATGTAGTAATCCAGGCCGCGGACCATGCGCGGACGAACCTCATAGCAGATTTTACGAGCGTCCAACTGAGATCGGACGCGCACGAAGTGCTCGCGGCACGGCTGGCACAGATGATCCTGAATGGAGGGCAACGCATCGATGATGGCCTGATCTTCGGGCACCTTGCAATCCAAAACACGCAACGGATTGGTTTCCGCGCGCCGCTGGCAGTCTTCACACAGCCGCGATTTGACCTCGGCTAAGCGCTCCTTTAAGAGCGCGACATATTGCGGGCGGCAATTCTGATCGCCGACCGAATTGATCAGCAGTTGAAAACCTTCCAGGCCGGAGCGGCGGAGCAGATCAATCACCATCTCGATCACTTCAGCGTCGACCAACGGCGATTCCGAGCCGATGGCTTCCGCGCCGATCTGGAAGAACTGGCGATAACGCCCCTTCTGCGGGCGCTCGCGGCGAAACATGGGGCCGATGTAATAGAGCTTCTGAAGCCCCGGCTTCTGGTCCAACCGATGCTCGATGTAGGCCCGCATTACAGACGCCGTGGCCTCCGGGCGCAGCGTGAGGGAACTCCCGTCGCGGTCCTCAAAGGTATACATTTCTTTGCTGACGATGTCGGTCTCCTGACCAACACCACGCGCGAACAGCGCCGTTTCTTCGAGAATTGGCGTGCGGATCTCCTGGTAATTGTAAACGCGAAACACTTCGCGCGCCACGGCTTCCACCTGGTTCCAGACGGCGCTGGAAGGCGGGAGGATATCGCGCGTGCCTTTGACGGCTTTTATCATGAGTAGGTATCCGCAGCCGGCGCCGTCAAGCCGGCTCTTCCCGATAAGCCCGCGCGGCTTCCACGTAATGGTCCGTATTCAGGCGGAAGCGCTCGCGCTCTTCGTCGGTGACCGGCCGCTTCACCTTCGCGGGTACGCCCATGGCCATGCTCATGGGTGGAATTTCCACACCTTCCGGCACCAGCGCGCCAGCCGCAATGACGGAACCTTTCCCGATTTTCGCGCCGTTCAAAACCACCGCTCCGATGCCGATGAGGCATTCATCCTCGACGGTGCAGCCATGCAGCATCACCATGTGCCCGACCGTGACCCGATTGCCAATGTGTAAGGGGAACTTGCCGGCATCGCAATGGAGCACGGAATTGTCCTGAATGTTGGTCTCGTCGCCGATGCGGATCACGTTGACATCCCCGCGCGCAGTTACGTTCGGCCAGATACTGGAGCGCTCGCCAACCACGACGTCTCCGATCACCTGAGCGCTCTGATCGATGTAAGCGGAAGCGGCAATCCGGGGCACGACGCCGCGATAGGCGCGAATCATCTGCGGTTAAGAATTGATCGTAACATGCGCGCCGACGACGCGGCGCGCGGGCACAATACAAGCGCAGGCGTGGAAAAGGAGGAGGGAGCATATAGGGGCGGTGCGGCGACTTTTTTTCTGAAAAAACGAAGCCACAAGGATGCGGGAGGGGGCCGAGCGCGAAGCATCATGTGCGGGACGAGAATAGCAATGGGGACCCGGGATCGGGGACTAGGGATTGGGGAACTGGCACAGCGGTAAAGAATTGTAGCTTTGTCGCGCAGGTGAACAACGAACGTGGATCAGATGAAACTTCAGTGGTTCACACGCGGTCTCTAAAAGGACGGACGTAACCGTGCTGAAACTACTTTTGCTGTTCCGGGATGCCCTGCCTTCTGCCAGAATAGGCAAGGACGCCATTGGCAACCTTTCAATCGGAGACTCATAAAATGCAATTGCGCGTGCTCGCATTTGTATTGGCCGGAGGCAAAGGTACTCGACTGTACCCGCTGACCAAGGAGCGGGCCAAGCCGGCCGTTCCGTTCGGGGGACGATACCGCATCGTGGATTTCGTCCTTAGCAATCTGATTAACTCCGGTGTGTATTCCATTTATGTCCTGGTGCAGTTTAAAAGCCAGTCCCTGCTGGAGCATCTGAGGGAAGGCTGGGAGGCTTCCAGCCTGCTGCGCAACCATTTCATCATCCCGGTTCCGGCGCAAATGCGGTCGCCGGGCGAGGATTGGTATCGCGGGACGGCCGACGCGATCTATCAAAACATCAACCTCATTGAGCAAGCGGAGCCTCATGTGGTGGCGATTTTCGGCGCGGATCATATTTACCGCATGAATATTCGCGAGATGGTGGAGTTTCATATCGACCGTGGGGCGCAAGTCACGGTTTCGGCGATTCCTGTGGAAAAAGAGCAGGCGGCTGAGTTTGGCGTCATTGAAACCCGCGAAGACGGGTTGATTTGCGGTTTTCACGAAAAGAAGCCGGACGCACCTACCATGCCCGGCGATCCCAATCGCGTCTACGCCTCCATGGGCAATTATTTGTTTTCCACCAAACTGCTACTCGATGAGCTACGCGCGGATGGCGAGAAAGAGAACAGCTCGCACGATTTCGGCCGCGATATCCTGCCGGGGCTTATTGGACGCGCGGACATGTATGCGTACGATTTCCAGACCAACCGCGTTCCGGGCGATCCGGCCGGCGCGCCGGTCTATTGGCGCGATGTGGGAACTCTGGATGCTTTTTTCGACGCCAACATGGACTTGCGTTCCATTTCGCCGGAATTGAATCTCTACAATCGCCAGTGGCCGCTACGCACGGCGGGATATTTCGACGCTCCAGCCAAGTTTATTTTTGATAGCGACGGAAGGCGCGGCGAAGCCTTAGATTCCATTGTCTCGGGAGGGAGCATTATCTCGGGAGGGTTGGTGCGGCGCTCGGTGATCGGACGCGGCGTGCGGGTCCACAGTCACGCGGTGGTGGAGGACTCCATCATATTTGATAACTGCGACATCGGGCGACGGGCGCGGGTCTGCCGCGCCATCCTGGATAAAAACGTCCGGGTTCCGCCGGATACCACAATCGGCTACGATAAGGAGCGCGACCGCCAGCTTTATCATGTCACCGACAGTGGAATCGTCGTCGTAGAAGGGTATCGATCGCCTGTGGATATCGCCAGTATGAATCTGTAAACGTTTGGTGCAAAGCGGTTTCATGCGGGTTTCGGTAAACTGCCCGGGTGGGCCTAGAAAAAGATTCCATGTAACCGGTTACTCTCCTAAGGTGTCGAACCATTGAGATGATGTCTACCGTGGTAAATCCTGTCGAAGAAAGCAACGCAGTTCTCAACGGTGTTCCGGCCGCGGAGATTCGCTCGCAACTGGATCTCATCCTCCGTAGCCGCGCATTCATACAGTCGCATCGCATTCGCCGTTTCCTGCAATTCGTTGTGGAAGAGAGTCTCCTTGGCCAGCCGCACCGGCTGAAGGAGTATCTCATTGGCCTGGAAGTATTCGATCGCCGGGAAGCTTTTGACCCGCGCGTGGATTCGATTGTCCGAGTGGAGGCGCGACGGTTGCGCTATAAACTGGACGAGTATTACCGGACGGAAGGCCGGGAGGATGCAATTCGAATCATACTGCGAAAGGGCAGCTACATTCCGATTTTTGAATACCGCAGCGCCTCAAACGGCATCACCCCCAGTTCGGCGCGACGCAGTTTGGAGCTGTCGCTCTGCTCGCTCGCGAATGCTACAGCGGAAAGCGGGTCACCAGAGGCGACCGCCGCAGCCGAAGAGATTCAACGCCGGTTAGCGCACGTTCTCATTAAAGAAGGATGTTTTCAGGTGGTGGTAAAGCCGCCTAGCCAAACGTCTTTGAACCAGGGTACGAACCAAGCCGGCATTAACCAAGTCCAGAACCCAGCCGTCGGCGAAGACGGACCTATTTCGGAGGTTCCAGGCCTTTCGGCGGCGACGGCCGGGACAAGCCCTGCAGACTATGTGGCGCAGGGCAGCATCGAATTTCACGACAATTCGTTCCGCATGCTTTTGCAGTTGCAACAGAGCGCCGACGGCTCCTACATCTGGTCGGAGACGGTGGACGGGCCGCTCCAGGATTTGTCGTGTATCGATCGCCTGGCGCAGCAACTGCTGCGGGATCTGGCAGCTCCCTCACGCGACTCGGCCGCGCGCCGGCAGTCGGAGCGCAAGGAAAGCTGCGATTCTTATCTACAGGGCCGGTATCACTGGAAACTTGCGACGCCGGACAGTATCCGCAATAGCGTCGCGTACTTCTCCAGGGCTGTGGAATCGGATCCGAACTACGCCGCTGCGTGGGCCGCATTATCGGAAGCACTCCTGGTGACTTCCGTGTTCGGCTTGCTGCCGCCTTCCGATTCGGACAGCCGGATGAAGGAGGCCGCCTTGCGCGCCACTTCGCTCAATCCGTCGTTGCCCGAAGCTCACGTGGCGCTAGGCGCTGTTTTGTCGCTACTGGACTGGAATTGGCAGGCCGGCGAAGAGGAGCTCCAAAAGAGCATTCAGTTGGACAAGAACGATATGACCGGCCACCTGGCGTACGGAATTCACCTGGCGTGCCGCGGCGCACAAGAGGCTGCGGTGGCCGAAGTGGAGCGGGCGCTAGAAGTGGATCCGGCTGCGCTGTTTCCCAACTTTGTCCTGGGGTGGCTGTACGGAGTTTGCCATCGCTTTGAAGAGGCAATTGCCCAACACAAGTTGGTTTCGCGCCTGGCCCCGGATTATGGTCTGCCGCATTTGGGATTGGGCATGGCCTACGCCGGAAAAGGGCAGTACACGGATGCCATCGCTCATTTGACGAACGCAACTCAGATGAAGTGCGGCTCGTTGTTGCATGGCCAAATGGGTTATTGCTATGCGATGGCCGGACGCCGCGATGAAGCGCAGCGTGAGATCGGCACGCTCCGGGCGCGCTCGGAGAGCACGTACGTATCGCCCATCAGTTTCGCGGCGATTTATGCCGGGCTGGGCGATCACGAGCAGGCGCTGATGCATTTGGACCGCGCCGTGGAGGCTCGTGACACGTCGCTTCCAGTGCAGCTGCTGAGTTCGGAGTTTGACGCGCTCCGCAACCATCCGCGACTGGACGATCTGCGCTCCCGCATCGGCCTGCAGCAGGCCGAATTCGCGCATAACGGAGTTTGAGCGAGGTAGCCGCGCACAGCGGCCCCAACCGGCCTGTGCGCGGGAAAGATCGGCCGAACTGATAAAATAGCGTCATCAGAGTGGATCAAATCGGCCGATACCGCATTCTGGACGAGCTCGGCCGCGGCGCCACCGGGGTGGTTTACCGCGCTCAAGATCCGGCCATTGGCCGGATTATCGCCATCAAGACCATCCGCTTGTCGGATTTCACCGACGAATCTGAACGGGAGCGGCTGCGCGAGCGTCTGTTTCGCGAGGCCCAATCGGCGGGGATGCTTTCGCATCCCAATATCGTCACCATTTACGACATCGCAGAAGAGAACGGCATGGCCTACATCTTCATGGAATGCGTGGATGGGCCGCCGCTCGAAAAGCTGCTGAACAGTTCCGAGCCGATTTCCAGCGGGAACGCGCTTTCAATTTTGCGCCAGACCGCTACGGCGCTGGACTACGCGCACCAGAAGGGAATCGTCCATCGCGACATAAAGCCGGCCAATATACTGATCCACGACGGCATTCACGCCAAGATCACCGATTTCGGCGTGGCGAAGATCATGTCGCAGCAGATGACGCAAAGCGGCGTCATGATGGGCACGCCCAACTATATGTCCCCGGAGCAGGTGCAGGGGCACGCGGTGGACGGCCGCGCCGATCAGTTTTCTCTGGCCGTAATCGCGTACGAGGTGCTCACCGGAGAGAAGCCTTTTATCGCGGATCAGATGCCGGCGCTGTTATTCCGCATCGTGCGCGAGGATCCGGTGCCGCCCCAGCGTCTGAATCCGACCATCGGTCCGCAAGTGGAGATGGTGTTCAAAAAGGCGCTCGCCAAGGCAGTTAACGATCGCTATGGTTCGTGCGTGGAGTTTGTGGACGCACTGGCGGGCGCGCTGCACGCGAGTCCGGGATGGCACGCGCTACCGAGGAGCAGCGCTCATAGCATGCCCACCATGATGGGAGTGCCGGCGGGGGGAAGTGAGGTCGACAACGCGCGTCCGTTGCGGCGGCTGGACGATTCCACCATGCGCGAGGCCCCAGTCTTTAGCGGCGCAGCGAGCGAGCCATCGAGCCCGCTGCTGCGCAAATTGGTGTGGATGCTGGTGGTGATTGGGCTGGCGGGTTTGGTTTTGTTCGGGGCGCAGAAGTACTTGTTCAATCGAAACGCGGAGCAGCCGGCGACTGACGCGCCCGCGCAGACAGCGGAGAATTCTCCTAACAAGCCAAGCCCGGTGGGCCAATCCCAGAGCTCGGACGAAGCTGCGAAACAACCGGCCGCGCCGCAAGCTCCTCCCGAATCGACGGCTCCACAGGCCGACACTTCCACTTCCACTACTTCAGAAAAGGCAGAGCCGGCCAAACCGGCGG
>Ga0070741_10014745_pt1 | contig 13444 bp, 12 predicted proteins | sample Coa_R1_4_FD_66440 | JGI IMG/M metagenome (GOLD analysis project Ga0070741, IMG submission 66440) | Surface soil microbial communities from Centralia Pennsylvania, which are recovering from an underground coalmine fire - Coalmine... | ecosystem: Environmental > Terrestrial > Soil > Unclassified ... | reverse complement strand
CTATTCCCTACATGGTCGCCAGCGCGGTGCTGGTTGCGATGACATCCGCTTACGGCGGGACGGCCCTCAGCGACATGCATCCGGAAGAGGCGCAACCGGACAACGCACCGCTCCTGGCGTCGCCCGGCCCCCATGCGCCAATGATTGAGGAAGTGCAGCGGAAATTACACGAACGCGGCTTCGACGCCGGTCCAATCAACGGCGCCTTCGGCTCGAAAACACAGGCCGCGCTGGCGCAGTTTCAGCTCGCGCAGACGCTGCCGGTGAGCGGAGCGCTCGATGACGACACGCTCCGAGCGCTCGGCGTGGCGCGCAATGCAGACGCCGATGCGGCCTCAAACGCAGAGCCTGGGCAAGCCGCGAGCGGGGGAACGAGCGAAGAGTAGGTGCTGTCGGGGCCGCCGGAGCCCGAGCCTCAAGCAACCGCTCCTGAACAATCATCGAAAGTCTGCCGGATTGCGCCATAGGCTTTAAGGAATGGCGCTTGCTCCCCGCCGGGGATGCCTTTTCGCCCCCTAGAGACCCCGCCGCTCATCGCCGGCGCCGGGCCCGTCGGTCTCGCCGCCGCGCTGTTCCTGGCACGGCGAGGAAAGTCCGTACGCCTCGTCGAGGCCGCTCGTCAGCCAGCGAGCCAATCGCGCGCGCTGGCCGTCAATCCGCGCACGCTCGAGCTTCTCGAGACAACCGGCGTTGCACGCGCGATGCTCGAGCTCGGCAAGCCGATCACCGGAGTTCGGTTCTACCAGTCGCGCAAGCCCGTAGCGTCGCTTTCGTTTGCCGGCATCCATCCGAAGTTTCCCTTCATGCTGTTGCTCTCCCAGGCTGCGAGCAACGCGCTCCTCGCGAAAGCGCTGGAAGCGGCCGGCGGGCGCATCGAACGCGGGATTAAGCTCACCGACCTCACCCGAGACGGCAATGGCCTCGTCGTAACGCTCGAGCGTTCCGGCGAGCGCACGCGCGTCCGCGCACCGTGGCTACTGGCCGCGGACGGCGCGCATAGCGCAGCCCGGCGCGCGCTCGAGGTGCCATCCCGTGGGTCTGGATTCCGTGCCGCCTGGCACCTCGCCGACGTGCCGCTGCGCACCCCGCTCTTCACGCTCGCCGTCAGGGCTACATTGGCACCGTGGTTGCTGACGCCGGTGCCGGACGGTACCTGACCGTTACCCTTTGGCGCACGGCCGAAGACATGAACGCCGCTCGTGAGGCACTGGCCCGGTCGTAGAGCGCACGCTTAATCGCATGATGGTCGCGCCTTCGACCTTGCTCGGGACCGGAAAAGTGGTGATCAGCGACCTCTGCGACGTTTGATCGCTGCGCTGATTGAGGTTTGGCGGAGCGGACGGGACTCGAACCCGCGACCCCCGGCGTGACAGGCGGAGAGTATAAACGGTAAGTGGTTAATCTTTCAGGGACTCGCAGCGCCAGCCAACCACTTACCCCGCTTCTTCTCTACTCTGAGCAAATCATGCGAACAGCACATTTTCAGCACAGTCTTGTCGTCAGCGTGCTGGAGCCGCGCGTCAGCGCCGCTGGTTTTCATTCTTCTTCCCCGATTTAGTCAATCATCTCGAGCGCATAAGCAGCGGCGCATAAAGGATTCCGAACAGGCCGAAGGCTGCGCTCCAGGCTAGGCCGGCCAAGGCGGTGACTTCCGCCATCGCGCCGCCGGCGACCGGCGCGGCGACGCGCATTATTGCGGCGAGCGTTACGAGAACATAGATCGCCACCGTGCCGGGACCCGCGCGCAGCTCTCGGCCGGTGTGGCCGAGCGACGCCCGGGTCATCACCGCGAGCGTCATGGTGCCAATCGCGCCGACCGTCAACGCGTGCAACGGTGCTCCCGGCGGCGCCCAGGCGACGAAACCGTTGACTCCCGCGAGTACCAGGCCGATGGGCACCCATCCATACCCTATGTGCAGCACGAAAAGTAGCGGCTCGCGCACGGTCCGGAATCCACGCCAGCGTGACAGCCGCACGGCGGCGGCGATGCCGGCCGCGATTGCGAGCGCGCTGGCGAGCTCTGCAGCGGGAGCGGCGACCCAGGCGACCAGTCCGACGACCACGATGAGCAGGCACACCGTATCGACGCGGTCATGCGGCGCCGGCGCGGCCACGTCCGGCCGGCGCTTGGCGAGCCAGTTGCGGGTGAAGCTCGGCACGATGCGCCCGCCGATCAGCGAGATGAGCGCGATCAGCGTGGCGACGCCGACGCGGTTGCCGAGCGCGGCGGTGTAGGCGATGTCGAGCGCGTGCAGATGCACCAGCGCGTTGCCTGCCAGGAGCAGCACCAGCACGCCAAGCACCGGCAGGTTGTGGTAGTTCTTGGCCGCGGTGACTTCCCTTGCCACCGCAGCGATGAGGACGACGGCAAACGCCAGGTCGATCGCCGCCGCGGCGATCGGACCGATCGCGGCAGAGGCGAGAAGCGCGACGCGGCCCGCGAGCCACAGGGCGACGAGCGCGCCGAGCGGCACGCCGCGGCTCGGCAGGCGACCGGTCCAGTTGGGGATTGCCGTCAACAGGAAGCCGGTGACGGCGGCGATCGAGTAGCCGTAGATCATTTCGTGCGCATGCCACACCATCGCCGGCAGCGCGCCGGGCAGCGCATAGCCGTGAACATAGGCCGCGAGCCAGAGCGGCACGGCGATCGCTGCCCAGGCCGCACCTAATAGGAAGAACGGCCGGAAGCCAGCCGAAAAGAATGCCGAGGTATGCGCGCGCTCACGCGCGACAGGTTCATGGATCGGGATCGTTGCCACGAGAAGGACTTTAGGAGGTGCCCAGCGATATAAGCCTAGCGTACATGAAGAAGCGCAATGCAGAGCGCACCACTGTCTGGCAATGCATCGGTTGCGGCCGGCTGGAGAGCGACGCTCCGTGCGTCGGCGTCTGCCAGGACCGCGAGGTAGTCGTCGTCTCCGTCGCGGACGATGACGAAGCCTGCCGCCAGGTCGACGAGCTGCGGCTCTTTATACGGCAGCTCGCGCTGGTGTCGCCGCACGGTGACGAATGGGAGCGCACCTACCGGGCGCTGCAAGCGCGCGCACGCCGGCCAGCGGATTCGCAGCGAGCGTGTCCTCGGCCGCGCGATCGCGCAGCTCTGCGCTCATGACGTTCTGGACCCAATTATTCTGCGGTAGCGTCGGCGAGCCAGGTCCAGAGGTAATCGGCGAAGCTGCGGCGGACGATGAGCTCGATCGCGCCGTCTTCGAGCGGTCGGAGCAGCACCGCGGCCTTCGCTAGGCGCGTCTGCGCGCAGGTGCCGAGTGCGAACGACGGCGCGCTGAGGTCGAACGGGCATTCCTTCGCCAGCAGGTCGCGGACCATCGGGCCTTGCAGCACGATCAACGTCTGGCCACTGCCGATCTCCGTCACGGAAGAGAAGACATCGCCCAACGCGTCCCGGAGCGTCGAAGCGATCGGGCCCTCGCGCTCGCCGGGCGTCACCAGCAGCCACTCGTCCGGGCCGAGCCAATAGACCACGCCGTCGCGGCCTATGGCGACCGTATTGGGGGTCATGGGTAACGCGACCCCGAGCACGCGCTCGACCGCTGAGGCGAAGCGGGCATCGGCCGGCTCGCCGCGTAAGTTGATGTGGCCGAGGAACGGCCGCTCGGTGGCGACGATGCCAGCGCCGCTCTCGCCCGCGCCTTTTAGCCGCCGGCGAACCAGCGGGCTTTCGAGGCGGATTTCGTCAGGCATTCTGGCGCGCTCCTTCCGGATCGACGAAAACGGCACTCGCGACGCGCGCGCGGATCACGCGCCCGTCGGCGAGCGGCGCATGCAGCACTTCGCCCATGCGCGAGGCACCGCCCTTCACGAGCGCGAGCGCGATGGACCGCCCAAGCGCGGCACTGTCGTAGCTCGAAGTCACATGGCCCACCATCGGCACCGGAATCGGTGCCTTGGGATCGGTCACCAGCTGCGCGCCCTCGGGCAGCACCACGTTCGGCTCGTCAGTGAGGAGACCTACGAGCTGCTTGCGGTCGTTGCGCGCGGTATCGGAGCGGAAAAGCGAGCGCCGCCCGATGAAGTCCTTGTCCTTGGAGACGATCCAGTCCATGCCGAGATCGATCGGCGTGACCGAACCGTCGGTGTCCTGCCCCACGATGATGTAACCCTTCTCCGCGCGCAACACGTGCATCGTCTCGGTGCCGTACGGCGTGATTTCGTACGGCGCGCCCGCGGCCATCAGCGCCTCCCATACGTGGCGCGCCATGTTCGCCGGCACGTTCACCTCGTAGGCGAGTTCACCCGAGAAGCTGATGCGCATTACGCGCGCGGCCACACCCGCGACGGTTCCGGCGCGGTACGACATGAACGGAAACGCTGGCGGCGAGAAATCGATGTCATTGCAGACGGCCTTCAGCACCGCGCGGCACTTCGGTCCCACGACGGCCGCGGTGACCCAATGGTCCGTCACCGAGGTGAGAAAAACCTTGAGATGCGGCCACTCGGTCTGCAGCCACCTCTCCAGCCACGCCGTGACGCGAGCTGCGCCGCCCGTGGTTGTCGTCATCAGGAAATGGTGTTCGCCAAGCCGCGTGGTCACGCCGTCGTCCATCACCATGCCGTTCTCGTCGAGCATCAGGCCGTAACGGCAGCGGCCCACGGCCAGCTTGAGCCACGCATTCGTGTAGACGAGGTTCAGGAACTTCGCCGCATCGGGTCCTTTGATGTCGATCTTGCCAAGGGTGGACGCATCCATCATCGCCACGCCGTTGCGCGCGGCGATGCATTCGCGGCGCACCGCCTGGTGCATCGTCTCGCCCAGCTTGGGGAAATACCACGGGCGCTTCCACTGCCCGACGTTCTCGAACTCCGCGCCGTGCTCGACGTGCCACTCGTGCAGCGCGGTCTTGCGGATCGGATCGAAGAGCTCGCCCAGCTCGCGGCCCGCGATGGCGCCGAAGGTGACCGGCGTGTAGTTGGGACGGAACGTCGTCGTTCCGGTGGAGGCGAGATCCTGCCCGAGCGCCCGCGCGAGGATCGCCATGCCGTTGATGTTGCCGAGCTTGCCCTGGTCGGTGCCGAAGCCGAGCGCCGTGTAGCGCTTCACGTGCTCGATCGATCGGTAGCCCTCGCGGGCGGCGAGCATGATGTCCGCCGCCGTGACGTCGTTCTGGAAATCCACGAACTGCTTGGGTCCGCGGCCCTCGCCCTTCGGCGAAGGCACCAGCCACAGCGGCTCAAGCGCGAGGTCGGTCGGACCGTCGCTTACGACCTCCGGTGCGACCGTGGGCGCACCGTCGAAGCCCGCGAGCCGTGCGGCTTCCACCCCAGCGGCAGTGCCCTCTGCCATGCAGGCGACCAGCGTAAAGACACCATTGCAGCCGCCGGCACTGCGCTCCTGCTGCACCGAGGCGCCGGGCACGAAGCACGCGCGCGCATCGTCGAAGCGGGACCGGGCCCCGGATTGCGCGTGCAGGTGCACGACCGGACTGAAACCGCCCGACACGGCGAGCAGGTCGCAATCAATGACGCTCGCCGGGCCGGTCAGCGCCCCACCCGAACGCCTCATCACCGTCACGCTCGCGAGCTCACGGCCGCCTCGCGTATCGACGACCACGGCGTTGTCGATAACGTCGATGCCGGCGTCGCGAACTTGTCGCGGCATCGCTCCGGACGGTGCGGTCCGCGAATCGACGATTGCCGCGACGCGAATGCCGGCGCGCGCGAGGTCGATCGCGACGCGGTACGCGGCATCGTTGTTGGTGAACACGACCGCGCTGGAGGCCAGTTGAACACCGTAGCGGTTGACGTAGGTCCGCGCGGCCGAAGCGAGCATCACGCCCGGGCGGTCGTTGTTGCCGAACACGAGCGGCCGCTCCATGGCGCCCGTTGCAAGCACAACCTGCTTCGCGCGTACGCGCCAGACGCGCTCGCGGCTGCCCTTGCGATCGCGCGGCGGCAGGTGATCGGTGCGGCGCTCGACGATCGTGAGGTAGTTCTCGTCGTGGTAGCCGAACACTGTGCTGCGCGGGAGCATGCGCACGTTGGGCATGGCGTGAAGCTCTTCCAGCGCCTTCGCGAGCCACGCAGACGGCGTTTCGCGATTGATGCGCGTCGACGTCCCGGCTGCCTTCGAGAGCAGCGTACCGCCGAACTCGATCTGCTCGTCGGCGATGATCACGCGCGCTCCGGCGCGGCAGGCCGCGACCGCGGCCGAAAGTCCAGCGGGCCCGCCGCCGGCGATCAGCACGTCGCAGTACGCGTGCGTTCTGTCGTAGCTATCCGCATCCGGCTGCGCGGGCGACTCGCCCAGGCCCGAAGTGCGCCGGATGAAGTGCTCGTACTTCATCCAGAAGCTCTTCGGCCACATGAACGTCTTGTAGTAGAAGCCGGCGGGCATGAGGCCGGAGAAGAAGCGCGCCGCCGCCATGAAGTCGAACCGCGGCCCCGGCCAGCAGTTCACGCTGTGCGCGATTAACCCGTCGTAGAGTTGCACCTCGGTAGCGCGCGCGTTGGGCACGGTGTGCGCACCGCTCTCGAGCTGCACGATCGCATTCGGCTCCTCGACACCCGCCGAGACGATGCCGCGCGGCCGGTGATACTTCCAGCTGCGCGCGACCAGCGTCACGCCGTTCGCGAGCAAGGCGGAAGCGAGCGTGTCGCCGGCTAAACCCTGGTAGGGCCGGCCGTTGAATACGAAAGAGATCGCCCGCGAGCGATCGATGCGCCCGCCAGCGGGCGTGCGCCGGCTCACGATTCGGTCTCCGGCGGCTTTTCGCCCGGCTTGTAGACCGACTTGATGCGGTAGGTGACGGTGTCGCGCTCGACGTTGAACCAGCGCCGGCAGCCGTAGGTGTGGCCCCACTGCTCGAGATGGCGCCCCTTGGGGTTCTTGCGCATGAAGAGGTAGTCGGCCCACTGCGCATCGGTGAGCGCATCGGGATTCGGCGGTCGCACGATGTGCGCCTCGCCGCCGTAAGAGAACTCCGTCTGGTGGCGGGGACCGCACCAGGGACAGGTGATGATCAGCACTTCAGTGCGCCACGGCAGCCGCGCCGTGCTCGTCGATGAGGTGGCCGGTGGTGAAGCGCTCGAGCGAAAACGCGGCATTGAGCTCGTGCGGCTGGTCGTGCGCGATGGTGTGCGCAAACACCCAACCCGAGCCGGGCGTGGCCTTGAAGCCGCCCGTCCCCCAGCCACAGTTGAAGTAGAGGCCCTTCACTGGCATGAGCCCGATGATCGGGCACGCGTCGGGCGCGACGTCCACGATGCCGGCCCACTGGCGGTTCATGCGCACGCGGCTGAAGATCGGGAAGAGCTCGAGAATCGCGGCGAGCGTGCCTTCGATGATGGAAAAGCTGCCGCGCTGGCCGTAGCCCACGTACGCGTCGATGCCCGCGCCGATGACCAGGTCGCCCTTGTCGGCCTGGCTGATGTAGCCGTGCACCGCGTTGGACATGACGACGGTGTCGAGCACCGGCTTGATCGGCTCGGACACCAATGCCTGCAGCGGATGGCTCTCGATCGGCAGGCGGATGCCCGCCATGGCTGCCAGCACGCTGCAGTGGCCGGCCGCCGCCACGCCGATTTTCTTGGCGCCAATTACGCCGCGCGCGGTCTCGACGCCGGTGACGCGACCGCCATCGCGGCGAATGCCGGTGACCTCGCAGTTCTGGATGATATCGACGCCGCGCGCATCGGCGCCGCGCGCGTAACCCCACGCCACCGCGTCGTGGCGCGCCACGCCCGCCCGGCGCTGCAGCGACGCGCCGACGATCGGATAGCGCGCCTTCGGCGAATCGTTGATGATCGGCACCATCTCCTTCACCTGCCGCGCCGTGAGGACCTCGCCGTCCACGCCGTTCAGCCGGTTCGCGTTGACGCGCCGCTCAATGTCGCGCATGTCCTGCAGCGTATGTCCGAGGTTGAGCACGCCACGCTGGCTGAACATGACGTTGTAGTTGAGGTCCTGCGACAGTCCCTCCCAGAGCTTCATGGACTTCTCATAGAGGTGCGTGGCCTCGTCCCACAGGTAATTCGAGCGGACGATGGTCGTGTTGCGTCCGGTGTTGCCGCCGCCGAGGTAGCCCTTCTCGAGCACCGCGACGTTGGTGATGCCGTGCTCCTTCGCGAGGTAATACGCGGTCGCGAGCCCATGGCCGCCGCCGCCCACAATGACGACGTCGTACTCGCGCCGCGGCTCGGGGCTGCGCCACGCCTGCTGCCAACCCTGGTGGTGCGTCAGCGCGTTGCGCGCGAGGCTGAAGATGGAATATCGGTTTTTGAGCATTCGATGGCGTTCACGGCGTGCGGCCGCAAGGACGATTCAAACACCCGCCGCGCGCGGCGTTTGGCTCCGGCGCGACATCCATTGGAACGAACGCGCCATGAGGCGTGATCGCCAGCTTCAGGCCCTGCGAGCGGCCGCCTCCTGCGGCTGGCGGGTGAGACTCGCGCCGAAGTTGCCGTACTCCGCGATCTTCTTCGAAACCCCATCGGCCACGGCCATTACGACCGTAGCAAGCTGCTTCACACGCTTCGGATTTGGCGGGTGGTCGAGGAAACTCACACTGATAGCGGCAATCGGATGGTTGGCCTTGTCGAGTATCGCGCTCCCCACCGCGGTCAATCCCGCGTGGCTCTCCTCGCGCGCAAAGCCCCAGCCACGCTCTCGTGTCTTCGCAATCTCGACGTCGAACTGTGAGCGCGTGCGGATGGATTTTTCGGTAAGGCCGCGCAGGGTTTTGCCGCGGCCCAGATGGCGGTCGATCTGCTCACTCGACATGCGCGCGAGCATCGCCTTGCCCATGGCGGTCGTATTGAGCGGCAGCCGGTCGCCCACCTGCCAGACGAAGCGGATCGGCAGCGTTCCCTCGCGATGATTCAGCATGACCACATCGTCCTTGTCCAGGACGGCGAGGTATGCGGTGCATTGCGTCTTCTCGACCAGCTCGTCGAGCGCTCGCGCCAGCACTGAAGACAACGGGTTCGCCGCCAGGAACAGCGTTCCAACCTCGAAGGCGCGAAGGCCGATCCGGTAGCCGGGCGCGTCCGGACACCTCTCGATGTAGCCAAAGCGCTCCAGCGTCGCGAGCAGCCGGATGACGCTCGTCCTCGTCACCTTGAGCCGCCGCGTCAGCTCCGAGGCGGTGAATACCGGCTCGGACCGGCTGAAACAACCGAGAACGCTCAATGCGTTCGAGACAGTCTTCGACGTTTCCGACACGTGACGCTTCCCCCGGAGGGATCGAATTATTCGGTTTTCATCAGCCGCGGGACAAGTCCAGCATTGCGCGCAGCACTGGGATCTTCACCCGCGGACGGCCTTGCCTGCGACCGAGCTGAATCTCATGATCATCCAAGCGCAGCCAATTCACCCAATTCGTGTAGTCCACGCCGCGATTGTCCAGCAGGGCCAGGACCCGCCCGGGTTCGGTGTCGTTGTACGAGTCTCGGCCCGCGAGATCCGCCAGTAGGTTGCAAACGGTTTCGGCCGAGTCGCTCTTGTTTGTGCCGATCACGCCGCACGGGCCTCGCTTGGCCCAGCCCGTCACGTATTCACCTTCCGTCAATCGGCCGTTTTCATTCAGGACGCGACCTTCGCTGTGGGGGATGATCGACCCGGCCTCATCGAACGGCACGTCCGGCAGCGGCAAAGCCTGGTAGCCGACCGAGCGGAAGATCATGCCCAGCGCGAGCGTCTCGAAGCTCCCGGTTCCGCGCACGCGCCCATCGGCAAGCAGCGCATTGCGTTCGAGCAGGACGCCTTCGACCGTGTCCTCGCCTAGGATGCGCACGGGGCTCTGCAGGAACCGGATGTGAATCCTGCGCGCCTTGCCCCGCAACTGGCGCTCCGCCCACTCGCGCAGCATCGACACATTCGTCCGGAGATTACGGTTCGAGGCGATCCGGATTTCATCCTCCTTGGTCAGCACCAGGTCCTCGGGGCGAACGACTACCTCGGCGTCGGCGAGGTCATTCATCGCGCGCAGCTCTTCCGGCGTGAACTTCGCCTGCACGGGCCCCCGGCGCGCGATCAAGTGGACGTCGCTGACCCGGCTCTTCCGGAATGCGTCGAGCACGCGGTCGGGAACGTCTGTCGAGGCGATCTCGCCCGGACTGCGGACGAGCATGCGGGCCACGTCGAGCGCGACGTTGCCTGCGCCTACGACCGCAACCTGCGTTGCGTTCAGGAGGAAGTCGCGGTCTGCGGCGTCGGGATGCCCGCTGTACCAGTCGACGAAGTCCTTCGCGCCGCAGCTCCCTGGCAGGTCTTCGCCCGGTATGCCGAGCCTGCGCTCGCCCTGGGCGCCGGTGGCATATACGACCGCGTCGTAATGCTCGAGCAGGTCCGCGCGCTTGATGTCGGTGCCGAAACGCACGTTGCCGAGAAATCGCACCTGGTTCCCGTGGTCGAACGCGGCACGCAACACCCGGGTCACCGATTTGATTTTCTGGTTATCCGGGGCTACTCCGTAGCGCACCAGGCCGTACGGAGTCGGGAGCCGATCGAAAACGTCGACGCCGATTCCCGGCGCGGACGCCAGGAGGGATTGCACCGCGTAAAGGCCGGCCGGACCCGCGCCGACCACTGCCACCCGGGCGCTGCTCGGGCTTGCGCCCGCGTCATTCACCCGTGTCTGTGCACAGGTTTGTAGCGCGATGGGGAAGTGATGCAACCAGCGGTGTGTCCACCCCGAGGCGCCCGATCGGCGCGGCGGCGCCGGGCGAGCCCAACGGTTCCGACCGTCCGGGAAGCGTCTGCGTGAAGAAGTCTTCGTTATCCTTGAGATGCCGATGCGACGACTCGGGGAGGTCCTCTTCGAAGTAGATCGCCTCCTCAGGGCACACGGGCACGCAGGCGCCGCAGTTGATGCACTCCTCAGGCTGGATGTAGAGTGATCGCGCCCCTTCGTAGATGCAGTCCACCGGGCACTCCTTGACGCAGGAGCGGTGGACGCAATCCACGCAGCTTTCCGTGATGACGTACGTCACGATTATTTCTGCAGGATGGCGTGGACCGGCGTCACCGAGTGGTACATCTCGCCGGCCCATTGCGGCTTGACGGTCGCGTCCGGATCGAGCCTGAAGTTGGAAGCCTCGGCCAGCATCGCGCGGACGATTTCCTCGGCCTCGACGCGGCCCACGTATCGGCCCACGCAGTAGCCGGGCCCGTAGCCGAACGCGAGGTGCGTGGCCGTCTGCTCCCGCTCGGCGTCGAAAGCATGCGGGCAGGCCCACTTCTGCTCATCGCGGTTTGCCAGCGGCGTGATCACGTAGATACCGTCGCCGGCTTTCATCTTCTGGCCGCCGATCTCGACATCCTGCTTCACGGTCCGCCGGATCGTCCGGAAGGGCGTGAGGAACCTCAATCCCTCCTCGACGAAGCCCGCCACGAGGGCAGGATTGCTGCGCAGCCGCGCCTGCAGGAGCTGGTCGCGGCACAGCGTGTACATGAGCCCCCGCGAGAGCGGCTTGGTTTCGTTGTCAAAGCTGCTCCAGATCGTGCTCAGGACATCGCGCTCGTTCCAGTCGGCATAGACGCTCGGTCCCTTTTTCCAGATCTGGCTCAGCAGGTCGTTGCGCGGGTTGTCGCGGCGGTCCCGAATGATCGGCAGCAGCACCGACGCCATCTTCGCCAGCGCCGCTTGCCCGTCCTGGGCGATCTTCGAATTCAGGGGAATGCCGGATCCGGCATGCAACGCCTCCTTCCACTTCGCGCGGATCTTCATCTGCGCCAGCATGACCTCCATCAGGGTCTGGTCGTTCACGTCGAAGCCCAGGAAATCGGATCCGATCATGAACACGATCGTGTCGACGTAGTCCGCGGCGAGCTCGGCGCGCCCCTGCTTGACGAGCCGCGCGGCCAGTTCGCGGGCGAGCTGCTGAGCTCTTGGGCGCATGTCCTCGGCGAATTTCTCGCCGGTGAGCTGCATGTGCACCGCGTGCATCTTGCGGTGGTCACGACCCTCCATGGTCAGGAGATGCCGCCCCCAGAACTCTGAGGCGCCTTCTCGCTGCGGAATGTCGCGCCAGAACGTGTTGGACTCCTCGAGGATGCGTGCCGACTCTGCATATCCCGTCACGATCCAGGCATTGCGTTCCTTGCTCCAATAGACGCTGCGATCGCCCAGCCATTGATGAAATGTCGCCCCGACCTCGTCCTCTATAGGGCAGCGTGTTCTGCGGGTGCCGACCGTTGCGTCGGTTGTCATGTCGAAGGGCCTCTCATGGCTCGTTGCGTAAATTTCATTTAGGGTGCCCTGACCGATAATCGGACGGGGTGACCGATTAATGTTATCAGAGGTAGATGCGTTTCAACGCGTCGTTGTTCGGGTTCGCGAACGCATCCGCGCTGATCGTGTCTGCGACGCGGCCGTCGCGCAGGACCAGGAACCGGTCCGCGAGGCGGCGCGCGAGCGCGATGTTCTGCTCGACGAGAAGCATCGTCGCGCCGTTCTTCTTCAGGCCCTCCCCGATCGCGCCGATCTCGCCCACCAACTGCGGCGACAGCCCGCCGGAGGGCTCGTCGAGCATCAGGATCCGCGGCCGACCCATCACCGCGCGGCCGATCGCAACCATCTGCTGCTCTCCGCCGGAAAGCGTCCGCGCGTGCTGGCGGCGGCGCTCGCGCAAGCGCGGAAAGGAGGCGAACACGTTCTCCAGGTCCGCATCCGTGTCGCCCGGCTCGCTTGCGCCCGCGCCGCCCAGCCGCAGGTTGTCCTCCACCGTCATATCCGGGAAAAGATCGCGAGACTGCGACACTTGGACGATGCCTTGCTGGAAGGTCTCGTGCGGAGCCGCGCCGGTTATCCGCGTCCCGCGGAAGATGATCTCGCCGCCGGACGGCTTCAGGAAACCGCTGATCGCATTGAGGAGCGTGGTCTTGCCGACGCCGTTGGCGCCCAGCACGGCGACCACCTCGCGCGCCGAGACTTCCAGGTCGACCCCGCGCAGGATCTGATGTTTCCCGTAGCCGACCTCGAGGCCGCGGATCTGCAGGACCGGCTCATTCATATCCGAGGTAGGCATCCAGGACCTGCTTGTTCCTGCGGATCTCATCGGGCTTGCCTTCGGCCACCGCCTGTCCGCCGCTCAGCACGACGATGACGTCGGCGGCCTTCATCACCATGTCGATCGAGTGCTCGATGAGCAGCACCCCGATACCACGCTCGCCCGCCAGGCGTCGGACCACATCGACGAGCTGGTCACGCACCGACGCAGTGAGACCCACGGCGGGTTCGTCGAGCAGCAGCAGCGGGGCGTCGGTCGACAGCGCGCGCGTGATCTCCACCACGCGCTGCTGTCCCGCAGAAAGATCCTTCGTGACCCGATTCTCTAGCTCGCGGATCCCCATGAAGTCCAGCAGCCCGCGGGCCTTCGCGACCGCTTCCCTCTCCGCACGCGCGGCGGCGCGGCCGCCCAGCAGCAGTCCAAAGAAGCCACTGTCGATGCGGCTGTGGAGGCCGCAAAGGACGTTCTCGAGGACTGT
>Ga0070741_10014744_pt1 | contig 13446 bp, 15 predicted proteins | sample Coa_R1_4_FD_66440 | JGI IMG/M metagenome (GOLD analysis project Ga0070741, IMG submission 66440) | Surface soil microbial communities from Centralia Pennsylvania, which are recovering from an underground coalmine fire - Coalmine... | ecosystem: Environmental > Terrestrial > Soil > Unclassified ... | reverse complement strand
GTTCCCGTTGTGCCAGTCCGGTTGCTCATTGCTGGAAATGCGGCGATTGCGGCCGGCGGGCAGCGTCAGAAGTCCGGACAACGGATCACCGGGTGGGAGGATAGCCCTGGTATCGCGCACGGCCGAGTCCGAACGAGACGCATAATCAATCCACACGGCGTCATTCATGTAGTCGCGAGCGTAGGCGTATGGCATGAGCCCGTCGTCTCCGACAGGTTCGGAGGTGTTGCGAAAGAGCAAGACGCCGCCGCCGGGTTGGGCGGGATCATCGCGATAGCCGATCAAAAGAACACTATGGCCGTCGCGGACGTCGTCCGCGCCGCACATCTGAAGAACGTGATCAATCCACCGTTCGCTTTTGGGCCAGCGAAACCCGCCGGCCACCGGCCAGCCCCGGTTTAGGACCGACTTGATGGCGGCCAGATGAGCATCAGTCAACCCGGTGCGGAGATTCCATTCCTTGATCCAGTTGAGACGGAGGCCGAGATCCAGACGCGTGCGGGCATCGGCGCGAGCTTCAGGCGGAGCGACCGCCGCGGGATTAAAGGCGGCTTGGTAAGGAAAATCCGACTCCGCACAGACGCCCAACGCGGCGAAGCCTTTCCACATATCGGAGAAAAAGCCGCCGTCGCTGACGCGGCCGCAGGTTTGGTTGGCGGCCCAATTGAGATACTCAATGCTCAGTGGCGGACAGGAGCCCTGGCGCCGGGCCACCGCGAACTGGATCGCGCTCGACATGGTGAAAACCGAACAAGTGTTGCGCCCGCCTTGCCGCCGGGCATCCATGTGGAACGCCGCCAGTTGGGGCCGCAGATCCACCTGGGCAGGCAATGTTTCTCCCGATGTTTCCCTTGAAAAAACCGAACCGGGAGAAACAAAACCGAGCAACGCGAGGAACCAAAACAGGGTGACCAACAGATTCCGAGGCGAGCGCATGACGGGCAAGCTAATCTCCAACAACAGCCTGACAAGCAGAATATGGACGCGTCAAAAGCCCCATGGCCCCCAGCCGGCACGAGCATGGAAACCAGCAAAAACACAGGATACACGTGCATGTTCCGCGTCCGGAGGTCAGAAAATGATCCGGCCAGTTTCAGCCTAAGACGGCGGCGAGTCCTCTCCAGTGTTGAAAAGAGCGCCGAGGTTCATCAGGAAACGCGCTATTGCGAGGGCGGGCCGCCGAAGTGGGCCGTGTAAGAGGCGTAGGCGGCGGAGTCGGCGAGCATGGCGTCGATGGCGGCGGCGAGGGGTTCCCATTTGACAATGCCGGAGAGAACGGCGCGGTCGCCAATGTCGTTGTCAATTAAAAAAGTCGGGCGCTGCGTCACTTGCAGGGCGTGGAACTCGGCGGTCGTGGCATTGACGCGTTTCTCGATTTCTTTTGACTTGGCGCGCTTGAGCAAGGCGGCGCGGTCCAGGCCGGCGGCGTCGGCGGCGACTTGCGCGGCGACATCCCAGCGCCAGACGTGTTTGCCTTCGCGCAGGGCGGCCTGGCTGAGGGCAATGCGGACGCGCTCGTCGCCGGCGTCGATGAAATCGCGGGCGGCTTCGGCGACGTAATTGGGAATGGCGTGCTGTTTGAGGTCGGTGTCGGCCCACTCCGAGTTGAGAACAAAAGGCGAGCGCATGATGAGGCCGCTGCGACGGTAGAACCAGGCGCGTTGGGCGCGGGAAACGGGATGGGCGGACAGCGGCATGAGGGCGATTTTCCAGGCGAACTCGGCCTGGTTGGCGTATCGGCGCTTGATTTCGGCCCAAGCCGGCTCGGCCCAAAAACACCAGGAAGAAGTCACCTCGAGATAGATGGTTATTTTCATCCGCAAATAAGAGCGTGAAGGGAACCGGCCCCAGTGGCAAACTCATTCTGTGCGACCGCTGGATTTGCAGGTGATCGGGACGGAGTTGGCTATCAAGTGGGATGATGGCGCGGAGAGTTTTATCGGGCTTGAGACGCTGCGGCGTCGCTGCCCTTGCGCGGGGTGCATGGGGGAAAAGGACATCATGGGCAACGTTTATAAGAACCCAGCGCAAGAGCTGACGGCGCGGGCTTTTCAGTTGACACGCATCAATACGGTGGGGGGGTACGCCATTCAGCCCGTGTGGGCCGATGGCCACGCCACGGGTATTTATTCGTTTGATTATCTGCGCCGACTTGATGGCGCAGGCGGGGCGGACGCTGCGCTTTGAGCGAGGCAGTCAGGCCTTTCCACCGTAGCTGACAAAGTCATCGACATCGAGCAACTCGAACCAAGTGCCAATGTCATTGCGATGGGCGGCGGCGGTCTTGTGAAGTTCGTTGAGGTGGCCGCGGGCTTCCAACTCAGTGGGCACACGCTGTTCGACCCACGTTGACCAGGACTGAATCTCGAAGGGCGAACGCTTGTTTTTGGCGTTGGCCTGGACCCAGTCGAGGATTTCGGCGTCGGTTTTGTTCAGCGCGAGCTGGGATTTGAGTTCGTCAGCGTCAATGCCTGCGAACGTGAGAAACAGTTGGTCCAGCGGGCAGTTGTAATGGTAATCGCCAATTTTGCCGCCAATAACGGCGCGGCCTTTATCGATGGTGCGCGGCAGGATGGCGTAGCCGCCGAGGCGGACGCGCGGACTGCGTGGGGGGCGTTGTGTGAGATCAGTAGGTGATGTGGCCATAACTTTTGTATCGTTCTCTTCGCCTGAGAAAGTGGCCGCGAAAAAGAAAAAATCAAGCGTTACCGGTTTTTTGTCATACCTATGACATTTTACCGGGATGCAAAAATTTGTCACAGGTATGACATTTTTTTGCATGGACAGCGGCGGGTTGATTTTGGGGGGCGGGGCCATAAACTGCGGGCGTGAGCGCTGTAAATAAAAAACAGGACGGGAACCGTTTTGTCGTCATCATGGCCGGCGGACGCGGGGAGCGTTTCTGGCCGGTGAGCCGGGAGAAGACGCCCAAACAGTTGGTGCGGTTGCTGGGGGAGAAGTCTTTTTTGCAGGAAGCGGTGGAGCGCGTGGCGCCGCTGGTTCCATTGAAGAATGTTTTTGTCATCACCAATGCGGCGCAGGCGGCGGAGGTGCGCAAGCAATTGCCCAAGCTGCCGAAAGGGAATGTCGTGGCGGAGCCGATTGGACGCGACACGTGCGCGGCGGTGACGCTGGGGGCGGCGCTGGTGGGGCAGGTTTCGACCAGCGGCGTGATGGCTGTGCTGCCGGCGGATCATGTGATTCCGGACGTTAAACAGTTTCAACAGACGCTGGGCGATTCGTTTGATTTGGCGAGCCGGGGCCAGGTGATTGTGACAATCGGCATCAAGCCGACGGAGCCGGCAACGGGTTATGGCTACATTCAGGTGGGCAACGCGCTGCCGGCGCCGCAAGGAGGCAAGGCTTACAAGACGGCGTTTTTCAAGGCGGAGCGGTTTGTCGAGAAACCGAATTACGAAACGGCGTTGGGATACGTGAACAGCGGGCAGTATCGTTGGAACGCGGGGATGTTTATCTGGTCGTTTGTGACGATCACGCAAGGGCTGGAGAAGCATCAACCGGAGATGGCGGCGGCGTGCCAGCGGTGGTTTAAGGTGGCGGGGACGCCGAAATTGGACAAAGTCCTGGCGAAAGAGTACCCGGAGATAAGAAAGGTCTCGATTGATTACGCATTGATGGAGCATGCGCAGAACGTGGTGGTGGCAGACGGGGTTTTCGCTTGGGATGACTTGGGGTCGTGGACGGCGCTGGCGCGGCACATCAAAGCGGACGCGGCGGGGAATTGCGCGCGGGGGGATTTTGTGGAAGTGGACGCGGCGCGGAACATTATATTTGACGCACGCACGAAGAACCGGACGCCAATCGCAGTGGTGGGATTGCGGGATTCCATCCTGGTGCAGACGGACGACGCGGTGTTGCTGGCGCACAAGAGCCAGGCCCAGAAGATCAAGGAATTGGTCAAGAAACTTGCGGAAAGCAAGGAGCATCGGAAATTGGTCTAAGGCGAGGGCGGCTGGCGCACTGAGCGCCGCGCCTCGACGATTTCGATGACGGAATTGGGCAAATTTCTGGTGGTGGCGGGCGTGGTGATCGCCGCGGCGGGAGTTTTGCTGTGGTCTGGTTTCGGGCGCGGCTGGCTGGGACGGCTGCCGGGAGACGTGCATTACACCAAGGGCAACGTCAGCTTTTATTTTCCCGTGGTGACGTGCCTGCTGCTGTCGATTGTGCTCAGCGTCGTGATGTGGTTGCTTCGGAAATTCTAAGAAACTGCGAACATGAAAGCCATCCAACTCACTCTTCACGGCGCGCCCGGCCAGTTCCGATTTGGGGATGTTCCCGATCCGGCGCCGGCGCCCGGCGAAGTGGCAGTGCGGGTGCGGGCGTGCGGTTTGAACCGCCTCGATCTCTGGGCTGAGGAAGGCAAACTGCCCATCGCGCTCGATCTGCCGCGCATTCCGGGCGGCGAAATCTCCGGCGAAATCCTGCAGCTTGGCGAAAACGTTTCCGGCTGGAAAACCGGCGACCGCGTGGCCATTCAATCCAATTTGTTTTGCGGCGAATGCGAATACTGCGCGCGCGGAGATGAATCCATTTGCCTGCGCGGCCAGCTTCTCGGGGTGCAGCGCGATGGCGGTTTTGCCGAACGCGTTGTCGTTCCCGCCTCCGCCCTGGTGGCGTTGCCCGAAGGCGTCGGCTTCGAGGCATCCGCCGCGCTAACGCTGGCCGGCAGCACCGCGATGCATATGCTGACGCGCCGGGCCTTGGTCCATCAAGGCGACTGGATTCTCGTCATTGGTGGCGCCAGTGGCGTCGGCTCGGCCGCCATTCAAATCGCCCGGCAACTGGGCGCCTACGTCATCAGCACCGGTTCGAGCGATGAGAAACGGCGCTTCGCGCTGGATCGCGGAGCGCATCACGTCGTCGACAGCTCCGCGGACGACTGGCCCGGCGAAGTGCGGCGCATCACGCAAAAACGCGGCGTCGATCTCGTGGTCGAGCACGTGGGCGGCGACGTGCTAACGAAGTGCTTCTCGTGCCTGGCGCGCGGCGGAACGATTGTCACCTGCGGCGCCACGGCCGGGCGCGAAGTCACGCTCTCGCTTTGGCCGCTCTTCGTCAAAGAGCACAAGCTCATCGGCAGCTACGGGCGCAACCGCAAAGACATCGCGGCCACCCTCGAATGGGCGGCTTCTGGCAAGCTCAAGCCGGCGATCCACCAAACCTATCCGCTTGCGAAAACGCGCCAGGCCTATGACGCGTTGCGTGCCCGCGCGGTTGTTGGCAAAGCTGTGGTTGTCGTTTGACTTTTCGCGCGTCGGATTCCATTACACAATCGTCATCCGACGGGCAGACGATTGCGGCGCAGCGGCTTGCGCGCGATGTAGAAATGCTAATTTCTTCCCTTCGTCGGTTTTATTTCCAGGCTGTCGTGTCGCCGGGCGACGCGCCAAACTTCTGAATTCTTGATGGCGTGCTACTTAGAAAAGTTGCAACAGTCCGTGGCGGCGACGGCACGAATCTTTCTATCTTTGAAGCGTCCAGAAACTTTGCATGTGTGAGTGGGCGGGATTGTAACTGCCGCTAGTTCTGGCCAAAAACCAATGAGCGCCCGTCAGAAATGGCGGGCGCCTTTTTTGCCGTGGTGAGTCGCTCGACAGGGGGTGAAAGCGGCGTAGAATGGCAACTGTCATGTCGCCGATTACGCACTTGTTCGCCAGTTGGGTCGCGGCGGCTTACACGACGGACAATGTGCGCGACCGCCGGTTGGTGACGATGGCGGGGGTCATCCCGGACGCGGACGGCGTGGGCATTGTTCTTGACATGGCGAACGGCTCGTTCGCGCGCGGCAATTTGTTCTATTACCCCGAGTATCACCATTGGATTCTGCACGGACTGCCCGGGGCGCTGGGGTGCTCGATTTTGCTGGCGCCCTTTGCGCGGCGGAAATGGCGCGTGCTCGGATTGTCGTTCCTTGTCTTTCATCTGCATTTGTTCTGTGACTTTGTTGGCTCGCGTGGGCCGACCGCCGACGACATCTGGCCCATTTTTTATCTCGGGCCTTTCAGCCGCAGCCCGATGCTTTATTGGAAGCATCAATGGGCGCTGGATGCGTGGCCGAATCGGGTTTTCTCGGCGGCGCTTTTGGTTTGGTCTATTGGGCTGGCGATACGAATTGGAGATTCAGTCGTCGGCGTGTTTTCCCGGCGCGCGGATGGAATCGTGGTTGCCGTTTTGCGAAAATGGGCGGGCTCGGCGCGATTTCGCCATGCGTCCGCCGACGCATCGAAATCGGCGGGCTAAGACGCGAGCGCGACTTGCACCAAGGACGGACGCAGGTATCCCGGATTTGCCGCGGCGACGCCCTTCGTGTCGTAAATCAATCCGCCTAAGAGGATTGTTTCGCGGGAAGCCGCGGCGTCGTTTGGCCTTGACCGATCACCGCAAACGCGACTGCCATCGCACCGAGAATGTTGTCGCCCTCTGAATGCTCGCGCGGAAGAATTTGGCCCATGTCGGCTTCTTATGGGGCGCTGGCAGACCGGGGCGGCCGCCTTTTTTAATTGCGCTCGAATTGGCGGGAGAGGATTTGGTCGGCGTCGGCGGGGGAGAAGTCGCCGGGGATGTTTTGGCCGGAGCTGAGAAAGCGGATGGGGTAGGAGGCTCCGAGGGAGAGGTTCCAGATTTTGCCCCAGCGGGTTTCTTCGTCGAGATGGGTAAGGATGATGTCTTCGATAGAAAGAGCGCTGAAGGCTTTGACCTGGGAGAGGAGGATGGAGGATTCGTAGGCGGCGTTAAGGACGAGGTGCAGGCGCAGGGACGGGTGTTTGGGGAGGCGCTGTTCGAGTTCTTTGAGGGCGGCGGGGTTGCGCCAATCGATGCCGGGAAGATCGATGAAGCCGAGGTCTTCGACTGCGGATTCGGCGTCCGGTTGCCACGTGCGGTCGCAGGCCACGTTGAGGATGTCGCAATAGACGGAAAGGGATTCGGCGGTATTGGCGGTGGCGCCGTCGAGGCGCCAGACCTGGGCCATGCGTTGCTCGACGAGGGCGGTCTGGGTGAGCCATTTGCAAAGGCAGGTGGTCTTGCCGCTGCCGGGAGGGCCGACGAGGACATGGAGCGAACGGCCTTCGATGGGTTTGGCTTTGCGCCAGCGGGTTTGGAGGACGCCGCGGACGCGGGCCAGCTCGGCGCCGAGGCTGGGCGGCGGAGTGACACCATGCTCGGCCTGGAGAGAGTCCAGAATGGTTTGGACGTGGACGGGGAGCACGCCGGTTTTTTGCAGCAGAGGAGCGATGCGCCAGGAATCGCCAGCGCCGACCTGCTGTTTGATTTGGGCGAGTTCTTCGCGAAATTCGGCGAGGGCCTCAGCCAAAGGCGGAGCGGCCGGAGCGGCTTCGGGTTTGTAGGCCAGCACCTCGATCATCGGCTTTTGCCAGATCCGCGAGAGGCCGGAAGCGGGCAGGGGACGGACGCTGACAACGATGGCTTCGGGGCCGAGGCGGGAGCGGATTTGCGCGGCGGCTTCTTCGGCCGAAGCGGCGACAAAGGGAATCGGCTGGACGGCGGATGCGCTCATACTTCAATGGCGGGGATGATGCCGGCGTTTTGGACTTCGACGCGGCTGGGAATTTCCGCGTAGGAAAGAACGGTCAGTTCGGCGAAGGTCGATTCGAAAAAGCGGCGGAAAGCGAGACGGATGCCGGGCGCGCACATGATGACCGGAGCCTGGCCGGAACTGAGCAATTGCTGAATGCGTTGCGAAAGAGTCTCGATCAAGTGGCGGGCGAGGCGCGGCTCCATGGACAAACTAATTTCCCCAGGAGTCTGGCGGACGCCTTGGGCGATCTGTTGCTCGAGTTTGGGATCGAGGGTGATGGCGGGGAGGGCGCCTTTTTCGGTCTGGAAAGGGCGGACGATCTGGGCGCCGAGCGCGCGGCGGGCATGCTCAGAGAGTTCGTCGGGATTCTTGGTGAGGGCGGCGTAGTCGCTGACTTTTTCGAGGATGCCGGCGAGGTTGCGGATGGAAATGCCCTCGGCGAGGAGGTTTTGCAGAATGCGCTGGACCTGGCCGACGTTGAGCTGGGCGGGGATGAGTTCGGTGACGACGGTGGCGTGGGTGTTTTTGAGGTTGTCAAGAAGATTCTGGACGTCCTGGCGGCTGAGGATCTCGTGGCAACTGCGCTTGACGGTCTCGGAAAGATGCGTGACGAGGACAGAGGCGGCATCGACGACGGTGTAGCCGTTGGCCTCGGCATTCTTGCGTTCGCTTTCGAGAATCCAGGTGGCGGGCAGTTTGAAAACCGGCTCGGTGGTGGGCATGCCCTTGAGGACGATTTTGCTGTTGGCGGCGTTCATGGCCAGCCAATGGCCGGGCATGAGTTCGCCTTGGACGATGCAATTGCCCTTAAGGAGAAAACGGTATTGGTTGGCCTCGAGTTGCAAATTGTCGCGGAGGCGGATAGGCGGGATGATGACGCCCATTTCCTGGGCAAACGTTTTGCGGACGCCGGTGACGCGTTCGAGCAAATCGCCGCCCTTGCGGGTGTCGGCCAGGGCGACGAGGCCGTAACCCAATTCGATTTGGAGGGCGTCAAGATTAAGGAGCGATTCGAGTTTGTCGGGCGAGGCGGCGGCGCCGGTCGTAGTCGAGCCTGCTTCGCCTTTTGCGCCCGTCCCGCCGGCGGCGGCTGCGGCAGCGTCTTTGGGCAATTGGAAAAGATGCTCCTGGCCTTTCAAGTTGTAGGCGAGGAAGCCGGTGATGGACGCGAGGAAAAAAAACGGAATCGCGGGCAAACCGGGCACGAAACCGAAGATGCCGAGCATGACCGTGAGAACAGTCAGGACGCGCGGATAAGAGAGGAGTTGGCGGGTCAGTTCGGCGCCGAGCTCTTCCTTGGTGGCAGCGCGCGTGACGAGGATGCCGGCGGCCGTGGACGTGATGAGCGCGGGGATTTGCGAGACAAGGCCGTCGCCGATGGAGAGGAGGGTGTAGCGTTGGAGGGCTTCGTTGACGGTCATGCCGCGTTGGGCGATGCCGATGGCGAATCCGCCGAGAACGTTGATCAAGGTGATGAGCATGGCGGCGATGGCGTCGCCGCGGACAAATTTGCTTGCCCCGTCCATCGCGCCGTAGAAGTCGGCTTCCTGCTCGATTTTGCGGCGGCGATTGCGGGCCTCGGTTTCGTTGATGATGCCGGCATTGAGTTCGGCGTCGATGGCCATTTGCTTGCCGGGCATGGCGTCCAAGGTGAAGCGCGCGGCGACTTCCGCAATACGGCCGGCGCCCTTGGTGATGACGATGAAATTGATGAGCGCGAGGATGAGGAAGATGACCAGGCCGACGACGTAATTGCCGTGCACGACAAAGTTGCCGAAGGTTTCGATGATGTGGCCGGCGTAGCCGTTGAGCAAAATGAGGCGCGTGGAGGCGATGTTCAGAGAGAGGCGATAAAGCGTGATGAAAAGGAGCAGGGTGGGGAAGCCGGTGAAATCAGCGGGGGCCTTGACGTAAAAAATGGCGAGCAGCGTCAGGAGCGAGACGGCGATGCTCGTGGCGAGAAAAACGTCGAGGAAAAACGCCGGGATGGGCAGGATCATCAGGAGGATGGTCCCGAACATCGCGACGATGATCAGAAGGTCGCCGTTTTTCAACAGCGCGCCTAAATTGGCTTTTCCTGACCTTGCTGGCGGCGTCATCGGTTTATGCTATGCGTTTTGTTCGCGGTAATAGCGGTAGGCGTTGACCCGGTAAACCCAGGCCAGCACTTCGGCGACCGCGGCGTATAGCTGAGCAGGAATCTCGCCACCCACGGCGCCATATTTGAACATGAGGCGTGCGAGGGGCTTGTTTTCAACGATGGGCACTTGGTGGGCCTTGGCGATCTCTCGGATTTGCAGGGCGTTGAGACGGGTGCCCTTGGCGACGATGATGGGCGCTTTCATGGTCTTGCGATCGTAGCGGAGGGCGACAGCGATGTGGGTCGGGTTTGTCACAACCACATCGGCCTTAGGAACTTCTGCAAGCATCTTGCGCTTGGTGAGGGCGCGGCGGCGGCGTTTGATCTTGGCTTTAGCCTGCGGATTTCCCTCGCTGGCCTTGCTTTCGTCTTTGACCTCCTGCTTGGTCATCATGAGGTCCTGGTTGTTTTTCCAGAATTTGTAGGAGTAATCAATGGCGGCGACGACGACCAGGGAGACGATGACCTGGGTGAGGATCTTTATGGAAGAAGATGCCATGAACCCGGCAATCCTTGCCACGCTGACCGAGGAATAGAAAATAGGGTCGCTCAGGATGCTTTTGATCGAGCTGTAGGAAAGGGCGAGGATGACGCACAGTTTGGCGATGCCGAGGCCGGTGTTGATGGTGGCGCCGGCGGAGAAGATGCGCTTGAAGCCTTCGATGGGGTTGAGGCGTTCGATGTGGAAGCCGAGGACGTCGGGCGTGGTGCGAAAGCGGGTCTGGATGCCTCCGGCGAGCAGCGCGGCAACGACGGTGGCGACAAGAATCGGGCCGGCGCATTGGCCGATGACCAGGGCGGCGTTGAGGCTGTAGTTTTGCATCGCGGCCAGGGTGACAGGAGTGTCATGCAAATGGCCGAGAGCGCCGGACATGGTGTTGACAAGGACGCTCCAGGTGTCGCGTCCGGAAAAAGACAAGGCGGCGGTGGCGGCGCCAAGGACGAAGACGGTCTGGATTTCCGCGCTGCGGGCGATGCGGCCCTGGCGAAAGGCTTCCTCGAGCCGTTTGCCTGTCGGCTTTTCTGTCTTCTCGCCATTCTCGCCCTCGGGCATCAGCCGGCCCTCAGAAGCTGCGCCACGCGGAGCATGTCATTGGGAAGGTGGCGCATGTAGTTGATGATGTGCTGGGAGGTCAGTTGCATGGTCAGGCCGAAGACACTCAAGCCGATGAGCGGCCGGACGCTGAGGCTTTCGCGGAAGACATTCATCTGCGGGATGGCGCGACCGAGAGTTGAGAAAATCAGCAGGATGATGAAGGCGACGGCCATTTGCGGGGCGGCGAGCTGCAGGGCGACGATGAAGATGTTGCTGGTTTGGGCGAGGATTTCGCCCATGAGCGGTTTGGCGATGAGATGCGCGGAGCCGATGGGCAGGAAGGCGTAGGTTTTTTGGAAGGCCAGGATCATCCAATGGTGCATGTCCAGGCTGAGCCAGATCATGGCGGCGAGATAGTACATGAGGTCGCCCGTGGCGTTGCTCGGATGGTCCATGCCGGGAAGAACGCCGGTGGGCATGGAAAGGCCGATTTCAATGCCGATGATGGAGGCGCCGATTTCCACGGCGTAGAAAACCATGCGGCTGGCGAAGCCGATGAGGAGGCCGGCGCCGATTTCCATGGCCATGAGGCCGACGAGGCCGAGCATGTCGGGCGGCAATTCGGTCGGTGGGAGAGTCACGCTGACCAGGGCGGAAAGCAGGGCGCCGAGGGCGACGCGCAATTGGACAGGGAAGTTGACGGTCGAAAAGATGGGAAAAATCGAGAGCATCGCGCTGGCCCGCAGAAACACCAGCAGCCATGTGGTCAATTGGTTCATGGGCTTGGCGTGGGGCGCCGTCAAGAGGCCATTTGGGGGATGTGAGCGATCATGGCGGCGGCGTATTCGATAAGCGTGCGCAGGAGCCACGGCATGATGAGAATCAACAGGCCGACGACGGCCAGGGCTTTGGGAACGAAACTGAGCGTCTGCTCCTGGATGGAGGTGACGGATTGGAAGAGGCTGATCGCCAGACCGACAACCATGGCGGTCAGAAGAATCGGCGCGGAAATCATGACCGCTGTGGTGATGAGCTGCTTTAGGAGATCGGTGGCGACTTCTGGATTCATAGCTAGGTGGCGAAACTTTGGACGATGGAGCTGACGATGAGATGCCATCCATCCACCAGGACGAAGAGGAGGATTTTCAGCGGCAAGGAAATCGTCTGCGGCGGCATCATCATCATGCCCATGCTCATCAGGACGGTGGCGACGATGATGTCAATTAGAATAAAAGGCAGAAAGAGCAGGAAGCCCATCTGAAAGGCGGTGCGGAGCTCGCTGATGATGAAGCCGGGGATGACGACCTTCATCGGCAACTCGGGGGCGGCCACGGGGCCGGTTTGGGCGAGGCCGGCGAAGAGCTCGATGTCTTTGGGCCGGGTTTGCTTGAGCATGAAGGCGCGAAGGGGGACACAGGCGCGGTTGAGGGCCTCCTGGCTGGAGATTTGCCTGGCGCGATAAGGTTCGAGAGCGTCGCGATCCACTTTTTCCCAGACCGGGGCCATGATGAAGAAGGTCAAGAACAAGGAAAGGCCGACGAGAATCTGGTTGGAAGGCGAGCCTTGGAGCGAGAGCGCGGAGCGGACGAAGGACAGGACGATGACGATGCGCGTGAAGCAGGTTGTCAAGAGAATGATCGAAGGCGCCAGTGTCAGGAGCGTCATGATGACGAGCATCTTGATGGCGCCGTCCACATCGCTGGTTTGGCCCAGGCCGTTGAGGCCGATGCTGAGATTGATGGCGTTGGTCATGGGGCCTTACTTGGGCGAAAGGGCTTGTTGGAGCGCGGCGGCGAAATTCATGGAGAGGCTCGCAGGCGCCGGAGCCGCGGTTGGGGCGGGCTCGGCTTCGGGGGCTTCGGGCAAATGACTCAAAAGGGAAACCCCATTCGGGCTGGAGGCGAGGAGCAGGCGTTGCTGTTCGTAGCCGACGACATAAATGGCGTGGCGTTGGCCGAGGGACTTGACTTCGAGCACGCTGAGTTTCGGGGCGCGGCCTTGTTGATGAAGGAAGCGGCGCCAGTTTTTGAAAAGCCAAATGGCGCCGAAAAACAGGGCGATGACGAGCAGGAGCGCGCCGGTGACGCGGAGCAGGGAGGAGCCCATGTCCGGGGCGGCGGATCCAAGAGTGGTGTTAATGGCGGGAAGATTGGTCACGAGGCGGCTCCGAAAAGTTCGGTGATTTTGAGGCCGTAGCAATCGTTGACCACGACAACTTCGCCGCGGGCGATTTGCTTTTGGTTGGCGTAAAGGGTGACGGGGACCTGGGCGGATTGGTCCAGCTTGACGACGGAGCCGGGGGCGAGTTGGAGGGCATCGCGCAGGGCCATTTGGCAGGAGCCAAGCTCGATGGTGAGCTTGACGCGCACGTCAAGCAACATTTCCAAATTGGGGCCTTGAGGCGTCGGGTTGGGTTTCGCGTCCATAAAGTCAGGGTTTGATCAGGTGGGTCAGTTCGACCGCCCAGCTATCGCCAAGGGCGCCGAGGCGGCCTTTGAACTTGGGTGTGTCGGCCAGGCGGACGACGACCGCGCTGGTAAAATCGGGGTTGATCGGCACAACGTCGCCGGGCTTGAGATGAAGAATCTGACGGGCGGTCAACTCGAAGCCCGGGCATTGGGCCGAAATCGGGATGGTCACTTCGTCCAGGGCGACATTCCATTTGACAGGGGCGGGGGCGGGCGCCGGGGCCTGCGGGGCAGGGGAGGCGGT
>Ga0070741_10014743_pt1 | contig 13448 bp, 14 predicted proteins | sample Coa_R1_4_FD_66440 | JGI IMG/M metagenome (GOLD analysis project Ga0070741, IMG submission 66440) | Surface soil microbial communities from Centralia Pennsylvania, which are recovering from an underground coalmine fire - Coalmine... | ecosystem: Environmental > Terrestrial > Soil > Unclassified ... | reverse complement strand
CCTCCGGCCAGGACGGTACCGCCAGCCGCGACGCTCCCCGCTTCTCCGCCTGCACCCTCAGTGATTTCGCCCGCGAGGCCGGTGGCCATCAACCCGGGGAGAGAGATTGAGGCGGAGCGCGTGATCGCCACTGTGGCCGCCGGACCGTCTCAGGTGCCTGGGCCCAACCCGTTACTTTACTTTGATCTGGGAAGATTCAAGAGCGAACTGTTGGCGGATGATCTGAGCAGCCGCGTCGCGCGCCTCGGTCTGCGAACGGACGTAATCCGGAAGAGCCGTCTCTGGGGCAGTTCTTACCAGGTGCTGGTTGGTCCTTACGACAACGAGAGCGAGGAGACCAGGATTCAGCAGCAACTGCTTTCGCATGGTTACAAGCCACGCCCTTTCGAGCGGGGTTCGCGCGATTTCCTTCTCAATTCACAGCTGAGCCTGAGTGGATCACGGCTGCCCGCGGGCGAAGTGACGATCAGCTGGGAATCGTATGTCGCGGACGCCAGGATCAAGTTCGTGCAGCAACAGTACGCGGTGGCAACGGCAGATGCCAAATGGAAAAAGGCGCCGGGCAGATACTCGCGCAACGAGTACATCTACGAGAAGAATCCCGACGGCTCCCGCACTCTGCTGGAGATCCACTTCGCCGGGATGGACCGCAGTCTGTCGTTCCGCTGATTTCATTTCACCACAGACAGGGGACCGGAGTCGCAGAGAAGAAGAACTTTTTCTTTGCTTTGTGTCTGTGCCCTGAAAAATTCACACGTCGTCGTGACCGTGGTGGAGATTGGCACTTCCCACGTTTTGAGCGGCAAACCTGTCATGCCATGGCTGTGCTGAAGAATCTCTGTTAACAATTCTTTTACAAAACGACACCGGATGGTAACCTCGGTCATCTTCTCCGGAGAGGTAAGGTCGAAGTATCTTCAGGCGAGGGGTATAAACGTCGTGAAGAGGTTTCGCGTGTTGTTTCCGTTAATTGCGGCTGTTCTGCTCGCTGTCCCCTGCTTCGCTCATCACATGGCAGTCGTGGTCGCACAGCAAAACAGTGTTGAAACCCTGACCTCGGTCCAACTGGGCAGGATCTTCAAGGCTGAAACCAGGAAGTGGGCCGACGGCAAGAACATTGTCCTGGTGTTTCACTATTACTCTGCCGGAGAAACCACCACTTTGGAACACCTGAACAGAATGTCTGCCGCGCAGCTGCAGGCATGGATGAGAGAACACAAGGACCAGATCAGACTTGTGGGTTCCGACCAGGACGTGCTGGCGGTTATCGAAAGCACCCCCAACGCGGTGGGGCTTGTGGATGTTCGCTCCCTGAACAATCGCGTCAAGGTCGTACGCATTGACGGCAAGCTGCCGCTCGAAGCCGGCTACCTGCCGCACTAATTGCCTGTCAGGACACCTGCCGCGCCCCTCATACGCGCGAAATAGCGTCTGGCCTTGTGGATGTCCCTGCTGATCTGCTGGCGAAGCGCGTCCACGGAACTGAATTTCATTTCCTCGCGCAGGCGCGAAAGGAAGAAGAGCTCGATCTCCGTCTCCGCGGTCAGTTCCAGGGGATGGAAATTGAGCAAGTGAGTCTCAATGGCGAAGGATTCCCCGCCAAAAGTGGGACGGTTGCCGATGTTGCTGACGGAGTCGAAGCACTCCCGGTTCACGCGCGTTCGGGTGATGTAGACGCCGTCGCGAGGCACGAGCTCGTCGTAGCGGCTCAGGTTAATGGTCGGCACGGTGTATTTCGATCCATAGCCGCGGCCGCGTCCGGGGGTGGACTGGATGCTGAACGGCCGGTTGAGCAGGACGCGGGCGCGGCCCATCTCGCCTTGCGAAATCAGTTCGCGGATTCGCGTGCTGGAGACGGTCTCACCTCGCACGCGCAGCTCGGGATACACCACTACCTCAAATCCCGCTGCGCGGCCAAGCTCGGCGAGAAGCGCTACATCCCCGGCAGCCTTGTGTCCAAAGTGAAAATTGTAGCCCTCGTGAACTTCCAGGGCCTTGAGCGTACCGCAGAGCACGTGCTGCACAAAATCCTGCGGACTCATCAGCGACAGATCGCGCGTGAACGGCAGCAGCAGAACGGCGTCAATTTCAGTCTGCCCCAGCAGCTGCAGCTTTTGCGGCGCCGGTGTGATCAGTTTCAATGCTGAGTCCGGCCGAAGAATCCGCATGGGATGGGGCTCGAAGGTGACCGCCACCGACTTCGCTCCGCGCTTCCGGGCGCGAGCCGCCAGTTCACCGAGCACCCGGGTGTGGGCGCGATGCACGCCATCGAAGTTTCCCACGCTGACCAGGGAAGCTCCGAAGCCGGAAGGAATCTCCTCAAGCTTATGGAATACGAGCATCAGATCTCAAACTCCAGCTTCATGCCGTCGTAGGAGAGCTTTACGTTCTGCGGCAGGGCTGCGTTGGTCTCCTCATGCGGCAAGTCATGGCAAATGTGGGTGAAGAACGCCCGCCGCGGCCGCAGCCGCTCGACCGTGCGCAACGAATCTTCGACCGTCGAGTGCGTGGGATGCGGCTTGTAGCGCAGGGCGTCCAGAAACAGGACGTCCAGACCTTCGAGTTTCGCCATCGAGGTTTCCGGAATCTGGCTGTGGTCCGTCAGGTAAGCGGCTGAACCAAAGCGGAAGCCGTAGATTTCCGCATCGCCGTGAATAAGGACGATAGGATCAAAGCGCGCGCCAAACAAATCCACCGCGCCCTGAATCGGCCTGAGCTCCACCTGCGGGAGTCCGCCGAATTTATAGTCTGCGTCAAAGATGTAGCGGAACATCCCGCGGATAAATTGGGCCGCTTCGGGATGGGCATACAGCGGCAGCCGGCCGGGCTTGTGCATGAAGCTCAGCGGCCGCAGGTCATCAATCCCCAGGATGTGATCGGCATGGGTGTGCGTGTAAAGCACCGCATCAAGGTGGCGGATGTTTTCCCGAATCGCCTGCTGGCGGAAGTCGGGCGTGGTGTCAATCAGCACACTGCGGCCGTTGTATTCGACCAGCACCGAAGGCCGCGTGCGGCGGTCGCGTGGGTCGGTGGAGTGGCACACGGCGCAGTTACACCCGATGGTCGGCACGCCCATGGACGTACCGCTGCCCAGCACCGTCAGGGTGGCTTTCATTTGACGGCTGATGCCTGCTGCGGGCCTTTCGCCAGCGCGTTGGTGACCTCCACATAGGCCATGCGCAGCTCATAGAGCGCGTTCTGGAGAAAACCTTCTTCTTTGGACGTGAGGTTTCCCTTGGTCTTCTCCGAGAGCAGCGCAAGCGAGTCAATGGTTTGCCGCGCGCCAATCAGGTCCAGCTGCGGCGGCGCTCCCTGTTCCCGCATCAGACCAAGCTGCAGCATTCCGGTCATGTAGAGCGAGGCCAGAAAGCGCTCGAAGGTGATCTCCAGGTCTTGTGACGAGTGCCCGCTCAACTCGACCTGGCGGTCCATCTCCGCCGACGACTTGCGGTAGGCTTCCGCCTGCTGCTTTTGTTCGGCGGCGGTCGGACCTTGCGGCGTTGAGGCCGCGGAAGACGAAGCAGTCGGGCTCGGCGCGCTTTCCAGCTCGGCCGGCTCCGGTTCGGGCGCTTCCTTGCGCAGCTCGCCATCCAGCGTGAACAGCCGCCGGTCGGTCACGGTAAAGCTTTGTTGTTTCTTCTCAGTCATGGCCAAATTCAGAATGCGGAGCGGGCGCCCTCGCCCGCTCTGCTCAAACTACCCGAAAGCAGCCTTCAGCGGCAGCGGAACCACCGAAACCATGGCGCCAGCCGCCGAGAGTTCCCTCCCCGCCAGAAACTCTTTCCTCAAATAGCCGAGCGCGACCGCCTGCTCTCCACTTGCGACCGGCACAGCGGCAATGCTGGTAATCTCGCCAACGTCCTTGCCGCCGCTCTGGATCTTGGCCCCGGCCGGCGGCAGCGGTCCACGCACCTCGAATCCCGCAAACGTTCGATGCACCGCGCCCCGAGAGCGGATACGCTCCACGATTTCCTGCCCGATGTAGCAACCCTTGCTGAAGCTCAGCGCGCGCTCCTGGGCCGTTTCCTGCGGAAGATCGCGCTGGCGGATGTCTTGCCCGAATTTCGGCACTCCGCTGGCGATGCGGAACGCCTCAAAGGTTGCAGCATGAATCTCCCTCGCTCCCGCGCGCAGCAGCGCACTCTTGAGCGAATCTGTTGCTTCAGGCGAAACCCAGAGTTCATAGTTCGGGGCGGCACTATTGTCTCCCCGCATCACGGTAACCTGTGCTCCCTTCCAACCCAGTTCAGCAAACTGCAGCGGCCCAAGTTCCTGGGCAAGAAAAACCGCAGCGAGGACCTCACCGGCTTTCGCCCCAGAGATCTCGATCGCCGAGAACTTGCCTGACACATCTTCGACATTGACGTCGTCCATGATGATGTAGCGGTCGAAAATCTGCAGCACGGTCTCAGCCTGCCCGCGCTCAGTTGTGACCAGAAGGCTGTCGCCGCGATGCCAGACGTAAAGGTCCGCTTGAATGCGCCCCTGGGGATTCAACAGGAACGCATACACCCCATGGCCTGGCGCAAGATCGCGGACATTGTTCGTGACCATGCCATTCAGCCAGCGCACGCGATCTGATCCGGTGAGGGAAATGAAAGCGCGATCCGGCTGGTACAACCCACAACCTGAAATCAGGGCATGGAACTCGTCCGGCAAAACCTCTGAGAGGCCGGCTTCGGCGTCTGTAACTGCCACCCGCATGCTTATTTCGATTATAGCGAAGCAAATCCGGTCGCAAGAACGGCAGATGCAGAGACAGAACTCCGCGATCTATTTCCGCCCTCGGAACAGCCCCGCAATCCCGAACGTGTATGGCGTCCAGCAGGGTTCGGGGAACCCGGCGGCTTCCATCCGCGCCAGCATTTCGGGAGGGGAGGGAAATCTTTCAACCGAGGCAGGCAGATAGGAATACGCGGACGTGCCGGAAATCAGTCCTCCGATCCGCGGGAGGACCCGCCGGAAATAGAACCTGTAGAGTCTTCCAAACATTCCCCGGGGCTCGCCGAATTCGAGGATCCCGCACTCGCCCCCCGGCCTCAGCACGCGGCGAATCTCCCGCAGGCCGGCATCGTAATCGGCCAGGTTGCGGAAGCCGAACGCCGAGGTCACCAGGTCGAAGCTTTCATCCGCAAAGGGGAGCTGCAGCGCGTCCGCCTCGATCCAGCTTATGCGTTTCCCGTCTTCGGTTTTGGCCACCGCCAGCTTCAGCATCGCATGTGAGAAATCTGCGCCAGTAATGCGCGCATCTGGGCCGCGTCTGCGTATTGCGAAGGACAGGTCGCCGGTGCCACAGCAGAGATCGAGAACACGGGCTTCGGGCCGCGACAGAATCGCAGCGAATGTCTTTGCCACTCGCCGCCACCAGAGCTTGTCCACATTCGCCGAAAGAAGGTGGTTCAGGAAGTCGTAACGCGGAGCGATAGCGGTGAACATCTCGCGAACTGCGCGCGAAGCCGAAACCGGATCGGTTGCGCCCTCGGGGACGGCGCCTCGTACCTTTTCGGGCGCTTCGTCCATAAGAATTTCACCCACGTGAAGTCCGCCTGATCTCAGCGAGGGCCCTGGAGACGACCTGGTCCGGCACGTCCTTGACAATCTCTACCCTGCCGATTTCCTTCGGGAGCACGAAGTGCACCACTCCTCCCTCGGTCTTCTTGTCCGACCGGACCAGCTTGAGCGCCTTCGGCGTCTGCACGTTTACCGCCGGGAGCGTGCCCCACGCGTGGACGGCGCCGCGAATGCGCTCGTAGACTGCACGATCGCAGCAGCCGAGATCGAAGGCTATCCGCGCCGCAGCGTGCATGCCCCAGGCCACGGCTTCGCCATGCAGGAAGCGGCGATAAGCGGTCGCGGCTTCCAAAGCGTGACCCAGGGTGTGACCGAGGTTCAGGACTCGCCGAAGGTTGCCTTCTCTCTCGTCTGCAGAAACCACTTTTGCCTTGAGGCGCACGGATTCGGCAATCGTCCAGGTCAGGAACTCGACATCTTTGCGCAGCGCCATAACCGGAGACCTCTCAAGGCGATCAAACAACTCCGCATTGCCGATAATTCCGCACTTGATCGCCTCGTACATTCCGGCGCGAAACTCGCGCTCGGGTAAGGTTGTAAGGACGGCAGGATCGATCAATACGAGCTCCGGCTGATAAAACGTGCCCACCAGATTTTTGCCCGCGCGCAGGTTCACTCCCGTCTTGCCTCCGATGGCAGCATCGAGCTGCGCCTGGACGGTGGTGGGAATCTGGACAAAGCCGACCCCGCGCATGTAAACCGAGGCCAGCATGCCCACAACATCGCAGGCCACGCCGCCTCCAAAGGCTGCGACCAGGGCCTTCCGGTCGGCGCCCAGCCTCACCATTTCTTCCGCCAGCGTCTCTACGGTGGAAAGACGCTTGAAGCGCTCGCCGTCAGGCATTTCTATGACCCTTGCAGAAAAGCCGGCTTTCTCAAGAGAACGCCGCAGCGTCTTGCCCCAGCGCCGGCGAACGCGCGGGACTGTAACGACGAATAACGGCCGAATTCCAGCAGACAACGCCGCCAGCACTTCCCCGGCGCGGGAGAGTATGCCGTGCTCGATGACGGCCTCGTAGCTGGCCGAAGCGGTGTTAACCGGGACACGGACCATGTTCAGAGAAGACTCGAAGAGCCTTGCGGTTGCGAGCTTCTTCAGAGTTTATCCATCATACATAACGTACGACGGAGCGGGCCCAGCGGCGTCTTTTTCGATTTCAGCGTGGTACCATTTCCCCAGATGCCAGCCGCTGCTTCGGAGACGGATTTCGTCATCATTGGCGCGGGTGTCGCCGGCCTTCGCGCCGCCATTGAACTGGTATCAGCCGGGCGCGTGCTGGTGTTGGCCAAACGCGACATCCAGGAATCCAACACCCAATTGGCCCAGGGTGGAATCGCGGCGGCCCTCAGCGACGAAGATGAGATCAGCTTGCACCTGCAGGACACTCTGAATGCCGGCGACGGCCTGTGCAACCCCGAGGCCGCAAGAGTGCTGGTGGAAGATGCTCCTCAACGCATCGAAGAACTGATCGCCTGGGGCACGGAATTTGACCGCGAAGGCACGAAGCTCACCTTCGGACGCGAAGGGGCGCACAGCCGTAACCGCATTCTGCACGCCCATGGCGACTCCACCGGCCGCGAAATTCTGCGCGCCCTGTACGCCAAGACCAAGTCGCTTCGGGAAATCTGCGTCCGGCAGTTCGAGTTCTCAACCGACTTCGAGGTGCATGAGGGCCGGGTTTCGGCGGTACGCATCATAGACGAGCGCGGCCAGCACAGTACCATTCGCGCCTCGGCTGTGCTGCTGGCCACGGGAGGCATGGGCCAGCTTTACGCGAATACGACGAATCCTCCTGTGGCCACCGGGGACGGCGTAGCCATGGCCTACCGGGCCGGCGCCGAGGTCATGGATCTGGAATTCATCCAGTTTCATCCCACCGCGTTATACCTGAAGAAGGCGCCGCGGTTTCTGCTGTCGGAGGCGCTGCGTGGCGAGGGGGCACACCTGCGCAACATGGAGATGACGCGCTTCATGCCGAAATATCACCCCATGGGCGAACTCGCGCCGCGTGACGTCGTGGCGCGCGCCATCATGCATGAACTGGAGCGCAGCCGCGCCAAAGACCCCATGGTCTATCTCGACCTGACCGATCTCGATGCCGCCCATGTCCGCCGCCGTTTCCCGCGCATTTACGCCACCTGCCTGCAGTACAACATTGATATCACCAGTGAATTGATTCCCGTGCGTCCGGCCGCGCATTACGTTATGGGCGGCGTGCGGACCGACCTGGCCGGCAGAACTTCTCTGCCTGGCCTTTACGCCGCCGGCGAGGCTGCCTGCACCGGCGTCCACGGCGCCAATCGTCTGGCCAGCAATTCCCTGCTGGAGGGACTGGTGTTTGGAGCGCGCGCGGGCAAGCGGATGAGGGACGAACTCAAAGCCCCGGCGAAGAAGGTCTCTGGAAACCCGCCGGCCGCCGCCTACTCCAACGGACCTGTCCCGGTCCCGGTGGAAGAAGCGATTGGTCAGATCCAGGCGCTCATGTGGAAGGACGCCGGAATCGTGCGCGCCGGAAGCGGTCTGCAGCAGGCGGTGCGTCGCCTGGAAGAACTCGGCGAGCAGCTGTCGCACCCGCATAGCCGGCGCGAGTTCGAAGCCCGTAACCTGCAGATCGCAGGATTGCTGGTCGCCCGCTCAGCGCTGGCGCGCGAAGAAAGCCGTGGCGCGCACTACCGCACCGACTTCCCCGACCACAACGATGCGAGGTTCAAAAAGCACTCGGTGATAGCCGCCAGCAAGATCCGGTTCGAGTAAACGGCCTCTTCGCCTACGGCTTGTCCTGCCTCCGGCCGGGACGCAGCAGGGATGCCCCAATCGTCATCAACAGGATGGTTGCGATCAGGCCCAGCGAGATCTCCGTCCGAATCGGGTAGAAGTGCGACAACAGCATCTTCACTCCCACGAACACCAGCACGCAGGCAATGCCGTAATGGAGATACTCAAAGATCTCCATCAGGGAGGACAGCGCGAAAAACAGAGAGCGCAGCCCGAGAATAGCGAAGATGTTGGACGTATAGACGATGAACGTGTTCAGGGTGATGGCCAGGACCGCGGGAATGGAATCCACGGCGAACAGCACATCGGTGGTCTCGATCACCAGCAGGACCAGCAGCAGGGGAGTCGCCTGGAGTTGGCCATTGCGGACGAAAAACCTGCCGCCCACGTAGTCGGGAGTCACCGGCATGAAACGCCGGAACAGCCGGATAATGGGGTTCTTCTCCGGTTCCACTTCCATCCCGTGATGGAACAGCAGGCGCACACCGCTATAAACCAGGAGCGCGCCAAAGGCGTAAATCACCCATCGAAACCGGTGGATCAGGCCGACCCCGGCAAAGATAAATGCCGCGCGCATGGCGATGGCCCCGATAATCCCCCAGAACAGCACGCGGTACTGTTCCGGTTCCGGCAGCCGGAAATAGCGGAAGACCAGAAGAAAGATGAAGAGATTGTCAGCGCTGAGCGAGAGCTCAATGACGTAGCCGGTCGAGAACTCGAGCGCCGCGGTGCGGCCCTCCCAGGTGTAAAGCATTGCCGCGAAAACCGCGGCCAGCCCCACCCATAGCCCGCTCCATAGCAATGCCTGGCGCAGCGTCTGTTTCCCGGCTTGACGGTGAAATACGCCGAGATCGAGCGCCAGCATGGCGGCCACGAATACGTTGAAGAAGACGCAGATGAGGGTTGTGTTCACGCGCAAGTTCCGGTTGACGAAAAACAGCTCCCTACCGCTGGTCCAGCAGCCGCACGGTTTCGAGCGTCACTGTCCCCACAATTGCCAGGCTCTTGGGGCTGAGCTTGTCCACGGTGTCCTCGGTGCTGTGGTGAAACACATTGTTATAGCCGTAACTAAGATCAAGCAGGTCCACGGAGGGCACGCCCCGCTCCAGAAACGGTTGGAAATCATCTTCAACGGAAATCTCTCTGCCGAAAAAGTGCGACTGATACCCCAGACGAGTTGCCGCCTGAAGGACCAGGTCTTCCAGCCATGGGGTGGTGCCGGTTACGCGTTCGATGTTCAAGTCCGCGTCGCCAATCATGTCTTCCAGGATGAAGGCCTTGATCTTCTTCAGAGTGCCGTCGCCCTGCCACTTCTGCGCCAGATGACGCGCACCGTACAGCGACTCGGAATTGTCCCACTGCGGCTTCAGCGATTCTTCCCCGTCGTCCCACAGCAACCACACGCTATAGCCGTCGCGCTTCCTGCCGCGAAGCTGGTTGGCAATCTCCAGAAGCAGGGCGCTCGACGACGCCCCATCGTTGGCACCGGCAAATGAGGTATTGCGCAAGGGCCAGTTAGTGTCATAGTGGCTGGCGATCACAATGATTCCATCGCGGTTGCCGGGATATTTCGCGATGATGTTGTGGACACCAAACTTCCCCTCCGGGGCCGTGATCTCAAAGCTGTCCTCTTCGACCTCATCTCCCTTCAGATGGGAAACGATGTAGCGCTCGACCTTCCTGTGGTTCTCGCTCCCCATCGGCCGCGGACCGAAGGCAACGATTTCTTTGACATACTCCATGGCGCGGCTGGCGTTGAATGCCGGGGGTCCTGACGGCTCCGGCGGCTGTGGCGCGCCTGCCTTCGCCATCTCGGCCGGTTCCGGCCTCGTCTCTGCGGCGGAGTTCCCCGGAACAGCGCGGGCACAGGCGGTGAGGACGAGCGCGCTCGGTAGGCACAAAGCAAGCAGCAGCTGATACCCCCAACTACGCATTTCGTGCCGCCTTCCTGGCCTCGCGCTTCTTTCTTTGCGTGGGGTGCACGAACCAGGCTATGCCGATACTCAGAAACCACAGCGCCAGCATGGGCATGGCAAACACGACCATGCTGCCGATGTCGGGCGTAGGCGCCAGCGCTCCGGCCACGATGAAAATGCCAAGAATGGCATAACGGATGTTGCGCCACATCCATCCCGCGCTGACAACACCCATCAGCGCCAAAAAGAAAATGAGGATCGGCATTTCAAAAACCAGGCCCAGCCCGAGAATCACCATGAGAAACAGATCGGTGTACTCGTGGATGGTGATCATCGGGGCGAACTGCTTGCCCAGCCCAATCAGAAAGTCCAGCGCGGCCGGATACACTATCCGGTAGCCGAAATAGCCCCCGGCCACAAAAAGCAGGATGCTTGAGACCAGGAAGGGCACGGCATACTTCTTTTCGCGGCGGTAAAGCCCGGGCGAAATGAACAGCCACACCTGGTAAAGCACGTACGGGGAAGTCACAAACAGCCCGCCCAGGGCCGCGACTTTTAGATAGAGATTGAATGGTTCAGCAGGCGTCAGGTAGACCAGCTTGTCCGGCAGCCCGTTGCGCCGCAGTACGGTCAGGATCGGTTCCTGCATGAAGGCAAAGAGCCGCTCCCGGTAAAGCCAGCACAGCCCCATGCCACAGGCAATCGCCACCAGGGAATGGAAGATGCGCTTGCGCAACTCCTCCAGATGCTCGAGGAAGCTCATCGAAGGCATGCGCTCTTCATCGGTCTCCGGGGACTCCAGGGCAGCAGCTGGCTCAGGCATGACTAGTATCGTGGGCGGGAGAATCAGAATTTTGCGAAGGCGCCGGCACTTCGGAGGCGGCTTCGGAAGGCGGAGACGAGTTGGCGGCCGGGACTGCTCCAACCAGCGGTTCGGGAGGAGACAGCGCCTTCTGCTCTTCCTCTTTTTTGCGCCGCTCTTCCCACTCCAACTGGCTGATCTCCGACTCGATCTGGGCCCTAAACTCGTTCGAAGCGCGGCGGAACTCGTTCAGCGCCTTCCCGATCTGGCGCGCGATCACCGGCAGCTTCTTGGGCCCGAAGAGCAACAAGGCCAGAACAAAGATGACCACCGAATCCGCCAAACTCATTTTTCCATCATAGCGAAGGCCCTACGGGGCAGCAACGTCCTCGCGCCACAGGGCCCTGAGCGATAAAGACACAGCCGATTTGACTTCCCTGCTCCGATTCCCTAAATTGGTTCGCTTCCTGGGGAGGTACGAATTGAAGCGTTGGCCGCGGATTGTTCTGATTGCAGTCGTCATTCTATTCATTGGTCTGGCTCTTGCAGCTATCAAGATCTTCGGGCTGAGGACGTTCATCGGTCCCAAGGCCCGCCCTCTCACCGACCGCAAATTCGAAAGCACACCGGTCCGCCTTGCGCGGGGAAAGTACCTGGTCGAGGGCGCTCTTGGCTGCATGGATTGCCACTCGCCCCACGACTGGAGTAAGCCGGACGCAGCCATTCCGGCGGGAATGGCCGGCACCGGTGACGTACAGCCCTTTGCAGGTCTGCCCGGGCGCATCGTCGCGCCGAACATTACCCCCGACCAGGAAACCGGCATCGGCAATTGGACGGACGACATGGTGGCTCGCGCCATTCGGGAAGGAATCGGCCACGATGGCCGAGCTCTGTTCCCGCTGATGCCCTATCAGATTTTCCGTTACCTGCCTGACGAGGACCTGGCATCGGTGGTTGTATACCTGAGGTCGCTGCCCCCGGTGAAAAACCCTCTGCCTCCCACCCAGATTGATTTTCCTGTGAAGTATCTGATTCGCAATGCGCCGGAACCGATTACCTCGCCGGTCCCCGAGCCGTCGTTCTCCAATCAGGTACAAAAGGGCGAGTACCTGGTGCGCCGAAGCGGCTGCGGGGATTGCCATACTCCGGTTAACAGCCACGGTCAGCGCATCCCGGGAATGGAACTCTCAGGGGGGCAGATGTTTGAAGGGCCGTGGGGCAAGGTTGCAAGCCAGAATCTGACCCCGGACCCGACCGGAATTCCCTACTACGATCAAGCCATGTTCATCACGGTCATGCGGACGGGGAAAGTTGGGCCGCAGCAGCTGAATCCAGTGATGCCTTGGTGGGTCGTCCGGAACCTGAATGATGACGATCTGTCCGCGATGTTTGCGTACTTGAAGTCGCTAAAGCCGGTGCGGCACCGGGTGGACAACTCGCTGCCTCCGACACTCTGCCCGCTCGATGGCACCATGCACGGCGGAGGGAACCTGAACAAGACGGAATAAGCTTCGTTGAGGTGCAGCCCCGGACGCCCTCGTCCGGGGCCGGACCCGGGCTTCGGCCTCTGCATTTTGAGCTACGCTGACTGGTTTCCGCAAAGCGGAACCTTACCTATTCTGCGCCTGGCCACGAATTGTATTTCCCCATAGCGGGTGCTACCATCCGATTGATGCAATTATCGTTGGAGGTCTTGTATGTCCGACCGTAATGGAAGTGGAGGGCTGCTGTGGTTCCTTGCGGGACTTGGGATTGGCGCGGTGGTGGGAATTCTCTATGCGCCTCAATCCGGCAACGAGACACGCGAAATCCTCATGAATAAGGCCGAAGAGGGCAGAGACTACGTGCGGAAGCGCGCCCGTGAGGCGCGCGAGCAGGCGGAACAATGGGCCCAGCGCGGGAAGGAAGTTCTGCACTCCCAGAAGGAGCAGATCCGCTCTGCCGTGGAAGCCGGACGTCAGGCGTACCGCGAAAAGACTGCGGCCGCTGCCCCGGGAGAATCGGAGAATCTGTAACGTTGGATTCCAGGAAAGCCGGGCCGCTTTATGGACACAACACTACTTACGGTTTTTATCGCGGTAACCGCGGCGGCCGTACTGCTGCAGGCCGGCATTCTGACGGGTATGTTTCTCGCCCTGCGCAAGACCAGCGCCAAAGTGGAGTCGCTGGCTGAGGAAGTCAAGACCAAAGTTCTGCCTACTGCCGAGCTGGCGCACTCGATGATGGCGGAGCTGCGGCCGAAAATCGAAACCTTGGTGGACAACGTCAGCGTCTCCACTACCGTGTTGCGCACCCAGCTGGAGCGGTTGGACGCCACCCTGACCGATATCGTTGACCGCACCCGCCTGCAGGTGATCCGCGCGGATGAATTCGTCACCAGCAC
>Ga0070741_10014742_pt1 | contig 13448 bp, 12 predicted proteins | sample Coa_R1_4_FD_66440 | JGI IMG/M metagenome (GOLD analysis project Ga0070741, IMG submission 66440) | Surface soil microbial communities from Centralia Pennsylvania, which are recovering from an underground coalmine fire - Coalmine... | ecosystem: Environmental > Terrestrial > Soil > Unclassified ... | reverse complement strand
CCGGCGCGTTCGACGCGCTGGCCGAGATGCTCAAGGCCGCGCCGACGCGCGAGATCTTCTACGTCCCCGGCGAGCACGACGTGTTCGCCGACGGCGGGAAGGAGTACCTGGCCCGCTACGGCCGCGGCACGGTCGGCCAGGGATGGCGGGCGTTCGACTACCGCGGCGTCCGCTTCTTCGGCCTGGTGAACGTGCTGCGGTACAAGACGGGCGGGGTGGGCAGCCTGGGACCCGAGCAGCTCGAGTGGCTCCGGGGGCAGCTGGAGCCGCTGCCGTCGAGCACGCCGATCGTCGTGTACACGCACGTGCCCCTCTGGGCGGTCTACCCGTCGTGGGGGTGGGTCACCGAGGACGGCGAGCAGGCGATCTCCTACCTCCGCCGGTTCGGGTCGGTGACCGTGCTCAACGGCCACATCCATCAGGTGATGCAGAAGATCGAGGGGAACATCCGGTTCCACACCGCCCGGTCCACCGCGTACCCGCAGCCGGCGCCCGGCACGGCGCCGAGCCCCGGGCCGCTGCGGCTGCCGGCGGACCGGCTGGGCGACGCGCTCGGGGTTCGCGAGGTGACGTTCGTCCCCGGCCAGGAATCGCTCGCCGTCGTCGACACGACCCTCGCGTGACCGCGGACTCCCGGACGGCGCGGGGCCCTGGCCCGCGCCGTCCGGGGCCGGGTCCCGGCCACCCCGGGGCCTCGAGGCGACGACCCCGGCGATCGCCTCCGCCGCGGCGCTCGGCGCGTCGTGGCCCCGCGGCCCGGCCTCCGGCGGGGGCGCCCGACGGCCCGCCGCGATCGGCCGCGGCGCCTCCGCCCAGCCGCTGTACGGGCATCCGCCGTTCCACGCCGCCACCGCGCCGCCACCGCGCCGCGGGAGGTAGCCAGGAGGAGGCGCCGTCGCCGTAGCTCCGCACGACCGCCAATCCGCGGCACACGCCGTGCTCAACGCGGGGGGCGCGGGTCCGGCCGGAATCCCGGGTGCACGTGGAGGATGCCAGCTGATCGAAGCCCACTTGCGGGCGGCCCACTCGAGGATCGCCTCGGTCATGCCGGTGACGGCGCCGTCGATCCGATCGTAGTGGGAACGCCAGCCGGGCAGCCGAGGGCGATTGGCACGGGCGGCGGCGTCGGTGCCGTGCCCGGCTGTTGCCCGTGCCCCGCTTGACGCTCTCCAGCCCGCGCCCTAGGCTCGGGATCGGCGGCCGGCGGGGCACGCGCCGGCGCCCGGCCGGCGGCGAAGAGGGGGGCCTCCGATGACGCTGACGTTCCGCCCGCTCCACCCCGTGTTCGTGGCCGAGGGCCAGGGCGTCGAGCTGCGCGCCGTGCACGATCCGGAGACGCTGGCCGCCCTGCGAGCCGGCCTCGACGAGTTCGCGGTGCTGGTGTTCCGGGACCAGCCATTCACCGACGACGAGCAGCTGGCCTTCGCCCGGCGCCTCGACGGGGCGCTCCACTCGAAGACGGGGATCAGCGCGCTGCGGAGGAGCCGCCTCGGCAACGAGGCGCTCGGCGACATCTCGAACCTCGACGAGCACGGGGAGATCCTGCCGGCGGACGACCGTCGCCGGATGTACGGTCTCGCCAACCGGCTCTGGCACACCGACGCCTCCTTCCAGGATCCGGCGGGCCGGTACTCGATGCTCTCGGCGAAGATCGTGCCCCCCGGGGGCGCGGACACGGAGTTCGCCGACATGCGCGCCGCCTACGATGCGCTCCCCGCCGAGACGCGGGAGCGCCTGGCCGGCCTGCGCGTCCATCACTCGATCGCCTACTCGCGGCAGACGCTCGGGTTCGAATTCACGCCCGAGGAGGCGGAGAAGCTCCGGGGCGCGATCCACCCCCTCGTTCGCACCATTCCAGGCTCCGGCCGCCGATCCCTGTACGTGGCGTCCCATGCCTCCCGCATCGTGGACTGGCCGCTCCCGGAGGGGCGGCTCCTCCTGCGCGACCTGATCGAGCACGCCACCCAGGCCTCGTTCGTCTATCGCCACGCCTGGCGGGTGGGGGATTTCGTGATCTGGGACAACCGGGCCACCATGCACCGGGCGCGGCCGTTCGCCGACACGCGGCATCGCCGCGAGCTCCGGCGGGTGACGACCCTCGACATCGAGGACGCGGGGCCGGGGGGCGGATCCTAGGGTTCGGGGCGCGCGCGCCGCGGGCCTGGCCGGCCGGTCGCCGGCGTCGCGCACGCGTCCGCGCACGGAGGCGGGCGGTCGACGGGTGGCCGCGCTCGCCGCCCGGTGCGCGGGGAGCGGCGGTCAGGCGGACCAGGGCGTGTGGTGGAGCGTGTACGTCCCGATCAGGCGCTCGCCGGCGCCCGCGACCGCGTAGGCGCGCACCACGGTGACGTGGGCCGGGAACGCCCGGATCACGTCGCCCGGCTCGACGAACACGAGCTCGCTCCGCCCGGGATCGACCGGCACGTCCTCCCGCCGCACGGCCGGGACCCCCGGCAGGCCCAGGTACTCGAGGTCGACCCGCTCGCCTGTCCGGAACGGACCCGCGAGCCACAGCGCGACCAGGTCGTCGCCGGGGGCCGCCGTGCAGCGGACCGCGCCGCCCGCCGCGACCCGGTGGTGGCGGATGCGGACGCCGTCCTGCTCGAGCTTGGCCACCAGCGCCGTGGTGAGCGCGAGCGGCACGCGTCCGCCCCGGACGACCTCCGGCAGCGCCCGCGCGACCTCCGCGACCCAGGTCAGGTGCCGCGTACAGTCGGCGCACGCCAGCAGATGCAGGTCGAGCTCGGCTTCCGCCGCGGCCGGCAGCTCCCCGAGCCAGTACTCGATCGCGCGGGAGAGCGGCAGCGGCGCGGGGCAGCCGGTCACGGCGTCGCCGCCAGGCATGCCTGGAGCCGTGCCAGGCCGCGATGCCGGACCACCCGGACGTTCCCCGCGGAGGTCCCGAGCTCCCGCGCGATCTCGTCCGCGCCGCGCTCGGCGTAGAAGGTCTCGACGATCACCGTGCGCTCGCGCTCGGAGAGCCGACGGAGGCAGTCGACCAGCCGCTCCCGGTCGACCATTGGCGCGGGCGGGGGCGGCGGGGCCAGGGCCTCGCCGAACGCGGCGAGGAGCTGCTCGCGGCGGCGCTCCCCCCGGCGGTGGGCTGCGACCACCATGCGGCAGGTGCCGAGGACGAAGGAGGCGAGCCGCTCCGGCTCGCGGACCCGGCCGCTCCGGAGCGCCTCCAGCGTGATCACGAGCACCTCCTGGACGAGATCCTGGGCAGCGGCCTCCTGGCGCAGATGGCGGAGCCCGTAGAGCCGGATCCGCGGCGCCAGGCGGCTCGCCAGCTCGGCCTCGGCCTCCTTGGCCGCCCCCGCGGGGACGTCGGCGATGCAGCGCGCCAGGTCGGCCTCGTCCCGTTCCGGCATGCTGCCACGCTAGCACACGCCATCGAAGGGATGTGTCGGCTGCGCCGCCGCCGTTACACGCGGAGCCGCGGGGGCGTCGACGGGAGCCCGGCCCCGGGCCCGCGTCCGGCGACGCGACCGATCGGGCCGCCGTAACGGCCCGCCCGGGCGGGACACATCCGGGCAGAGGTCATTCCAACAACCGGACAGGAGGGCCGACATGACCGCGACCAACGGCACGCCCGCCACGAGCATCCACGAGATCGCGGACGGCATCTACCGGCTGAGCACCGTCGTGGGGCTGGCCGGCGGGCCGGCCGGCGAGTTCACCTTCAACCAGTACCTGATCGCGGACGAGGCGCCGCTGCTCTTCCACACCGGGCCCCGGCGACTGTTCCCGGGGATCCGGGACGCCGTCGCCCGCATCCTGCCGGTGGACCGGCTGCGCTGGATCGCGTTCTCCCACGTCGAGGCCGACGAGTGCGGCGCGCTGAACGAGTGGCTCGCCCAGGCGCCGGCCGCGGTGCCGCTGGCGAGCCGGGTCGCGGTCATGACCTCGGTCGCGGACCTGTCCGACCGGCCGCCGCGGGCCCTCGCCGACGGCGAGACGGTCGAGCTCGGGCGCCACCGGGTCACGTGGCTCGACACGCCGCACCTGCCGCACGGCTGGGAGTCGGGCCTCATGTTCGAGGCGGAGACCCGGACGCTGCTCGCCGGCGACCTGTTCACGCAGCCCGGCAACGGCCGGCCGGCGCTCACGACCGGCGACGTGCTCGGGCCCAGCGAGGCGCTCCGGCGCACCCTCGACTACTTCGCGCACGGCCGGGACCAGCGGCGCCACCTGGAGCGGCTGGCGGCCCTCGAGCCCACGACCCTGGCCTGCATGCACGGGAGCGCGTGGCAGGGGGCGGGGGGCACGCTGCTCCGGACGCTGGCGGACACCCTCGAGGAATCCGTCGCCGCCGGACCGGCGCGGGTCCGGGCCGGCATCGCCTGAGCGCCGCGCGGTCCGGGCCGCGCTCGCCCGCGGCCGCCCGCCCCGTCGACACTCGGGGGCGGCCGCGGGCGGGGCCGCTCGCCGCGCGCCCCGGGGCGGCACCGCGTCCGGGCGACCCGGCGGGCCGGCGCGGCCGCCGGGCCACCGGCACATCGCCCCTCGGCCGCGCGGCCGGCCCGGGACGTCAGAAGGCGAACGCGTGGGTCAGATCGTTCGCGTGCGCGTCGGCGTCGCCGAGGGGCGCCAGGTCGAAGCGCCGCTCGATCAGCCGGAGGATCGAGGTCGTGTCGTAGAGCGTGTGATCGACGAACCCCCGCTTCGCGAACGGGGAGACCACGACCGCCGGCACCCGCACGCCGGGCCCCCAGCGGTCCCGCCGGGGCGGGGGGACGTGGTCCCAGAACCCGCCGTTCTCGTCGTAGGTCACGATGACGGCCATGGCGGGCCACTGCGGGCTCCGCTCCAGGCGGGCCAGCAGATCCCCGAGGTGGCGATCGCTGTCGAGCAGCGTGCTCCCGCTGGGGTGCTGGTTGATCCCGCGCCGCGGCTTGTAGAACGTCACCGGCGGGAGCGTGCCGCGGTCGATGTCGACCAGGAGATCGTCGAGGTCCCGGAGGTGGGCCGCGCGGTCGGGGCTCCCCTTCTGGAACCGCTCGAAGAAGGCGAACGGCTGGTGGTGAAAGCTGAACGTGCCCGGGCGGAGGGTGCCCGCCTCCGCCTCCTTCCACCCGCCCGCGTACCACGCCCACGCGATCCCCTTCTCGGTCAGGCGGTCGCCGATGGTCGGGAGCGTCTGGACCGGGAGGAGGAGGGCGGGGTCCAGCTTCGGGTCGTGGGGGCCGCCGACCGGCTCCATCGTGTTCACGGCGTAGCCGTCCGGCGTGACCGCGCCGTTCCTCACGAGCCGGCCGTTCCGGTCGACCTGCGCGACGATCTTCTCGGGTGCGTTCGGGTAGACGGGCGTGCACGCGCAGACGAGCCAGAAGTGGTTCAGGAACGACCCGCCGAAGGCGGCGTGGAAGAAGTTGTCGGCGAGCGTGTAGCGCTGCGCGTACGCCCAGAGCTGGAACCCGCGCGTGTCCCAGTACCCCATCGCGTATCCCTGAGCGTCCGACACCCCCGCGAACCGGTCCATGCGCCCGCCGTTGATCTGGGCCTGCTGCTGGTAGAAGGCATGGACCAGGCTTCCCAGCTCGTCGCCCGGCTGGAAGTGGTCGTTCAGCCGGAACGGGCCGTTCGGCAGCGTCTCGGGGAGCGCGGCGTACCGGGCGGGCGGCTTGAGCCGGAGGTCGAGCGGGGCCGGGAGGCTCTCGTACGGGCGGCCGGTCTCGTCGACCTGCACCGCCGCGGGGCCGGCGTTCGCGAGGCCGTTCGCGCCGGGGAACGTCCCGAACAGGTGATCGAAGCTGCGGTTCTCCATGTAGACGACGACGATCGTCTCGAGCTTCCGGAGGCCCTCCGGCGCCTGGGCCCGCCCCGAGGCGGTCACCCCGAGCGCCACCAGGAGGGCGAGCGCGGAGACGATCAGGGATCGACGGCCGGCGGCGGTGAGCATGGCGCGGTCCCCCCTTTCACGTGGCGGGACTAGAGCACGCCCGCGCGCGCTGCGTCAAGGTGTACCGGCGGATGCGCGCTCGCCGTACAATGGGCGCGCGTGCCGCCCCGACCCGGGACCGGGTCCGCTGCCCTGGCGGGCGCGCGCGTCGCCCCGTCCGCCGTCGAGAGGAGGAGCAGCCCATGGGCACCGACCCGAGCCGTCCGGCGGTCCCCCCGCGCCGGAAGCTGTACGCGCGGCCGCGCCTGACCACCCACGGCACGCTGCCCGTGCGCACGGAGGCGGACGCGGTGGGCTCGCTCCCGCCGGCCGGCCCCCGGGGCACCACGGTCCCGCCGCCGCCCGCCCCGGATCGGGCCCCGACCGCCGACGGCCGCGACCCCCGGCGCCCCCCGGCCGGGACATAGCGCTCGTCCGCGCCCCGCTCGCCCGGCCAGCGGCGCGCGGGGTGGGGAACCGCGCCCGATGAGCGCGCTCGTGGAGTGGACGCCGGCCGAGGGGGCGGCGGTCGGGCTCCGGCCGCTGGTCGCCCGGCACCGGCTGCACGAGCTGGCGCTGTTCGACGACGCGGCCCTCGTGGCCGTCCTGGAGCGCTACCCGCGGGAGTGGCTCCAGGCGTTCACGATGGGCGACGACGTCTGCCGGCCGGCGGAGTGGCGCCTCGTCGACGTCGCCGGGCTCTCCGGCGCGGCCCTCTGGGACGCGATCGAGCGCGAGCGGCTGTGGGTCCACCTGCCGCGCGTGGAGGCGGTGGAGCCGCGGTACCGGACGCTCCTCGCCGAGCTCACGGCGGCCGTGCGAGCCCGCTGCCCGCAGCTCCGGCTCCGAGCGATCCCGTTCGCCACGCTTCTCCTCTCGTCGCCGGGCGCGCTCGTCTACTACCACGCCGACGCCCGCCACCACATGCTCTGGCAGCTCCGCGGCACCAAGCGGCTGTGGGTCTACCCGGCCGGCGACCCGCGGTTCGCGCCGCCCCACCTGATGGAGGACGTCCTCACGGGCCGCCACGAGCACGACGGCGATCTGCCGTACCACCCCGAGTTCGACGCGGCGGCCACGAGCTTCCGGCTCTCGCCGGGGGACGTGGCGTCCTGGCCCCTCCACGCGCCGCACCGGCTGGTGAACGACCCCGTCCGGAACGTCTCGCTGGTCACGCCGCTCGCGACGCCCGGCGCCGCGCGCCGGCGGGACGTGGCGGCGGCGAACCGCTTCTTCCGGACGCGGCTCGGCCTCCCGCTGACGTCGACCCGGGAGGTCGGGATCGGGCCGACGCTCAAGCGCCTGGCGTACCGGCTGTGTCGGCGCGCCGGCCTGGTCCCGGGCGCGCCGCTCGCGTCCGCGGCGCCCCGCCCGCCGCGGGTCGCGCGCCGCGTGCCGTGACGGCGTCGATGCCGGGACGGGATCCCCGGCCGTGGCGAGCCGCGGGCGCCGGGAACCCGCCAGCGGTCCGGTCGAGGCCCAGCGGGTGCCGACCGTCGGCCGCGCCCGCCGATGAGAGTTCGTGGCGAGCCGGGGCCGGCCCTACCGGACGCTGAGGGTCGCCGGCTTCGAGGTCCTGGTCGGCCGGAGCGACGAGGACAACGACCGGCTCACGTTCGAGGTCGCCGACCCGCAGGACTTCTGGCTCCACGTGGTGGGCGTGCCGGGGAGCCACGTCGTGGTGCGCAACCCGGAGGCGCTGCCGGCCTTGCCCCGCCCCGTCCTCGAGCAGGTCGCCGCCCTGGCCGCGTGGCACTCGAAGGCGCGCGGGGCCGGGCGCGTGGAGGTCCACGTCTGCCGGGTCGCGGACGTGCGGAAGCCCCGCGGCGCGCCGGCCGGCGAGGTGAGCCTCCGCCGGTGGAACGGCGTCCGGGTCCGGCCGGCCCTCCCGCCACGCGACGAGTCGACCACGCCCGACCGGCGGCGGGCGGCGTCAGCCGGTTGCGACGATCCGGACGCTCCGGCAGACTGACCGCGCCGAGTCGGATCACCCGCGAAGGAGGACGGCCCCCATGCGCGCGACGGCCGCGGTGCTCTACGAGGTCGGCCAGCCCGTCGTGATCGAGGAGGTCGAGGTGCTCGCCCCCGGCCCCGGGGAGGTCCAGGTCCGCTGGGCGGCGAACGGGGTCTGTCACAGCGATCTCCACGTGATCACCGGCGACTACCCGCATCCGGTCCCGGTGGTGCTCGGCCACGAGGCCGCCGGGGTGGTGGAGCGGGTCGGCCCGGGGGTGACGACCGTGACGCCGGGGGACCACGTGTGCTCGAGCTACATCCCGTCCTGCGGCCGCTGCGCGTACTGCATCAACGGCCAGCCCACCCTCTGCGCGCTCCGCGACAAGCCGCGCTGGTTCATGCTGGACGGCACGCCGCGGTTCCGGAAGGACGGCCGGGGCCTCCATCACTTCCTCCAGGTCTCCGGGTACGCGACCCACGCCGTCCTGCCCGAGCCGAGCGTCATCCCGATCCGGAAGGACGCCCCGCTCGACGTGGTGTGCCTGGTGAGCTGCGGGGTCCTGGCCGGGGCGGGACCGGTGTTCAACCGGGCCCGCGTGCCGGCCGGCGCCTCGGTCGCGGTCTGGGGGTGCGGGGGCGTCGGGCTGAACACGATCCAGGCCGCGCGCATGGTCGGCGCCGGCAAGATCATCGCCGTCGACGTCCTGCCGCGGAAACTCGCGTGGGCCGAGGAGTTCGGGGCGACCCACGTGGTGGACGCGGCCCGGGAGGATCCCGTCGCCCGCGTCCAGGCGCTGAGCGGCCAGGGCGGCGTCGACTTCGCGTTCGAGGTGGTGGGCACCGCCCGGACGATCGAGCAGGCGGTCCTCGCGACCCGCCGCGGTGGCACCTGCGTCGTCGTCGGGGTCTGCCCGGCGGGGACCCGGCTCGCGCTCGACCCCATGCTGTTCCTGCAGCAGCGCGTGCTCACCGGGAGCTCGTTCGGCGCCGGGCACCCGCGGACCGACGTCCCGCTCCTGATCGACCTGTACATGGCGGGGCGGTACCGCCTGGACGAGCTCGTCAGCCGTCGGCTCCCCCTCAAGGAGCTGATGCACGCGTTCGACCTGATGCGGCTGGGCGAGGTGAAGCGGAGCGTCGTCGTGTACGAGTAGGGCCGCGGCGGCGCCGCGCGTGGACACGATCACCCTCCGCGCCGGCCCGCTCGGGGTCGTCCTGGTGCCGGAGGCCGGCGGGGCGCTCGGCCGCTTCTGGTCGGAGGCGGCGGGCGCGCCGGTGGAGCTCCTGCGTCCGGCGCCCCCCGAGGCGGTCGCCCGCGGGGATCCCTGGTCGATGGCGAGCTTCCCGCTCGTGCCGTGGTCGAACCGGATCCGGCACGGGCGGTTCGTCTTCCGGGGCCGCGCGGTGGCGCTGGACCTCCCGCCCGGGCCGCACGCCCTCCACGGGCTCGGCTTCCGGAGCGCGTGGACGGTGGTGGATCGCACGGCCGCCACTGCGCACCTCGAGCACCGGTACGCCGGCGGAGCCTGGCCGTGGGCCTACCGCGCCGCGCAGCGGGTGGCGCTCACCCCGGCGGGCCTCGCGCTCGAGCTGGCGGTGACGAACGGGAGCGATGCCGCCATGCCGGTCGGCCTGGGCTGGCACCCGTACTTCCCGCGGACGCGCCAGACGTCGCTCACCGCGCGCGTCGCCGGGGTGTGGCTGACCGACGCCGAGGTGATGCCGGTCGCGCTGGCCGCGCTCCCGCCCGCGTGGGAGCCGAGCGCGGGGCTGCGGGTCGACCGGGTCGCGCTCGACAACGTGCTGGTCGGCTGGGACGGCGTCGCCGAGATCGCCTGGCCGGAGCGCCGGGCGCGGCTCCGCCTGGCCGCGGAGAACCTCGGCTGCCTGGTCGTCTACACGCCGCCGGGCCGCTCGTTCTTCTGCGCGGAGCCGGTGAGCCACGTCACGGACGCGTTCAACCTGGCCGCGGCCGGCCGGCTCGACACGGGCCTCCGCGTCGTCGCGCCCGGCGAGACCGTCCGGGCCGCCGTGACCCTCACCCCCGCGCTCCCGTGACGGGCCTTTGCCGGGTCCCCCGATGCGCCCGCCCGCTCGTCGTCCTCGCGGCAGCCCGGCGGCGCGGCGGGCACGCCGTCCGGTCGTCTCGGCGCGGCGCCTGCCATTGACACTCGGCCGATCCCCGGGACTAAGATTGGCGCGGACGTTCCGGTGGCGGTCCCGGCCGGGCGCCCGGGGCCGGCATCGGGCGCGCGAGAGCAGGGCCGGCCCGGCGGCCGGGGGCGGAACGGGGACCCGGACTCGAGAGGGGAGCGCGAGCCATGGAATCGACGCAGCCGAACGGGACTCCTCGCGCGGTGTCGCGGCGCGCCTTCCTCCGCGCGTCCGCCGCCGTCTCCGCGGGCCTCGCCGCGGCGGGCGGCCGGGCGCTCCCGCGGGCCCACGCTCAGGGCGCGCCGCGGCGGGGCGGCACCCTCCGGGTCGGGTTCTACATCGAGGCGGCCACGATGGATCCGCATCTGTCCGGGAGCAAGATCGACCGGCAGGTCTACCACAACCTCTACGAGCCGCTGTTCGTGCTGGACGTCAAGCTCGGGCTCAAGCCCGGGCTCGCCGAGTCCTGGCAGCAGCCGGACCCGAGGGGCATCGTGCTGCGGCTCCGGCGCGGCGTGAAGTTCCACGACGGCACGGAGTTCAACGCCGAGGCGGCCCGGTTCAACTTCGAGCGGATGCGGACGGACCCGCGCTCGGTCCGGAAGGGCGAGGTCGCGAGCATCGACACCGTGGAGGTCGTCGATCCGTACACGATCAAGCTCCACCTCAAGCGGCCGGATGCCGCGCTGCTGGCGGCGCTGACCGACCGCGCCGGGATGATGGTGTCCCCCAGGGTCGTCCAGGAGCGCGGGCCCGATCTCGAGCGGAACGCGCGGGGCGCGGGCACCGGGCCGTTCCAGTTCGTGGAGTGGGTCAAGGACGATCACATCCTCCTCCGCCGGAACGATGGCTACTGGAACAAGCAGGGCGGCCCGTACCTCGACCAGATCCGCTACCGGCCGATCCCGGACGACACGGTGAAGCTGGCCAGTCTCCAGTCCGGCGAGATCGACGTCATGGATTACGTGCAGCCGCGGGACGTGGCGGCGGTGAAGGCCGACCGGAACCTCGTCGAGGTCGACGTGCCGTCGCTGGCGTCGTTCGGGTACATGCTGAATCACACCAGGCCGCCGTTCAACAACCGCGCCCTCCGCCAGGCGGTCGCCTCCGCGCTGGACGTGGAGCAGATCGTCAAGGCGGTCTGGCTCGGGGTCGGCGTGCCGTCTAACGGCCCGATCCCGCCGTCCAGCTGGGCGTACGACGCCAGCATCCGGCCCATCCGGCGGGACCTGGCCCGGGCCAAGGCCAAGCTGGCCGAGGGCGGGCAGCCGAACGGGTTCAGCTTCACCGTGACCACCAACAACATCCCGATCAACGTCCAGGAGGCGGAGGTGATGCAGGCCCAGCTCGCCGAGGCCGGCATCACCATGCGGATCAAGCTCGTCGACTCGGCGGCGCTCCTCTCGGACGGCAACGGCAGGAACTTCGAGATGATCACGTACCAGTGGAGCGGCCGGCCCGACCCGGACGGGAACACGTACCAGTTCTTCCGGACCACCCCGGGGGTGTCGCTCAACTGGTCCGGGATCTCCAACGCGCGGCTCGACGCGCTGCTCGATCGCAGCCGCGAGGTGGCCGACCGGACCGAGCGGCGCAAGATCTTCGGCGAGATCACCCGGATCCTTCACGACGAGCTGCCCATGATCTTCATCGTCCATCCCATCGAGCCGAAGGCGTTCAGCCCGAGGGTGCAGGGCTACGAGCCGGTCCCCGACGGCATGATGCGATTCAAGGACGTCTGGCTGAAGTAGGGACCGCCCCGGCGCCGCCCGTGGGGGCGACTGCCGCCCGCGCCTGAGGTCCGGGCATGGGTCGCCTGCTCGTCCGGCGCCTCGTGGCGACGCTGCCGGTGCTCGTGCTCGTCACGACCGGCGTCTTCGCCCTGCTGCACCTGACGCCCGGCGACCCGATCGACGCCATGATGGCCGAGTCGGTCGACGCCTCCGTCAAGGAGGCGCTCCGGCGCGAGCTCGGCCTGGACCGACCGATCCCCGTCCAGTACCTCGCCTGGGTGCGCCGGGCCCTGCGCGGCGACCTGGGCCGCTCCATCCGCAACCGCGAGCCGGTGGTGGAGGACGTGGGCCGGCGGCTCCGGCCGACCCTGCAGCTCGCCGGGCTCGCGCTGGCGGTCGCCCTCGCGCTGGCCGTCCCGATCGGCCTCGTGTCGGCGGCCCGGCGCAACACCGTCGTCGACGGCGCCGGCACCGCGTTCGCGCTGGTCGGGATCTGCATGCCGAACTTCCTGATCGCGCTCCTGCTGATCTTCGTGTTCGGCGTCCGGCTGCGGTGGCTCCCGATCTCGGGCTACACGGATCCGTTCGAGGAGCCGCTGGCCGGGCTCCGCTCGCTGGCCCTGCCCGCGCTCACGCTCGGGCTCGCGTTCGCGGCGGTGATCGCCCGGACGCTCCGGTCGAGCCTCATCGAGGCCCTCGCGGAGGACTACGTCCGGACCGCGCGCGCGAAGGGGCTCTCGGAGGGGCACGTGCTGGCCGGCCACGCCCTCCGGAACGGGCTGATCCCCGTCGTGACCGTGCTCGGGCTCCAGCTGGGCGCGCTGATCGGGGGGGCGGTGATCACCGAGTACGTATTCGCCCTGCCGGGGGTCGGACGGCTGGTCGTCGACGCGGTGTTCGCCCGCGACTACCCGCTCGTGCAGGGCGTGGTGCTGCTGATCGCGCTCGGCTACGTCGCGACGAACCTGGTCGTCGACCTCCTCTACGGCTGGCTCGATCCGAGGATCCGGTATCGCTGAGTCCATCGTGACCGTCGCGCCGCCCGCGCGCGCGCCGTCCGCGGCGCGACGGCGGAGCATGCTCCGCCGCGCGGCCCGGGCGCGCCTGGCTCCGGCCGGGGCGGCGATCGTGCTGGTGGCGTGCGCGGTCGCGCTCACGGCGCCGTGGATGGCGCCCTACGACCCGCTCAAGCAGGACCTCGGCCACACGCTGGCCCCGCCGGGGCGGGTCCACTGGCTCGGGACGGACAACGTGGGCCGCGACGTGCTCTCGCGCGTGATCTGGGGGACGCGGATCTCGCTCCTCGCCGGGTTCGTCTCGGTGGCGATCGGCATGACGGCAGGCAGCGCGATCGGGCTCCTGGCCGGCTACGCCGGGGGCCGGGCCGACGAGCTGGCCATGCGGCTCATGGACGCGGTCCTCTCGTTCCCGCCGCTCGTGCTGGCGCTCGCGGTCGGGGCGGTCCTGGGCGCCGACCTCCTGAGCGTGCTGATCGCGCTCGGGATCGTCTACACGCCGACCTTCGCCCGGCTCGTCCGCGGCCAGGTCCTCGCGATCCGGGCCTCCGAGTACGTGGAGGCGGCGCGGGCGCTGGGGAGCCCGGGCGCGCGGATCGCGTGGCGCCACGTCCTGCCGAACGCCGCCACGCCGATCGTGGTGCAGGCGTCGCTCAGCGTGGCGTTCGGCATCCTGGCCGAGGCCTCGCTCTCGTTCCTGGGCCTGGG
>Ga0070741_10014741_pt1 | contig 13449 bp, 14 predicted proteins | sample Coa_R1_4_FD_66440 | JGI IMG/M metagenome (GOLD analysis project Ga0070741, IMG submission 66440) | Surface soil microbial communities from Centralia Pennsylvania, which are recovering from an underground coalmine fire - Coalmine... | ecosystem: Environmental > Terrestrial > Soil > Unclassified ... | reverse complement strand
ATCATCCCTGCCAGGAGCGCCAGCGCGGCAACGTATGACGCACCCTTCACTCGGGCACCTCTGTGACCGTGAGTGGCTCCAGAGAGGTGAGGAACTGTCGGGTTTCTTCCGATTCGTATCGCGGATCGGTTCTCCGCAGGCAAAGGAAGAAGCGGTTGCGAGTGGCGAGGCCGAACTCGGCGACGTTGAAGAGGGGGTGATAGAGTCTGGGTAACCCATTGAGGGCGAGCATGCCGATCACCGCAAAGAGCGCGGCCCCCAGGACCGTCAACTCGAAGGTCACGGGAATGAAAGAGGGCCAGCTATGATAGGGCCGCCCGCCCAGATTGAGCGGATACGCGATCACGGCGGAATACCACTGCATGAAATATCCGCCGACGCCTCCGACGACACCACCGATGAGCGTGATGAGCGATATGGGGTCTTTGTAGGAGCCGACCGCTTCCACCAGTCCCTCCACCGGAAATGGCGCATACGCTTCGATTCGCCGGTATCCGGCGGCGCGTGCCCGCCGCGCCGCTTCCACCAGCTCCTCGGTGGTCCTGAATTCGGCGAGCAACCCATACAGTCGCTTCACTTTGACTCTCCCTGCGCGCCCTCATGCAGCATCTCTCGGATTTCCGAGATGGAGATCGCCGGCAGAAAGCGCACGAACAGCATGAACAGCACCGCGAAAAGTCCGATGGAGCCCAACAGGTGGGTCCAGTCCCAGGCGGTGGGATAGAACATGCCCCAGGAAGAGGGCAGGAAGTCGCGATGCAGACTCGAGACCACGATCAGAAATCGCTCCATCCACATTCCCACATTGACGAGAATGCTCAGCACAAAGAGCACCGGTACGCTGCGCCTGGCGCGGCGCCACCAGATGATCTGCGGCACCAGGACATTGCAGACGATGAGGGCCCAATACACCGGCGCATAGGGGCCGGCGATGCGGTTATGGACCATGTAGATTTCGAACTCGTCCCCGCTGTACCAGGCCATGAACGCCTCGGAGAGATAGCCGTAGGTGACGAACCAACTGCACGCGAGCAGCACCTTTGCGGCGTTTTCCAGGTGGCGTCGTGTAATCAGCTCATGCAGGCCGAAGAAGTGGCGCAGTGGAATCGCTAGCGTCAGCACCATCGCGAAACCCGAGAACAGCGCACCCGCGACGAAGTAGGGCGGAAAGATGGTCGAGTGGTAGCCGGGCGTGTTGCCGATCGCGAAGTCGAGTGAAACCACACTGTGTACCGAAACCACCAGCGGGGTCGCCAGGCCCGCGAGCAACAGGTATGCGCTTTGATGTCGTGCCCAGTGGCGCGCCTCACCGCGCCAGCCGAGCGCGAACAGGCCATAGATGATCTGCTGAGCTCGGCCCTTGGCGCGGTCGCGCAACGTCGCCAGGTCGGGGATCAGGCCGACGTACCAGAACAGGAGCGAGACGATCAGGTATGTGCTGATCGCGAAGAAATCCCACACCAGCGGGCTGCGCCACTGGGGCCAGAGGTTCATCACATCGGGGTAGGGCACCAGCCAATAGAAGAACCAGGGCCGCCCGAGATGGAGAATGGGGAAGATTCCGGCAATGCCTGCCGCGAACAGCGTCATGGCCTCGGCGAAGCGGTTGATGGAGGTGCGCCATTTCTGTCGCAGCAACAGCAGGATTGCGGAGATGAAGGTCCCGGCGTGTCCGATTCCGATCCACCAGACGAAATTGCCGATGGCGTATCCCCAGGCGACCGGAATGTTCACGCCCCAGATCCCCGGACCCACCTTGAGCAGATAGCCGCACGCCAAGAAGAAGGCGAGCATCCATAGCAGGGCGAAGCTGAAGCCGAGGAACCAGGGCCAACGCGAGCGCCGCACCAGGACCAGGTCCGCGATCTTGTCGGTGATCGAGGCGTAGGTATAACCGCGAGGAAGACTGACCTCGGAGGGCGGGGATGTGGTGGTGGTCGGTGGCTCGGCCATCGATCAGATCTCGCCGCTCTTGCGGTTGGTCACCTGCGCGAGGTACGTGGTCCTTGGCCGCGTGTTCAGCTCCGCTAGCAAGGCGTAGTTGCGCGGTGACGCTTTGAGTCGAGTGACCTGGGACATGGGATCGTTGATGTTGCCAAAGGTGATAGCTCGAGTCGGGCAGACGGCCTGGCAGGCGGTGACGACTTCGCCATCCTGAAGGGTGCGCCCCGATCGCTCGGCCGCAATGCGGCCGCGCTGAATACGCTGCACGCAGTAGGTGCACTTCTCCATCACGCCCCGCTGTCGGACGGTCACGTCCGGGTTTTGCAGCGCCTTCAGGCTCTCCACGCGCGTGTTGGAGTATTGCAGGAAGTTGAACCGCCGCACCTTGTACGGACAGTTGTTCGAGCAGAAGCGTGTGCCCACGCAGCGGTTGTAGACCTGCACATTGAGTCCTTGTGAATCGTGGACCGAGGCCTCCACTGGGCACACCAGCTCGCACGGTGCACGCTCGCACTGCATGCACGGTACCGGTTGAAAGTCGGTCGCGACTCGATCGCCGTAGACGCTGTAGTAACGATCCACGCGGATCCAATGCATCTCGCGCCCGCGGCTGACTTCTTCCTTTCCCACGACCGGAATGTTGTTTTCCGCCTGACAGGCGATCGTGCAGGCATTGCAACCGATACAGGCGTTGAGGTCGATAACCATTCCCCACTGGTAGCTGTTGTGGGGGTAATCCGGATATAGCGTGTGATCGGGAATGCGCTCGCTCGCTTCAGCAGTAGCGAAGCGCGGGTTGCGGGCGAATTCCTCGACACTCGCGGTGCGTAGGATATGGCGCCCTTCCATCTGAGCGTGATGCTGGGTCGTCACGAATGGCCAGCGGGCACCGGTGGGCCGAACAGCCACTGCCGCATGCCAAGGTGCATCGAGTGTTCTCAACAGGTATGCGTTGAAGCCGACTGCGTTGCCGATTGGTCCGGCGCGCTCGCGGCCATAACCGAGCGGTAGAGTTAAGCAGTCGTCGGCGTGATCCGGCAGTATCCATACACCGGCACGCACGCTGCGCGACCCACGCCGTATCTCGATCTCGGCTCCGTTGGATACGTTCAGCCGCGCGGCAGTGCGAGGAGAGAGGTAGGCAGCGTTGTCCCAGGTGAGCTTACTCGCCGAGCGTGGGATCTCCTGCAGCCACGCGTTGTTGGCAAAGGATCCATCGAGCACGGACTGGTCAGGGACGAAGTTGACGACCAACATCGGTGCGTCCGGCCGCGGGAATTGGCTCGGCATCTGGGGCACGAGCGACACCGGAGAGCTCGCGGTGCCTGCGATGATTCCCTCCCGCAATGCTTTGCGCCACTGGTCGTCGTCCTGAGCGTGGAATTGACGCTGCCAGTATGCGTGCACGGTTTCGTAACCGGTTGTGGCTGGCGTCCGCAGCAAGACATTCATCAACTCGTGTACCGAATGGCCGCCGTAAAGAGGCACCACGAGCGGCTGCACGATACCGACCGTGCCGTCAAAGGCGCGCGTGTCACTCCAGTGCTCGAAATCGTGCGCACGGGGTATGTGCCAGGTACAGTGGGCGGAGGTTTCGTCGGCATACAGGGCGAGATGCACGGATTCCGGCACGGACTCGAGTCGCCGGGCGAATTCGAGATCCGCCGGTGCGTCGTAGGCCGGGTTGCCTTGCAGAATGACCAACATCTGAACCCGCCCAGCCGCAATGGCCGCCGTGAGTTGACGGATGGACTCCAATTGAGGCGCGGGCTCAAAGGCGACCGGCTGCGTGTGCTCAAAGGTTTTGCCAGCGCCCCCCAACCGATGGTTCAACACATGCACGAGCGCATGCAGCTCAGGGGCCATCCCGACGCCAGGCACGATGACGGAGGCACCGGGGTTTGCCCTGAAATCCTCCAGGATGGCCGCTTCGAGTCGCGGCGCCGGTGACTCACCCCCATCCCCGGACTGCGCTCCGAGCGCCTGCGCGAGGTGCAATAGAAAACGCTCAATGTCCCTGGGCGGTAGCCTGAGCCGATGATCGGCCTTCGCGCCGATCAGCCCGGGCGTACTCTCCACTGCGTAAATGCGGCTCATTGGGCTGTCTTCCGGATTGCGCAAGCGCATTAGATCGCGGGCGTAGCGGACGCTGTAGGGCGCGCCGCTGAGAAAATCCGCGTCCAGGGTGAGCAGAACGCGTGCCTTATCGAGGTGGTAACGGGTGTCGTAAGCACGCCCGAAGGCAAGCTCACTGCCGCGCAGCTCGAAGTCGTGATGTAGAGGATCGTATTGATGCCAGGCGGCTCGGCTGTAACGCCGGCGGAATGCCTCGAGCTGACTTTGGAGTGTCGGTGAGCAGACTCGGCCGGTGAGTATGAAGAGGCCCGCACCATCGGTGCGGTCGAATTGCTCCAGGCGCTGCTCCATGGCAAGCAGGAATTCCGGCCAGGTCGCTATCTGGCCGTGGTGGAGAGGCGTTTGCGAGCGATCCGGATCCCACAATTGCAACACAGTGGCCTGCGCGAACATGTCGGTTGCGCCCAGGCTCGCCGGATGCAACACATTGCCCTCCACCTTCGTGGGGCGCCCGTCGTTGGTTTCGACCAGGACCCCCATGCCGTAGCCGCTCAAACTGACGCTCGTGGCATAGAACAGGGGCTTCCCCGGAAGCTCCTCCTCCGGTGCACGCGCAAACGGAACGATCTTCTCAGGAGGCGGGCCGGTACAGGCCGTCCCGGCCAGGGCCGCGGAAGCCGCTAGCAGCTTCATCACGCGCCGCCGCTCTGGCGAGAACGCGCTCGGGTCTGTGTCATCCGGATATCCGGGCAAGTTACTCATTACGCCTCAGCGATGACAGAGGGAGCAGTCGGTGATCCAGGGAGGGCCCAAAATGGCGTAATGCGCCAGCAGGGCACGGCGCTCGCTCTGGGACCGCGGCGGCCGTGCCTGCATGTTGAACACCTCTTCGGGTTTGACGAGGTGGGACGCTGGGTCCCGGTGGCAGTCGAGGCACCATTGCATGTCCAGGGAGGCCACGCGCACGGTGAGTGGCATCTGATCGATGCGCCCGTGGCACTCCTTGCAGGGCACACCATGACGAACATGCGCGCTGTGATTGAAGAAAACGAAATCCGGCAGGTCGTTGACTCGAGTCCATTGGAGGCGCTCACCGGTGCGCGCGCTGCGCCGGAGCGGCTCGAGCAACGGCGCATCAGAAAAGAGCTGCGAGTGGCAGCTCATGCAGATGTCGCTGGACGGAATGCCCGCGAATGCGGCCTTTTCCACCGAAGTGTGGCAGTAGCGGCAGTCTATGCCGTCATCGCGCACGTGGTGCTGGTGGCTGAAGGGTATCGGCTGGGGCGGTGGTGCCCGTAGTGCATAGGGATAGCCAGTGCTCCAGCGCCAGGCGAGAGATACGGTCACAATTCCCACCAACACAATGAGCGCAGCGACCTTGAGCGCCAGCACGACGCCGCGATCGAACACCTGGGCCATAGCACCCCACCACGAGCGACACCTTCACAAACACGGTGGGCGGAGGAAAGTTCCTATACGCGGTGGTTGCTCTGCGACGGGTAGGCTAACCGCAGCTCAAAAGCTCCAGCGTGGCCGCGTATTTACCGAATTGGGAGGCGCCATCTCACCTCTCGCCAGATCCCGTATGGCCAGCGTCAAAGACCGGCTAACGCAGGTCGCAACTCGGCCCGACGCGCGGCCGACATGAGCCTCAGGAGCTGCGGCAGTTTCTTGGTCACAAAGGGTTTCATGTACATCAGGAGCACGGGATCAATTGCATCAGCAACGTGCACGTTGTGCCGTTTGGCGATCTTGCGCCCGGCGTCAGATAGGGCGAGGTTTTCAATACGGCCCACGTGACGCAGGGTGACCGGTCGGCTGGATTTCTGCGGTGGCGAACCTTCTTGTGAGGCGATGTCACGGAGAAATTCTCGAGCCATTGCGATTGCCCATTGCAGTTGAGCGATTCCATGTTCATCCTGTTTGTCGGGAAGGCCATGGACGTTCTCGAGTCGGCCCTGTAACACGTCCAGCGGGTGCATGACCCGAAATTCCCCGACAGGACTTTCCGAAACGATCGCCCGTTTTGCAATGGTATCGGTGCTGATATCGCCATAGACGCGGGACAGCACGTCTATGTTCACATAGTCCCCTCCCGGCAACTGTTTCTCAACTTGTCCGGCGAGCAGGGTGAGATCGCGGCGACTGCGGAACGTTGCCTTTGCGCCGAGTCCGCGTGCAAGTCGTTCTACGTCCGCGCGAGTGCCGAGGAAATCGACATCTTTCGTCACGGCGGTGGGAGGCGCCGCTACCCGGTAATAAGTCGCCCAGAAGGCGAGTGCCTGTCCGCCGACCAGGATCATCTCCGTGCCGGCCACCTTGAGGATCAGCTCGATCAGTTCAGCCGGGGTATAGGCCTCTTTCGCCCGACTCAAAGCGCGCTACTTTTTCCTGAGCTCAGGGAAGCGCACTTTGGTTTTCTGGGCGAGCTCGACAGGAAAGAGGTACATGCTCTGTGGATTGGCCAAGCCGAGTTTCAGCATCGTCCGTTCGCGCGCCCGCAAATCGCCCTCCAGGATCTGCCGTATCTGTGTAGTAGTCACTCCAGCAGCCTCCACCGCCTGCCCCAACGCCGCCCAATATTCGATCTGCTGCGCGAGCGATCGGTGTGCGCTCACCGAGGCGGAATCGGCCAATGCGTAGAATTCGTCCGAGATGCGCACCGATTTTGCCATGGGGACGCAATATATCGCATTGGGTCGCGTTTTGCCACACCGCGCAGAGGAACGGACGATCACTCGTATCTGAGAGCCTCGATCGGAGTGAGATTGGCCGCGTTGCTGGCGGGCAGAATGCCAAAGCCAATGCCGGTGAGTCCCGAGAACGCGCAACATGCGGCCACGACCCAGCCAGGTACGCTCGGCGCTGGAAAGTTTGGGATCAAGCTGGCGATCGCGTAGCTCAGCGCGAATCCCAGCACGACGCCGATGAGACTACCGACGATCGCCAGCAGAGTGGATTCGATCAGGAACTGCAGCAGTATGAATGTGCGCGGGGCGCCGAGCGCTTTGGCGATGCCGATCTCACGAGTCCGCTCCGTCACGGAGACCAGCATGATATTCATTATGCCAACGCCGCCGACGAGCAGTGAGATGCTTACAACACCCCCCACCACGAGTGTGATAGTCCTGGTGATCTCGCGAAAGCTCTTCGCGAGCGCATCCGCGGATTCGATGACGAAGTCATCCGGCTGCGTGGGCTTGAGGCGGTGCAACCTCCTGATGAGCGCTGCGACCCGGCCGCGCACGCTCTCGAGGGCATCGGGATCACGCACCGCGAACGTGATCCACAGGTTGGGCTGGGCGTTCGAGCTGGTGATGGCCAGAGCCGTCTCGTAGGGCATGAGCACAAAGCTATCCTGGTTCATCCCGAAGACCTCGCCGCGCTGCTCCATGGTGCCAATGACCTTGAACCATTCGTTGTTGATCTGAACGAAACGACCGGACGGGTCTCTCGGTAGTCGCAGATCCTTGCGCACCTGTTGACCCAGAACGACCACCCGGCGGTGGCTGCTGTCGTCGCTCCGGGTGATGAACCGGCCGGTAACGGGAAACAACTGTTGAACGTCCTGGTAGCTCGCCGTGGTACCGAACATCTGGGCACTCGCGACGGCCGAGCCGCTGCGCACATCGGCGCCGAATCGTTGACTGGCCAAGACGTTGGGTGTCACATCCGTGATCCCGTCGATTCGATAACGGATCTCCTCGAGATCCGCCGGGCTCAAGCGATGAGTCTCGCCCCGCAATTGATCTTCCAGGGGTGTGAATGAGCGCACCGTAATCGCATTCCCACCCAAGCCGCGCAGTTGAGCGCTGACGGACTGCGCCATACCCTGGACGAGCGCGATCACACACACCACAGATGCGACTCCAACCGTGATACCGAACATGGTCAGTACACTGCGCAGCCCGTGTGCAAGGATGCTTGCCGCAGCCGAACGTAGACCCTCTTGCGCCGTATAGAGCGCTACGCCCATGTATCCTTATCCTCGACGATCCAGCCGTCCTGCATCCGCACGGTGCGACGGCAATACGCCGCCACACCCGGATCATGAGTCACGACTATGATGGTATGACCCTCGTCGTGTAGCGTGCGCAACAGCGACATGATTTCAACGGCCGTCTGGCTGTCGAGATTACCGGTGGGCTCGTCTGCTAGCAGTAGATCAGGCTTGCCGACCAAAGCGCGGGCGATTGCGACTCGCTGTCGTTGGCCGCCCGACAACTCGTTCGGACGATGATACAACCGTGATTCCAATCCAACTCGTGTGAGAGCCTCGGCCGCTGCGCGACGCCGCTCACGTGGCGCGAGGCCGCGGTAGATGAGCGGTTGCGCCACGTTGTCCAACGCGCTCAGGCGAGGCATGAGATAGAAGCTCTGGAAGACGAAGCCGATCTTACGATTCCGAATCCGGGCAAGGTGCTCCTCGTCGAGAGCGGCCACACTGCGACCATCGAGGCGATAATCTCCCCGGGAGGGGGTGTCCAGGCAGCCCAGGATATTCATCAAGGTGGATTTTCCTGACCCGGAGCTCCCGGTCACCGCGACAAACTCGTTGCGCAGGATGCGCAGATCCACCATCTTCAGGGCCACGAGATCAGCGCCACCCATGTGGTAGGCCTTGCTCACACCGCGCAGCTCGATCACCGGGCGCCTACAGCAGTAGCGGGGGAGGGGCTGACGCGGTCACCGTCACGGAGGAACCGCAATTGGCGAGAAGGACCCACTGCAACCTGTTCGTTGAGCTTCAAGCCGCGGAGGATCTCGATGTAGGAGTCGTCGGCTGTCCCAGTCTCGACGTCACGCGAATGGGCGACGCCTTGCTCGATTACGAAGAGACTGGCTTTCGTGACGTCCCCCCGGTTGACGGGCTCCTCATAGTGGATCGCCTCGAGGGGCACGGACAAAGTGCTGTGCGCGTCGGCGCGCCGTGTCGAGATCTCCGCCCGGCAGCTCATCCCGGAGCGAAATTGACTCGCCGACGGAGGTCTGAGGCGGATGCGCACGGTGTAGGTCTTGTTCTGGCCATTGACCTGCCGGGGAGCCACCGCTATCCAGGTCACCTTTCCTGGCCACGACTCATCTGGAAGCGCGGCCGGGACCACCTTCGCGGTCTGATCCAAGGCGATCTGGGCTACCTCGGTCTCGTCGACGTTGATTTCGGCGTACTGTTGGTCAGTTTGGGCAATGATCGCGAGGTCGCCACCCGCAATACTGACGGCGCTCGGCACGGCTGTTTCTCCGAGCTTGATGAGGACCGAGGTCATTTCTCCTGAAATGGGCGCGCGGATTTCGGTCTTGGCGAGCTGCTCGCGCGCTTGTATGAGCTCCGCGGCCGTCTGCTGCAGCATCGCCATACTCGTGCGCAGCGCGACCTGCGCCAAGTCACGCTGCGAGGCCATCTCGTCGTATGTGCTCGCATCGACGAGTCCCTGGTCGCGCAACTTTTTGTAGCGCTCCCATTGCCTGGTCTTGGTGTCCAGATCGAGGCGCTGATGTTCGATGTTGAGCTCCGCCTGGGCGCGCGCGGCCTCGAGCTGATGCACGGTAGCGAGGCTCAGGGCGGGATCCAGGCGCAGCAACAGATCGCCTCGATTGACGTGGTCGCCTTCTTTGACGCGGACTTCCGTCACGCGTCCGATCACTTCCGGAACCAGTCTGACCTCCTGGCTATAGACGAGCGTTCCAGAGGCGAAAATGGTTGGAGCCAGGAGGCGCTTTTGCGCCAACTCGATCTCGATGCTCTTTGGCTCGGCCGTATGCATGACACGCACCGCGACCGAGGTGATGACCATGAGCGCGAGCAATAGCGCGGGGAGAAAGGCTCTCCTCATGCGATCGGCAATAGTGCCCAGCCGGTGTAGAAGACGAAGATGGGTATGAGTGTGAATGCGGCACTGAAGCCCAGCGAGCGGCCACTGAGCGCTTGCGTGCCGCGGACCAGATACCACCACGCGACCGGGTGCGCGGCGGTGAGGGTCGTCATGATGTTGAACCCCCTCTCATTGTAGGGCTCGTGAGCGAAAAGCTCGTTCAGAGACAGGACATTCAGCTCCGTCGGGCTGATCTGACGCGACTGGGTGAAGGCCAGAAACAACATCGCCGCGAGCAGGTTCAAAGTCAGGGGTAGGGCGGCCCACCACACGACGGCGAGCCAGTCCTGGAAAGACTTGCGAATGTTGAGCAGCTTACCCAGGAGGTTGAAGAATGTTGCCGTCAGAGTGCGCAAGATCAGTGGCGTGAGCACAGCCGCAATGACTGTCATTCCCATGAGGCGGCTCCTGGACAGCCGTGCGGCGATCGCGGCACGGGCGGCTTCGGGCATCTGTGCCATGCGTCGATTGGAGTTGACCGCGTAATCCGCGAGCCATGAAAAGTCGACGATCCGGAAGTACCACAACTGCACGACGAGCGTCGCCGCCACCGTGAGCAGCAGGGGAAACCAGAAGGTCGGCCGCTGAGCGAGGGCGGCCATTTCCTTGCCCGGCGCGGCAAAGAGTACCAAGGTTCGTTGCAGGTACGTCATAGGTCATTCCGTTCCTCGTAGGGCGCGTCTGATGCTTTCAAACCTTTGGCGCCGTCGTCGCACGCGGCGTGCATAGACCATGATTGCAATCTGCACAGCAAACACATAGACGAACAGCAGTAAGAAGAAGATCAATGAAGCGGTGCCCGTCACCATGGGATGACTGTGCAACGAGACCGCGACTGCGACGATCATGGCTGCGAGTGCGATCAGTCCCATGACGCCGCCCAGGCGCATGGACTCCACTAATCGAGCCTCACGCTCGATGCTCGCGTCCAGACGGTCGAGAACGGTCACATCAGGCTGTGCGCGCTGCCGCCGGCGCATCCACAAGACGACCGTGGCCTGCAACAGGAGCCACTCGATCAGGATGAGGCCCGGTCGCCGGGCCGGCGACTCCCGCAAGATCCAAACAGCCGCTGCGATGGCAACGGCGAGGCTGACCCACTCGGCAAGGACCACCAGCGCCTCGATCCTGCGGTGGTGGCGCAACCGCGTCTGCAGCTCGTGCTCGGAGAATTCCGGATCGCTGTCCTGCTCCCGCCACGTGTTGCCCAAGTTGGTCCAGTCCTGGTCGCCGGTCTGATTCATGGTCATTCCCCGAGGAGCGCGCGCAATCTCGATCGGGCGCGAGTGGCGCGGATAGCCACCGCGTTGGTCGTCAATCCCAGCGTCTGTGCCACCTCGACCGGCGTGAAACCCTCGAGGATCAACGTGGCGACCTGCCGGTACGCGAGCGGCAACTGTTGTACCGCTTTGAGGGTGCGGGCATGGCGGTCGCTCTCGATCGCCTGGGCCTCCAGTTCGGGCACCGGACAGGGCAACTCGTCGGGGAGCTCGATCGATTCCGGAGCGCTTGCGGAGTGCGCGACGTGTGTTACGGCGCGGTTGTGGGCGATGCGAGCTAGGAATGTGCGTAATGAGCTCTCCGCGCGGAACGACGGCAACGCACGCCAGACTGCGAGAAAGATCTCCTGCGCAAGATCGCGCGCGAGCTCTTTATCGGCTTCGTAGCTCGCGGCGATCCGCTTGATGAGAGGCCCGTACTCCCGCATGAGCTGCTCGAATGTACCTTTTCGGTCCATGTACCTGCTGTAGTCCCCCGCGACCCGGATTTCTTTCAAGAAAAGGCCTCGAGCGACTATTTGCCATGTCCCCGTGGCATGCGCGATAGAATTTGTCCCCTATGGACCGCGGATCGGACGTGCAATTTCGGCCGCTGACGCTCGCGAATTGGGCGGATCTCGAAACCCTTTTCGGACCACGGGGCGCTTGTGGCGGCTGCTGGTGTATGACCTGGCGCCTCAGCGCGTCGGCATTCGAGCGCAACAAGGGCGCGGGGAATCGGCGCGCCTTGCGGAAAATCGTGGCCTCCGGAGAGCCCACCGGTATCCTGGCATATCTCGAACACGAGCCCATCGGCTGGTGCGCGGTTGCTCCCCGCGAGCGGTATGTGCGCCTGGCCGGCTCTCGAGTGCTGAAACCTGTGGACTCCTGCCCCGTATGGTCGGTGTCGTGTTTGTATGTGGCACGCGCTCATCGGCGTGGCGGGTTGAGCGCTATGCTTTTGGCGGCTGCCGCGCGTTACGTGGCCGAGCAAGGTGGTCAAACTCTCGAAGGATATCCGCTGGATCCCAAGAAGCGCCTGCCCGACGCGTTCGCCTGGACCGGTCTCCTCCCGGCGTTTCGAAAGGCCGGTTTTCAGGAGGTGGCGCGAAGATCGCCCACCAGGCCGATCATGCGGAAGGATGTCAGGGCGCGCCCATGATGCGATACCGGCCACTCCTCGATACGAGGGCCGTACGAGTCGGCCGCTTCGATCACCCGGGCAAACATGAGCACCAGGATCCGCCGGAGGAGTTTTCGGGGGAGTACTCGATCAGCCGTGTCGAGCGCGGTAGTTTTGCAGTCGCCGTGGGGCGCAAGCGCTGGCTACTCGAGCCGGGCGACTTGTTCCTCAACTACCCTGGCATGGTGTATCGCTGCGAGCATCTGGAGACCATACCAACCGACGTCTGTATGGCCATCGCATATGGACCCCCGTCCGCTGAGTTGGAGCAGGCGCCGCAATTCATCCGGATGGCACGAGTGTTGCCGGTCATACCCGCGAGCAACCGCATCAATTACCTGTTTCTCAGGGCCGCCAGCGGCGCTCACGAGCCAATGGCAGCCGAGGAGGCTGCGTACGCCATAATAGGGGAGATCCATCCCGGCCACACGAGGGGGCGCAGGCGTTATCGAACTCAGAAGCTGAGCTGGTATGCGGAGCGCGTGGACGCGGTTCGCACGCGCCTCGACAGCGGCTACGCGACGGAGCACAGGCTGACAGAGCTGGCTCGTTCTGCGTCGATGAGCCCGTACCATTTTGCTCGCGTATTTCGTGAGTTGGTCGGAATGCCGCCACACGCTTATCTCTGTCTCGTACGTCTCGAGCAGGCCGCGCGTCGGTTGCGTGAAGGTGCGTCAGTAACAGAGGCCTGCTACGGAAGCGGTTTTCAGAACCTGAGTCATTTCAGCCGCCGCTTCTACTCGCACTTCGGCGTAAGAGCGTCTCAGTACAACCGGCGCGGGCGTCAGGTGTAGGCGGTGCGCGCACGGAAGTAGCAAGAAAGCGCAAGTCAATCTCCCAATCGCATCCGTACAATTCGAATGATGATGGATGCGACGCATTCGACTGGGTTGTCATACACAGCGCTTCCGCAAAGCGCCCGTTCGTCCCGAAGAGTGCCCGCGCTCGACATATTCCGCGGCGGCATCATGGTCTTGATGGCCCTGGATCACACCCGCGACTTCTTTACCGAGCTGCCGTTCGAGCCCGAAGCGCTGGGGCAAACCAACCTGGTCCTGTTTGGCACCCGGTGGGTGACGCACTTTTGCGCCCCGATGTTTTTCTTTCTCGCGGG
>Ga0070741_10014740_pt1 | contig 13449 bp, 10 predicted proteins | sample Coa_R1_4_FD_66440 | JGI IMG/M metagenome (GOLD analysis project Ga0070741, IMG submission 66440) | Surface soil microbial communities from Centralia Pennsylvania, which are recovering from an underground coalmine fire - Coalmine... | ecosystem: Environmental > Terrestrial > Soil > Unclassified ... | reverse complement strand
GACCGGGGCTGGGATTCAGGCTACAACTTCGGCTCCCGGGATGCGGTTCGAGTGCGCTGGAAGGCCGCGATGCAAGCGGGGGTAGACTTAATCGCTACCGACCAATACGAAGAACTGCGCGATTTCGTGCGCCGGTGAAGTCGGCGGGCCGGAGACATGCGCTGCGGGCTATACTTGATCTGAAGGCCGTTTTATCCGATGGCGCTGTTCAAAACACGCAGCGCCGCCGTGTACGGCATCGATGCCCACCTGATCGATGTTGAAGTCGACATGTATTCGTCCGGCTCGGCGCGCGATTTCGTGATGGTCGGCATGCCCGATCTAGCAGTCCGCGAGAGCCGCGAGCGGATCAAATCCGCGTTGATCCACTCGGGCTTCGTGTATCCCAACAAGGCGGTCACGATCAACCTGGCTCCGGCGAATGTGCGGAAAGAAGGCGCCGGGTTCGATCTGCCGATGGCGCTCGGCATCCTTGGCGCGATGGGAACCGTGAGCGCGCTCGACCGGCACATTCTGGTCGGTGAGTTGTCACTCGATGGCTGCATCCGCCCGGTGCGCGGGGCGCTTTCCGTGGCGGTGTGTGCGCGGGACCACGGCATCCTCAACCTCATCGTGCCGGCGGAGAATAGCGCGGAAGCCGCGGTGGTGGAAGGTGTGAACGTCTACGGAATGCGGCATTTGGCCGAGGTGGTTGCCCTGTTGACGCACCCGGCGGAGTTCCAACCTGCCGCTCATAGAGACAACGGCCCTACCGAGGATCCGTCGGTGGCGCCGGATTTCCGGGACGTGCGCGGCCAGACGATGGCGAAACGGGCGCTCGAAGTGGCCGCGGCGGGAGGCCACAATGTCCTCATGATTGGCCCTCCTGGCTCCGGCAAAACTATGCTTTCGCGCGGCGGCTGGCCGGGATTCTGCCGCCGCTCGGCTTCGAAGAGGCTATCGAGACGACGAAAGTTCATAGCATCGCGGGGCTGTTGCGCAGCGGCGCGGGTTTGCTACGCGAGCGGCCCTTTCGCGCGCCGCACCATACGGTCTCCGACGCCGGCTTGATTGGCGGAGGCGCCGGCATGCCGAGGCCGGGCGAAGTCAGCCTGGCGCACAACGGGTTGCTGTTCCTGGACGAATTTCCGGAGTTTCCGCGCGACGTTCTGGAAGCGCTGCGGCAGCCGCTGGAGGATGGCACGGTGACGATCGCCCGCGCCGCCATGACGCTGCGGTTCCCGTCCACATTCATGCTCGTCGCAGCCATGAATCCCTGCGCATGCGGATTTTACGGCGATGCCACGCGCGAATGCCGCTGTACGCCCGCGTTGATCCAACGCTATCTCGGAAAGATCAGCGGGCCGCTGCTCGACCGCATCGACATCCACGTGGAGGTGCCGGCGGTGCCGTACCAGGAACTGCGCGGCAGTTCGATCAGCGAGACTTCGGCGGAGATCCGCGCCCGCGTAGAGCGCGCCCGAGCCGTGCAACGGGCGCGCGGGTACGACAATGCACGGATGCCCACGCGAATGATCCGCAAGCAATGCGCTCTGGACGATTCCGGGGAGCGCACGCTCGAAATGGCGGTGCGCCGCATGGGGCTTTCCGCCCGCGCGCACGACCGCATCCTCAAAGTGGCGCGCACGATTGCCGATCTGGCGGGTTCGGAGACCGTGGCGGCGAAGCATGTTGCCGAAGCCGTCCAGTACCGCAGCTTAGACCGCAATTACTGGACGTGATGTACAGGGCCCGGAAGCGCTTGCGAGTTTTGGACGCGGTCACTCTGCCGTGTGATCGCAGACAGGACGCGCCCGTATAAGAAGGGGCGCGCGCGCTCACTGCAGAATAAGGTGCGCTTCCATATGCAAAACTTGCAGCACTCTCGCGACGAGTGGCGTGCTCCGGATGCAGCCACAATCAGCGCCGGTCGTGCACCTCGCGGTATTCGGCATCAAACGAATTCTCGCAGGCTTCTCGCTGCAACTAAACACGCACTGGCGAGGAATTTGCAGCCTAAACTTGCATCTATCGCTAGCCCTGTTGCTGTAGCTGGATATACATGCGCGTTGTTCCCTATAGATCGGCAGCTATGATCGCGGAATTCGCTCGGGGAGCACGGGCCGGCCGGCCGGGACCCCTGCGAACAAAAGCGAAAATTCTTATCGACCGATTTGCAGTTCCTGAGATCGATCCTGCCGCTGCTGCAGGCATCCCCGACGCGTGCCGCCTCGCCAGCGGGCCGCGCGTGAGCGGAGGCTCCCAACCGGGCATTGCCGCTCAAATCGAAGCTGATATCGACGGCCAAGATGATCTGTTCATGGACGGCGAAGTGGAAGTGGACGGGAATGTGATCGCTCCTCACCATAAGCTCTACATTGGACCGAAAGCGAACGTCAAGGCAAACATCAAAGCGAAGCACGTGGTCCTGGCGGGCAATCTGGAAGGGAATATCGAGGCAAGCGACGGCGTCGAACTCCGCCGCAAGTGCACTCTGCGGGGAGACGTTCGCAGCGCCCGGATCCTGATTGAACACGGCGCCTTCATCAAAGGGGCCGTTGAACTCGTCCAATAGACGGGCAACTCACGAGTTCAACGAGGTGTGCCCGACGATCAGAAACCTGCGGTTGCCGTGGAGGAGGTGCTCTGTCCGTTTCCCAGTTGTACTGCTACCGACGCCAACCCAGTGGGAGTACCTTGCGAGACACTGAACGGAACGATCAGAAGGAATTGCCCGCCGAACTGTGTCGAAGCGCTTCCGGTATACCATTGACTTGCGAGCGCCGCGAGATTCACTGACAAATCGGACGTTTGCACGATCTGGCCGCCGGCGGCGGTGAAATGGAAATTGGCGGTAGTAAGATCACGTGTATTTGAAAAGCCCGTCAGTTGCAACTGGAACCCGGAATTGTTGCTGGTGACGGTGGCACTCTGGATTACCGGAGCGGCACGCGCGACCACAACCGTTTGAGAAAGACTGCCGCCTGGAACATTCGAACTTACCGCAACCGTAATGGTCCCGGCTACGGTGCCTGTCTGAAATGCCATGGTGCTTGCCGGAAATACGGCTTTGGTCGCACCGGCGGGTATGGTGAACGAAGCTGTCCGGCTGCCGGTTGAAAATTGAATCGCGGGGTCGTCTCGAGAAACTGTTGCATCCGGCTGAAAACTCAAAGTGACTTGACCACTATACGGCTGCGGCGCGGCCGACGATAGATTTAGATCAAACGGAATTTGGTGGGCGGAGACTGCCGAATTGGACAGTGAACTGAAATTGAGTGTGGGCCCCGGCGGCGCCGAGCCGATCGTAATCTGAAGTGGCTGATCAGCCACGGCGGATAGGCTGTCGGTGACCCGTCCGGTGAATGGATAGGTCCCCGCGGTGCCGGGCGTTCCGCTGATTGTGCCGGTTCCGGAATCGAGCTTGAGGCCATCCGGAAGGGAGCCACTGGTGATGCTCCAGCTGTACGGGGGCGTTCCTCCGCTTGCAGTCAGCGTCTGAGAATAGTTCGAACCGGGAGTTCCGTTCGGAAGCAGTGAATTCGTGGTGATCGTCAGCTTCGGCGTGTTTGGGGCAATCGTGACTGTGAAGGCCTGGGTGGCGGTGGCGCTGCCGGCATCTTTTACCTGGACCGTGAAATTAAACGTATCGGCGGAAGAAGGCGTGCCCGCAATCGATCCATTGGATGCATTCAGGGAAAGACCGGGCGGGAGCGAACCCGTGGCTAAGGACCAGGCATACGGCGGCGTACCGCCCGATGCGCTGATCGATTGGGAATACGAGGTTCCAACTGTCCCGTTCGGCAGAGACGTGGTGGTGATCGTCAGTTTGGGTGTGGCTGGGGTAATGGTGACTGTGAAGGCCTGAGTGGCGGTGGCGCTGGTGGCATCTTTTACCTGGATCGTGAGATTAAATGTATCGGCAGAAGAAGGCGTGCCCGCAATCGATCCGTTGGATGCATTTAGGGAAAGGCCGGGCGGGAGCGAACCCGTAGCTAAGGACCAGGTATAGGGTGGCGTACCGCCCGATGCGCTGATCGATTGGGAATAGGACTCTCCAACTGTCCCGTTCGGCAGAGACGTGGTGGTGATCGACAGTTTGGGTGTGTTTGGGGCAATCGTAACTGTAAAGGTCTGGGTGGCCGTGGCGCTGCTGGCATCTTTCGCCTGGACCGTGAAATTATATGTATCGGCGGCAGAAGGCGTGCCCGCAATCAATCCGTTGGATGCATTCAGGGAAAGCCCGGGCGGCAGCGAACCGGACGTCACCGCCCAGCTGTAAGGCGCAGTGCCGCCGGACGCGGTGATCGATTGAGAATATGAAGAACCAACTGTCCCGTTCGGCAGAGACGTGGTTGTGATCGTCAGCTTGGGCGTGGCCGGGATAATGGTCAGCGTGAACGGGTTGCTCGCAGTAGCGCCCGCGGCATCAGTAACCTGTACCGTGAAATTGTAGGTATTGGCTGAAGATGGCGTCCCAGCGATCGCTCCATTTGAGGCATTCAGCGAGAGGCCAGACGGCAGCGAACCGGCCGTGAACGCCCAGCTATAAGGGGCAGTGCCGCCGGACGCGGTGATCGATTGAGAATATGACGAACCAGCCGTTCCGTTCGGCAGAGACGTGGTTGTGATCGTCAATTTCGGAACATTCGGAGCGATTGTAATTGTGAATGCCTTATTCGCCGTGACACCGGCTGCATCCGTCACTTGTGCCGTGAAGTTGAAGGTATTGGGAGAAGATGGCGTCCCACCAATTACAGCGGTAGAACTATTCAAAGAGAGGCCCGGCGGCAGCGAACCCGAGCTCACCGCCCAGGTATACGGCGGTGTACCGCCCGATGCCGTAATCGACTGCGAATAAGGCGAGCCCACGGTGCCGCCGGGAAGCGAATTCGTTGTGATTCCGAGAGCGGGGGCGCTGGCTGCGATCGTTAGGCTGAAATCTTTGGTCGCCGTGGCTCCGGCTCTATCGGCCACTTTAATGGTGAATGTAAAAGTCTTCGCTGATGTCGGTGTACCGCTGATCGTCCCGTTGGTGGAATTCAGTGATAGGCCGGGCGGCAAAGTGCCGGGCGATACTGACCACTGATACGGCGACGTTCCTCCTGATGCTGCCAGCGTCTGGGAGTACGAACTCCCCAGCTTTCCATCGGGCAGGGGCGAGGAAGTCGTGATGGTGAGCGCCGAGTTTATTCTAACGGTATAGGTTTGAGATCCGGTCTGGAGCTTCGAATCCGTGGCTGTCGCGGTGAACTGAAAGCTTCCTGCCGTGCTCGGCGTGCCGCTGATGACACCGCTTGCCGGATCGAGCGATAAACCGGGCGGGACTGTGCCGGATGCGGACCACATGCACGGGCCCGAACAGCCACCGGCCTTTAAGGTCTGGGAATAGGACAGGCCGACGATGCCATCGGGCAGCGTGGCCGGGGTTATGTCAATCGGCTTGGCATCCAAGGCAACGCACGCCAGCAGCGCCAGCACCGTTCTCGAACTCCATCGCCACGCCCGCGTCAGCATTCTCGCAAGAAACTACAATGCAGTCAGAGTCGGCTCAGGTCCAAGTGTTAGAAAATACCGAGCGGATCAATTCGTTACCAGTGATACTTCGGACAGGTTTGAAAGCGCACATTGACGCGTGCAGAGATTGTCGTCGAGTCACTACGGTCGATCTCCTCGAAATCGCAGTGCGTCGCATGGCCTTCCGCCCGCGCCACGATTGCCGATCTGGCGGGCTCGGAGATGCTGGGGGCGAAGCAGGTTGCCGAAGCCGTCCAGTACCGTAGCTTGGAACGCAATTACGGGACCCGATCGATAGGGGAACCCCCGAAGCAGCGACTCCCGGCGTATACTCAAGCCTGAGCGAGGTTCATTCCTGTGACCGAGAAATCCCGACGTGTCTTTCTGCAAACCGCTGGCGTCGCCCTCACCGTGCCGCTGGCCCGCGCCGCTGAGCCAGTTCTGGGTATGATTTTTCCGCCCGCCAACTATCCGGTCCCGCCGGAAGCGCGGCTGCTGTATCCCAAAGGCGTGACGTTTCTCGCCGAAGGCTTGGCTTTCCAGGGCATGACGATTGAGAGTTATGACGAAGCTGTTCCGCGGATCGTGCCTGCGGCGGTCAAATTGAAGCAGCGCGGCGCCACTGCGATTTCCATTATGGGAACATCGCTCACGTTCTACAAAGGCGCGGCCTTCAACCAGGAGTTGATCGACAAAGTGCATGAGGCGACGGGGTTGCCCACGACCTCGATGTCGAGCGGAATTGTGGACGGACTGAAAGTTGCCGGGGCCCGGCATGTGGCGGTGGCCACGGCGTATACCGACAGCGTGAACGCGACACTCGAACGGTTCTTGAAAGAGAGCGGTTTTGAGGTTTCGATCATCAAGGGATTGAATCTGATCCGTGCGACCAATGCGGTCACGCAGGAGCAGTTATTCGACTTCAGCGCCGGAGTCTACGCGTCGAGTTCCAAAGCGGACACGCTGCTGATCTCGTGCGGCGGTCTGAAGACCATCGATCTTCTGGCGCCGCTGGAAGCCAAATGCAAAGTGCCGGTGGTTTCGAGCACGCCGCACGCTCTGATGAACGCGGTCCGGCTGGTGGGCGTGAGCCCGCGAACGACGGGCTATGGCAGCGTGCTGGCGAAAGCGTAAAAGCAGGGCCGAATATTTCTACTACCCTGGCTGAGATCCGCATGTTCAGAGCCGGATGCACCCGGGGTATTAAAGTTTGCCGAACCAGGGGGGCAGTAGCGTTGATTACGGATTAGCGGCAAAACGAAAATCTGCAGTCGTTCCATCAGCCCGTTCTAGAACGACTCCATCACTCGAGCGCATTTCCACTGAACTCTTGCTCGTCTCCCGCAGCGCAAATCGTGGTTTGCCGGGTAATAGTCACCAACAGCGTCACCCATGCTGGTCTGAGCGACGTCGCTGTCACAATTTGGACTCAACAGGGCGTCCACTAACCGTCGCTCCGTCCTGGGCAAACACGCAGAACGGGATCCAAACCAGAAGCGCAATAACCCGCGGCATGGGTCCTTCCGATAACGATCAGTGGGCGTTCAACCCTTCATTAGTATAAGAGAGGCCGCCGTTCAGCGCTGCGGGCTGACCGAGGCGCGCACGGCGCGTTCGAAGGCCCAGGCGCGGATGTGGTTGATCTGTTCGTGCATGGTGCGCGAGAGTGGCACCTGCTTCGCGGCCAGGCTCACCAGATCTTCTTCGGTCACCTCGCGATCGGCGAGCCGCGCCCGGGTGATGGCGGAGACGACGCACTGTTCGATTTCCGCTCCCGCCCAGCCGTTGGTGAATTCATTCAACTGAGTCAAGTCGAAGGCGGCGGGATCGACTCCGCGGCGGTGCAGGTGAATTTTGAAGATCTCGATGCGTTCGGCCTCGGTGGGCAGATCCACGAAAAAGACCTCGTCGAAACGGCCCTTGCGAATCATCTCCGCGGGGAGCAGGTCAATGCGGTTGGCGGTGGCGGCCACGAAGAGACCGCGGGCTTTTTCCTGCATCCAGGTGAGAAAGAACGCGAAAATTCTTCCCTGCTCGCCGCTCGATTCGGTCGAGGTGATCGCCATTTCGATTTCGTCGAACCAGAGCACGGCCGGAGCAATGTCCTCCATGAGGTGGCAGGCTTCGACGAAGGCGCCTTCCGGCTTGCCGTGGCGGCCGGAAAAGATTTCGACCATGTCGATGCGGTAGAGCGGAAGCTGGAACGCGGAGGCGATGGCTTTCACCGAGAGGCTCTTGCCGCACCCGGGAATGCCCATCAGGAGCACGCCTTTGGGAACGATCTCGGCGGACACGTCGTCGCGCATCTGAAAGAGCTTGGTGCGTTCGACGAGCCATTTCTTGAGGCCGTCGAGGCCGCCGATCTCCGCGATGTTGCCGGTCTCGGTGATGTACTCAATCACGCCGCCGCGGTTGACCAGGAGGCGCTTCTCCTCGAGCAGCGCCGGGAGCGATTGCGGTCCGAGATCGCGGCTGGTCGCGAGGGCGCGGCGCAAGGCATAGCGGGCTTCTTCAAGCGTCAGGCCCAGCAAGGCGCCGGCCAACTGGTGCAGCACTTCGTCGGCGGGGACGCTGGTGGTGGTGGCGAGTCGCGCGATTTCCTCCCGCAGAAACTCTCGGATCTCAATGATGTCGGGCCCGCGGAGTTCCAGAAAGAGTACGCTGCGCTCGATCTCTTCCGGAATGAACCGGACCGGCGACGTGATGACGACAAACTTCTGGCGATCGAGGCAGGTCTCGTAGACATCGCGAAGGCGGCGCCGGATCTCGGGAGATTCCCGCAGCGGCTCGTGGAAATCCTTCAGGTGGAAAATGCCCGGGGTCTGGTGGGCGGCGATGAAATCGAGTGCCAGGCGCGGGCTCAGAGCGCTGGATTCGGCCGCTCCGCCGTCGCGCTGCAGGCCTTCGGTGAGGCTCCAGGTCCAGAGCGGTACGGGTTCCGCGGCAAACGAGTGGGCGCTGACCTCGCGCAAGACGCGAGCGATGCGCTGCTCTTCGGAAGAGCGGATATACGTGAGCGGCCTTCCGGACTGGAAGATCTCGCGAACGGTTTGGGCTGCCCGGCTTTCGACGGGCTTAGCGTTTGGGGATGCGATGGCCGGACACTCCTTTGGATTGCTCTTCCATTATGTAATGACGGACGAAACCAGCCGGCGGTCTGCCGAATGGGGCGCGCACTGCTAAAATAGGAGAGAAATCGCCGGGAGTAACTCAGTGGTAGAGTCACAGCCTTCCAAAATCGACCTGGTTTGAAAATAAACAATCTGGCGTTCAAGACGGTGAATCCTGTTTTTTGGGGTTTACGCCACATTGCCCGTGCTTTTTTCCTTCTGCAGTGTGCGCAGTAGACGCCGTCCGTTGTCAGAGGCAGTAGTCTGACACCCTCGTGCCGGCAAGTACGCGGCGACGAGAGGCTCCCAATACCAGCGTTTGGCCATTGGGTTGGGGTTGAGGTCTAGCGCATAGAGGGAGCGCGGCGCAGCGACGCTTGGCACGATCGCTTTGCCCCAGGCAGACGTGCAGGTATGTATAATAGCGGCGGAAGCAACGTTTGCTCTCCGGATCCAAGTTGGATTTATGGCGCCCGTCCGCCCAATACTGCTTACCGCGCTGACGGTGGCTGCCGCCGCGGCCGCGGGAACACCACCAGGTCGGCTTACTGTTCTTCTCGAATTTGAGAACGGCTATTCGGCGCAGTCTGTCGCTGCGATGGAGCGCGAAGTGGAACGGGTTTTCCAGGACAACCGTATCGAATTTGTCTGGGCATCGCGAAGCGATGCCATCGCCGGAATTTCGGGCGACCTGGCCGTAATCCGATTTGAGGGAACGTGCGTGTTCCATGCGGAAACTCCGGCAATGCGCAAGGCGGTTCAGTTGGCAGTAACGCAGGTCTCCGACGGTGTGGTCCTGCCCTTCAGTACTGTGGCGTGCAATCGGATCGCGGCTTACGTGGAACCGGTGATGCAGGGAATGGGTCAGACTCGAGCGGATATGCTGTTCGGGCGCGCGATGGGGCGCGTGTTGGCACACGAATTGGCTCATATTCTCTCCCGTTCCCCGGAGCACGGGGCATACGGCGTTACCGAGCCGGCTCTTTCCGTGGATCAGTTGATTTGCGATAGTCTACCTCTTGGCAGGAGCGATTTGATGGGCTCAGCGCGACCGTGACCGCCGACTCGCACCACAGCGGATGCCTCGGGCATCAATACTGCATCAGCGCCATAAATCCGAAGTCCATGTGAAGCTGCTGATGGCAATGAAAGAGGGCTGGACCCGGACTATCGGCGACGACGTCCGCCTCTAAGCGGGCATGAGCCGGAACCATGAGCACGTCTTTGCGGACGCCCGAACGCAATTCGAAACTGTGGCGGTGCAGATGGACCGGGTGTCCCATATGAGCGCGGTTATCGAACGCCAATCGATTGCGCGCGCCGGCCGTCAGGCGGATCTCGTCCGCATGGGGCCACGATTTACCATTGATCGCCCAGAGATAACCATTCGTGCCGGGTTCGATCACCAGAGGGATATTCGCGTCGGCCGGAGTTGACGCGCGATCCTCGCCGAATGCGTTGAGATCCCATTTGTATTGCGGAGGCGCCGTCCAGCGGGGCCGGCCTTGTGATCCGGCATATTCCACCGCAATACCGGCCCCCGCGGCCCGCTGGGAGTCTTCGACCTCGCCGAGAACCCAAACGCCCGGGCTCTTCATTTCGACAATCGCGTCGACGCGCTCGCCCGGCGCGAGATCGAGGACCGGTACGAGTTGCGGCTTCGGAACGGAGTTGCCGTCGAGAGCCACAACGAGAAACGAGTGCCCTGGAAAGGCGAGCCGATGTCCCATGGTGGCACTGGCGTTCAGCATGCGGAATAAGACGCGCTGTCCGGTCTTCACGCGAATGGGATCGCCAGAACCCAGCATCTTTCCATTCACTGTGAACCAGCGATAGTCCACGTCACCTTCCATATCCGAGCGGAATGACGGGCCCCACTCGTGGAGGACGACAGGGACTTCAGCATCGTAGCGCGCGGGATTCTGGCGCGGTTCCACGATCACCATCCCGAACTCGCCCGAGTACAATCCGATCCGCGTGTCGTGGCCCGCCATGGCGTGAGTGTGATACCAGCGCGTGCCCACAGGCTGCGCAACGAATGAATAGCGCCGCCGATCCTTCGGCTGCACGTGCGGTGTGCCTTCTTCGTGCGCGCCATCCACCTCGGGTGGGATCCGAAAGCCATGCCAGTGGACCATCTCCGGCGCGCGGGAATCGTTGATCACGTCGACAGTGACTGTGGCGCCTTCGGTCATGCGAAGGAGCGGACCCGGGATTTGCCCGTTGTAAGCGAGCGTACTTACGACGCGTCCGTGCCCAATGTCGGCGTTGATTTCCCCTATGGTGAGCGTGAAATCGGCAGACCCGGCGGTTGCTGCGTGCAAGCCCGCAGCGGCTGGCAGCGCAGCAGCGGCGGCAAGAAACTCTCGTCGGCTGATCATTTTGAAGAGGGTCGAAGGTGACCGATCCAGTTCGCAATGTCGGACACGACATCAGCGTCGACATTGGCCGCCTTCAGGTATTCGGCAGGGCTCGACGGGCCATCGCCAGACATGAAGAGATGGTTCAATCTTGGGTATTGCTTGGAGGTAACGTTGTTCCGCCCGTGCAAGGCGGTTTTCCAGATCTCGAAGTCCTTGCCGGTGACCTGGAAATCGCGGCCTCCCTGGAGGAAAAGCATGGGAATCCCGAGTTGCTTCGCGCGGGCCGCCGGATCGTAGCCTTTCAGATCAAGAAGGTAGGCGCCGGGAAGTCCCATCAAAACCTGGGGCGCCGGCCGGCCCGGTTGGAGACTTTTCACGCGCGCCACTTCGGCTTTCAGCGCTTCGAGCCGCTGTTGCACCTGGGGCGTCGGCTCGCCGTTGAGATGCGCGACATAATCGTTTTGTTCCAATGCGACGTCTTCAATGGGGCGGGCATTCGCCGCGAGAAAGATCAAGCCAGCGAGTTTCCGATCGTGAGCGGCAATGCGCGGCAGTGCGTAACCGCCGAGGCTATGACCCAAAATATAGACGCGATCGGCCGCAATCTCCGTTTGCGTACGCAGCAGTGCAACGGCCCGCGCGGCGTCCTCGACTATTTCCTGCTCGATCGTGAATTCCAGATCGCCCATCTTATCCGCGTAGGCAAATGTGCGTTTGTCATAACGCAAGACGGCGATGCCGCTAGAAGCCAGTCCTTCACCGAGATCGCGAAAGACGCGATTCGAGTAGATCGACTCATCGCGATCGTTCGGGCCGGGACCGTGAACGAGAACCACAGCCGGGAACGGTCCTTTGCCTACAGGAAGCGTCAGGGTGGAGCCCAGTTTCCACGAATCGCTTCCGACCGTCAGTTCGCGCTCGGTGAAGCTCTCGGGATGGCTGTACGGCGGCCGTTGCCATAATTTCGGCAGCGGAGCGTCGGCAGGACGAAACGACAAACTGGCGACTTGCAGCGATCGGCTGAGCGTGAATTGAATATTCACGTTCATCGCCGCGAACCGGAGCGGAAAACTGACCAGGGTATCGGAGCCGTCCTTCCCTGTGAGGGGCTCGCCAATGCTGCTCAATTGGCCGAACGTCCGGATACGACCACCGATCTGGTTGCGAAGTGCGTCTTCAGTCAGGCGCTCCCGGCCTTGAACGGTGAGCAGGGTTCGTAGTTCCGGGTATTTTTCGGCGAGCAGGAGATCGAGCGCCTTGCGCGCCGCCCCGGCCGGATCGGCGGCGGGCTGTGCGGCTAAAACCGAACTGAAGACCGTGGCGAGAGCCCACCATCTACGGAACGACAATCAGGCCTCCGCCGGTGACATCGTATGTCATGTCCCAGGTCTTTTCATACTGGAGTGTGGCTGCGTCGTAGGATTCGATCTCGAAACCGGCGCCGTAGATGTACAGTTTTTTTCCATCGCCTGACATTCCGAAGCTGAACCGGCTGCGGCAGGGAAACTCGCGGGTGTTCACAATGCGATCGGTCTTAAGATCGAATTGCCAGAATTCGCAGCGCTTGTTGCCGAGCGTGCCATTCGTCACGACGGTGTACGCGTGGCTTTTGTCGGGAGCCACCTGCAGGCCTGTCATGGCGGACGGCGCCGGGCCGATCGGATCAAAGGTCATTTGACGGGTATTCAGGTCGAACCTGCCCACTCCGAATACGCGGTTATGCACGACCGGATCGGACGAATTAAACAAGGAAACGTGCATGCCGGACTCGCTGATGGTATCGAGCTGGCCGCCGAATCCGACGTTCTCCATGCCCGGCAGATCGGGCTTCGAGAGGTCCATCCGGTCGACGACCTTGAAGTCATCGGTATTCAGGATGAGCACCTTCTCGCCGAAATGATAGAGATATTTGCCGTCGGGCGAAATCTCGAGGCTCGCGCGTCCGCGCCCGGCGCCAATGGCGGTCTCGTCCTCCTTGGCAATGTCAACGGTCTTGAGGATCTTCTGGGCGGCCAAATCAATCACGGTATATTTCGGTTTGCCGATCTCATAGTGATCCGCCAACTTGTTCATCTCGGTGCTGATCGTATAAAGCAGCTTGCCTCGCGGATCGGGAACGCCGCCCGCGCTGAAGCGGATTCGCTTAGTGGGCGTATTCAACTCGAAGTGGTTGGTGACTTTGCGGGTCGCGACATCGATCACTTCGATGCCGCTATGATCGGCCGTTGTGACGTAGAGGGTCTTCTTGTCGTCTGAGAGACGAAGACTACTGGGGAGGCCGGTGAGCGCGATCTTGTCCGCGAGCTGGCCTTTGGCTTCGTCGAAGGTAATGATTGAATCCTGATAGGTCCCCATGAACAGGGTGGCTGCCTGCGTACAGGCGGCGGAAAGAAGCAGAAGGGCTGGGAGTGGTTTCATCGTGTCCTCGCGTGAATGGCTGAGTTCGGCTCGGGCTATGGGAACACCAGGTCAAGATTCCG
>Ga0070741_10014739_pt1 | contig 13451 bp, 14 predicted proteins | sample Coa_R1_4_FD_66440 | JGI IMG/M metagenome (GOLD analysis project Ga0070741, IMG submission 66440) | Surface soil microbial communities from Centralia Pennsylvania, which are recovering from an underground coalmine fire - Coalmine... | ecosystem: Environmental > Terrestrial > Soil > Unclassified ... | reverse complement strand
GCGGTGCGCGAGCGCGCGCTGCGCGCGGGCGCTGGCGGTGATGTCGTGCAGCCGCCGCTGCAGGGCGAGAATCTGCCGCAGCCGCTCGACGTCGCGGCGGGCGAGCGGCAGCTGGCCGAGCTTCGGAGCGGTCTCCGATCCGCGCGGATGCACGGCGTCGAGCAGGCCGAGCGGCGCGAGCAGCGTGCCGAGGAGCACCGCGTTGGTCAGCGTGTCCGGCGTGGCTTCGAACGTACGGCGGTACGCGTCGAGGCGTGCGAGCGCCTGCCAGAGCGCCGGTCCCGCCCCGCGCTGCAGCTCGGGCGCCGTCGGCTCGAGCAGGCCGACGTCGGCGAGCGCGCGGAAGGCCTTCTCGGACGCGCCGGCCCGCAGAATCTTGTAGTACTCCTCGATCATCCGCGCGGGCGACGCCTTCGCGATTTCCTGGCGATGCGTCCGGATGGCGGCGAGCAGCGTCGCCTCGATCGTGAAGTCGAGGCGGGCGGCGAGCGCGATGGCGCGCAGCATCCGGACCGGATCCTCGCGGAGCCGCACGTCGGGGTCGCCGATCGACCGCACGATCCGGTCGCGCAGATCGTGCAGCCCGCCGACGTAGTCGATGATCGAAAAGGTGGCGATGTCGTAGAACAGCGCGTTGATCGTGAAGTCGCGGCGGAACGCGTCCTCTTCGGGCGTGCCGAAGGTGTTGTCGCGGTGGATCAGGTGTTCGCCTTCGGGCGTCGACGGATCGGGCGCGGGGACGCCGTCGGCGACGATCTCCTCGCCGGGCGCAATCTGCCGCCGGAACGTCGCGACCTCGATCACCTTCGTCCCGAACTTGACGTGGGCCAGGCGGAAGCGGCGGCCGATGATCCAGCAGTTGCGGAAGAGCTTCTTGACCTGATGGGGATGCGCCGACGTGCCGATGTCGAAGTCCTTCGGCCGTCGGCCGAGGAGCAGATCCCGGACGCTGCCGCCGACGAGGTAGGCGACGTGGTCGCCCTGCCGCAGCCGGTACAGGACCTTGAGCGCGTCCGCGTCGATGTCGCGGCGCGAAATCGGGTGCTGATCGCGCGGAATGATCCGCGGGTCGGCCATCGAGCCGCAATTGTACGCTAGCATCGCCCCATGGGGCGTCTGGTCGGGCGGCTCGCGTGCGTCGCGTACCTCGCCGCCCTTGCGCGCCCGGCCGCCGCCGCCGACGATCCGCTGGCGCGCGCGCGCCAGCTGTACAACGATCAGCAGTACGAAGCGGCGGTGAACGCCGCCGAACAAGCCCGGCTGTCGCCGGCGCGCGCCGACGCGGCCGATCTCGTCGCCGCGCGCGCCTACCTCGAGCGGTACCGCTCCAGCGAGGCGTCCGACGATCTCACCAATGCGCGGATCCGGCTGCGGCGCCTCGACCCGGCGAAGTTCGAGCCGCGCGAGCGCGTCGAGTACCTGGTCGGCCTCGGCGAAGCGCTGTACTGCGACGGCGCGTTCGGCGCCGCCGCCGACGTCTTCGACTCGGTGCTGCGCGGCACCGACGTCATCGCGACCGATCAGCGCGAACGCGTCCTCGACTGGTGGGCGGACGCGCTCGACCACGATGCGCGGCCGCGGCCCGACATCGACCGCCAGGCCGTCTACCGGCGCGTGCGCGCGCGGATGGACGAGGAGCTGGCGATGCGCCCCGGCAACAGCGCGGCGGCGTACTGGCACGCCGCCGCGGCGCGGGCCGAGGGCGACCTGCAGGCGGCGTGGGACGCCTCCGAAGCCGCGTGGGTCCGCTCGCCGCTGGCGAGCGACGGGGGGGCCCGGCTGCGCGGGGACATCGATACCCTGATGCAGCGCGGCATCATCCCCGAACGCGCGAAGCTGACCGGCGTCCCGCCGCAGCGTCTTCAGGCCGACTGGGACCAGTTCAAGGACCGCTGGCAGAAATAGCTTCGACCGCCTCGATGAGCGCGCGCGGCGTGAAGGGTTTCAGCAGCACCGGCCCGCGCCGGCGCGCCGCCTCCAGTTTCTCCGGTTCGAGCCAGCCGGTCATCAGGACGACCCGCGCGGCCGGGTAGCGCTGCCGCAGCTGCTCGGCGTACACCAGCCCGCTCGTGCCGGGCAGCACGACATCGAGGAGCGCCGCATCGAGAGTCCAGGGGAAGTCGAGCAGGAGCGCGGCTGCTTCGGCCACCGTCGGCGCCGTCAACACGTGATGCCCTCGCGGCGTCAGGAGGCGATCGATCACATGGCGAACCGACGGCTCGTCCTCGACGACGAGCACGCGCATGGCGGCCGACGCTACTATCGGCGGCGCGCGCGCGTCGGTCTGAAACCGACTGACGGGTACCGAGGCCTGCGCGACACTCCTGCGGTGCGCGGCCGGAACGGTCACGATCGCGGGAACCGAATCCTCCGGGCGATCAGCCGTCTCGAGCCGGAGGCGTTCGCCGCGCTCAACGACCGCCTCCGCAGCGTGGCGGTCGATCGCGGCACGGTGCTCGCGGCGGCCGACGAAGCGCCCTCGCGCGTTTACTTCATCGACACCGGCACGGCGTCGGTCATCAGCGAGACCGCGTCGGGCGACTCGCTCGAAGTCGGCTGCGTCGGCGCCGAAGGGGTGTCGCACGTCGGCTGGCTCCTCGGCGGGACGCCGCAGCCGTATTCCTTCGTCGCGCAGCTGCCGCTCACCGCGCGCGAGGTGGACGCGCGCGATCTCAAGCGGCTGCTGATGCGCGACGGCGTGCACCCGCTCCACTGCCTGATCCAGATGTACGGGCAGTTCGTCATCGCCCAGCTCGCGCAGTCGACGATCTGCGCGCGCTTCCACACGGCCGCGGAGCGCCTCGCGCGATGGCTGCTGCTGACGGGCAGCGACACCTCCGCCGACGTGCTGCCGCTGACCCACGAGGCGGTCTCGCAAATGGTCGGCGCGCCGCGGTCCCAGGTGACCGACGCCGTCGGCAAGCTGCGCCGCGCGGGATGCATCACCTCGGCGCGCGGCGTCATCGAGATCCTCGACGCCCAGAAGCTGCGCCGTCATGCGTGCGAGTGCTACGAGGTGGAGCGCGCGCGGCGGCACGCGTTCGAACGGCGGCTGATGTTGAAGCCGAACGGGACGAAGCCGAAGCCGGTGTAGCGCGGCGGATCGGGATGCCCGCCCGCGCCGCCGGCGCGGCGGCGGCGCGGGCCGTGCGCGTCAGCGGATCGATCCGGAGAACGCGTCGCACGTCACCGTCGGATTCCAGTTCGTGAACGTGCCGCTCGGGTTGTCCTTCCAGGCCCACACGTGCAGCGTGTAAAAGGGCTTCAACCCAAACCGGTTCGGGCTGTCGAAGAAGTGGAACAGCTGGCCTTCGAGCTGCGGCGGCTCGGTATGCGTGGCGTCCCACGTCGCGGCGTCGACCAGGTAGTCCGCCCCGGTGATGCGCGCGCCGCCATTCGGCAGCGGCTCGTACAGGATGATCTCCGGTCGATCCACGCGCAGCTCGCCGTCGCCCACGAGGCCGCCGTTCACGAAGTGGAGCCCCATCGCGCCTTCTTCGCCCGATCCGCTGACGCATCCGAACGCCAGGCCGTAGCCTTCGGCCTGTGCGACGTGCACGTCCCTGAAGCGTTCGGTTGCCGCGCGCACCTCCGCCACGAGCCTGCTGACGCGACGTGCGTCTTCCGGCGTCAGCGGCTGCGCCGGCGTCAGCGCGCCGTGGTCGTGGTCGTGGCCCTGCGCAAACGCGACAGGCGCCGAGAGTCCGATGGCCATCGCCAACGCGGCGAGCGACGCGCCAATCCGTTCCGAGACGATCTTCCAATTCATCGTGTACCTCCGCCAGCGTAGGCGCGTGCGTCGGAAACTCTTTCGCGTCACGACGCCGCGCATCCCGCGGCCGTGCCGCGCGTCGACAACATCGTCATCCGGCGGCGGAGGCGCTCGATGCTGCCGAGCGCGAGGCGGTATCGCGATCGATTCCACGGCAGGAAATCGTCGGTCAGAAACTGACGCCGCATCAGGCCGTCGGGATCGTGATAGCCGGGCGGTCCGAGCAGGAGGTGCCCGACTTCGTGCGCGAGCACCCGGCCGATCGCGGTGCCGACCGCGTACTCGTGGACCATCGCGTTCGCCGATTCGCTCGGCTGCGCGAGCTCGTCGACGAGATCGAAGCCGATGCGGATGGGCGGCGCGTGGTCGTCGGAGTCCGGGCCGACGAACGTCGAGCCCAGCACGGCCGACGCGCCGTCGGGGTGCGCGCGCGTGCGGTTGACGAACGCGCTGATGCACACCGCCGCGCCGCCGCGATCGCCGAAATCGAGCACGACGCCGTAGTCGCGCCAGATCGCGGCGGCCTCGGTCACCGCGGTCGTCTGGACGATCCGCGATCGAATCGAGGAATCGAACAGGAGCGCGATGTGCACGACGAGCGTGAGGTATGCGGCCACGAATGCCTACATGTCGGTAGGCGTTCGCGGCCGAATCGTGTCGCACGATCACTGACGGTTGTACGTGAGGCCCGCTTCCTGCGCCTGATCGATCGCGACGACCATCGCAGGAACGATCGTCACGCCGGGCAGCACGTTCGCGCGCAGCTCCTGCTCGATCTCCTTGGCGTTGCCCTTGCCGCGCGCCTCGAGCTCGAGGCACCAGATGCCGAGGGCGTTGGCGCACACGATGAACTTCGTGCCCATCTTCTGCAGGTTCTCGATGCCGATCGCCGGCATCGCGCCGGAGAGCGCCGGGATCATCGGCGAGTCGACCGCCGCCAGCAGCAGATGCAGATCCTGCGGCGTCGGCCGGTGGAACACGTTGCGCGCGTACGGCTGACCGCCGGCGTCCTCGAGCCCCGTGTAGGCGCCCAGGCGATACTTCGCCCAGATCGTGTCGTTGAACGCGAGCGGAATGCTCGCCTGGCTGCCGGCCGCGTAGAACGTGCCGACGGCGCCGACCTGTCCCGGCGCCGCGCCGTACGCAGACGCATAGGTGTTCAGGTAGTTCAGGATGTGCAGCAGCGGAAATCCGTTCTTGTGCTGCGGGAAGTCGAACAGGCACCGATGCGTGCCCTTGACCTCCTTCACCCACGATGCGTCCGCGGCGTCTGCGGCTGCCGCCCCACGGACGCTGGTGAGCGCGATGCCCGCCCCCGCCGCGCCCGCGAGCCGGGCGAGGAACCTCCGACGATCGACGTCCGACGCTTCAATCTCAGCCATCTCAGCAGTACTCCTTTCTTCCCTCCGATAGCGCGCGTCACGCCGAGGGATTTCGGCGATGGCAGTTTCCAGCCGCCGTTTTCGATCTCTTGATCAGGGGACAGGACAGCACATGGAGACCACGAGCGGCAGCCGCGTGCAGCCGCACAACGAGCGCGCCGCGGCGGTCTGGAGCGCCGGAGGCGGCGGTTACGACGAGATCGGCCGCGGCATCGCCGACGCGCTGGAGCACTGCGTGCTGCGGCTCGATCCGAAACCGGGCGAGCGCATCCTCGATCTGTCCACGGGCACCGGCTGGGCGTTGCGGCTGGTCGCCCGGCGCCGCGCAACGGTCGTCGGCGCCGACATCGCGCCGGCGGCCCCGGTCGCGCCGGCGCACTCGCGGTTCGACGCGCCGACGCGCGCGGAGACCTACGCCGAGTACCTGGCGTCTATTGATGAATGGCGGACCAAGCGGGGCTACGCCGTGCCCGCCGAATTCGTGATCGTCAGCGGGCGCAAGGATGCGTAAGATGGCGCTCGCGCAGACGATCTACGCCGATGGGCCCGCCGTGACAGGCGATTTGACGTCGCTGCTCGAGTCGGCCGAGCGCGGAGACCGCGCGGCGGCGGATGCCCTGTTCACGGCGCTGTACCAGGAGCTGCATCGCATCGCCCGCCGCGAGCTCGCGAACCGCGGCGCCGGCATCACCCTCGGCGCGACGACGCTTCTGCACGACGCGTATCTGGACATTTCGGGACGCGAAGGCACGGCGTTCCCCGATCGCAACCGGTTCATGGCGTACGCCGCGCGCGTGATGCGCGGCCTGATCATCGATTACGCGCGCAGCCGGCAGGCGCAGAAGCGCGGCGGCCTGTTCGAGATCACGTCGCTCGGCACCGAGCTCGCCGAAGCGATTCCCGACGCCACGCAGCTCGCCGCGCTCGGCGACGCGCTCGACGAGCTCGCCACCATCGACCCGCGTCTCGCGCGCGTCGTCGATCTGAAGTTTTTCTGCGGCTTCTCGTTCGCCGAGATCGCGGCGATGACCGGCGTGTCCGAACGGACGGCGCACCGCGACTGGGACAAGGCGCGCATCTACCTGCACAACCTGCTGCAGGATTCGGGGGGCGCGAACTGATGGCGACGATCGATCGGAGGCGCTGGCTGCGGGCGAGCGTCCACCTGGACGAGCTGCTCGACCTGCCGGAGGAGCAACGCGAAACGCGGCTCTCGGATCTCCGACGCGACGATCCGGCGACCGCCGCCGACGTCGCCGAGCTCCTCGACCAGCATCGCCGGCTGACGGCGGAACGGTTCCTCGAGTCGCCGCCGCCCGCAGCGCCGGGCCGCGCGGCCGACGCGCGGCTGTCGGGCCTGACGATCGGCGCGTACACGCTGTCGTCGCGGATCGGCCAGGGCGGGATGGGCAGCGTGTGGCTGGCGTCGCGCAGCGACGGCCGCTTCGAAGGCCACGCCGCGCTCAAGCTGTTGAACGCGAGCCTCGTCGGGCGCGGCGGCGAGGCGCGGTTCACGCGCGAAGGCACGATCCTCGCGCGGCTCACGCATCCGCACATCGCCCGCCTGATCGACGCCGGCGTCTCCGAGACCGGCCAGCCGTACCTCGTGCTCGAGTACGTGGACGGCCGCCACATCGATCGGTACTGCGCCGACGAGCGGCTCGGCGTCGAAGCGCGCATCCGCGTCTTTCTGGACGTGATCGCGGCGGTGGCGCACGCCCACGCCAACCTGATCGTCCATCGCGACCTCAAGCCGTCGAACGTCCTCGTCACCGCGGCCGGCCAGGTCAAGCTGCTCGACTTCAGCATCGCCAAGCTCCTGGAGCACGAAGACGGTTCCGCGGCGACGCGCCTCACGCACGACACCGGGTCGGCGATGACGCCGCGCTACGCCGCGCCGGAGCAGATCGCCGGCGGGCCGGTGACGACGGCGACCGACGTCTATGCGCTGGGCGTGCTCCTCTACGAACTGCTGACCGGCAGACACCCGCACGCGCCGACTGCGAAGACCTCGGCCGATCTGGCGAAGGCGATCAGCGCCACCGAGCCGCCGCGCCCCTCGTCCGTCGCGCCCGAATCGTGGCGCCGCGCGCTGCGCGGCGATCTCGACACCATCGTGATGAAGGCCTTGAAGAAGGAACCGCTCGAACGCTACGCCTCGGTGATGGCGTTCGCCGACGATCTGCGCCGTCACCTCGATCATCAGCCGATCGCCGCGCGGCCGGATCTGCTGGGATACCGCGCCGCGAAGTTCGCGCGCCGCCATCGGCGCGGCCTCGCCGCTTCGATCGTCGCCGTCACCGTCCTGGCCGGCATCGTCGGGTTCTATACGGCGAGGCTCGCGGCGGAGCGCGACCGCGCGCGCCAGCAGGCGGAAAAAGCGTCGCGGCTCAGCGAGCTGCTCACGACGCTGATCACCGGGGCCGATCCGTATCGGACGCCCGACGCGAAGGAGCCGACGGTGCAGAACCTTCTCGACGTCGGCGCCGCCCGCATCGCGACCGAGCTGCAGGATCAACCGGAAGTGCAGGGGGAGATGTTCACCGTCATCGGCCGCACGTACGAGCGCATGGGGCTGCTCGCCAAGGCGCTGCCGCTGCTCGAGCAGGCGCTGGCCATCGGACGCCGCACGCTCGGCCCCGATCACGTCCGCCTGGCGCAAAGCCTCAACGCGCTCGGCGTGCTCCAGCGTCAGCTCGGCAACGTCGGGGCCGCGGAGCCGCTGCTGCGCGAAGGGCTCGCCATGCGCCGGCGCCTGCTGGGGAACGTCCACGCCGACGTCGCGGTCACGCTGGTCGAGCTCTCGCGGGTTCTCCGCGATCGCGGACGCTGGGCCGACGCCGAGCCGCTGGCGCGCGAGGCGCTCGCAATCCGCGAGGCCGTGTACGGCGAGGAGCACCGCGAGACGGCGACGAGCAAGAACGAGCTCGGCCAGATCCTCCTCGAGCGCGGCGATCTCGCGGCGGCGGAGCCGCTGCTGCGCGAAAACATGGAAACGAGCGTGCGGCTGCTCGGCGACGACCACCCGAACGCCGCCGCGGCGAAATCGAACTTCGGCCGCCTGCTGCTGGCCCGCGGGGACGCGGCGGCCGCGGAGCCGCTGCTGCGCGACGCGACCGCGGTCTACGGCCGCGTGTTCGGCGAGACCTCCGCGGAATACGCGGTCCGTTTGAGCGGCGTCGCATCCGCCGTCGAACTGCAGGGCCGCTTCGACGATGCCGAACCGATGTTCGATCGTGCGTTTGCCATCGCCCGGTCGCGACTCGGCGACGACCACCCGCAGGTGGCGGCCCACGCGGTCAACCTCTCGCGCGTGCGGATCGCGCTGGGCCATGGCGCGGCCGCCGAACCGGCGCTGCGTCGTGCGCTCGCCGTCCGCGAGCGGCTGCTCGACCCGGCCGACTGGCGGCTCGCGCAGGTCAAGAGCCTGCTCGGCGCGTCGCTCGCGGCGCAGGGGCGCGACGCCGACGCGGAGCGTCTGATGCTGGAGGCCGATCGGTCGCTGAGGCCGACGCCCGGGCCCGAGGGGCGCGAGCGCGCCGCGAACCGATCGCGGCTCGTCGCGCTGTATCTCAGGCTCGGACGTCGGCAGCAGGCGACTGCGTTCCGCTAACGCCCCACCGCCTCGCGGATTTTTGCGAGGTGATGGTAGCTGTGACGCACCGGGTGATCTTCGAGGAAGAACTGGCACGTCAGCGGCGCGTCGGCGTTCAGCGAGATGGCCGCCGCCCGATCGAGCTGCTCGTCGCTCAACGCGCGGATTGCCTCGGCGGCCGCCGCGCTGTTGCGCCGCAGCAGGTCGAGCGCCTCGGCCCTGGTCGTCGCGTCGTGCTCGCGCGCGTGGCTCGCGTTGATCGCGTGCACGTCGTCCCACGCGACGCCGGCGATCGGCTGGCCGGCGGCCAGCATCTGCGCGAACTGCATCTCGATCGGATACATGCTCGCGACGTGATGCACGACGACGCCGACCTTGCGGCCGTCGCCCGGAATCTGGCGCTGCCATTGCTCGTCGGTCAGCGTGGCAGCGAGATCGGCGAGGGCGCGGGCGCCCTGTTCGAGTCGGTCGGCGAGCGCCGCAGCGCGCGCCACCGTGATGGCGGTGTTGCTCATATGAAGTCTCCTTTCGTCTCATTCCGGTAGTGCCGGCGGACGGAAAGGTTTTCAACCCACCAGTCCTACCTATCGGGATGGTGTCTCGGCCCGAGCGTTTCCCCCGCGCGAGTCGGCCGGTGTACGGAGAGCGGCGTGCTGGTATCGACGCAACAAGTCTTACGAGAAGAACCACTACTTACGCAAATCGCCTTCAGCCGGCTGCTCGCCTGGCTGGACGACGGGCTCGAGTCGCACGGTGAACGGTACCTCGAGATGCGCCGGCGGCTGGTCGCGTATTTCGATCGACGCGGCCGATCGAACGCGGACGAACTGGCCGACGAGACGCTGACGCGGATCGCGCGCACGCTGGAGCAGGACGGCCACATCGAGACGACGCCGCCGGCGCGGTACTGCTACGTCGTCGCCAGGTTCGTGCTGCTCGAGGACTTTCGGCGCGAGAAACGGCACGGGCGCCTCGGGACCGTCTGGCACATCGAGCAGACGCACGCCGCCGCCGCCGCGCCGACTGCCGCGGACCGCGAGGACCGGCTCGACTGTCTCGATCGGTGCCTCGACGAGCTGACGGCGGACCAGCGCGCGCTGATCGTCGAGTACTACGCCGAGACGCGCCGGCAGGGGATCGATCGCCGCCGGTCGCTCGCGTCGCGCCTCGGCATCACGATGAACGCCCTGGCGATCCGGGCGTGCCGCATCCGCGACACGCTGCAGGCGTGCATCGAGCGATGCCGCCGCGCCCCGAAAGCTTCCGGCCCGGCCGTCCTATCCCGGTGGACGGGGAACCCACGATGACCACCGAGTCGCAGCTCGTCGATTATCTGCTGGGACGATTGCGCGATCCCGAGGCCGAGCGGCTGGACGAGGCGAGCCTCGTCGACGACGCGATCGCGTCGAGGCTCCGCGCCGTCGAGAACGACCTCGTCGACGCGTACGTGCGCGGCACCCTTCGCGGCGAGACGCTCGCGCGGTTCGAAGGGCACTACCTCTCGTCGCCCGTGCGGCGCGACAACGTGGCGTTCGCGCGGCGCTTCGCGCGCGCGATCGACCGCGCGTCGGTCGCGACGCCGGCTCCCGCCGCGCCCTTCGTCTTCGCGCATCGGACGATGCGGAAGCTGTCGATGGCGGCGGCGATCGTCGTCGCAGCCTGTTCGGTGGCGCTGCTGCGGGAAGCGGCCCGGCCCGGCGGCGGCGCGGCCGCAGGCCGCCCGCTGAGCTCGGTCGGGGCCGAGGGCGCGGACATTCCACGGCAGACCGATTTGCGCGCGGTGCGCGACGCCGCCCCGGACGGGCGGCGGCTGCCCGCGGCGCGTATCGAGCCGCCGGCGTCACCGGCCGCGGCCGCCGTCGCGCTCGTGCTGCTGCCGCAGACACGCGCCGTCGGGCCGGTGCCGGCGCTGAGGGTTCCGCTACAGACCGGCCGCGTCACGTTCGAGCTGCGGCTCGAGGGAGGGGAACGCGGCACGTACGTCGTCGCGCTGCGCGACCCGTCGGTGAACCGCCTCGTCTGGCGCACGCGCGCGACGTCCACGGCGGGCGGCGCGCTGACCGTCGTGGTGCCGGCGTCCATCCTCAGGGCGCAGCACTACTCGCTGGATCTGTTCGCGGACGGCGCCGCGTCCGATGCCGACGTCCTCGGCAGCTACGTGTTCGAGATCGCCTCGCGATGACCTGCTGCACGCGGCTCGCCGAGCGGATCGTCATCGCGGCGCTGCTCGCCGGCGCGCCGGCGACCCCGGCGCGTTCGGTGCGCCTCGCCGGAGAGGCGGCGTTCGCGGCGCTCGAAACGCCGGGGGCACGAGCGTCGATCGCCGCCGAGATTCCCGCGGACGCGGCGCTGGTCGAATACGCCGTCGTCGGACGACCGGGCGAAGCCGGGCCGCGGTATGCCGCGTGCGTGCTCCGGCACGGCGCCGCTCCGTCCATCGTCGATCTCGGCGACGCGGCCGGCATCGACTCGGCGATCGCGGCGATGCGCGCCGCCCTCCGGGATCCGCGGCGCGACGACGTCGTGGCGCGCGGGCGCGCGGTCTACGCGCGCGTCGTGCGGCCGCTCGTCCGCGCGATTGGATCGTCGACGCGACTGCTGATTTCTCCCGACGGCGAACTGAACCTCGTGCCGTTCGAAGCGATGGTCGACGACCGCGGGCGGTATCTCGTCGAGTCGTTCACGACGACGTACCTGGCCAGCGGGCGCGACCTGCTCGCGATGCGTGTGCCGCGGGAGAGCCACACGGGTCCCGCGGTGTTCGCGGATCCGCTGTTCGGCGAGCCGCGGCCGCGCGCCGGCCGCCCGTCCGCGCCCTTCTACTTCGCGCCGCTGCCGGCGACGGCCGGCGAGGCGCGGACGATCAAGGCGCTGTTTCCCGACGCGACGATCTTCGCCGGCCCGCACGCGACGAAGGCGGCGCTGCAGCGGGTGGATGCGCCGCGGATGCTGCACATCGCGGCGCACGGATTCTTTCTGGACGCGGCGCGCGCCCGCGCCGTGGACCCGCTGCTGCGGTCGGGAATCGCGCTCGCGGGCGCGAACCTGCCCAACGCCCACCGCTCCGCGATTCTCACCGCGGTGGACGCGGCGCGCCTCAACCTGTGGGGCACCAAACTCGTCACGCTGTCGGCGTGCGACACCGGCATCGGCGACGTGCGCAACGGCGAGGGGGTCTACGGCCTGCGGCGCGCGTTCGCGCGCGCCGGCACCGAGACGCTCGTGATGACGCTGTGGCCGGTCGGCGATGCGATTGCGCGCGAGACGATGGTCGCCTACTACGTCGAGTTGCGGGCGGGACTCGGTCGCGGCGACGCGCTGCGCAACGCGAAGCTCGGGATTCTGCGGAAGCCGGCGCGATCGCATCCGTACTACTGGGCGGCGTTCATTCAATCCGGCGAATGGGCGCCGCTCGAGCGGACGCGCCGATGATCACGCGCTTGCTCCGTCCCGGCGAAGAAGAGGTGATCCGGCAGATCTACGCGCGGCTCAGCCCTCGCACGCGGTACCTGCGCTTCTTCTCGATGATGCCCGCGCTGCCCGACGGCCTGGTCGCCCGCCTCGCCGACGTCGACGGATGCCGCCGCGTCGCGCTCGTCGTCGAAGAAGACGTGTGCGGGCGCGTCGAGCCGGTCGCCCTCGCGAGCTTCGGCGCGATCGACGAGGCGACGGTGGAGCTCGGCCTGGTCGTCACCGACGAATGGCAGAACCGGCGGATCGGCACCACGCTGGCCGCCCGCCTGCTCGACGCGGCGGAGGCGTGCGGCTTTCACCGCTTCGTCGCGACGATCCACACGCACAACACGCCGATTCGTCGTCTCCTGCACCGCGTCGGCGTCGTCGTCTCGTCGAGGTTCGAGGCGGGGACGTCGGAGTTCACGTTCGTCCGTCGATCGTCGGCGGCCGTCTAGGCCGCACGCGAGTGCGATCATCGGTTCGTTCGCTGAGGGCCCTGGCGTCCGGCCGATCGGTCGCCCTCTGAAAGCCGACGGCCGCGGCCGCCCACGTCAGAAAGCTCCGGCGCTGGATGTGCATCTCCATCGCGGAATATATGCGCAGGCTGCCGACGATCGACGGCGCGCGCGCGGACGTCGCGGCTACAATCTCCAGAACCATGTTGAAACTGTTCCGCCTGCTCGCGGCCTTTCGCGGGGCCGTGGTGCTGGTGCTGGTGCTCGCGCTCGCCCAGTCGATCGGTTTTCTCCTCCTGCCGCGGCTCATGTCGGACATCGTCGACAAGGGCATCGTCCGGGGCGACCAGCGCGCGATTCTCACGGCCGGCGGGTTGATGCTGCTGATGTCGAGCGTCGCGACCCTCTGCGCGATCGCCGGCAGCTATTTCGCCGCGCGGATCGCGACCGGCTTCGGACGGACGCTGCGCGGCCGCATCTTCGCGCGCGTCGAGCACTTCTCGATCCACCAGTTCGCGCGCTTCGGCGCCGCGTCGCTGACGACGCGGACGACGAACGATACGACGCAGGTGCAGCAGATGCTCGTGATGATGCTGACCATGGTCGTCACGGCGCCGATGATGATGGTCGGCGGCATCTTTCTCGCGCTCTCGCAGGACACGCAGCTCGCGTGGGTGCTCGTGGCCGTCATGCCGGTCATGGCGATCGTGTTCGGCGCCATCATGCGCGCCGCCGTGCCGTTGTCGCAGGCGATGCAGGCGAAGATCGACCGGCTCAACCTCGTGCTCGGC
>Ga0070741_10014738_pt1 | contig 13451 bp, 13 predicted proteins | sample Coa_R1_4_FD_66440 | JGI IMG/M metagenome (GOLD analysis project Ga0070741, IMG submission 66440) | Surface soil microbial communities from Centralia Pennsylvania, which are recovering from an underground coalmine fire - Coalmine... | ecosystem: Environmental > Terrestrial > Soil > Unclassified ... | reverse complement strand
CCCGGGTTCTCGCACCACGACGATCCCCCGTTCGGGGCACGCAGCGACCAGGGCCAGATGGGCGAAGGCAGCTGCGGTGTCTCCTCGCTCGTCCCGGGCGCGAAGGTCAAGGAGGCCGAGCTGAACGTGAGCGGCACCGGCGCGTTCTGGGAGCACATCGAGCTGGTCCCGCAGTCCTAGGCACAGGAGCGAGGGAAGAAGGGACGGCGCTCCGGGCCCGGCCGATCAGCCGGGCCCGGCGTCGTTCTCGGGCGGCCGGCGCTGCCCGCGGCTGCGGTCGTGGCCTCCGCCCGCAGCGCAGGGTGGTTAGCCATCGGACCGATCTCGGCCGATTTGTCCAAGAGCGGGAATGATCGGCTGCGAGCGGGGTTTTCGGTCTTGAGGGCGACGGAGCGCACCCGTCGCCCTTCGCTTTCCCGCCGGCCGCGGCGGGCCACCGACATGAGCCCACGTTTCTCGATCCGTCCCCTGGCCACGCTGGCCGACCGTCGCCTCGCCGAGCTGGCAGCGTCCGGTGACGAACGCGCCTTCGAGGCGCTGATCGGCCGTCATCGCGTCGAGCTCGAGCGCTACTGCTGGCGGCTCGGTCTGCCGGACCACCATGCCGAGGACGTTCTGCAGCAGGCCTTCACGCGCGCGTGGGTCGCGCTGCGCCGAGGCAGCGACGTCGGCCAGCCACGCGCCTGGCTCTACAGGATCGTGCACAACACCGCGGTGAACGCGCACCGCAGCGCACGGCTGCGCACGCACGAGTCGATCGACGCCGCCGTCGAGGGATCGCTCGCGCTCGCGCCGGCCGCGGAGCCCGAGGCACATCTGATGGCGATGGAGGCGCTCCGGCACGTCGCCGAGCTGCCGCAGATGCAGCGCCGCGCCGTCGTGATGACGGCGCTCGAGGGCCGCAGCCACGAGGAGGCCGCCGGCGAGCTGGGGGTCACCGACGGCGCCGTGCGCGGCCTGTTGCACCGCGCCCGCACGAAGCTGCGCGCCGCGGCCGCGGCGCTGACGCCGCAGGGCCTGCTCGAGCTGCTGGGCCGCTCTTCCTCGGGCGGCGCGCTCTCCGGGCCTCCGCTCGAAGTCGGGGCGGGAGTCGCAGGCGCCGGCATTGCCGGCGTGGTCGCCAAGGGCGCCGCCGTCACGGTGATCGCCGGGCTGCTCGCCGGGGGCGCGGCCTCGCAGCTGGGACACCACCACCGGCACGCTCCGCCGCGGGCGGCGGCGGCCGCAGATCCCGCCCGGGCCACGGCCGTAGCTGCTCAGGCGCGGGGCGCCGGGCTCCCGGACAGCCACGCGGGACGCTCCGGGCACGAGGACGGCTTGGCGCGGCGCGGCGGCGGCAAGGACGGCCGGCGCGGGCGCGAGGGCTCCGCTTCGCGTGAGCACGGATCCTCCGGAAGAGGGGGAGGAGCTGCTGAGCAGCCCGGCAGCGGCGGTGAGGACCGCGGCACGCTCGGCCGAGATCGAGGCTCGGGCACGGGTTCGGGCGGCGGTGAGCGCAGCGCCCTGACCGTCGAGGCCCGGGACGGGACGTCCGATGCGAGCGGCGGAGGCTCGCGATCCGGGCGCGCTGGCGAGAGCACGGCGCCGTCGGGGTCCGGGCAGCAGAGCGCGAGCGACGGCTCGCTCAGCGTGAGCGGCGCTGACACCACGAGTAGGAACGAGGAACCCACCTTCGCCCCCGCGTCCAGCTCGGGTCCGGCCGCGTCTGCCGAGAGCGGCGGGCAGACGAGCGGGAGCGGGGGCTCGGGCGGCTCCGGGCCCTCGGGCTCTCTCGACGGCTCCGGCCGCGACCGCTAGGTCTCGCGCAGGCCCGGGAAGCGCGGCAGGCCGTCGTCCGGGATCGGCTCCCACGGCACGGCGAAGTCGACGAACATCCTGTACTCCGGGCGGATGCCGGGATCGCCGTCGAGCGTCCCCAGGCGGACCGCCACCTCCTCGTCGGCGAGCGGGTCGCCGCTGAAGACGGCCGAGCCGCACTCGGTGCAGAACAGCTTGCGAGCGCCGCCTTCGGGCGGGCTGTAGCCCTTCAGCTGCTGCTCGCCTGAGAGCAGCCGGAAGCCGCTCTGGGGCACGCGGCCGTTGGCCGAGGAGCCGGTGCCGGTGCGGCGCTGGCAGCGGGTGCAGTGGCAGTAGCCCGCGGAAAGGAACGGGGCGGTGATCTCGTAGCGGATCGCGCCGCACAGGCAGCCGCCCTGCAGCGGGCGCTCCGGTGAGGGGGGGTCCGGGACGGTTGCCATGCGGCGATCGTAGGGCCTCAGCCCGCGCGCACGAGCGGGCGTGCCGGGTTGCCCACGACCGTGCAGTCGGCGGGCACGTCCTCGATCACGACTGCGCCCGCACCAACGACCGCGCGCGGGCCGATGCTGCGCTCGGGCGCGATCACCGCCCCGACGCCGAGGAAGGCTTCCTCGCCGATCCAGCAGCTCCCGCCTGTGACGGCGCCAGGACCGATGCTCGCGTAGTTCTCCACCACGGTGTGGTGACCGATCGAGGCGCCGCGGTTGATCGCGCTCGCGATCCCGCACGTCACGCCCGCGGCCAGGATCGCGCCTGCGTTGACGAACGAGCCGGCGCCCACCTCGGCGCTCTCTGCCACCACCGCAGTCGGGTCGATCATCGTCGCCTGGTCGGCGAAGCCGTGCGCAAACGCGTCCTCGCCGGCAGCGCGCCGGGCAGCGGGTTTCACCAGCGGGACGAGGAAGGGCAGCGCCAGCAGCTCGGGCGGGAGCCGGTCGGCCTCGAGCGGGGAGGGGACCTCCGCCGGCGTGGCTGCCGCCACGTTGCGCACGCAGGCGGCGAGCTCCCAGCCGAGCCTCCGCGCCGTCTCGACGGCCTCGGCCGCGTACGGGCTCGAGACGCCGTAGAGGACGAGCCTCACGCCGGGCCCGCCGAGGCGGCGGGTGGTAGACCGCGTTCGCGCTGTGCGGTCGCGATGTCGCCCGCTCGGTCATGGGCGAAGAGGGTGACGGTCTCCTGCGGCACGTGATGGAAGCGGATGCCCGCGTCCCACGCGCGGCGGGCGAGGTTCCAGTCGTTCGGCTCGGATGCGAGCGCGCAGTTGCGGTCATAGCGCAGGAAGTCGAGGCCGGCATGGAAGATCGCCGATTGCCAGCCGAACTGTTCGTAGCGCGGTGGGAACGCACCCACGCTCGGCACCCCGGCGCCGAGCCCGTCAGGCGCCGGCTCGGCCTGCCTGACGCGCATGCTCGCGTAGACGATCTCGGCGCGCGTCTCGCGGGCGGCCGCCAGCAGCAGCGCGAGATGGTTCGGATCCCAGGCGTCGTCGTGGCTGAGCGGCGCGATCCAGCGCCCCCGGGCAGCGGAGATCCCGACCGCTCTCGGCACGCTTCCCTTGACAGCCCAGCGCTCCCAGGGGTCGGCCGGGTCGTTCTCGCGAGCCGGCAGGTTCAGATAGCGGATGCGGCTGTCCCCCAGCGCCGCGACGCGCTCGGCCGTGTCATCCGTGCAGTGGTCACCCACCACGATCGCCTCCCAGTTTCCGTGCGTCTGGGCCTGGACCGATGCGAGGGCACGCTCGCAGAGGGTCTCCGGCGAGTGGTAGGTGGGGATCGGGATGCTGACGAGGGGGTCGGGGTCGCTGTAAGCGCGCTCGTAGTCCGCGGCTGCCCTGGCGCGGGCAACGAGCTCGGGCCAGCCCGCGAGCGCCTCGTAGGTCCGTGCGGTCAGCGCCTGCGTTCGCCGTGTGCGGGTGAGCGTCTCGGCCTGCCAGTCGACGAGCCGTGTCTGTGCGGACTCGATGCGGCTCAGGGCGCCGCGGAGCTCGGCGATCTGATCCCGAAGCGCGTCCAGCTCTGCGTCGCGCTCGCCGTCACGGCGCTCGGACCGTCTCCTGCGCTCGTAGATACGTGTGAGCACGCATACATCTTCGCAAGCGGCCTCGGCCGCCGTCCCCGCGTGGGCGACCCGGTGCCGTGCGGCGCCGGCAGCGGGTGCAGTGGCAGTAGCCCGCGGAGAGCAACGGGGCGTTGATCTCGCAGCGGATCGCGCCGCACAGGCAGCCGCCCTGAAGGGCGCTCGGCGGACGGCGGCTCCGCGGCGGTCGCCACGCAGCGATCGTGGCAGCTCAGCGCCTGACGCTTGATATCATATTTGATATATGACGACGCCAGCCGAGCTTGTGAAGCGGACGCGAGTCGAGTCGGGTCTGACCCAGCGCCGACTTGCGTTCCGAGCCGGGATGACACAGGCGGCCGTGAGCCGGATCGAGCGCGGCCAGGTGTCGCCCTCGTTCTCGACCGTGCGTGAGCTCCTGCTCGCGATGGGCCGTGAGCCGGCACTCTCCGCGCCGCGCCTGCCGCAGAACTGGGACCCGGAGCACATGCGGAGCACACGGGGGCGCACACCCGAGGAGCGGCTGCGGCTCGCGATCGGCTGGAACCGGCTCTCAGCACGGCTGAGCGCCGCGGGTGAGGAGGCCCGGGCGGGTGCCTGAGCCCGCGTATGACCCCGAGCGGATCTTCGCCGCCCTGGAGGCCCGGCGTGTCTCCTACGTGGTCGTCGGCGGTCTCGCGGTGCAGGTCCACGGCCACACCCGGATGACGAACGATCTCGATCTGATTCCAGAGCCGACGCCCGAGAACCTGGCGCGCTTGGCGGACGTGCTCAACGAGCTCGGTGCGCGCGTGCTGAACGAGGGCAGCGAGGCGATCGCGATCGACGCGGGAATGCTGCCCCGGGCGACCCTCTGGCAGTTCGCGACGCCGGCCGGTGACGTCGACGTGCTCCACGACGCGCCGGGTGCGGCGGCGTACGCGGATCTCCGAGCGCGGGCGCTCGAGGTGCGCCTCGGTGAGCTGACGATCCCGTTCGCGAGCCGGGAGGATCTGATCCGGATGAAGCGCGCCGCAGGCCGGCCGGTGGACCTGCAGGACCTCGCCGCGCTCACCGCCGCGGAGGGCTAGACCGCAGGCTGCGCATGTCATCCCGATCGGCGGATGCCGGGCGGGCTCGCGTGCTGGAAGGTGCGCAGCGCATGCGGGCGAACCTTCCAGCGGGCTGCGGCGCGGTCCGGGTCTGACGCGCGGCGGGCGCCGGTTTGCTCTTCTTCGAGCTCAGCAGCCTGGAGCTGGGCCTGCTCCTGTTCGGGGCGCTGCTCGGAGCCACGGGCGTGGGGGCGCTGCTCGGGCGGCGGGCACGGCATCGCTCGGAGACGTTGAAGGAGCCCTTCGGCGTGCTCCAGGCCGCGCTGCTCGGGGTCGTGGGCCTGCTGCTGGCGTTCGGCCTCTCGCTCGCCGTCTCCCGTTACGAGGACCGCCGCGCGAACGTCGTGACGGCCGCCAACGCGATCGGCACCACCTACCTGCGCGCGCAGACCCTGTCCGAGCCGATGCGGAGCCGTTCCATCGCCGGGCTGGTCGACTACACGCGCAACGCGGTGGCGATCTCCGAACACGTGCCGGGCAGCACGCCGGCGCAGGCCGCCGTCAGGCGCGAGGCCCGGATCGAGCGGGGGCTGTGGGCGCTGGCAGCCGAATCGCTGCAACGGGCGCCGGTGGCGAGCGCCCCGAAGCTCTACGTCGAAACGCTCAACGAAACCTTCGACGCCGAGACGGCGCGGGTGGTCGCGCTCTCCAATCGCGTGCCCACCGCCGTCTTCATACTCGAGCTCGCCGGCGCCGCGATCGCGCTCGGGCTGCTGGCGGCGTACATGGCGATCGCCGGACGCGGCGAGGGCGCAGTGATCCTCGCCGCGGTGCTCGTCGCCTTTCTGCTGCTGGTCACCTCCGACCTCGACCGCCCCACGCGCGGGTTGATCCGCGTCCCCGACGCGCCGCTCACCGACCAGCTCGCGTCGATGACCGAACCGCCGGCGGCGCCCGCCCCCGCCGCACGGGGCTGAGGGCAGGGCACCGAGGTGCCGGCGGGCGTCTGCGCGCTCAGCCGCAGCCGGTGTTGTTGCCGCAGCTCGAGCACGTGTAGCAGGAGCCCGTCCGCTGCATCATCCCGCCGCACTGGCTGCACGCCGGGCCCAGGTCGAGGCCCTGCATCGCCGCCGGGACCACCGGCGGGGTGTCGGTCAGCGCGCTCGTCGGAGCGGAGGCGCCGCCGCCGCCGGCCGACGCCACCGGGGCGCCAGCGGCCTCGTCGCCATCCGGCGCGGGGCCGGCGGTGTCGCCGCCGTAGGTGAGCGCGTCCTGTGCCGCTTTGCGTGCGCGCACCTCCGGCGTGAGGATGCCGAGCTCCTCTTGGGCGTCCGTGTCCAGGAAGCGCGAGGCGAGCCAGCGCATGATGTAGTCGGGCATCGACTTGGCGAACGGGATCTCCGGGTTGCCCGTGATCCCCTCGGGGTCGAAGCGCATGTAGCTGAACTTCTGCACGAGCGTTTCGAGCGGGACGCCGTACTGCAGGGCGATCGAGATCGAGGTCGCGAACGAGTTCATCATCCCGCGCAGCGTCGAGCCCTCCTTGCCGATGTCGGTGAGGAAGATCTCGCCGACCGACCCGTCCTCGTACATGCCCGCGGTGATGTAGCCCTCGTGGCCGCCGATCGAGAACTTGTGCGTGATCGACTGACGCTCGCGCGGCATGCGCTTGCGCCGCGGACCGACCTCTGCGAGCGCTTTGGCGACCGCCGCCTCGACGATCTCGTCCACGTTCTGGTCCCCGACCGCCGCGGGCTCGTCCTTCTGGGCATCCGTGCGCAGCGCCTGCGCGGTCTTCGAGCCGTCGCGGTAGATCGCGAGCGCCTTGATGCCCTGGCGCCAGGCCTGGATGTAGGCGTCGGCGATGTCCTCGACCGTGGACTCCTGCGGCAGGTTCACGGTCTTCGAGATCGCGCCCGAGATGAACGGCTGCACGGCGCCCATCATCTTGATGTGGCCCATGTGCGAGATCGCTCGCTCGCCGACCGCCACGTCGAACACGGGCAGGTGCGCCTCGTCGAGGCCGGGGGCGCCGACGATCGTGCCGTGCTCGGCCAGATGCGCCTCGATCTGCTCGACCTGGGGCTCGGAGTAGCCGAGCGTCTGCAGCGCGAGCGGGACGGTGCGGTTGACGATCGTCATCTGACCGCCGCCGACCAGCTCCTTGAACTTGACCAGCGAGAAGTCCGGCTCGACGCCGGTCGTGTCGCAGTCCATCAGGAAGGAGATGGTGCCCGTCGGCGCGAGCACCGTCGCCTGCGCGTTGCGGTAGCCGAGCTGCTCGCCCAGCTCGACGGCCTCGTCCCAGGAGCGCCGGGCGGCGGCGAGCAGCTCGCCGTCGGCGCTCGACTCCTCGCCGATCGCGTACGCGGCGTCGCGGTGCATCCGCATGACCGCGTTGTGCGGCTCGCGGTTCTCCTCGTAACGGTCGTACGGGCCGAGCGCGCCGGCGGCTTCGGCCGAGCGTCGGTAGGCGCGGCCCGTCATCAGGGCGGTGATCGCGGCGGCTGCCGCGCGGCCCTCGTCGGAGTCGTAGGGCATGCCGTTGCTCATCAGGTAGGCGCCGAGGTTGGCGTAGCCGAGCCCGAGCTGGCGGAACGCGCGCGCGTTGACGCCGATCTCCGGGGTCGGGTAGCTGGAGGGCCCGACGATGATCTCCTGCGCGAGCAGCACGATGTCAACGGTGTGCTCGAAGCGCTCGACGTCGAGCGTGCCGTCGGCGCGGCGGAACTTCATCAGGTTCAGCGACGCCAGGTTGCACGCGGAGTCGTCGACGTGCATGTACTCGCTGCACGGGTTCGAGGCGTTGATGCGGCCGCTGGCCGGGCTCGTGTGCCAGTTGTTGATCGTGGTGTCGAACTGCACGCCCGGGTCGGCGCAGCGCCAGGCCGCTTCGGCGATCTCCTGCATCAGCTCGCGCGCGGGGACCGGCTCGCCGATCGGCTCACCCGTCGTGCGCGCGCGCAGATGCCACTCGCGGTCCTCCTCGACGGCCTGCATGAACTCGTCGGTGATGCGCACCGAGTTGTTCGCGTTCTGGTACTGGATCGAGTAGAAGCCGTCGCCGTCGATCGACATGTCGAAGCCGGCGTCGCGCAGGGCCGCGGCCTTGTCCTCCTCCTTGGCCTTGCACCAGATGAACTCGCGGATGTCGGGGTGGTCGATGTCGAGCACGACCATCTTCGCCGCACGGCGCGTCTTGCCGCCCGACTTGATCGTCCCGGCCCACGAGTCGGCGCCGCGCATGAACGAGACCGGCCCCGAGGCGGTGCCGCCCTTGGCCAGCGGCTCCATCGAGCCGCGGATGTTGGAGAGGTTGATGCCGGAGCCGGAGCCGCCGCGGAAGATCATCCCCTCGTGGGTGTTCCACTCGAGGATCGACTCCATCGTGTCCTTGACCGAGAGGATGAAGCACGCGCTGCACTGCGGGCTCTCCTCGAAGCCGACGTTGAACCAGACGGGCGAGTTGAACGCCGCCATCTGGTGGAGCAGGATGTGGGTCAGCTCGTGGTCGAAGGCGTCGGCGTCCTCTTCGCTCGCGAAGTAGCCGCCCGCGCGACCCCAGCCCGTGATCGTGCCGGCGACGCGGCCGATCATCTGCTTGACCGAGCTCTCGCGCTCGGGCGATCCGAGCTGGCCGCGGAAGTACTTCTGGGAGACGATGTTGGTCGCGTTCTGGGACCAGCTCGTCGGGAACTCGACGCCGGCCTGCTCGAAGGCGACGTGGTCGCCATGGCCGATGTGCGCGTCGCGCAGCTCCCACTCCACGGCATCGAAGGGGTGGGTCCCCGCGGTTGTGAACATGCGTCTGATCGACAGCGCTCGGCCGGGCGCTACGTCCTGGGCTGTCTGCGGGGTGCCTGCCATCTTCTTTCTCCTCTTCTCCGGCCGCGAATCCCCCAAATGTGCGGCAAAAACAGGGTCCTGAGGGGGTAACACCGGATCATCCGACTCGGGCCGGACAGACCGGTTTTGCGGCCCGGATGCAGGGGAAACGTCCACCTCCCATTGTAGTGGGAGGCCCGCCCCGAACCGGGTTCGCGAAGCCGCTCCGAGCGCGGTTTTCGGCGGCGCGGAGCGTCAGTGCCCGAGCCGGGCCCAGTCGGTGAATTCGGCCCAGGTGGCCGAGGCGCGGTAGGCGGCCTCGGCGGCCGCGTGACGCCAGGAGGCGAGCCAGTGCGGCTCGTAGGCGCCGATCCTGAACACGGCCCAGACGAGCACCGCGAGCACGATCAGGGCGCCGATCGCGGCGGCGAGGATCGCCCATCCGGAGACGCCCCCGCCGCTCTTCGCGGGCGCTTTGGCGCTCGTGCCCGCGGCGGGTGACGGCGGGCTCGCCGCGCCCGGGGTGGTCGCGGTGGTGCTCGGCGCCGGGGTCCCGCCGGCCGGCGCGGCGGGGGTCGCCGTCCCGGGCTGCGGGGTGCTCGCGGCACCCGTCGTGGCGGCCGGCGCCGTGCTCGCGCCGGGCTGTGCGGTGCCGCTCGCGGCGGGGGTGAGCGTCGCCGTGGGCGGGGCGGCGGCTGCCGCGGGGGTCGTCGGGCCGGCGGCGGCGGTCGTTGTCGCCGCCGGGGCGGCCGCTCCTCCCGCCGCCGCGGCAGCGGTGGGGGCCGAGCCGGCAGCGGCGAGGGCGCCCGCCGGCGAGAGCGTCAGCGCGCCGGCGGCGAGCGCCGCGGCGAGGGAGCGCAGAGCCGTCACGCCCCGCATGGTAGTCGCGCGCTCAGAGCAGATCGGCGACCGCGTCGAGCGCCGCTGCCAGCACGGCGCCGGACGGGGCGCTCGCGTCGAGCACGGCGAAGCGGTCGGGCTCGGCCTCTGCGAGCAGCTCATAGGCGCTCGCGATCTCGGCGAAGAAGGCGCCCGGTTCGTGCTCGAGGCGGTCGGGCAGCCGCCCCTCGCCGTCCAGCCGGGCGCGAGCCAGCTCCGGCTCGAGCGCCAGCAGCAGCGTGCGATGCGGGCGCAGGCCGGCGGTCGCGAAGTCGTTCAGCGCCCGCACCTGCTCGATCCCGAGCCCGCGCCCGGCGCCCTGGTAGGCCAGCGAGGAGTCGGCGAAACGGTCCATCAGCACCACGTCCACTTCCTCGAGCAGCGGCAGCAGCAGCTCCTGCACGAGCTGGGCGCGCGCAGCCGCGTAGAGGAGCGCTTCGGCCTGAGGGGCGATGCGCAGGTGGGTGTCGGCGAGCAGCTCGCGCAGGCGCTCGGAGAGCGCGACGCCGCCCGGCTCGCGCACGAGCTGAGTGCTGATCCCGCGCTCGCGCAGCGCGCCGCTCAGGGCGCCGGCGAGTGTGGTCTTGCCCGCCCCGTCGATGCCCTCGATCGTGATCAGCACGCGTTCGGCCACGGGGGCAACGTAGTCCAAACGCGATCTCTCGCGCCATCTAGCATGCGCCCTGTGAGCAGCGAGACCGCGAGCGAGATCTGGGGCCCCGCGGCGGGGCACCCGCACGCGGCCGCCGTCCTCGGCCCGGTGGTCCAGCGGGCGACATCTCCCTCCCACTCCTACCTCTTCCACGGACCGGCGGGGTCCGGCAAGCGTGCGCTGGCGCGGGAGTTCGCGGCGGCGCTGCTCGCAGAGGGCGCGAGCAGTCCCGGCACGGTCGCCGAGCGCGTGGCGCGCGAGAGCCATCCGGATCTGACGTGGGTGCGCGCGTCGGGCGCGGCCGAAATGCTGGTCGGCGACATCGACGAGGCGGTGGTCGCGGCCGCGAGCATGACGCCCTTCGAGTCGGCGCGGCGCGTGTTCGTGATCGAGGGTGCCGAGCGCATGAACGACCAGGCGGCCAACCGGCTGCTGAAGACGCTCGAGGAGCCGCCGCCGTTCGCGCACCTGATCCTGATCGCCGACCGCCCCCAGGACGTGCTGGCGACGATCGCCTCGCGCTGTCAGCGCGTGCGCTTCGACCCGCCGCCGCCGGAGGTCATCGAGGCCGTACTTCGAGAGGGCCGGCCGGCGCTCCACGGCGGCCTCCCCTCCGGTGACGGCGCGAGCCTGGACCCGCTCACGGCCCGCGCGTGCGCCCGCCTGGCGCTGGGCGACGGGGCGCTGGCGCGCCTGCTCGCGAGCGAGCAGGGCGAGGCGCTGCGCGCAGCCGCCGAGACGTTCGTGCGCTGCTCGCTCGCGGACGAGACGGCGGCCGCGCCGTGGAAGCAGCTGCTCGACGCCGCGCGCGGCGCGGGAACGCTGGCCGGCGAGCAGGCCGAGCGGCGCGTCGAGGACGAGCTCGAGCTGATCCCGGGCAAGGAGCGCAAACGCCACCAGCGCGAAGGCGCCGAAGCGCGCCGGCGCGTCGAGCGCCGCGCGCGCACCGAGACGCTGCAGCTCGGGCTGCGCCTCGGCGAGCTGTGGCTGCGCGACCTGCTCTGCCTGGAGCTGGACGCCGCCGAGCTGATCCATGCCGTGGACCGGCGCGAGCAGCTCGAAGCCGACGCGGGGCGGCTGCCGGTGGACGCGCTGCCGGGCGCGATCGAGCTCGTCGGCTCGACCCGCCTCAGCCTGGCCGTGAACGTCTCCGAGGAGCTGGCGCTCGAGGCGCTCGCCTACGAGCTGGCGGGCCTGGGCTGACCGGGGCCCTCCCGGAACCGCTGCGCGCGGGACCCCCACGCGAGCCCCTCCAAACCAAAAAATCAGCCGGCGATGCGACCGAGGTTCGGCTCGATGCCGTACGTCTCGAACGCCATGAAGCTGTGGAACTGGCGGTTTTCGGGGCCGTGGAAGTCGGCCGAGCCCGTTGTCAGCATCCCGAGCTCCGCCGCGCGGCCGGTCAGCAGGCGTGTCTGCGGCTCGTCGTGGGTGATGTAGAAGGCCTCGACGCCGTCGATGCCCAGCTCGTGGAAGCGCTGCAGGCTCTCCAGCACCTCCTCGGGGTCCGCGATGTCCCAGAAGGGGTGCGCCCAGATCGCCACGCCGCCGGCCTCGTGGATCGCCTCGACCGCCTGACCCACGGTCGGCGTCTCGCGCAGGCGGAACGCGGGCCTGCCCTCGACCAGGTAGCCGCGGATCAGCGAGCCGATGTCGTCGATGTTCTCCTGCTTCAGGCGCTCGGCGTTCGCCGGCGCGCGCAGCACGGCGCCGGCGAGGTGCGGGCGCCCGATCGGTTTGCCTTCGGCGATGCGCTGCTCGATCTCGGCTTCGTCGAGGTCGAAGCCCACCTCGCGCAGCCCGTCGCGCATGCGCAGCGTGCGCTTCTCGCGGTCGGCCAGGAACTCCTCCAGGCGATCGGTCATCGGCGGGCCGGTGTGGTCGATGCGGTAGCCGAGGATGTGCAGTTCGCGCGCGCTCCGGGCGCCGTCGTCCACCGCCGAGATCTCGACGGCGGGCACGACCTCGACCCCGACGCGCTCGCCGGTGGCCACCGCCTCGGCGACACCGGAGATCGTGTCGTGGTCGGAGAGCGCGAGCAGCTCCACGCCCGCCTCGCCGGCGCGCGTCACGACCTCCTCGGCGGAGAGCACGCCGTCGGAGTGCGTGGAGTGCGATTGCAGATCGAAGCGGGTCGCCACGGCGCGCAAGGCTATGCGATCGCGGGTTGTTCTTGTTTGGATGGGGAGGAGAGCGCGGCGCGATCAGGCTCGTCAGGCGCTTGTGGGGTCCCCGGCGGTCTCCGCCGCGGGGGACGTGACCGCGCGCACGCGCCGGTCGACCGCCTGGCGCAGACGACGCACGGCGGCGAGGTAGCGGCCCGCCTTCTCGGCCAGCAGCGCCGTGTGCGGGCCGGCGGCGCGCAGGGCTCCGGCTGCGGCGTCGGTCTCGGTCGCGCGCAGGCCCGCTTCGAGCCAGAGCACTTCCAGGTAGGCCAGCGCCGCGTCGGTCTCCTCGGGCTCGATCGCGCCGGGCTCCTCGAGCTGGCGCAGCGCCGGGATCACGTTGGAGACCAGCCAGCGCTGCTCGCCGTGGACGCGCAGCAGCAAGCAGATGTCGGGGGGATGCTCGGTGGTGAGCGTCTGGGTCATCGTTCCAGCTGTCGGGATCGGAGGGAGAGAGGGGTGATGCTCTGCCGATCGCTTCGACCGCCTCCGAGGGCTGCTTTAGGAGAACTCGCGGCGCCTCCACGCATCGCCGGTCGGAAGCGGTCCGCGACGGCTCCGGACGGATGGACGCGACCGGATTCAAGCCTTTCGGCGGCGTGGGCCGATGAGAGGGATGAGGAGGTGTGAAGAGAGAGAAGACGATGACGCGCCTCGAAAAGGATCCGATCGGCCGGACGGCCGGGCAGTACGCGCGCGCGACCTGGCGGCGCCTGCGCATGCGCAGCCTCGTGGCGCTGGGCGTGGCCGCTACCGCGACCGCGCTGCTGGGCCGCTCCTTCGGCCTGCGCGACCCGCGCTTCCTCGCCGCCGAGGTCGCCCTGCTGGTGACGATGTTCGTGGTCATCCGCTACGCGCTGCCGCTCGTGGAGCGGCGCGACCGCGGTGCCGTCGCCGAGGAGCACGTCGGCGGGGTCCTTGACCAGCTCGACCGCGCGCGCTGGCGCGTGATCCACGACGCGACGCTCGGCCGCGGCAACGTCGACCACATCGTGATCGGCCCGCCCGGGGTGTTCACGATCGAGACCAAGAGCCACCCCGGGCCGA
>Ga0070741_10014737_pt1 | contig 13452 bp, 12 predicted proteins | sample Coa_R1_4_FD_66440 | JGI IMG/M metagenome (GOLD analysis project Ga0070741, IMG submission 66440) | Surface soil microbial communities from Centralia Pennsylvania, which are recovering from an underground coalmine fire - Coalmine... | ecosystem: Environmental > Terrestrial > Soil > Unclassified ... | reverse complement strand
AGCACCAGCTTCAATTCCGGGTCGACGAAGATCGACTGGCCGTAGACGCCGAGCAATGCAAACCGCCGCTTGTCGCCGGGGAACAGCCAGAACTGATAGCCATAACCGAAATACGGTGTCGCGTTGAATGGCTGGAACGCGCTGGGTTGCCGATGCCAGTCGGTGGCATCGAGCAGGTAGTCCTTCGAGATGATCTGCTTGCCGCCGGCCTGGCCGTCATTGGCGAGCAGGATCCCAAGTCGGCCATAGTCGCGCAGGACCGCGTTGAAATTACCGGCGCCGACGACCGTCCCATCTGCGTATTTGATCCACTCCGCATCGGCTTCCGCACCCATCGGTTGCCACAGCCGTGACGTGAGGTATTCGGTCAGCGGCCCGCGCGTCACAGCGTTCAGCACCAATACGAGATTGACGGTCTCGGACGAGGCATAATGAAAGCGCGTACCTTGTTCCACCTCGCGCGTCGTCAATTCGCGCAGCGCGGCAACGCTACCCTCCTTGAAACGGGTGATGTTGAACCGCGTCAGGTCGTCCTTGCCGTCATAGGTCTCGCTAAACGGCACGCCGGACGACATCCGCAGGATGTTGCGGATGGTGGTTTCGCCGTAAGGGCTGCCGGCGAGCTTCGGCTCGTATTTGGCGACGGTGTCGTCAAGCGAGGCAATCTTCTTCTCGGCAAGCGCAATACCGATCGCAAGGCTAGTGATCGATTTCGCCATCGAGTGCGAGATGAACCGATCGCTGTCCTTGCGATCGTACTGGTAACGCTCGTCCAGGATTTGCCCGTCCTTGATGACGAGCAGGCCGGTGATACGCTGATGCGCCAGGAAATCGTCGATGGTGTAGGTCTGCCCTGCAAGACGGTATTCGAGTTTTGGCACGCTTGCGGCTTTCGGCAGCGGCAGCGGGGCAGCCGACTTGTGCACGGTGAAGTAGTGCGGAAGAACCTTGTCGATATGGCTGAACGAGCCGACCCGGACGTGTTCGTCGAAGAACCAGTTTTTGGGCGTCCCGACCGGATACCCCTCGGCCTTGCCCAGGATGTCCTCGTCGGGTGCTGCGACAGCAGAGGAAGCAAGCGCCATGCACGCCAGAAGTAGCCACGCCGTACTCGCCGATCGCTGCAATGATCGCCCCATTGCTTCCTCACTTCTTCGGTTTGCGCTTCACATCGCGGAGCCGCACGCCATAGCCCAGGCCGCTATCCGGCCCCAGAAATAGCACACCGGCTTTCTCGAACGCAGCTTTCACCCTGATGACGGTCGCGAATTGGGCGTGGATTTCCTCGCCCGCGGCCTCCAGCCTTTTCACGGTGATGATCGAGACGCCGGCGGAATCGGCAAGCCGGGCCTGGTCCCAGCCAAGCAACGCCCGCCCCGCCCTGATCTGGATGCCCGATATCACCGCTTGCGACCGAGTATCATTAATGATACTTTTTGTATCATCAGCGCGGGAGGTTGTCCATGGATGAGAAGCACGCATGCTCCGCCAGGTGCGCCTGCACGGACGCCGGTCGCGCGTCCCAACCGCACGGTCATGGACGAGACCTTCGATGCCTATGTCTGGATCGACAACGTCGACGCGCTCGCGGACGAATTGCGCGCGAAGAAGGCCGATATTCTGGAGGGACCGGTCGACCGCATCTACCGGATGCGCGAACTACTGGTGCGCGACCTCAACGGCCACGTGCTGGCTTTCGGAGAGGGATAAGACGGGAAACGATCAGTTGGTCGCCTGCGGCGCCGGGTCGAACATGCATTGCAGCGTCGGCTTGGCGATCTTGGTGAAAGTCGGACCGATCTCGGCCTGTTTCGACGCCGGCACCCATTCGGTCTCGATGGTGGGTACGCCGGTCTCGCCGATGCCGCGCAGCAAGGCCTCACGCAGGTCGATGTCGTCGACCACGGCGGCGGCGTGGTCATGGAGGCAGCCGCAGACTTCTTCAGGATGCGCCCAGCGGCCAAGCATGTGGGGCGCGCACTGGCGGACAAAATCGGTGCGGGGATCCGTCATCCGCATCGACGCGCGAATCTGCTGCTGCGCCTGTACCGGATGATTGAAGAGGAAGGTTGCGACGAACGCGAGCGCGCAAATACGGAGGAACATGATGGCCTTTTCGGCGAATTGCCTGGATGGGTCTAGTTCAGCCGTCAGCGTACGGCAACGGTGAGCGTCTGGGACGGCGCAACCGGCGTGCCGTTGTAGGAGAAGGTGCCGACACCCGGCAGCCCGCTCTCGGCCGAGCCGGCCATCGAGGAGCCGGCGACCACGAAGACGAAGGCAAGGATGAAGCTGACGGTCCGCATTGACTTCTCTCCGGATTCCCTTGTTCGGCGCTGTCCGCCGCTATTCGTTGGTCGCTTGATAACCATCGCGGGTTTCCGGAATTCTGCGCCAAAAGCCGAAAATGGTTTCGTGGGACGGGAGAATTGTTTCGTCCCGTCGCCTGCGACGAAACAATTCGAAGCCGAATTCGAGAGATTCCAATCGGTTAGCACTCGGCCATTGAACGAGGCGCTCGGCCATTGACCGACCCGCCGACAATTCCGCCCTGTGGCCGCGCCATCCACGTTTTCCACCGGGCCGGGCGTGAACCCAGCTCTCGTGGCGGCCGACTAAAGTGAATCGCGCAACTGAAAGCGCCGTTCCGCGTTGTCTTCCTCTCGACAAGGGGTGGCAGTCATGGGTAGTGGCGACATCGTTGCTGGCAAGGCGACCTTCCGACCCGACCAATCGACCCCGCAGGACCGAACCAGGGATGCCGACGGCCCGCGGTCGTCCCGGCCGCGCCAGCAGCAAATGTGCGGGGCGATGACCCAGCAACGCGATGACGGCGGGGTAACGTCCCAGCCGCAGGAGTTTGTCCGGCTGGTCGGCCATCGCGATCCCAGGATCAGACCACCGCGCGCACCCAGCTGAGGCGCGGCGCTACTGGATGAAATCGCCGCATTTCTGCACGTTGGTGTCGGCCGCGCCCCAAGGCATGACCGGCACGGTCGAGGTCGAGTTCTTCGGCGAGCCGTCGATCAGCTTGTCGGAATAGACCATGTAGACCAGTGTGTTGCGCTTGGCGTCGCAACCCCGCACGATTTGCATTCTCTTGAAGAACAGCGAGCGGCGCTGGCGAAACATGTCCTCGCCCTGCTCCATCTTGCCCTTGAAGTGGATCGGACCGATCTGGCGGCACGCCAGCGAGATGTCCGAGACCTGCTCGGCGAGTCCGAGCCAGCCGGCATAGCCGCCCTTCTCCGGCACCGTGAAGTGACAGGCGACGCCTTCGACCTGGGGGTCGTCGACGCCATAGGTCGCAAGCTTGTCATTGGGGCTCAGCAGCTTGAACACGGTCGAGCGGCGGAAGATCAGATCCGGCTCGTCCGCGGCGCGCGCCGATGAAACCGGCCATGCCATCCACGCGACCAACAGCAGGCACAGGAAATTCAGCCGCGTGTCACACGGCGTAGAGGCGGAAAATTTCATGGAGAGCTCCTAGTGCCGCCGATTTGACGTTCCTGAAGTACTCGCCGCAAGTACGATCAGGAACGTCAGATCGAAAGCGGCACTAGATTCATGAGGTTGGCAGGCGAGCGCGATGTAGGGACGCAAACTTGCCTTCGAAAGGCCTCCCGGTAGCCCGCTGCCTTTAACCTAATGTGAGGCTTTTTTGCTACGCTCGGGCCGAAAACTGCAGGAATTAGAGGCGCTACGCTGGTTAACGCCTTTCGCCTCTGCGAAACTGACAAAAACTTGGATGACCGAGGATTCGAAAATGAACCCCGTGAGCGCGCTGCGCGCCTCCGTTTCAACCGGAGCGCCGTTCCGCGCTGCCCTTTTGACCGCCGTCGGCATCATGGCCGCTGCCGCGCCAGCCGATGCTGCGCTGTATTACTGGCGGGACTCCGATCCAGCGCTGTCCCGTTTCGCCGAGCCGCCGCAGCGGACACGTCCGCCCCAGCGCGCGCGTCGCGCGCCGAAGAAGCAGGAGACCAAGGTCAAGGAGACCACCGTCCATCCGCAAATGCCGTTGGTCATCGCGGTTTCGATCGGCAGCCAGCGCGTGAAGATCTACGACGCCAACGGCCTGTTCGCGGAAGCGCCGGTGTCGACCGGCATGGCCGGACACCCGACCCCAACGGGCGTGTTCAGCGTGATCGAGAAGGACCGCTACCACCATTCGAACATCTATAGCGGCGCACCGATGCCGTTCATGCAGCGCATCACCTGGGGCGGCGTCGCGCTGCATGCCGGCGTGTTGCCTGGCTATCCAGCCTCGCACGGCTGCATCCGCATGCCTCCCGAGTTCGCCATCAAAATGTGGGGCTGGACCAAGATGGGCGCGCGGGTGTTCGTCACCCCCGGTGAGGTGCCGGCGCCGGCGCCTTTCTCGCATCCGTTCCTCGCCGCGTACAAAGTCGCGCCGCAGCCGGTCGTCGCCGAGCCGCCGGCGGACCCTGACGCGAAGGTCGGGCCGAAGGCGGATTTGGGCGCGCCAGAAATCAAGTCGATCGAGACCAAGCTCGATCTGCGGCCGTCGGTCGGACACGACAAGCCGGCCGATGCTCCCACAACCCGCACTGCCGACGCAGGCGGCAAGACCGCGGTCACGATGACGGATGCGAGCGGAGCCGCGCCGCACCCGCAAGCCAAAATCGAGACCGCCGATGCTGCAGGCAGCGCACCCGCGAAAGCCAGCGAGACGACCGGCGAAGGGAAGCCGGACGTTGCCGAGGTTGCGAAGCAGCTCGAGGCTGCGCCTGAGAAGGCTGCCGAAGCCAAGCCTCCTGAAGCCAAGCCTGCCCAAACCATGGCACCAGAAACGGGCGCGCAGCCGGTGGCCGCAGCCAAGGCCGAGGGGGATGACGCCAAACCGGAGCGCACGGCCGGCACCGATGTGAAGGCGGAAGAGAAGCCCGAGGCCAAGGCTGAAGCCAGGACCGACGAGGCGCCGAAGGCGGTCGAAGCGCCGAAGCCCGCGGAAACGCCGAAGGCCGAGGGCAAGCCGGATACCATCAAGGCCGACGTCGCAAAGCCCGACGACAGCAAGCCTGCGAAGAAGGATGAAACGCGGATCGCGCCGCCAACCAAGGTGGTGAAGGAGTCGCCGAGGCGCACCGGCCAGATCGCGGTGTTCATCAGCGGCAAGGATTCCAAGCTCTACGTGCGGCAGAATTTCGCTCCGCTGTTCGACGTGCCCGTGACGATCGCGGCGAGCGACCGCCCGCTCGGCACGCATGTGTTCACCGCCCAGGTCGACAAGGAGGACTCCAACGTCCTGCACTGGTCGGTCGTGACGGTGCCGATGTCGCGCGTGGTGCGCCACGAGGAGAGGCGTGAGCGCGTGGCCTCACGCGGCAAGCACAAGGGCGCGTCGCCGCCGCCGGTCGAGGTCAAGCAGATCGTGTCCGACACCCCGGCCGAGGCGCTGGATCGCATCACCGTTCCGCCGGAGGCGATGGCGCGTATCGCCGAGGCGCTCACCACCGGCGGCTCGATCATCGTGGCGGACCAGAGCATCAAGCAGGGCGAGACCGGCGAATACACCGACTTCATCCTGTCGCTGCGCTAGCGCCTGCCGATGCCGGCGGCTAAAACACCGCCGGCATGGACCAGGCCTCGCATCCCCCCGCATGTTCCGACGCGCTTGACCGGCTGACCTTCCTCGGCTGGCGATGGAGCCTTGCCGTTCTCTTCGCGGGGCTTGCCGTCTCCTTCCTGCTGTTCGGCTATTTCGTCGTCTACTGGCGCAATGCCGACATGGATTTCATGGTGGTCTACAGCGCGCTCGCCATGAATGCCGGCAAGCCGCAGCAATATCTCGACCATCCCGCCTATCTGACCATCCTTTCGGTGAAATCCTGGTTTGCGCTGCTGCATCAGCTCGGCCTGCTCGATGCATGGACGCTGCCGGCAATACCGAAGGCCACCGACGCCGTGGCCTTCGACGCGGCGATGACACACGTGGTCCGCGCGGGGCGCGTGCTTGCCTTCGCCATCGGCATCGGCTGCGTCGCGATCTTCGCTGCGCTGTCGCGCCTGATCGTGCGCGACTGGCGCGTCGCGCTGCTTGCGACGCTTGCTTTCGCGCTGTCCGGCGGCATCGCCGTGCATTTGCGTATCCTGCGCAGCGAGCTCGTCGCCGCCTGCCCGGCGATCTTCGCCCTGATGCTCCTGATTGCGATCGGCCGCCGCGCCCACATCGCACGACCGCTCAGCCTGGCGCTGGCAGCGGCGCTCTGCATGCTCGGGCTCGAGAACAAGGTGCAGGCGATCCTCCTGATCGGCGCGCTTCCGGTCCTGATCCTGCCGTTCGGCGGTCCGCGCAGCGCCAGCGTCGCATTCTGGGTGACGGGCGGGGCCTGGATCGCGGTTCTCGTTGGCGCAATCGTTGCGGCGGTCGCCGCGTGGACGGCGTGGCCGCTGATCTCTGTCGGTCTCGACCGTACTCTTCTCGATGCCGCGCAATTCCATCCACTCTTGTTCAACCGCTTTGGCGTTTATCAAACCGCGCTGCTTCTCCTGATCGCCGGCTGCATGATCGCCTATGCGGCGATCTGGCGCATCAGCGCGTCCGAAACCCTGGCGTCGATCTTTGCGGTCATCGCCGGAGCATCGCTGACGTTGCTGCTGCTCGACCTCGACTACAACGCCGCCAACGCGATCGCGGTGGTCGATCCCCTGGAGAAGATGCTGATCTTTGCCGATCCGAACACCGCCAACGCCGCTGACAGCGCGAGCCCGGTGGCAGCGATATTGCTGCTGCTGCAAGGGTTGGGTTCGGTGCTGGCGCGCTACACCTTCGTGCTGCATTCCTCGCCGCGCCCGACTGTGTTCGTGATCTGGCTGATCCTCCCCGGCATTATCGTTGCGTGGCGGCGCGGCGAGCGGCAGGCCGCGCTGCAGGCCGCCATTCTGATGCTCGCCGCACTTGCCATCGATACGCTGGGCGTCCGGCGCGGGTTGAAGGCGGAATACTTCATCTTCAGCGATCCCTTGATCATCATCGCAGGCGCGATCCTGCTCGATTGCCTCAGCGATCTCCGCTTCCACAAACGGGCGTTTCCGATCGCGGCGGCGCTGCTTGGCCTGCACGTTGTGTTCAGCCAGGCCGAACCGATCAAATATGCTTTCAAGCGAACCGGGCCGGAAGCGATCTGCGAATGGAACGGCTACTACATGCCGCTGATGCCCCTGCCGTGGTGCCCCGCGCGGTCGTAACGGCCTGTTGAGCGAGGCCCGCTCACCACCCGTGCTATTCTGCGCATCATCGCGCAGGGAAGCACCATGATCGACCGCCGGACCATGATCGCAACCGCGCTCGCAGCGTTGGCCGCGCCACCCGCCGTGCGCGCGGAGGGGCAAGTGAGCCGCATCACCGCCTACGCATTTTCGTTTCCGGCGCTGGAAGCCGGCGACATCCGTCTGGCCGAATACACCGGCCATCCCTTCCTCGTCGTCAACACAGCCTCCCAATGCGGCTACACCCCGCAATATGCGGGCTTGCAGCAATTGTGGACCGAGTTTCACGGCCGCGGGCTCGCCATCATCGGCGTGCCCTCCAACGATTTCGGCGGCCAGGAGCCGGGCGGCGCCAAGGAGATCGCGGAAACCGCGCAGCACGAATATGCCGTTACCTTCCCGATCGCGGCCAAGGCGGTCGTGGTTGGCCCTGCCGCGCATCCCTTCTACAAATGGGCGGCGCAGGCGCGGCCCGCAGATGTGCCGAAATGGAACTTCCATAAATATCTCATCGGGCGCGACGGCTATATCGCCGATGTCTTCGCCTCCGCGGTCGAGCCGACCGATACGCGCGTGAAAACCGCGATCGCAAAGGCGCTCGCGGATACGTAAGCCACAGTTCCCGAAATTAACCGCCTCCGGCACATTACGGGTTCGATTGTCACGGCAACGCGCCTTGGCGCAGCCGCCCGGACTAGGCTATAGGGGGTCAGGCAGGAGCGCTCGGATGACGGCTCACAACAGCCGCGCGGGCCAAAAAATTTGGGATCATCACAATGCGTGTTGCGGCAAGATTGTTGGTTGCGGTTTCTCTCTGCGTGCCGGGAATGGCGTGGTCGCAGACGGCGGCGCCTCAGGCCGCCCCCGCTACCCCGCAGCCGGCTCCGGTTGCGGCTGCCGCCGACCAGCCGAAGCAACCCGCGCGCGCCGCCTGCAACAATCCGAATGCGCTGGGCGTTGCCCGCACCCTCGAGATCGACACCACAGGCGGCCCCGGCTTCGGCTTCGAGCATTTCAAGGAGCTCGACTTCCTGAAGGAGAAGGAAGTCGTGCTCACCTTCGACGACGGCCCGTGGGAGAAGAACACGGAGATGGTGCTGAAGGCGCTGGCGGACGAGTGCACCACCGGCATCTTCTTCGAGATCGGCAAGCACGCGACCTACTATCCCGAGATCGCCAAGAAGGTTTATGCGGCCGGTCACACCATCGGCACGCACACCTGGTCGCATGAAAATCTCAACAACAAGAAGCTCACCGACGACCAGCGCAAGGAAGAAATCGAGAAGGGCATCAGCGCCGTGAAGTGGGCGCTGGGCGGGATCTCGCCGGCGCCGTTCTTCCGCTTCCCGGCGCTGCAGCATCCGCCGGAGATGGTCACCTATCTCGGCGAGCGCAACATCGCGATCTTCTCCTGCGACATCGATTCCTTCGACTTCAAGTACCACGATCCGAAGAAGGTCATGAGCCTGATCTTCAAGGGACTGGAGAAGCACGGCAAGGGCATCATCCTGATGCACGACTTCCACAAGGAGACCGCGGCGCTGCTGCCCGAAATCCTGACGCGGCTGAAGACGGAAGGTTACAAGGTCGTCGCGATGCGCGCCAAGTCTCCGGTGAAATCGCTGCCGCAATACGACGAAGCGCTGATGAAGGACGTCAAGCTGCCGACGGTGAGCAACCGTCCGCTGTCGAGCGTCGTCACCGAGGTTTCGCAATAAGCCGCGCCGCGCGCGATCGTGGCGTTCCGGATCGAGGGTTATGTCATCGTCTCGGCCGACGGCATGCTGGCCAATGCCGCGCGCGTCATGCCGGACGAGCTGAAGATCGAGGGCGACAAGCGCTTCTTCACCGCTGCCCTCGACCGCGCCGACCTCGTCGTGCACGGCCGCAATTCCGGCGAGGACCAGCCCAATTCGCCCAAGCGAAAACGACTCATCCTGACCCGCAGCGTGCCTGCCCTCGCCCCCGATCCGGCAAATCCCAGGGCGATGCTGTGGAATCCGGCAGGCAGCAGATTCGAGCAGGCGGCCGAGGCTGCGGGCGTACGGTCCGGCATGGTCGCCGTCATCGGCGGGCCAAACGTGTTCGGCATCTTCATGGACCGCTTCGACACGTTCTGGCTGTCGGAGGCGCCGAAGGTCAAAATCCCCGGCGGAGAAGGCTGCTTTCCCGGCGTGCCCGTGCACACGCCGCAGCGGATCCTCAGCTCGCACGGGCTGAAACAAGGCGCGCCTCAACTGATCGACGCGGCCGGGAGTGTCACCGTCACACCATGGCGGCGCGACGCTTGAGGCGTTGAGCAATCACACGTCCCCGTAGGCCGGTTCGGCCGGCCGACGTCCCCGGCCAATGCCCGCGATCATGAACAGCGCGCCGATGATCGAGAGATTCTTCAGCGCGTCGATGATCGTCTTGGCATTCTCGGGCGCGGCCTGATTCCAGAAATCGTGGGCATAGAAGGTCGCCGCTATCACGAACAGGATCAGCAGGATCGCGAAGAACCGCGTGGCGAAATTGAGTGCGATCATCAGGCCCGCGATCACCTCGAAGGCGCCGACCGCGATCGCGAGCAGTTGCGGGAACTGCATGTTGGTCGCGGTCTCGATCTGCGTGACATAGGGCGCAAGCAGCGCCGGGATCGTGACCTTGGCCGCGAGCATCTCGGCGGTGGCCTGGATGCCGAACAGCTTGGTCGCGCCCGAATAGATGAAGAGCACGGAGAACAGGACTCGCCCGAAGGTTATGAATGGCATTGTCGGCCTCTTGGAAGCTTCAAGGCGAGGAAATCGAACGGCGCAATTATGGAGGTTCCGTCAGCGCTTTTCAACGACCGGACTCGGCCGCCTTGGGGGGAACCGGGCCTGCAAGTCTCCGCCGTCATGTGAACAGGCTCGGCTGCTGCTTGCCCGCACGCTCCTGGGCCTCGACGGCGGCGACCGCCGTCATGTTCAGGATGCCGCGGGCGGTCACCGACGGCGTCAGGATGTGGGCGGGGCGCGCCGGCCCGATCAGGATCGGGCCGACGGGAATCGCATCGGTCAGCACCTTGACGATCTGGTGGGCGATGTTGGCGGCATCCAGCGTCGGCATCATCAGGATGTTCGCCTCGCCATTCAGGCCGGAATCCGGCAGCACCAGCTTCCGCACCGCCTCCGACAGCGCGGTATCGCCCTGCATCTCGCCGTCGGCTTCGAGCTGCGGATGATGCAGCTTCAGCAGCGCGGTGGCGCTGCGCATCTTGCGCGCGGTGTCGGTGTCGTAGCTGCCGAAATCCGAATGCGACAGGAAGGCGATCCTCGGGACGAGGTTGAAGCGGCGGACATGATTGGCCGCAAGGGCGGCCACCTCGCACAACTCGTCCGCGCTCGGATTGGGCCGCACCTCGGTGTCCGCGATGAAATAGGCACCCTTGGTGGTGATGAGCATGCCGAGCGCCGCGAAGTCGCTGACCTCGGGCGCATGGCCGATGATGTCGCGGACGTGGCGCAGATGCCGCATATAGCGGCCCTCGACGCCGCAGATCATCGCGTCCGCCTCGCCGCGGGCGACCGCGAGCGCCGCAATCACCGTGTTGTTGGTGCGCACCAGCGTGCGCGCCGCATCCGGCGTGACGCCGCGGCGCCCGGCGACCTCGATATAGGTCTGCACATAGGAGCGATAGCGCGGATCGTCCTCGGGATTGACCAGGTCGAAATCGCGCCCGGCCTTGATCGACAGGCCGAAGCGCTTGATGCGCGTTTCCACCACGGAGGGACGGCCGACCAGAATCAGCTTGGCGAGGCCTTCCTCGAGCACTTGTTGCGTCGCGCGCAACACGCGCTCGTCCTCGCCCTCCGCATAGATCACCCGCACCGGTTGGCTTCGCGCCTTGGCGAACACCGGTCGCATGATGAGGCCCGACCGGAATGCGAAGCGCTCCAGCAAGCCGGTATATTCGTCGAAATTCCTGATCGGCCGCGTCGCGACGCCGGAGTCCATCGCGGCCTTGGCGACCGCCGGCGCGATGCGTTGGATGAGCCGGGGATCGAACGGGCTCGGGATCAGCGACCCCGGACCGAAACCTTGCGTCTCGGCACTGCCGGTGAAGCCGCGCGCCACCACATCCGACGGTGGATCGCGCGCAAGCTGCGCGATGGCGGCGACCGCCGCATGCTTCATCTCCTCGTTGATGGCGGTGGCGCCGACATCGAGCGCGCCGCGGAAGATGAACGGGAAGCACAGGACGTTGTTGACCTGGTTCGGGAAGTCGGAGCGGCCGGTGCAGATCATCGCGTCGGGCCGCGCCGCCCGCGCCTCGTCCGGCATGATCTCGGGATCGGGATTGGCCAGCGCCATCACCAGCGGGCCCTTCCCCATCTGCTTGACCATGTCTTGCGTCAGCACGCGCGGGGCCGACAGCCCGAGGAAGATGTCGGCGCCTCCGATCACATCCGCAAGCTTTCGCTTGTCGGTCTTCTGCGCATAGACGCCCTTCCAGCGGTCCATCAGTGTCGGGCGTCCCTCATAGACCACGCCCTCGATGTCGCAGACCCAGATGTTCTCGCGTTTGGCGCCGAGCGAGACCAGCAGATTGAGACAGGCGATCGCGGCGGCCCCTGCCCCCGAGCAGACGATCTTGACGTCGGGCAGCTTCTTGCCGTTGAGCAGGAGCGCGTTGGTGATGGCAGCACCGACGATGATGGCGGTGCCATGCTGGTCGTCATGGAACACCGGGATCTTCATGCGCTGCTTCAGCCGCGCCTCGATCTCGAAACACTCCGGCCCCTTGATGTCCTCGAGATTGATGCCGCCAAAGGTCGGCTCCAGCGCCGCCACCGTCTCGACCACGCGCTCGATGCTGTCGGCGGCGATCTCGATGTCGAACACGTCGATGCCGGCGAACTTCTTGAACAGCACCGCCTTGCCTTCCATCACGGGCTTGGAGGCGAGCGGGCCGATATTGCCGAGCCCGAGCACCGCGGTACCGTTGGAGACGACCGCGACCAGATTGGCGCGGGCCGTCAGCGAGGCCGCCTCACCGGGGTCCCTGGCGATCTCGGTGCAGGCCGCGGCAACGCCGGGGGAATAGGCCAGCGCGAGGTCGCGCTGGTTGGCAAGCGGCTTGGTCGCCTCGATCTCGAGTTTTCCCGGCCGCGGCAGGCGGTGATAGGCCAATGCTGCGGCATGCAGGTCTTCGGAATAGGACATTCGCTTCCCCCGAGCTCATTCAACCACCGAAATTTCGTTCCCGGTGGTATCGCCGATCCGTTTTGCGGCAGATTGACCCGGATGTGAAGCGCGCTCAAGTGCGTTCCGGCAACTCGGGAATTGGTGCGATGTCTCGACGGCGCGTCCCGGAATGACGACGGAGTCAGGGACAAGTTTCAGCATTCCCGCGGCGCGATTTGCGTCCGGGCGATGCGGTATCTGTGGCCCTCGGAAGACTGAGGGCGCAGGGAATGCCGGGCGCTGACCGCACCCGCAAGCCTTGTGTGCTGAAAGGGTAGAAGCGCACACAAGTCGTCAGGTAAGGCCGAAACGTTCCGGCACTCCCTGCGCAATGGTTTACGGCTTATAGCGCGCTCTCCCCGGAGTACCGGGCTTGTTAGCCTCCGTCCCCCCGGCGCTTGGCCCTGGGGTTGATCCCAGCGTCGGGGGATCAGGACTACACGCCTTTGCCGTCCGCCCCGATGCGCATCGTCTGCGCACCTTTGCGTCCATCGCAACCCGCCTCACGTCTGGTGACGAATGGCCATCACGTCCCCCGTGTCGAGGCGGGCTGGCTTCGTTAAATCATAACTTCGTTATTTCGGAAAGACGAATATTTTTGCGTGCAGGACTGGACAGCGCGCGTGATTTTTGAGCAGGACCGCAGGTGTTTTGCCCGTCGTGTCGTGGCGGCAACACTTCGCTCGGACGCGCGGTCGCGTCGTGAGCTTCAAGTCCCGATGTCGCCGACCGCGGCTTTCAATCGAAACGCCGCCGAAAGCGCGTCCTTCAGATCGTGCTCCTGAAACGGCTTGACCAGAACGGGCACACCGCGAAATGCGGGCGGCACGCCCGCCAGGCCATAACCGGTCGAGAATACGAACGGCAGGCGCAATTCGGCGAGCTTCTCTGCGACCTGAAAGGTCCGCGATCCGTTCAAATTCAAGTCCAGGATCGCAACGTCAAATCGTCCCTCAGCGCTCCGTCTCAGAGCTTCATCGAGCTCCGAGACCGTGCCGGCGACCTTGCATC
>Ga0070741_10014736_pt1 | contig 13452 bp, 7 predicted proteins | sample Coa_R1_4_FD_66440 | JGI IMG/M metagenome (GOLD analysis project Ga0070741, IMG submission 66440) | Surface soil microbial communities from Centralia Pennsylvania, which are recovering from an underground coalmine fire - Coalmine... | ecosystem: Environmental > Terrestrial > Soil > Unclassified ... | reverse complement strand
CTACGGGTTAATAGGCGGTCGAACTCTGGGGAGCTTCGATCTTCTTTACACCCCGACGGAATTTGAGCAGGTTACGATAGGCCGGGGCGCGCAGCTTCCTGCACCGGGACCGTCGTTTCAACTGTGGACCTCCTTTCGGTCGCGCCGCAGCGGACCCTACAAGCCGCCTTCGCCCGCGATCAGTGACTACCGCATCAAGACCGAAATTCATCCGGATTTGAATCTCTCGGCCGATGCGCTCTTCAATTGGCGCGCCGGCGAAGGTAATGGGCGCGTAATCCCCCTGTGGATTACGGAAAGACTCAAAATCGATTCTGCCCAAGTGGACGGCCGGCCGGCCGAAGTTTTTCAGCCATCCGTTGGACAGATAGCCCCATTGAACAGAGCAGCGGCTTTTTTCCTGATTACGCCGGAGCCACTCGCGCCGGGTAGCTTGCATGAGGTGGAAGTGCGCTATGAGGGCTCGGTGATCCGGAAAACCGAAACCGGAAGTTACTTCGTAGATGACCGAAATGCCTGGTATCCGTTCACGCGCCCCACGCTCGCCACATTTGACCTGACTTTTCGTTGTCCCGAAAACCTCCGGCTGGTCTCCACGGGCGAGCTGGTATCGGATCAGGCGGACGCCGGTATTCGCACAGTCCATCGCGTCACGAAAGTGCCCGAAGCGCTCGCCGGATTCAATCTGGGCGATTATCAGGTCACTTTCCAGGATCACGGACCTTACCGTGTCGAATGCTACGCCAACAAGACATCCGAACCGTCAATGACGAATATTCCGGAGCAGTTGGATGCGCTCCTCGACTACTACACCAATCGCTGGACACCGCTACCTATACACAGCATTGCCGTCTCGCCGATTCCTGCTTCGTTTGGGCAAGGCTTTCCAGGCCTGATTTACCTGTCGAACATCTCTTACATTAAGCCCGAAGACCGCCCATCCGACCTTCGCAGCCCTGCTTACGACCGATTTTTCACTGATCTTTTGTTGCCACATGAAGTAGCCCACCAGTGGTGGGGAAACATGGTCACTACCGCCGAGTATCGCTCTGCCTGGTTGATGGAAGCATTTGCCAACTACTCCGCTTTGCAATTTGTAGAGAAAAACCACGGTCCGGAGGCGGTTGATTCCATCTTGAACGGCTATCGTGACGATCTGGTGCGCGATCTTAACGGCAAGTCCATCGAGTCCTACGGACCGCTGGAATTCGGGGTTCGCCTGATGGACGCGGGCAATCTCAGCGTCTGGCACACAATCACCTACGAAAAGGGTACTTGGGTGCTTCACATGCTTCGTCAGCGTTTGGGTGACGACGGATTTCTCAAACTGCAGCTTCAGCTACTACACGATTTTGCCGATCGGCCCATCACGGACGAAGAGTTCCGCAAAGAGGCAAGTGAGTTTATTCCGTCGGGACAGACCGACAAAACCCTTTCATCGTTCTTCGACACCTGGATCTACGGTACCGGTGTTCCTCGGCTTGAAGTCAAAGGCGATGATGTTATTGTCTCCGGGGTTGATGATGATTTCACCGCCGATATTCCCTTGCAGTGCCACTTAAAGAGTGGGGTTGGGCGTACCCGTTGGGTCCGGGTAAGTTCCGGGACAAATTCACTGGAGTTGCCCGCGGGTCTAACTTGCGAGCTACCGTCCACCAGAGACTTTCTTTATCTGTTTCCTAAATAGTTATTAATGCCCGCCTAACGTTCAGATTGCCTGCGGTGAAGTAAACTTTTGGCCCTCAAACACGTCGCCATAAGTGAACTAGTAGCCGCTTATGATAGGCGCGATGGCGGACCAACTGGGAATAGGAATCCAGGTTGGAGCGGATCTGCGGGATTTTGGCAGTTGGATGACCTCCGAACAGAGGCGTATCTATCTGTTGTGCCGAAGAATGCTGCAGGATCCGGACGAAGCGGATTCGGCCACCCAGGACGTCTTTCTGAAGGCGTATCGGGCGCTCGGCAAGTTGCAAGGCGGAGCGAGTGAGTTAGACAATCCCTCAAAGTGGGTGACCCGAATTGCCGTGAATACCTGTCTGGATCGTCTTCGATCCAGAAGTTGGAAAATCTGGCAACGCCGCCCATCTCTGGAGGACGAGGAGTTTATCTTACAAACGACGCGTGGTGGCGATCCGGACGCCGAGAGCAGGATGTTCGCGACGCAAATCCAGCAAAGACTGGAAAAAGCGCTTACCAAGTTGTCTGACCGTCAGCGGGCGGTTTTTTCGCTGCGGCACTATGATGCAATGGCGCTTGACGAAATTGCCGAGGTTCTTAAACTCGATGTTGGAACCGTAAAGGCGCATTTGTTCCGTGCTGTTGCGAAATTGAGGGAAGAATTGAAAGACCTCTATCGGCCGAGGGAAGGAGAGACCCGGAGGACTACATGAACATCAAGTCCAACCTGTCAGGACATTGGACGGATGAGCAACTGATTCAGCACCTGTACGGCATCGGACCGGAAGGGAATCATATTGAGGAGTGCCGCGATTGCCGGGATCGCCTTTCGGCGATGCTGGCCGCGCGCCAGTTGGTGGAAGCAGGAGCTTCTCCGTCGGAACAAGTACCGTTCGATTTACTGGCGGCGCAGCGTAGGGGCATCTACTCCCGCATCGCCCGAATATCATCGCAGCGTGTCGGATTGCAGCTTCGCCGCTGGGCGGCTGCGGCCGCGACGGTCTTTCTGCTGGGCGGCGGGGTACTGCTTTGGGAGCAAAACCAGACCCGGCAAGTAGTGCAGAATAGAGAATCGGATGCCCAGTTGGCGCAAGAGGTAAGCCGGATGGCCCAAGACTCCGAGCCTTCACCGACCGCGCCGCTGCAGGGATTGTTCGACGAATAAATGTCCCGTTTGCTGCGCGCTTCTCTCCTGCTCGCGGTCGCCGCGGCGATTCTGTTTGCTCAGAATCGGGTGAACTTCCCTTGGTGGAACAGCCCGATTATCGATGATCCACAACTGGCATTGACGCAGGCGCAGAAACAGCGCATCCATCAGATTGTTCGAAGCTATCGCGGCCGCCTGATGGATGCGCGCAACAATGCCAACAAAGCGGAACAAGATCTCGAGGATATGCTGAATGACCAGGACGTTACACAGCAGACAGCACAAGGTGTTATTGAACGGGCGTCGGAGGCCCGCGCCGGCGCAAGCCGCGTTTTCCTGGAGATGAGCTTTCAACTGCGAAGCGTCTTAACACTCGACCAATGGCGGCAGCTTGTGCGCCGTTGGGATGAAGTGCAGCGCAAGAGGCCGCAGGACACACAGGTTCCGCCTGACTAAGCAGTTGCCTCGATCTGCTCGGTCACCTGTTCCCACTGCGCCATCGTAATCTCTAATTCCGCTCGCTGTGATTCCAGCAAATTCGATAGCCGTGTAGCCTCGTCTGCTCCCACATAATCCGAAAGCGCCAGCTCTGCTTGCTGAATCTCCGATTCGAGCGCCGCGACCCGCTCCTCCAACTGCTTTGCTTGGTCCTGCATCTGTTTAAGCTTGATGGGATTGATGCGCTTCGCGGCAGAAGGTTTGGAGCTAATCGATATGGGTTCGGCGGGAGGAACACCGATCAATACGTCTGTCAATGTCGGAGTCTGTTCGGCGCCACCGGCCTTGCGCCACAAATAATCGGCATAATTGCCCGGGTAAACGTTTACGCTTCCGTCAGCGATCTCGAAAACACGCGTTGCCAAATGTTCGATGAAATAACGGTCGTGCGAGACAAACACGATAGTTCCCGTGAATTTTTCCAACGACTCCAGCAGCACATCCTTGGCGCGCATGTCCAGGTGATTTGTCGGTTCGTCCAGTAAAAGAAAGTTGGATGGATGCAGCAGCATTCGGGCCAGCGCATAACGATTGCGCTCGCCGCCTGAAAGCACGCCAATTCGCTTAAATACGTCGTCTTCGCTAAACAGAAAGCAGCCCAGCAAATTGCGTAATTCCGTTTGCGTCATGCGCGGCGCGGCGGCGCTCAGATCGTCCAGAATTCGCGCATCGATGTCTAATTCCTTGTATTGGTCCTGCGCAAAATAGTCAGGCTCGGCATTGTGGCCCAGGGTGTATTCGCCGCTCGTCAGGGACTCCGTACCGGCCAATAGTTTGATCAAAGTGGATTTGCCGGCGCCATTCACACCCACCAACGCAACGCGATCGCCGCGTTCGATCGTAAAATTGACTCCACTGAAGACAAGCTTTGAGGTATAGCTTTTCGATACGTTCTGAAATTGGGCGACGACACGGCCGCTTGGCTTTGGCTGCGGGAAGGAGAAATGGATCGTCTTTTCTTCCGGCGGCAATTCGATGCGCTCAATTTTCTCCAATTCCTTAATGCGGCTTTGTACCTGTTTCGCCTTTGTAGCCTGATAGCGAAAGCGATTGATGAAAGCCTCCAACTGCTGAATCCTGTCTTGCTGGTTCTTATAAGCCGCTTCCAACTGCGTGAGCCGCTCTGACTTCTGCTGCTTGTATTTTTCGTATCCACCGGTATAGAAATGAACTTTCTTGTTCCAGATCTCGACGATTTTCTTCACGGTGACATCTAGAAAGTAACGGTCGTGAGAGATCAGAATATAGGCAAATTCATAGTTGGTGAGATATTCTTCCAGCCAGTTCCGGGCTTCTAAATCGAGGTGATTTGTCGGCTCGTCGAGCAGTAGCAGATTTGGTTTTTGAAGCAGGAGTTTTGCCAGGGCGAGGCGCATCTGCCAACCGCCGGAAAACTCTTCCGTCTGCCTTGCCCAAGCGTCCTTGTTGAATCCAAGCCCTGCGAGCACCGCGCCCACTTGGGCCTCAATGGCATAGCCATCTCGAGCGCGAAATTCCGCGTCTGCTTGCTCGAAGCGTTCGGAGACCTGATGATATTCGTCGCTTGACGGATCAAGCTCGCTCATTCGCGCGGTAAGAGATTCGAGCTCCGTCTCAAGATCCTTCACGTCGGCGAAGACACCGATGCACTCGTCAAACACAGTGCGCCCGCTTACCTGCAGGCCATCTTGAGGTAGATAGCCGATTCGTATTCCTTTGGTGGCGGAAAGCGAGCCGTAGTCGAGTTGCTCCATCCCGGCGATAACCTTGAGCAGCGTGGATTTGCCCGTTCCGTTGCCGCCCACCAGTCCAGCGCGTTCTTTTGGTGTGATGAGCCAATCCAGACCTTCGAACAGCAGTTTGTGTCCGAAGCGTTTACCGGCTCCTGCGAGTTGAAGCATCCGTCATCAACTATTTTCGCTAAGCTGCGAAAAAGTTGAGCGCATTGCCAATGTACTGCTTCAAATCGGGACGCTTTACTACCGCATCCAGAAAGCCGTGTTCTAGAAGAAATTCGCTGCGTTGAAAGCCTTCCGGAAGCTTTTGACGGATGGTCTGCTCGATGACACGAGGCCCAGCAAAGCCGATCAAGGCGTCTGGTTCTGCAATATTCAAATCTCCCAGCATGGCGAAACTCGCAGTCACACCGCCGGTGGTGGGATCGGTTAACACACTGATATAAGGTAAACGCTCCTCATCCAAACGCATCAAGGCGGAGGAAAGCTTCGCGAGTTGCATCAAGCTAATAGCGCCTTCTTGCATACGCGCTCCGCCTGACGCGGAAACAATGATCAAAGGATGTTTTTCTTTGAGACACCGTTCGATGGCGCGGGTGATCTTTTCGCCTACGACCGCGCCCATACTGCCGCCGATGAACTTTAATTCGAGGGCGCAAATCTGCACTTCGCGTCCATTCAGCAAACCGCTCGCGCAGATTACGGCATCCGGCAGTTGCGTCGATTGCTGCATCTCTCTGAGGCGCTGCGAGTACGGTTTCGAATCAACGAAGTGCAAAGGATCGGACGAGCGAAGATCAGAATCATACGCGACGTATTGTCCTTCGTCGAATAGCTGCTGCAAGCGCTCCGCAGCGCTCAGACGGAAATGATGTCCGCATTTTGGACAGACTTGAAGATTGTCTTCAACTGCCTTACGCCAAATGATCTGGCCGCACGCCTCACATTTTTGCCAGAGGCCTTCTGTCCGAACGCTTTTCTCACTATCTTTGGGCGGCTCGCCCTCCAGAGACGGCTTCTGCCGAGTGAACCAAGCCATGCGAATCAGCCACTAAAGTAACATGTGATCTTCGCCACGTCGAAAAAATCAACCTCTTACTGTGCCCGTATTCATTGAAAATTCGTCTTCGAAGCGCATCTTCTTACGGCAGAATGATTATGTTGAGCAGGTGTAAAAGAGTCGCTTTCGCATTTTTGTGCCTTCTTTTTACTGTTGACACAGCCAGCGCCCAAGGTGAGCACTCGTCGCTTACAGGAACCGTAACAGATCCGCAAGGTAATCGCATTCCCCACGCGAAGATCAAGGCTATTGAGATAGCGACAGGCCTGCAGCGGCAAACGGAGACGACATCGCAGGGCAGCTACCAATTAGTGGATTTGCCAGCCGGCACCTTCACAGTGCAAATTTCTAAAGATGGTTTTGCGACGTTTCAGATCGAACGCGTCAAGCAAGTAGTCGGACAGACACACACGCTTGATGCGACACTCGCCGTCTTAGGCGTAAAAGAGCAAACGACTATTACCGAGTCTCTTGTGCAACTAGACAAAGCGAGCGCGACGGTTGGTGCGCCATTCGAACATGAGCAAATTAACGAACTGCCGATAAACGGGCGCAACTGGGCGACCTTGACCGTTCTTGCTCCGGGAGCCATCGATAACGGGGCCGGAGATCAACGGACGATCCGTTTTGCCGGCCACGGCTTGGACGACAACAACCTCACGCTGGACGGAGTGGATGCGACTGCTGTTTATAACCAGGAACAGCGTGAGTACATGCGATTGAATGTGCCCCTCGATTCGATCGACCAGTTCCAGGTTCAATCGCAAAATTTCGGACCGGATGCCGAGAGCGGTACCGTGGGCGGACAAGTGGCGGTTGTTTCGCCGTCCGGATCGAACACCTTTCATGGCGATGTGTTCGACTACTTCAGGAATGACGCCATCGAGGCGCGGTCGCCGTTTAGTGGATCGTCTCCCAATCCATTTCTCTTAAATCAATTCGGCGCGGGCCTGGGCGGCCCAATCGCCCATAACAAGATCTTCTTCTATGTCAATTACGAGGGACTGCGGCAGCGATTAGACGGCACTCAGATCGGCCTGACGCCGAGCCCGGTGTTTATTGCGCAAGCATCATTAACGTCACCCGCTCTGCTGCCAATTTTGCAAGCTTACCCTGCAGGAACATCGCCAACCTCCACTCCGAATGTCTGGAACTACAGAGCACTCGGCAGGCAAATCGATAACGAAGATTCGGGCATGATCCGCATCGATGAGCATTTCTCCGACCGCACAACGGCGTTCCTTCGCTTCAGCTCAGATGAAGCGGTGGAGCAGACGCCAACCGGCCAGCTCAACATCAAAACGGAGTTCGATACCAAATACAACAACGGCGTGGTGGAACTGATGCACGTTTTTACGCCGACGCTGGTGAATGAAGCCAAATTCGGCGTGAATCAGACCATTTACCACACTGCTAACGTGTCTCCCGTGCCATTGACCGTCGCCGTTTCCGGATTCAGTTCGTTGACCGGCGCATCGACAACGGACTATCCATCAAAGGCTTTCGATCTGATCGATGACGCGTCCTGGGCGAAGGGCAATCATACGCTCAAATTTGGCTTTGAGATTCGCTGGGTGTTGCTCAATCAAGGGACTTCACAAAGCGGAACGTTGACCTACACTTCAACCAACAGCTTTCTGAATAACCAGATGGGCTCTGCCTCATACACTGACGTGTTGCCGCTTGTGAGGCAGCGGAAGGTTGAATACTGGGGCTACGTTCAGGACCAATGGAAAGTAACTCCGAATTTAACCATCAATGCGGGAATTCGTTATAACTTCTTCAACGCGCTGCATGCCATCGGCAACAATGCCGTGCCCTTCGATTTCGGCACCTGCGGCGGCTTCTGCCCGCGCACTTATAGCTTTTTCCATCCGCGCTATAACGACTTCGACCCGCGGCTTGGCATCGCATGGTCGCGCGGCGATACAGTTGTTCGGCTAGGTGGCGGGATTTATCACACGGATGGGCAGGAGGACGATCAGAATCTGCCCATTTCGAATACGGTCAATCGCTATTCGTTCACTAATGCGGCATTTCCGGGCCTGTCATATCCTTTGACGCCGTTTCTTATCTACGCAGAGAACGGCGGATTGGGAGTAGTTTCGCCACGCGATCTCGATCGCAACCGGAAGGACGATTATGTCGCGGCCTGGACAGCGTCCGTTCAGCATAAGTTGCCGCTGAATCTTTTGGCGACAGCTACGTATCTGGGCAATAAAGGGACGGATGTGCTCACCACGACGTATACGAATCTTGTAAATCCAGCCACTGGTGTTGCGCCGTATCCGGCGTTTGGCGCAGTTTCCTGGCGTGGCGATGCCGGTAATAGCACCTTCGAAGCATTGCAAGGAAATGTTCGCAGAGCTTTTCAGACGGGCTTTCTGCTCTCTGCAAACTATATGTGGTCGCATTCAATCAACGATGGAAGCATCGGCGGAGGCGAATCGGATACACCTCAGGATTCCTTCTGCCGTTCCTGCGACAAAGGCAGCAGCGACGATGATGTTCGCCAGATGTTTAATCTTTCGACCGTCTATCAATTGCCATTCGGGGCGGGTAGATCGAATCTGAGCGGTCCGGGCGTGGCTCGCGCAATCCTGGGGAACTGGGAGGTGAGTGCAATTGGGACAGTACAAACCGGCTTGCCGGTCAACATCACGATAGACCGCTCGAATGCATCTGTGCCGGGGTTATTCGCTATCAGCGGCGCGGAACGTCCCAACTACGTTTACGAAGTTTCGTTGACGCCTGCACGCGGATCCACTCCCAACAACTGGATCAACCCGGCTGCGTTTTCGACGCCCGCCTCGCAAACGTTTGGAAATCTAGGGCGGAATGCGTTCCGGGCTCCTGGCATCTCCCAGCTTGATATTGGCTTGTCGAAGTACATAGCGGTAACTGAGCGCCTGAATATTCGCGTTCGCGCGGATTTGTTCAACGTGTTCAATCGTGCCCAGTTTGGCGCGCCTAACGCGGACATCTCGCAAAGTAACTTTGGCGTTATCACCACGACGATCAGCAATTATGCCACTGGCCGCGGAACGCCACGAGAGCTGCAGCTTTCAGCAAAAATCGTCTTTTAAAGGTTGCCCGGTCTTCCCGCCGCAACTAATCCCGCAACTGGGACGGCGAAATCAAACAGCGGAATAACACATCCAAATACCACGTTCCCACTACTAACCGCTATCTAACTTGCGACGTGGCTTCAGTGACTTCGAGCGTTAGGTCTTTTGGCTGGGGAATTGCGCCTTTCGCACAGTATGAAGGCGATCACTCTTTTCTGGCTCGTCGCGGCTGTTTCATTCGGTCAGCCGGTTCGTTCTTCGAATGGCTGGTTGACAGATCTTCAGCACGGTCAAGAATTAGAACGTCGAGGACAACTCGCGGAAGCCGAACCGCTGGTAAGCCGTCTGGTAACGGAGGCGAGCGAGGAGAGCTGTAGAGATTGCGACCTGGGGGAAGCGCTGGCGCTTTTAGCGACCGTCTATCAGGATCAGGCGCGATACACGGAGGCGGAAGCTGTTTTTCGCCGCGCCGCTGAGCTGCGGGAGAAAACGCAGCCGAATACTCGCCACGAAGCGATTGCGCTGAGTAACCTGGCGAATTGCTATGTCTTTGAAGAAAAGTATTCAGCGGCGTTACCTCTTTTTACTCGCGCGGCGGAAATCCTAAAGCAGCCTTCCTTCGACAATCCGCCAGAGCTGTCCATAGTGCTGTTCAGTGCAGCGCAGGTTTATCAGGAAACAAACAAAGATGGTCAGGCTGAAAATCTCTATCGAGAGAGCATTCAAAGCGCGGAACGAATCAAACCGCAGGATACGCACGCGATTGCCAACGCGTTTTCGAAATTCGCGGAGTTTCTTTATGCCAAAAACCGATTGCCGGAAGCAGAGGATGCCTATAAACACGCTCTACAGCTTCTACAGACAGGTGGTGCGGAATCCGCGGACGTGGCCGTTTTACTGAACAATCTCGGAGAGGTATATCGTCGCCAAGGGCGGTCGAACGAGGCTGAGGCGAGTTATTTGAAGTCGCTAAAATTCGCGGAGGCAAATCCCAAATTCAATCCCAGAGAGGCAGCTACCGCGGAATTCAATCTCGCCCGTCTGTACGCTCAGACAGGCAGGTTCTCCGAAGCGAACAAGTATTTTGTCGCCGCGGAAGAGCATTTTAGATCTATTTTCGGCCCGACGCATCCCACTTTCGCTACGGTTATTTACGTGGAAGGCGATTACTACTTGCGCCGAGGTTTTTATTCAAAAGCGCTTCCTCTTCTGAGCAAGGCCGTTGAGATCTTCGGGCAGACGCAGCCAAATAGCTTGAGTCTGGCGACAGCACAAATCGCAATGGCTGAGGCAGATCTCGCCGCGGGAAACATAACTGAAGCCGATCAACTATGCCGCAGCGGTCTTCTCATTCGAACTCGCATATTGGGTTCCGAAGACAGCAAGACTCTCATCGCAGAACACGTTATGGGCGAAGTCTTACGCGCCCAAGCACAGTACGGTGAGGCGGAGCCTCTATACCTTCATGCCATCCAGGGATTCGCACGCAATCCCGCCGACCAAGCGCATTTGCAAATTGCGCTCAATCACTATGCTGCGCTGTTACGAAGCATGGGGCGCAATGGGGACGCAAAACGTGTTGAGACGCGCGTGAAGACGGTGTCGCAAACGGCGTTTGTCGAACGCTAACAATTCAGGTCGTTACGATATATTTCCCCTTTTGTAATCCGTCCGTAATAGACTAACGATGAACTCAACGGTTGGGGGTTGTATGAGTAGAGTCATTCTTGGTCTAGCGGGCATTCTTCTTTTGACCTGCTCCGCTTTTGGGCAATTCGAGACAGCCGAAGTCTTGGGCACCATTCACGATGCAACGGGATCGCCGATTCGAAGCGCTTCGGTTACGCTAACCAACGAGAGCACGGGAATCGAGAAGAAGACGTTGTCCGACGACAGCGGCCTGTACGACTTCTTTAACGTGGCTCCCGGGCGCTACACGGTTTCGGCAGAACTCTCCGGCTTTCAAACCTTCAGAACGACAGGCGTGGTGGTGGACGTGAACGCCCGGCAGCGCGTCGATATTACCTTGCAACTGGGGGCGGTGAACCAGGTCGTGAACGTGACCGGCGCGGCTGAAACGCTGGAAACAGATTCGAGCCAGCACGATCAGGTGATCAATACGCAGCAGATTGCGGAACTGCCGCTGAACGGGCGAGCTTACTCCGATCTGGCGCTGCTTTCCACTAACGTTCACCGGTCGCCGCTGTCCGTTCTTTTTGCAGCGAATGGAACGCCGCGCGAGGGTGCATTCAATGTCAATGGAATGCGCAGTACGTACAACAACTTCATGCTGGATGGTTTAGATAACAACGCCTATTCGCCGAGCAATCAAGGTTACTCGAATCAGGTGGTGCAGCCTTCGCCGGACGCGCTTGCGGAATTCAGGGTTATCACGAGTAATTTCAGCGCCGAGTATGGACGTGTTGGCGGCGGCGTGGTGAATGCGGCGCTTCGTTCCGGCACTAATCAGTTCCACGGAACACTTTATGAGTTTCTGCGCAACACCGATTTGAACGCCGTCGGTTTTACATTCGGGCAGACAAACTTTCGAAAGCCTACGTTGCAGCGCAATCAGTTCGGCGTGACCATTGGCGGACCGTTCATCAAAAACAAGCTATTCTTCTTCGCCGATTACGAAGGCTTCCGGCAATTGCAGAGGTACCTTAACTTCGATTCCATCCCGAGCTTAAATCAACGCGCCGGCATTCTTCCAGTGAGTGTGTACGACCCGGTGAATCATACGACCTATCCGGCAAATACCCAAATCCCGGTTGCGCAACTGAACCCTTTTGCAGCGGCCGTGTTGAGCGGGTTGCCTATTCCGACGGGACCCGGATCTTCGAATAATCTTGCGGCGACGCTGTTGCTTCGCGATTACAGCGACAAGTACGATGCCAAGCTCGATTATTCGATCAACGACAAGATGACCGCATTTGTTCGCTGGAGCCAGCGAAAAGATTTGCAGTACTATCAGCCCGACATCCCGGGCCCATCCGGTGGAAATGGTAACGGCTACATCCATGCGATTCAACAGCAGGCTGCGGCGGGATACACATGGAGCATCACTCCTGGTTCATTGTTGGACGCGCGATTTGGCTTCAGCCATGTGCTGGCGGGAAAAGTGCCGCCCTATTTGGGCGGAGCCAGCATGCAGGAGCTTTACGGCATTCCGGGCCTGCCGACGACACCTAGTCTGACGGGCGGATTAAACTCGCAATCGGTTAGCGGATTCTCGCAGTTCGGGCGGCAGACCAGCAATCCGCAGTTCCAAAATCCAACGTCGTTTAACCCCAAGCTCAACTACTCGGTGAACCTCGGCCGCCACGCTCTGAAGATGGGTTATGAATTCGTGGACATCCGCACCGAAGTGCTGGACATCAATCCTCTCTACGGCGCTGACACCTATGCGGGTCAATTCAGCAAGCCCGTTGGAGGTCCCGCGGATACGGCCGATTACAATCTGGCTGACTTCATGTTTGGCTTGCCGAGCACGATTCAACTCGGAAACAATCTGGTCACCAACTTACGGCAGCATGTCCACTCCCTCTATATTCAGGACGACTATCGCGTGAATGCCAAGCTGACACTGAACCTGGGCCTGCGCTGGGAGTTTGCGACGCCACTCTGGGAGCGCGACAATCTATGGTCTAACTTCAATCCAGCTACCAACACACTGGTTCGCGCGAGCGGCGGCAGTCTATACAATCGGGCGTTGGTTAATCCCGATTACCATGACTTCGGTCCACGGCTTGGTTTTGCTTACAGCGCAACACCGAAGACTGTCATTCGCGGCGGCTACGGAATCAGTTACTCTTTCTTCAACCGCCCCGGCAGTGCGCAAGAAGGCATCAACGCACCGTTAGCGCTCTTCGGGATACAGACGCAGTCGATTCCTCAAGGCGGCTCATTACCGGCTGGATTTCTGACAACACAAAACAGCTTCACGACAGGTCTCGATATTCCATCGAACTTCAATCCGCTTGTGTCAAATATCGATTACATTCCGGCTAACACGCGGTGGCCCTATATTCAGTCGTGGCTGTTCTCCGTTCAACAGGAACTAACGCACGACACTTTCCTGGAAGTGGCTTATAACGGCAACCATAGCTTACGGCTGCCCATACTTGCCGATTACAACCAGGCGTATCCAAACCAGTTAAGCGCGACTTGTAATGCGACCATCAGCTCCGGTTGTCTGGGAGTTCAGGCGCGCCGGCCGATTTCAACTTTTGGACCGATCACCTGGCTCGATCCGGCTGGAGACAACGATTACAACGGCTTCTC
>Ga0070741_10014735_pt1 | contig 13452 bp, 14 predicted proteins | sample Coa_R1_4_FD_66440 | JGI IMG/M metagenome (GOLD analysis project Ga0070741, IMG submission 66440) | Surface soil microbial communities from Centralia Pennsylvania, which are recovering from an underground coalmine fire - Coalmine... | ecosystem: Environmental > Terrestrial > Soil > Unclassified ... | reverse complement strand
TCTCGGGAACGAGCGAGAACGTCGCCGTCACCGCCTGCGCCGCCGTCATCGACACCGTGCAGTCGCCGGTCCCCGAGCAGGCCCCCGACCAGCCCGTGAAGACGGAGCCCGTCCCCGCCGTCGCGGTCAGCGTGACGCTCGTCCCGTAATCGTACGAATGCGAGCACGTCGAGCCACAGTCGATACCGGCGATCGTCGAGGCGACCGTCCCCGAGCCGCTCTTCGTCACGGTCAGCGTCTCGGGAACGAGCGCGAACGTCGCGATCACATTCTGCGCCGCCGTCATCGAAACGGTGCAGTCGCCGGTGCCCGGGCAGGCCGACCAGCCGGTGAAGACGGAGCCCGTCCCCGCCGTCGCGGTCAGCGTGACGCTCGTCCCGTAGTCGTATGCGTGGGAGCAGGCGGAGCCGCAGTCGATCCCCGCGATCGTCGAGGCGACCGTGCCGGAGCCGGCACCCGCTTTCGACACCGTCAACGGCTCGGAGACGAGCGAGAACGTCGCCGTCACCGCATGCGGCGCGTTCATCGTCACCTGGCACGTTCCCATGCCCGAGCAGTCGCCGGACCAGCCGTCGAAGCTCGAGCCGGGCGCCGGAGCCGCCGTCAGGGTCACCGGCGTGCTCGGCGGATAGGAGTGCGAGCACGCCGTGGACGGACAGCTGATCTGGGAGTCGCCCGAGCTGACGCTGCCGGTGCCGCTTCCCGCGACGGAGACGTCGAGCGCGTAGCTGGAAACGGGGCCGGAGACGTCGATCGCGGCGTTCTCCGAGCCCCACTGCGGATTGCCAGAGACGTTGTCGGGAGCGGCGACGGTCAGCTCCCCGGTGCCCCAGACGAGACTCGCGTTGCTCGGGTCGGGGCTCGCGCCGTTGTAGTCCCCCCAGCGGCACGGCCCGCCGCCCCAGCTCTCGCAGGAGAAGTCCTCGTCCACCTTCGGGCTCGTGGCGAGCTGGAGGTTCTCGACCATCTGGCCGCTCGGCGTGCCCGCGTGCCGGTCGTCGACCTCGAAGTCGGCCCGCTGCGTGCTCGAGCCGGTGTTGAAGAAGATCGCCGCGTTCTCACCGTCGGAGCTCGGCGAGACGGCGCCCATGAAGGCGAAGGCGCCGTGCGCGCCGCTCACCGTCCCGACCTGCGCCGGTGTCGCGTCGCCCGGAGTGAGCTCGTACCAGCGGACGACCGAGGGCCCGCCGCCGTCAACCGTGTGCTGTGTCCAGATCTCCTCCGGGCCAGTCCCGCCGGTCTTCACGGCGACCGCCTGCGTCAGCCGGCCGTCGAGGGAGTCGAGCGTGTCTCCGCTCCCACCCGGCTGCGGCACGCTCGCCGGCGCCGTGTACGACGGCACCGTCACGGTCGTCGTCGGCGACATCGTGCCGCTCGTGACGCCCGGGGTGATCGTGTAGAGGTAGACGTTCGTGCTGTCGCTGCCGAGCCCGACGTCGTCCGTGGCGACCACGTAGCCGTTCGCCGACGAGTCCGCGATGTCGGCCGGCACCGGCGTGAACGCGTCGGGAACGCTCAGCGTGACGAGGCTGTTCGTCACCTCGGCCGACTGCGTCGGGCACGTAGAGATCGTCCCCGGGGCCGGCTTGGGGAGGACGAAGAGCTTGCCGCCGTTGAACCCGTACCCGTCGTTGCCGAACTCGTTCGCGCCGATGATGATCTGCGTGTCGTCGTGCCCGAGCTTGTCGTAGTCCTCGAGGTTCGATCCGGTCGGGATCGTGTACTGGCACCAGTTGCTCGAGTCGAGCGGCAACGGCGACGTTCCCTTCGAGAAGCCGACGTAGAGGGCCTCATGGCCGAACGGTGCGTTGCAGTCGAGGCCGGAGTAGAGCCAGCGCTGCCCCTCCTGGTCCCACTGGATCTGGCCGTCGCAGGTCTGCGGCGGTTCGCCCCCGAAGGAAGGATCCGTGTCGTGAAAGAACGTCAGCTCGTCGAGCGTCGCCGTCGGCGCCGAGAGATCCGTGTTGCTGTAGACGCCGATCTCCGAGTTGACCATCTCGACGTAGTTGCTCGGGCCGATCGAGCCGGTCGTGTCGGGCGGAGTCGCCCCGTTGGGCGGATCGGAGGCGGCGAGACCGGGCTGGTTGAGGCTTCCCGAGACCGACGTGTCGCGGCCTGCCGTGGCGACGCCGTGCTCCCGGGCCCACCTCGCGTAGCGCGCGTTCGCCTTCGCCTTCGTGCGTTCGTAGGCGACCGGATCCCCGGGGAGCGCCGAGATGTCTCGCGGCCGCGAGCCGCCCGGCGGGGCCGGCGTCGACGAGAAGGCAGGGACCGCTCCCGCGACCAGGAGAACGACTACAGCGAGGAAACCTGCGCGGGCGAGCACCTAGCCAACACCGTACGCTCCGGGAAAGCGTTTGACCAGGACTGCGACGAGCCGCGCGACGGGCAGGCCGACGACGTTGAAATAGTCGCCCTCGATCCGCTCGACGAGCCCGGCGCCCTCCCCCTGGATCGCGTAGCCGCCGGCGCGTCCCTCCCACTCCGCGCTCGCGACGTACGCCGCGACGTCGCGCGGTGTCAGCTCGCGGAACGTGACGAGCGTCACGTCGCGGTGCACCTCCTCCCACGCCGGCGTGAGCAGCGCGAGACCGGAGACGACCTCGTGCGTCCGGCCGGACAGCGACTCGAGCATCTCCTCGGCGCCGTCGGGTCCCGCCGGCTTGCCGTAGACGCGCCCGCCGCAGACGACCTCCGTGTCGCAGCCGAGCACGGGCCGCCCGTCCGCCTGCGCGAGCACGGAGCGCGCCTTGCCGAGCGCGTGCGCGACCGGATCCTCCTCGGTCTCGTCGTAGTCGGGCGCGACGACCTCAAAGGGGATCCGGAGCTGCTCGAGGATCTCCCGCCGCCGCGGCGAGGTCGAGGCCAGGAGGAGCGGCAGAGCAGGCGGCCGGCTCACGCGGTCTTGCGCGCCACCCAGATCTCGACGCTCGGCCAGCGCCGTCCCCAGTCCGCCGTGACGAAGCTGTAGTGGGGATGGGTCTGCGCGTCGGCCGGCGCGAGGAGCTCGTGCAGCTCGAGCAGCTCGAAGCCCGCCCGGCGCAGGACGGCGAGCATGACGCCGGTCGGCGGATGGAACTCGATCCCGCCGCCCTCGGCACGGAAGTCCATGCGATCGAGGAGAAAGGCCCAGTCGTGGGTGAGGCGATCGACCACGTGCTCGTCGCCGTCGCACAGGTTCATGAGTGTGCTGCCGCGCATGAAGACGAGGCGCCCGCCCGGCCGCAGCAGTCGCGCGGCCTCGCCGATCCACCGGTCGGGCTCGCACCAGATCGAGGCGCCGAACTCCGAGACGGCGAGGTCGAACGACGCGTCCGGCAGCGGCACGTCCTCGGCGCTCGCCTCGACCAGCGGGAAGTCGAGGTCGTGCAGCTTCTGCAGCCGCCGCGCCGTGTCGAGCTGGGCCGGCGTGACGTCGACGCCGACGGGCCGCGCGCCGCGCCGCGCGAGCCACGCGGAGAAGTACGCCGTGCCGCAGCCGAGCTCGACGACGTCGAGCCCGGCGACGTCGCCGAGAATCTGGAGCTCGGACTCCGGCCACTCGAACGCGCCCCAGACGATCTCTTCACGCGCCCACTGGATCTCGGCGTCGGTGTCGGTGAACGTCGCGTTCGACTGCGTCCAGTGCTCGCGATTGTCGGCGACGTGCTCGGGCTCAGCCACCGAACCAGAGAGCGATCTCGCGAGCGGCCGACTCGGGGGAGTCGGAGCCGTGCACGAGGTTGTCCGGCATCGAGACCGCGAGGTCGCCGCGGATCGTGCCGGGCGCGGCGTTGGCGGGATCGGTCGCACCGATCGTCGTCCGCAGCGTCGCGATGGCGCCCTCTCCCTCGACGACGAGCGCCCACGTCGGGCCGGAGGTGATGAACGCGACGAGCTCGCCGAAGAACGGCTTCTCCTTGTGCTCGGCGTAGTGCTCCTCCGCGAGCGCGCGATCGACGGTGAGCAGGCGCCCTTCGACGATCTCGAAGCCGCGCGCCTCGATCCGTCCGAGGATCTCCGCGGCGAGCCGGCGCCGCACTGCGTCCGGCTTGATGAGGATCAGGCTCCGCTCGACGGCCATGCCGGGAAAGCTAGCGAGTGTCTCCGGATCGTCCGCCGGTCAGGCGCGCCGGCGCCGGGCGCGCCTCGTCCCGAGGGCGGGCGGCGCTCCCGCGGCTGCGGGCTCGATCTGCGTCTCGCAGTACGGGCAGATCTGCCAGATCGGCTCGAGCGGCGCGCCGCAGCCCGTGCACGCCTGCTTGAGCTTCGTCGTGCAGACGGGGCAGACGAGGAAGGACGGATCCGCCTCCGCGTGGCAGACGGGGCAGCGGATGTCGAGAGCGTTGATCCGGTCCTCGATCGCGCGGATCTCGAGCTCGCGCTCCCGCACCTCCTCGAGGTACTCCGGCGGCCGGAAGAGCATGTAGATGAACGGCCCGACGAACGGCGGGATCAGCCCGACGACGGTCGAGAGCACGATGAGGACGGGGTCGTCGAGACGCCGCTTCGCGTCCTTGTACGTCCAGTAGCCGAGCGCGAGCCAGAAGACGACGACGAGCAGGAGGAAGCCGTCCTTGATCGCCGAGGCCGTCCCCGAGCTGATGAAGCTGGCGAGCGTCACGACAGAATCCTGCCGATCAGCCAGCCGGCGGCGAAGGCCGCGCCGGCGACGGCGAGGACGACGACGAACGCGAGCGTGTAGATCGGCGCTCGTCCATGTCGCTCGCGCGGGGGGTTACGGACAGCTGTTGTCTCCATGCAGCTCCGCTAGAAGGTACAGCGAACCGGTGACGAGCACACCCCCCGCAGGGCCGGCGAGCTCGAGCGCGCGGGCGCGCGCGGCGTGCGGATCGGCGATCGCCTCGACGTGCGGGAAGTGCGAAACGGCGAGCGTGGCGAGCTCTGCGGCCGGGAGCGCGCGCTCGTTCGGGCTTCCCGTGGCGACGAGCGTCGAGCCCACGCGGGCGAGCCGCTCGAGGATCCCGGCGACGTCCTTGTCCCGCAGGATCGAGGCGACGACGACGTAGTCGCCTGCCGCGGGGAGCCGCTCGAGCAGCCAGTCGACCGCCTCCGGCGTATGGGCGCCGTCCCGGATCTCGCGGCCGCGCACCTCGAAGCGGCCGGGGAGGGAAGCCTCCGCGAGCTCGACGTCGTCGCTGCCGAGGAAGGCGCGCGCCGCCTCGCGCGCGCCGCCGAGCCGCACGTCGCGGCCTGGCACGAGATGGGCGAACTCCTCGTCGGGAAGGACGACGATCGCGTCCGGCCCGGCGACGGCGAGCTTCTCCGCCGCGATCTCCTCGCGCGTCTCGCCGAGCACCTCCGTGTGCTCGAGTCCGACGTTCGTGAGCAGGACGACGCGCGCGTCGACGACGTTCGTCGCGTCGAGACGGCCGCCGAGCCCGGCCTCGACCGCCGCCGCGCGCACGCCGTCCGCCGCGAAGTCCGCGAAGGCGGCGGCGGTGAGGATCTCGAACTGCGTCGCGCCGAGCTCCTCCGCTGCCGGCCGGACGCGCTCGACCGCGCGCTCGAAGCCGGCGGGATCGGTCTGCAGCCGCTCCTGCCAGCCGGAGACGTGCGGCGACGTGTAGGCGCGTCCGCCGATCGTCGCGGCGAGCCGGCGGGCCGCCGTCGACTTCCCCTTCGTGCCGACGACGTGGATCGTGTCGAGCTGCCGCTGCGGGTTGCCGAGCCGCGCGAGGAGCTCCTTCATCCGCTCGAGCCCGAAGCCGTCCTCCGGCCACGGGCTGAGCGACTCAACCCAGCGCGTCGAGCTCGGCACGGTATTGCGCGAGCTTCTGGCGCTCGGCCTCGACCGCGGCGGGATCGGCGTTCGCGACGAACTTCTCGTTCGCGAGCATCCGCTCGGCGCGCTCGATCTCCTTCCGGAGGCGCGCCCGCTCGGCCTCGATGTCGCCCTGGCCGTCGGAGGCCGGGCGGACGACCGCCTCGAAGATCCGCAGCGAGTCGCCGTCGATCTTGATCCGGACGCCGCTGCGCCGGTAGATCCGCGCGGCCGTCTGCGCCTCGTCGAGCGCGTGGAGGTCGGCCGCGAACTCGGCCTGCGGCTCCGGCCACGGCGCGACGATCAGCCGCGACTTGCGGGCCGGCAGCTGCGTCCAGATCTCCTCCGTCACGTGCGGCATCACCGGGTGGAGGAGCTCGAGGAGCCGCTCGAGCGCGGCGAGCGCCGTCGCGCGGACGCTCTCCTCGCCGAGCCGCGGCTTGATCGACTCGAGGTACCAGTCGCAGAAGTCGTCGAAGGTCAGGTGGTAGAGGCGCTCGACGCCGTGCGCGAAGTCGAAGCGGGCGAGGTCGCTCTCGAGCTCGGCGCGCGTCGCGTCGATGCGCGCGAGGATCCAGCGCTCCTCGACAGAGCTCGGCTCGAGCGCCGGCTCGGCCTCGCCGGCCATCAGCAGGAGCCGGCTCGCGTTCCAGAGCTTGTTCGCGAGCTTCCGCCCCTCCTCGATCGTCCCGTACGAGAAGCGCGGATCCTGGCTCGACGTCACCTTGAGCAGCCCGTAGCGCGTCGCGTCGGCGCCGTACGGCTCGAGCACGTCCTCGGGGTCGATGCCCGTCCCCATCGTCCTCGACATCCGCTTGCCCTCGGGGTTGAGGAGCGTCGAGTGGATGAGCACGTCGGCGTACGGCTCCGCTCCGATCAGCTCGAGGCCGGAGAAGATCATCCGCGCGATCCAGAGGAAGATGATCTCGCGCGCCGTCGCGACGAGATGGCCGGGGTAGTACCGCTGCAGCTCCGGCGTCTCCTCCGGCCAGCCGAGCGTCGCGAACGGGTAGAGGGCCGACGAGAACCACGTGTCGAGGACGTCCTCCTCCTGGCGCAGCTCGGCGGAGCCGCACTCGGCGCACGCAGACGGCTCGGTCTCGGCGACGGTGACGTGGCCGTCGGGGCAGTACCAGACGGGGATGCGGTGGCCCCACCAGATCTGGCGGGAGATGCACCAGTCGCGGACGTTCTCCATCCAGTCGAGGTAGACGCGGGAGAAGCGCTCGGGCGTGAACTTGACGCGCCCTTCCTTCACCGCGGCGACCGCGGGCTTGGCGAGCTCCTCCATCGCCACCCACCACTGCGGCACGATCAACGGCTCGATGCGGGTGTGGCAGCGCTCGCAGTGGCCGACGGAGTGGCGGTAGCTCTCGCGCTTCTCGAGCTGGCCGCGTTCCGCCGCCCAGTCGAGCACGGCGCGGCCGGCGTCCTCCTGCGTCTGCCCGGCGAGCTCGCCGGCGGCGTCGCTCATCAGCCCGTCCGGCCCGATCACGGTCAGCTCCGGCAGGTCGTGGTCGCGGCCGATCTCGAAGTCGGTCGGATCGTGGCCGGGCGTGATCTTCAGCGCGCCGGTGCCGAACTCCATCTCGACGCGCTCGTCGGCGATCACGGGCACGCGCCGCTCGACGAACGGGACGACGACCTCCTTGCCGACGATTCCCCGGTAGCGCTCGTCCTCGGGATGAACCGCGACGGCGACGTCGGCGAGGATCGTCGCCGGCCGCACCGTCGCGATCGTCACGTGACCGGAGGCGTCGGCAAGCGGATAACGGACGTACGAGAGCGCGTCGTCCTCGTCCTCGTGCTCGACCTCGAGGTCGGAGAGCGCCGTCCGGTCCTTCGGGCACCAGTTGACGATGCGGTTGGCGCGGTAGACGAAGCCACGCTCGTAGAGGTGGACGAACCAGCGGATGACGGCGGCGTAGTACTCCGGATCCATCGTGAAGCGCGTGCGCCCGTAGTCGAGCGAGGCGCCGAGCTGCCGGAACTGGCTCATGATCGTGCCGCCGTAGCGCTCGAGCCACTCCTGCACGTACGCGTCGAAGCCGTCGCGGCCGAGGTCGCGCTGGCTCTTTCCCTCCTTCGCCAGCGTCCGCCCGATCGAGGCCCACGTCGAGATGCCGGCGTGGTCGTAGCCGGGCTGGAAGAGGGTGTTGCGGCCGCGCATCCGGTGGTAGCGGACGAGCGTGTCCTCGAGCGAGAGCTGGAGGCAGTGGCCGATCGTCAGGGAGCCGGAGATGTTCGGCGGCGGGTGCATGACGACGTACGGCTCGCCGGGCGCAGCGGGGTCGGCCGCGTAGAGGCCTTCCTCCTCCCACGTCTGCTGCCAGCGCTGTTCGACGCCCTGCGGCTTGTAAAGCGTGTCCATCGGGCGGATGTCGTCAGGCAGCGACTATGAGGAGACCTTAGCTGCCTGGCGCTTCGCCTGGGGCCACGAGCCACCGACCTGCTCGAGGATCGTCTCGAGCATGACGAAGGAGGACATGACGTGCTCGCGCGCGAGCTCGCGCGCGCCCGACGGGCTGCCGGCTGCGAGCGACTGCCGGATCGCCCGGTGCTGCTCGGCGTTCTTCGCGTAGAGGCCGTCGATCGAGTGGTCGCCCGGCGCCCAGACCGCCGGCCCGGAGAACGAGCGGCGCGCGCTCTTCGCGAGCTGCTCGACGAACGGCAGGTCGGCGACGCGGTAGATGACGTCGTGGAAGGCGTGGTTCGCCCGCACCCACTCGCCCATGATCGACCGGCGCGCGTCGCCCGGCTCGCGGGCGCGCAGGTCCTTCGAGACCTGGGCGAAGTGCTGCTCGGCGGCTTCGAGCTCCGCGAGATCCGCGGGCGTGATCTTCGTTGCGGCGACCTCGGTCGCGAGCGCCTCGAGCTCCGCGCGCACCATGAACGCCTCGTGCAGCTCCTCCCGTGAGATCGTCCGCACGCGGACGCCGCGGTTCGGGACGAAGGAGACGAGCCCCAGCGCGGCGAGCCGGCGCAGCGCCTCGCGGATCGGCGTGCGCGAGACGTTGAACTGCTCAGAGAGCTGCTCCTGGCGGAGAACGGTCCCTGGCTCGAGCTCCCCGGAGACGATCGCCTCCTCGATCACGAGCGCGATGTCGTCGGCCTTGGTGGTGTCGAGCGTCACTCGTCGTCGCTGAGCTTGCGCCCGCCGGCGCGTTTGGTCTGGATCTCGGCCTGGGCGCGCAACGCCTTCGCGTCGTCGGCGAGCTTCTTCGCCTTGCGCCGCGCCAGCTCGCTCCGCGAGATGCCGTGGCCGACGGCGAGGATCGGCTCGTCGGCCTGCCGCAGGACCTCGTACTTCTCGAGTGTCAGCGTCACCCAGTCCTTGCACTCGTCGGCGTCGCACTCGCAGAGGAAGTCCCACGACTCGTTGCCGAGCTCCGGCCGGTCGAAGCGCTTAACGGCCTTCCGGACGTTCCGGTTGACCTCCGCCCGCTCGGCTGAACGACTGCGCCTCTCCACCCTCGAAGAAGCATACGCCGCTCTTTCGGGCTATTCGTTGTCGTGATCGCGTTCGCAGAAGTCCGGGCACGTGCAGTCGGCGAGCTCGGCGATCGGGGGATCCTCGGGATCGAGGAGCGCCTGGCCCTCGTACGCCTCTTTCGCCTGCATGATCGTCTCGCTCATCTCGCTCCTCCTCCGTCGAGGTGTTCGTAGGCGGGCAGCGTCAGGAAATCCTCGAGCTCGTCGGCGAGCGCGATCGACGCGAAGATCTCCTTCGCCTCGTCACCCGCCTCGACCGCGGCGATCTCGTCGCGGACCTGCTGCTCCGAGACCCGGCCGTGCTTCACCCACTGCCAGATCTGGGAGCGGGAGATCTCGGCCGTCGCGGCGTCCTCCATGAGGTTGTCGATCGCGGCCGCGCCGACTCCGTGCAGCCAGGAGTCGAGGTAGCGGACGCCGACCGAGACGTTCGTGTGGACGCCGGCGTCGGTGATCTCGCCGGGCGTCTCGGCGATGGAGAGGAGGGCCGTCTCGTCGGGGACGACGTCCTCGCGCAGCCGCTCGAGCTGGTTCGGCCGCTCGCCGAGCACGCCGTCGAAGACCTCGGTGCAGATCGGCACGAGATCCGGGTGGGCGACCCACGAGCCGTCGAAGCCGTCGCCGGACTCACGTTCCTTGTCCTCCCGCACCTTCGCGAGCGCGACCTCGTTCACCTCCGCGTCCTTGCGGGACGGGATGAACGCGGCCATGCCGCCGATCGCGTGCGCGCCGCGCCGGTGGCAGGAGCGGACGAGCAGCTCGGTGTAGCCGCGCATGAACGGGACGGTCATCGTCACCTGGATGCGGTCGGGCAGCACCCAGTCCCGCGCGCGGAACTTCTTGATCGCGCTGAAGATGTAGTCCCAGCGGCCGGCGTTCATCGCGCAGCCCCAGTCGCGGAGCTCGTAGAGGATCTCCTCCATCTCGAACGCAGCGAGGATCGTCTCGACGAGAACGGTGCAGCGGATCGTCCCGTGCGGGAGGTCGAGCTCCTCCTCGGCGAGCGAGAACGCATCGGCCCACAGGCGCGCCTCGAGATGCGACTCGAGCTTCGGCAGGTAGAAGTACGGCCCGCTTCCTGAAGAGATCTGCTCGCGCGCGTTGCGCGCCATGTGGAGTCCGAAGTCGAAGAGCGACGCGGAGACGGGCTCGCCGTCGACGAGGACATGGCGCTCGGGGAGATGCCAGCCGCGCGGGCGGATCAGGAGCGTCGCGACCTCGTCGTTGAGCCGGTACGTCTTCTCCGGTGTCTCGAGCGCGATCTCGCGCCGGATCGCGTCGGTGACGTTCCGCTGTCCCTCGACGACGTTCTCCCAGGTCGGCGAGCAGGCATCCTCGTAGTCCGCCATGAAGACCCGCGCGCCCGAGTTGAGCGCGTTGATCATCATCTTGCGGTCGACCGGGCCGGTGATCTCGCAGCGCCTGTCGCGAAGATCCGCCGGCGCCTCGGCGACCCGCCACTCCGACTCGCGCACGTCCTTCGTCCCCGGCAGGAAGCCCGGGAGCGCTCCGGCGTCGAGCTCCGCCTGCCGCTCCTGCCGTCGCTCGAGCAGCTCGCGGCGCCGCGGATTGAGCTCGCGGTGGAGCCGCACGACGAGGTCGAGCGCCTCGGGTGTGAGGACGGCCTCGTCGGCAGGGGCGAGGATCTCCAGCGCCTGGAGCATGCTCATGCGAACTGGGCCTCCTCCGTCGAGCCCTTGAGCGCGAGCGTCTCGCTGTCGGGCGAGACGGCCTGCGTGACGAGGTCGAAGTAGCCGGCGCCGACCTCGTGCTGGTGCTTGGTCGCCGTGTAGCCGAACTCCTCGAGCTCGAACTCCCGCTGCTGCAGCCGCACGTAGGCGGGCATCTGCTCCTCCGCGTAGCCGCGGGCGAGCTCGAACATCGAGGCGTTGAGCGAGTGGAAGCCGGCGAGCGTGATGAAGAGGAAGCGGTAGCCCCACTCGCCGAGCTGGGACTGGAAGGACGCGATCTGGTCGTCGTCGAGGTGCTTCCGCCAGTTGAACGACGGCGAGCAGTTGTACGCGAGCGGCTTGCCCGGGAACTTCTCGTGCAGCGCCTCTGCGAACTCCCTCGCCTCGCCGAGATCCGGCGTCGACGTCTCGAACCAGACGAGGTCGGCGTACGGCGCGTAGGCGAGACCGCGCGAGGTGGCGGCGTCGATGCCGTCGCGGACGCGGTAGAAGCCCTCCGCCGTTCGCTCGCCGGTGACGAAGTCGCGGTCGTACTCGTCGACGTCGCTCGTGAGGAGAGCCGCCGACAGCGCGTCCGTCCGCGCGACGAGCACGGTCGGCACGCCGCAGACGTCCGCCGCGAGCCGCGCGGCGTTGAGGGTGCGCACGAACTGCTGCGTCGGGACGAGCACCTTGCCGCCGAGATGGCCGCACTTCTTCTCCGAGGAGAGCTGGTCCTCGTAGTGGACGCCCGCCGCGCCCGCCTCGATCATCGCCTTCATCAACTCGAAGGCGTTGAGGGGGCCGCCGAAGCCGGCCTCGGCGTCGGCGAGGATCGGCGCGAGCCAGTGCGTCCCGTTGCGGTTCTCCGCCCAATCGATCTGGTCGGCGCGGAGGAGCGCGTTGTTGAAGCGCCCGACGAGGGTCGGGACGCTGTTGACCGGATAGAGGCTCTGATCGGGATACGTCGCGCCGGCGATGTTCGCGTCGGCGGCGACCTGCCAGCCGGAGAGGTAGATCGCCTCGAGGCCGGCACGGACCATCTGGACGGCCTGGCCGCCGGTCAGCGCGCCGAGCGCACGGACGGGCTCCGGCCGCTGGATCAGCTCCCAGAGCCGCTCGGCTCCGAGTTTGGCGATCGTGTGCTCGGGGACCACCGAGCCGCGCAAACGGACGACCTGCTCCGCCGTGTACGTCCGCTCGATACCGCGCCAGCGCTCGTCCGAGCTCCACCGCGCCTCGAGTCCCTGCACCTCGTCCTGGATCATCTCGCCTCCTAGCGAAAGAATTTCGGATCCAGAAATTACCAGAGACAGCGGCTGTTACACCTCATCGGGCGTAAAACCGCCTATTTGGGATCCAGGCTAGAGCTTGTAGTAGCGGTAGACGACCTCGGCGACGCAGACCGGCTTGTCGCCGCCGTCGCGCTCGATCGTCGCCGTCAGCGTCGTCTCGCGACCCCAGTCCTCCTCCTTCACGGACTCGACGCGGAACGTGCCGCGCACGCGCGAGCCGGACGGGAGCGGAGCGGGAAAGCGGACGCGGTTGAGGCCGTAGTTGACCGCCATGCCTGCGCCGGGGTCGTCGTGCGGGAGGAGCTCGTACGACATGATCGGAAGCAGCGAGAGGGTCAGGTAGCCGTGCGCGATCGTGCCGCCGAACGGCGTCTGCGCCGCCATCTCGGGATCGACGTGGATGAAGTTGTGGTCGCCGGTCGTGTCCGCGAACGCCTGGATCTTCTCCTGCGGGACGTCGATCCACGACGACGGCCCGAACTCGGCTCCGACTTCGATAGCTGTCATGGCGCGAACGCTACGCGATCTCCGCGCAGCGTCGGGGCCGGGCCCGCTACTTCCCGGTCGGGAGGCTGTACTGGATGCGCATGATCGCGCCCTTCCAGGCGTAGCTCCCGCTCGCGGCCGGCTGCGGCAGCGCGAAGGTGTACTTGCGGCCGGAGACGACGACGTGGAGCTTCCCGACCTGGTTGTAGCTCAGCGTCTTCGTCCCGAACTTCGTGAAGCCGGCCTGGATGACCGCCTGGCCGCGCTTGCACGCGACCACGTCGAGCGACTTCCTCGTCAGGCCGACGACCCTGAAGTTCAGCGTCGGGCCGGCCTTGACGGGGATGTTCGTGAAGGGCTCCTCGCAGAGGACGTAGTTGTCTGTGCGCGCGAGCGCAGCCGTGGGCAGCGCCACCGCGGCGGCGACGACGAGGACGAGGACGAGAGCGATCGTCTTCAGCGAGGTCATGCGCGCCGGAAGCGTACGGCGTCCCACGTACCGAGACAACCCGCGGTCCGCGCCGTCTGCCAGCCGGGCCCCGCTGTCTTACGCTGACAAGAGGGCTCCGTCGCCGCTGGGAGTCGGTGGAACGAATTGCCGGTCGGCGGTCATCTGGGTTACGGTCGCTTGCGTGAGCGCGATCAGCGGGATCGTCGTTTCGACGCTTGGTGCTGCGGCGGTTGTCGGAGTCCTGGGTTGGTTGGCGTGTGGCTCTCCCTGGCGCGGGCTCAGCAAGGAGGTCGG
>Ga0070741_10014734_pt1 | contig 13452 bp, 13 predicted proteins | sample Coa_R1_4_FD_66440 | JGI IMG/M metagenome (GOLD analysis project Ga0070741, IMG submission 66440) | Surface soil microbial communities from Centralia Pennsylvania, which are recovering from an underground coalmine fire - Coalmine... | ecosystem: Environmental > Terrestrial > Soil > Unclassified ... | reverse complement strand
GGCGGCGTCGAGCCGGCCCCACGCCACCACGATGCGTGCGATCCCGCGCTCCACCCAGCCCGGGAGCGCGGCCTCGACGCCGGCGACGATCGCCGTGGCGGTCTCGGCCAGGCGCTCGGACGCCTCTCGCTCGTCCACGGGCTCGCGGCCGGGCTCGGGCTCAGTCCCCCAACCCGACCCGGGCGAGCGCCTCCGCCGGCTCCAGGACCAGGCCCGTGACGAAGGGGCCGAACTCCGCGTAGCGGGCGGAGACCGGGTCGAAGCGCATCTCGTAGACGATCTCCTTCAGCGCGACGGGGTCGTCGGCGAGCAGCGTGACCCCCCACTCCCAGTCGTCGAGCCCGGTGGAGCCGGTGATGAGCTGGAGTACCCGGCCCGCGTAGCTCCGCCCGACCCGGCCGTGACCCGCCATCAACTCCTTGCGGGTGGCGAAGTCGAGCTCGAACCAGTTGGCGTCCGCGCTGCGGCGCTTCGACATCGGGTAGAAGCAGATCGTCTTCTTCGTCGGCAGGCGCGGGTGGATGCGGTTCTCGCGGTAGTGCGCCATCCGCTCGCTCCAGACCGTCAGGCGCGCCGCCGTCTCCGCCGGGTCGGTGACGCCCTCCTCGGTGCGCAGCCGCTCGCGTTCGTCGTCCTCGGTCGCTCCGTACTCCGACAGCTCGGTGAGCGAGACGTACGACCAGGCGGGCACGACGGGTGCCTCGCCGACCTCGTGCTGGAAGCGCTGCAGCCGGGCCAGGTCGGGGCCGAGCGCCATGACGCCGAGGTCGGCCTTGTGCCCGAGCACGGCGAAGCACAGCGCCTGGTGGACGCCGTCGGCGACGAGCCGGTCGATCGCGTCGAGGATCCCTTTCGCGCCCGCCGGCTCGGTCTCCGCCCGGACGCGGTCGACCCGGTAGAAGAGGTGGAGCACGCCCCAGCCGACCGACGCCTCGACAGGATCCACGCACTCCACGTTAGTGAGCGACGGCCGTGGGCCACGGAGCCGTGCCCGCCGGTGTGAGTGCCGGGTCGTCCGGTCGGCGCCCGGCTCACCGGGCCTCGACGGCCTCCACGGCGACGAGGTGGAACGGGTAGTGGCGGGCCATCACGTCGCGGACCTGGGCGTCGGCCTCCCAGCCCCGCCCCTCGACCAGCAGGCGGAACATGCGGCGCAGGAAGGCGCCCTCCACGAAGGCCCGCTGGATGCGGGGAGGCTCGGGCTCGACGATCTCGCGCATCAGCGGCGGGCACACCGTGACCAGCTGGTCGTCGACGTCGGCGAGGACGGGCTCGCGGAACTCGGTCGCGAAGTCGTCGAACCATCCTGCCGCGAGCTCGGCGATGACGCCGGCGTCGTGGCGGGCGAGGTCGAGAAACGGCTCACGATCGAGGAAACGAATGGTCGCGTCGGGCAGCACCGGGCGGTAGTCCGCCCACTTGCCCATCACCACGGCCTGGATCGTCTGCTCGCGCACGAGCGCCTCCCGGACGGGACCGATCGCGTCAAATGCTAGGTACCCGATCGACCCCGATGGTGACACCCTGAGGGAACGCTCCGCGAACGTCCCGGGTCGAACGCCTCTACGAGACCTGACCGGTCTGCTTCTGCTTCACGACGTCCGTGTAGTCGAGGACGTCGTCGGCCGACGGGACCTTCACGCTCACCGGGGCGCCGAAGTCGTAGAAGTCGAACGACTCGGAGATGTGGCCGGCGCTCCCGCCCTTCGTGACGTCCATCGTGAGCGCGTAGCGACGCGGCACGCCGTGCCGGTCGAGCCAGACGTCCATCGGGAACTCGCTCCGGCCGAACTGCGACAGCGCGCTGCGCGCGCGGGCGCGCGCCTTCTCGGGCACGCGCGCCAGTGCGGCCTCGACGTCGACGGTGGCCCGGTAGTGGGTCGTGTCGACGCCACGGACGGTCTCGTGCCCGAGGTCGTCGACGCGGTTGGACACGCCCCGGAGACCGTCGAGCACGGACGTGGGATCGCTCTGCTGCGTCTGCGACGCGCCGGCGCCGAACTGGCCGAGATCGATCTTCATCCAGTGCTTCCCGAGGGTGTCGCCCAGGTCACGGCCGAACGCGTCCAGCGACATGTACAGGGCGTTGCCGGCGAACACCTCCGTGATCCGACCGGAGATCCCCGGAGAGCCGAGGCCGGACGCGTCGAACGAGAACGATCCGACCTTGGCGCGGTTGTCGATCTCGCCGGTGAACGGCAGCGAGACCCTCTTGCCGGCATTGGGGCCCGAGGTGACCTCGACCTCGACCGTCCCGTCGATCCGCGCGGTGCCCTCGTTCGCGAACGCGGACGCGGCGTGCGCGACACGGCGCGCCCCGCGGTTGCGGTCGTGGGCCGCTCCGGCTGCGTTCGCCGAGACACCGATCGCGACCGCGATCACGAGCGCGACCGAACCGGTGCGCAGTCCCCGCCTCTTCGCCATGGTCCGCCCTTCCTGCCCGTCCGCCCCGCCGGCGGACCGCCCGGCGCGACGCCGAGCGACGCCGCCACCGGCCACGGAGCGTAGCGCGGAAATCACCACCGATTGGACGGCCCCGCACACGCGAAAGGGGCGCCCCGGAGGGCGCCCCTTTCCGGAATTCGCTCGATTGGGAGCGGCTCGGGCTCAGAAGTCGCCCATGCCGTCCATGCCACCGGGCATGCCGGGCGTGGCGGCCTTCTCCTCGGGCTTGTCGGCGACCACGGCCTCGGTCGTGAGGAAGAGCGCCGCGATCGACGCCGCGTTCTGCAACGCCGAGCGGGTCACCTTGGCGGCGTCGATGACGCCCGACTTGATGAGGTCCTCGTACTCACCGGTCGCGGCGTTGAGGCCGTTGGCGCCCTTGAGGCTCCGCACCTTCTCGACCACGACGCCGCCCTCCAGGCCGGCGTTCACCGCGATCTGCTTGACCGGCTCCTCGAGCGCCCGGGCGACGATCTTGGCGCCCGTCGCCTCGTCGCCCTCGAGCGTCTTGGCGAGCTCGAGCACCTGGGCCTGGGCCCGGAGCAGCGCCACGCCGCCACCGGCGACGACGCCCTCCTCGACCGCGGCCTTGGTGGTCTGCACCGCGTCCTCGATGCGGTGCTTCTTCTCCTTGAGCTCGACCTCGGTCGCGGCACCGACCTTGATGATCGCCACGCCGCCCGACAGCTTCGCGAGGCGCTCCTGCAGCTTCTCACGGTCGTAGTCGGAGTCGGTGTTCTCGATCTCGCTCTTGATCTGGTTGATGCGACCCTGGACGTCGGCCTTCGTGCCCTCGCCCTCGACGATCGTGGTCTCGTCCTTGGTGACGACGACCTTGCGGGCGCGGCCGAGCAGGTCGAGGCCCACGTTCTCGAGCTTGAGGCCGACCTCCTCGGAGACCACCTGGCCGCCGGTGAGGATCGCCATGTCCTGCAGCATCGCCTTGCGCCGCTCACCGAAGCCGGGGGCCTTCACGGCGACCGACTTGAACGTGCCGCGGATCTTGTTGACGACGAGCGTGGCCAGCGCCTCGCCCTCGACGTCCTCGGCGACGATCGCGAGCGGGCGGCCGCTCTGCATGACCTTCTCGAGCACCGGCAGCAGGTCCTTGACCGCCGAGATCTTCGAGCTGACGAGCAGCAGGTAAGCGTCGTCGAGGACGGCCTCCATGCGCTCGGGGTCGGTCACGAAGTACGGGGAGATGTAGCCCTTGTCGAAGCGCATGCCCTCGACGAGGTCGAGCTCCATGCCGAAGGTCTGGCTCTCCTCGACGGTGATGACCCCGTCGGTGCCGACCTTCTCGAGCGCCTCGGCGATCATCGCGCCGATCTCCTTGTCGGCCGCGGAGATGGCGGCGACGTTGGCGATCTGCGCCGGGTCGGTCTCGACCTTCTTCGAGCTGCTCTTGATCGAGTCGACCGCGGTCGAGACCGCGCTCTCGATGCCCTTCTTCAGCACCATCGGGTTGGCGCCGGCCGCCACGTTGCGCAGGCCCTCACGCACCATCGCCCACGCGAGGACGGTCGCCGTCGTCGTACCGTCACCGGCGACGTCGTCGGTCTTCTTCGCGACCTCCTTGACGAGCTCGGCGCCGATCTTCTCGTACGGGTCCTCGAGCTCGATCTCCTTGGCGATGGACACGCCGTCGTTCGTGATCGTGGGCGCGCCCCACTTCTTCTCGAGGACGACGTTGCGGCCCTTGGGGCCGAGGGTGACGCGCACGGCGTCGGCGAGCTTGTTCATGCCCGTCTCGAGCGAGCGCCGGGCGTTCTCGGCGTACGCGATCTGCTTCGGCATCGGTGTGTACCCCCTGGGGAGCGAGGTTGGGGAGCGGTGTCGGACGTGGCCCCCGCCGGGCTGGATCCGGTGCCGGCCCGCCGGCCGCTCGCATGCCGCCGTGCGGCTCGGAGGGGCTGGCACTCCGGCCCGTCGAGTGCTAACGAATTCTGGCACTCTCGGGCCGAGAGTGCAAATGGAGGCTCGCGCTCCCCGGCCAGGACGTTTGCCCCACTGCCGCTCAGGGCACCGGTGCCGCGGCCGTTCGCCTCCGGGTCCCCGGCCTAGCTGCGGGAGACGAACATCAGGTCGGCGAGGGCGGCGGGGACGGTGCGCTCGCCGGCCTCGGTCTCGAGGACGACGCCCTCGGGACCCGAGCTGACGACCGATGCCTCGGCCCCCGGCGTCAGGTGGGCGCCGGCGAGGAGGCGCAGCGCGTCGTCGTCCATCTCGACCTTCTCGCTGATCCGGGCGACCCGGACCCGCCCGGGGAGCGCCTGGGTGAGCACCACCGACTGCACCGCCTCGCCCCGATGGCTCGAGCCCGGGATCGGGTTCCCGTGCGGGCAGGTCGCGGGGTCGCCGAGGAGCTCGACGAGCTTCTCCTCGACGTCGGCGGAGATCGCGTGCTCCCACCGGTCGGCCTCACGGTGGACCTTCTCCCACTCGAGGCCGATGACGTCGAGCAGGAGGCGCTCCGCGAGCCGGTGGCGGCGCACGATCGAGACCGCGAGCGACCGGCCGGACTCGGTGAGGCGCAACGTCCGGTCGTCACCCAGCTCCGCGTAGCCCTGCTCGACGAGGCGGTTGACCTGCTCGGAGACGGCGGCCGCCGACAGTCCGAGCCGCTCGACGAGACGGGCGCGGATCGGGACGATCCCCTCCTCCTCGATCTCGAGGATCGTCTCGAGGTACTCCTCGGTCGCGTCGTGCATCTCGGCCAACGAAGAACCTCTTTCCCGGAGCTCCGGGCGCCGTCAGTGTTTCCGATCGCTCAGATCTGCACGGCCTCGATGAACAGCTCGGTCGCGAGGCCGACCGCGAAGCCCAGGAACAGACCCCACACGAGCATGTCCTCGTGCCCGAGCTTGAACCCGACCTTCGCCAGTTGGAGCACAACGTAGAGGATCGAACCGGCCGCGAGCGCAAGGAACGACATGTACATGAAGTCGTTCACGAACGACTGGCCGATGAGGGTCCCGAGGAACGTCGGGCCGCCGCCGATCAGGCCGAGGGCGCCGAGGTAGGCCCAGCTCGGCCGCTCGGCCGCGCCCGCCATCGGGCCGATGATCCCGAACCCCTCGGTCGCGTTGTGCATCCCGAAGCCGATGATCAGCAGCACGGCGAGGCTCACCTTGCCCGCCGCGGCCGACTGCCCGATGGCCAGGCCCTCGGAGAAGTTGTGCAGGCCGATGCCCAGCGCGATGAAGAACGCGAGCCGGCTCGCGTCGGACGCGAGGAACTTCGGCGCCGGGCGGGCCGTGTACTCGCCGACGGCGGCGGCGCCGGGTCCGAAGGGGACACCCTCCTCGACCTCCTCGACGCGCACCCGCTTCGGCTTGCGGTGCAGGAGCCAGTGGTCGTAGTAGACGAGACCGACGAGACCGATCGCGAAGAGCACGCCATAGGCCGCGGCGTGGCCCGCGAAGTCACCCCACGATCCGCTCCCCTTCACCGCGTGCTCGAGCGTGTCGTCGATCGGCCCGAGCCCCGACTCGACGACCTCCGAGAACAGGAAGATCAGGACGCCCGCCGCGCCCGCGTTCAGCAGCGCCCGCATCCGCATCGAGAGGCCCCGCACCCTCCCGAGGGGCAGGCCGAGGAAGATCGTCAGCCCGGCGATGGCCCCGAGCACGACGGTCTCGGTCCCCGACACGGCTCTCCCCTCGCCTCGGCCCGTCCTGCCCGGGCCTCGATCTCGCTGAGGGAAACCTTACCTGCCCCGCTCACCCGCCGGCGACGGCGGGGACGATGCTCACCACCGAGCCGTCCTTCAACTCCGTGGCCACGCCGTCGAGGAAGCGGATGTCCTCGTCGGCCACGAAGACGTTGACGAACCGGCGGAGGTTGCCGCTCTCGTCGTGGAGGCGTTCGCCGAAGCCGGGGTGCGCCGTGTCGAGGGCCGCGAGCACCTCGGCGACCGTCGCCCCTTCGACGGCCACCTCCGAGGCCCCGCCGGAGAGGGTGCGGAGCTGGGTCGGGATGCGGACGGTGACGGGCACCTGCTCTCCTCAGTCCTCGGTCCCGCTCTCGGCGGCGGGGAACGCGGCGTGGAAGGCGTCGAGCGTCGGGGCGATCGTCGCGGTCGGGCCGGCGCCCTCGGCGCCGGCGACGGCGTCGAGCGTCTTGAGGCCGTGGCCGGTGACGTAGGCGACGACGCGCTCGTCGGGACGGACCACGCCGTCGGCCGCGAGGCGCGCCAACGTCGCGATCGTCACGCCCGCCGCGGTCTCGCCGAAGATGCCCTCGGTCCGCGCCAGCAGGCGGATGCCGTCGACGATCTCGTCGTCGGTGACCGCGACGGCCGCGCCGCCCGTCGAGCGGATCGTGTCGAGCGCGTAGTAGCCGTCGGCCGGGTTCCCGATCGCGAGCGACTTCGCAATCGTCGACGGCTTGACCGGCCGGATGGTGTCGGACCCCGTGGTGAACGCGGTCGCGACCGGCGCGCAGCCTGTCGCCTGCGCGCCCGACACTCGGATCTGCGGCTCGTCTTCGAGCAGGCCGACCGTGTAGAGCTCGTCGAACCCCTTGCGCACCTTCGTCAGGAGCGACCCGCTGCCGATCGGCACGACCACGTGGTCGGGGCTCCGCCAGCCGAGCTGCTCGGCCGTCTCGAACGCGATGGTCTTGGACCCCTCCGCGTAGAACGGCCGCACGTTGATGTTGACGAACGCCCAGGGGTGCACGTCCGCCAGCTCCGCGCACAGGCGGTTGACGTCGTCGTAGTTGCCCTCGATCGCGACGACGTTGCCGCCGTACACCGAGGTGGTGAGGATCTTCGCCTCCTCGAGATCGGAGGGGACGAACACGTAGCTGGACAGCCCGACCCGAGCGGCGGCGGCCGCCACCGCGTTGGCGAGGTTGCCGGTCGACGCGCAGGCGATCGTCTTGTGGCCGAACTCGAGCGCCTTGGCGAGCGCGACGGCGACGACGCGGTCCTTGAACGAGTTCGTCGGGTTGCGCGTGTCGTCCTTGATCCAGAGCTCACCGAGGCCGAGCTCGGCAGCCAGCCGGTCGGCACGCACGAGCGGCGTCCACCCCGCGTCGAGGGTCGCGGCGGCGGGTTCGCCGACCGGGAGCAGCGGGGCGTAGCGCCAGATGCTGGCGGGTCCGGCCGCGACCGACGCCCGGCTGATCGACGCCGCGATCTTGTCGTAGTCGTACGCGACCTCGAGCGGGCCGAAGCACCACTCGCAGGTGTAGACGGGGGCGACCTCGTAGTCGCGGCCGCACTCCCGGCAACGGAGACCGTGCACGCATCCCATGACCAACCGTCCTCTCCGAGGACGTGCCTGCGCGCGTCCTCACCGCATCGACGCGCTCCGAGCGCCTCGAGCGGAGGACCGCTCTACGGCTGCTCATCGGTCAGGCATTGGCACCTGGCTCCCGCCGGGCCCCCCGATTCGGGGCTCTCCCGTTGGAAGCTGGTTGCCGCGGCGTCACAGGGCCTGTCCCTCGGCCGCTCTCGATGAGCGCGTGCTGGCGGTACGGTAGCACACGCATGGAAGACGACCTCGACGCGCAACGGCTGGCGCAGCTGCGGCGCCGCGCCGGCCTCACGGTGTCGGTGTGCCTCCCCGCCCGCGACGAGGAGCCGACCATCGGCCCGATCGTGGCGACCGTACTCCGCGAGCTGGTGGACGGCGCCGGGCTGGTCGACGAGGTCGTCGTGCTCGACGACGGCTCCTCCGACGGGACGGCCGAGGCGGCACGCCGGGCCGGCGCCCGGGTCCTCGCCGTCGACGACGTCCTGCCCGAGCTGCCGAGCGGGTCGGGCAAGGGGAACGCGCTGTGGAAGTCGCTCTACGCGGCCGAGGGCGACGTCGTCTGCTGGCTCGACGCCGACGTCCGGAACTTCGGCGCGCACTTCGTCACGCGGCTGGTGGCACCGCTGCTGACCGACCCCACCGTCGCCCTCGTCAAGGGCTACTACGAGCGACCCCTGAACGGCGAGCCCTCCGGGGGCGGGCGCGTCACCGAACTGATGGCGCGGCCGCTGCTGTGCGCCCTCTTCCCGCAACTCGCGCGCTTCGTCCAGCCGCTCGCCGGCGAGTACGCCGGGCGGCGCGAGGTCCTCGAGACGGTTCCGTTCGTGGAGGGCTGGGGCGTCGAGATCGGGCTCCTGATCGACGTCGCGGAGCGCTTCGGGACCGACTGCATCGCCCAGCGCGACCTCGGGGTCCGCGAACACCGCAACCGCTCACTCGAGGAGCTCGCGCCGCAGGCCATGGCCGTGCTCGTGACCGCGCTGCGCCGCGCCGGTGTGCCGCCGCACCAGGTGGGGTCCACCCTGGTGCGCGTCGGTGCCGGCGGCGACCACGAGCTCGTGCCCATCGAGGTGCGCGAGCGGCCGCCGATGGCGACCGTCGCCGCCTACCGCGCCAAGTTCGGCCGCGAGCTCACCGCCTGATTCACTTCGGGTCGTCGGGCTGCTTGTCGTCGTCGTCCGACACGCCCTCCTCGACGCCTTTGCGGAACTCCCGGGCGGCCTGACCCATCGAGCGGGCCAACCCCGGGAGCTTCGAGCTGCCGAACAGCAGGGCGACGATCGCGAGGACGAGCAGCAGCTCCCATCCGACGATCTCACCGAGGACCGGAATCACGGGCGCCTCCACAGATCTCATTCGCTCGCTGCGCCGCCCGTGTCTCTCCCCGGATGCTACGCCCCGCTGGTCACGAGCCCGACCGCGCCGCGCGCCCGAGCTCGACGGCCGCCTCCTCGACCAGCAACGCCGCGCGTGCGAACGCCTCGCCGGCCTGCCACACCCGTTCGGTGAGCGCGAGCACGCGGACGTGGCCGATCACGGCCAGCTCCTCGCGCGCCTCGTCGGTCACCTGCCCGGCGATGAGCCCGAGGTGCGCGACGCCCTCGTCGGCCGCCCACTCGAGCACGCCGCCGACGACCTTCCCCGCGAAGCTCGTCGCGTCGACGCGGCCCTCCCCCGTGACGACGAGGTCGGCGCCGTCCATCGCCGCGTCCAGCCCCGCCGCGTGCGCGACGACGTCGAAGCCCGGCTCGAGCTGCGCGCCCAACGCGGCGAGGCCGCCGGCGAGACCGCCGGCGGCGCCCCCGCCTTCGAGCGCGCGGACGTCGACGCCGGTGCGAGCCTCGTACTCGTCGGCGAGGCGGGCGAGCCGGCGCGTGAGGAGCTGCACCTGCGCAGGCGACGCTCCCTTCTGGGGTCCGTAGACGCGGGCGGCGTCGAGGAACCGGGTCGAGACGTCACACGCGACCGTGACGTCGGCGCCGCCGAGCGACCACCCGAGCGCCTCGAGCGCGGCGAGTCCGCCGTCGGTCGTCGCGCTCCCGCCGACGCCGACGATGACGTGCGACGCACCTCCCCGGATCGCGGCCGCGATCAGCTCGCCGGTCCCGCGTGTCGACGCGCGCAACGGATCGCGCCGCCCGCGCACCACTGCGAGCCCGCTCGCGCGCGCCATCTCGACCACCGCGGTGCCGTCGGGCAGCACGCCGTACTCGGCGCCGACCCGCTCGCCGAGCGGCCCGGTGACGTCGATCGTCCGGCGCGAGCCGCCGCGCGCGGCCAGCAGCGCGTCGAGCGTGCCGTCGCCGCCGTCAGCGAGCGGCAAGCTCCGCACCTCGCCGAAGCCCGCGGTGCGCAGGCCGGCCGCCATCGCCGCCGCGGCATCGGGGCCGGTGAGCGTTCCCCGGAACTTGTCCGGAGCCGCGAGGGCGACATCCATGCTGGATAGATTGGCCGCGATGCGACGCCCCCCGTGGCCCGGCTAGCAGACTCGTCACGTGCTCGAACGAGTCCCGCTGCTCGAGAAGCAGCTCGACGACTACACCGACGTGGTCGGGCCCGAGACCATCGAGCGGATCCGCGAGCTCGCGCGCCCGCTCGCCGGCCGGCGGGTGCTCCACGTGAACGCCACTGCGTACGGCGGCGGTGTCGCCGAGCTCCTGGCCACGCACGTGCCGCTGTTGCGCAGCGTCGGCCTCGACGCCGAATGGCAGGTGATGCACGGCAGCGACGAGTTCTTCGCCGTCACGAAGCAGGTCCACAACGGGCTGCAGGGCGCCGACATCGAATGGACGCCCGCGATGCAGCGCACCTACCTCGAGAAGGTGCTCGACAACTCGCTGCTCATCGACCAGGAGTTCGACTACATCGTCGTGCACGATCCGCAGCCGGCGGCGTTGCTGAACTTCCTGCGTGACCACCCCACGCTCGCGTCGAACGGCACGAAGTGGATCTGGCGCTGCCACATCGACCTCACCGAGGCGAACCCGAAGGTCTGGGAGTTCTACCGGCCCTTCGTCGAGCTGTACCACGCGTCGGTGTGGACGATGCCGCAGTTCGTGCCCGACTCGCTCGAGATGGAACGCGTCGTGCACGCTCCGCCGTGCATCGACCCGCTGTCGGTGAAGAACCTCGACCTGCCGATGCCCTTCTGCGTCGAGATCGCGAAGCAGTACGGCATCGACCCGAAGCGGCCGATCGTGTGCCAGGTCAGCCGCTACGACCCGTGGAAGGACCCGATCGGCGTCATCGAGGCGTTCCGGGAGGTCCGCGCGCAGGTCCAGGACGCGCAGCTCGTCCTCGCCGGCTCGATGGCGACCGACGACCCCGAGGGGTTCAAGGTCTGGGAGGACACCGAGGCGGCGCGCGCGGGCGACCGTGACATCCACCTGCTCTCGAACCTCCACCAGGTCGGCGCGGTGCAGATCAACGCGTTCCAGCGCATCGCCAGCGTGATGGTGCAGAAGTCGTTGCGAGAGGGCTTCGGGCTGACGGTCAGCGAAGCGCTCTGGAAGGGTCGGCCCGTCGTCGGCGGCCGTGCCGGCGGCATCACGCTGCAGATCCGCGAGGGCTTCGACGGCTTCCTCGTCGACAGCGTCGAAGAGTGCGCGCAGCGCATCATCGACCTCCTCGCGGATCCGGTCGGGGCCGACGCGATGGGTACCCAGGGCCGCGAGCACGTGCGCAAGAACTTCCTCTCGACACGCGAGCTCGAGGACTGGCTCAGGCTGTTCGGCGAGCTCGCGGACTGACCCGGTGCTCGTCATCTCGAACCGCGGGCCGTACCGCTTCGAGCGTGAGCCGGACGGTTCCTTCACGCCCCGGCCCGGCGCGGGCGGGATCGCCAGCGCGCTGACCCCGCTCGTCCAGGCCGTCCCCGAGCCGATCACGTGGGTGGCCGCCGCGCTCACCGACGACGACCGCGCCGCGATCGGCGCCGGCGCGACCGCGGTCGAGGGGATGACCCTCGAGCTGCTCGACATCGACGCGGCCCGCGGCCGCCTCTACTACGACGTGGTCTCGAACGCGACGCTGTGGTTCCTGCACCACGGACTGTTCGACCTGCCCCGCCGCCCGCGCTTCGACCGGTACTGGCGCGACGCGTGGGCCGCGTTCGTCGAGGTGAACCGGCGCTTCGCGGACCGGGCCGCGGCCGTGGCCGCCGAGGGCGACGCCGTGTTCGTGCAGGACTACCAGCTCTGCCTCGCGCCGGGGTTCCTCCGGGCGGAGCGCCCCGACCTGCGGATCGTGCACTTCAGCCACACGCCGTTCTGCGGCCCGAACTCGATCCGCGTCCTGCCCGACGACGTGAGCGAGGCGATCTGCGCCTCGATGGCGTCGGTTCGCTGCGGGTTCCACACCGCCCGGTGGGCGGCCGCGTACGAGGCGTCGGTTCGTACCGTCCTCGGGCCCGACGCCTCGTTCGCCGGCGCGTTCGCGTCGCCACTCGCACCCGACGCGGCGGCACTGCAGAGCGTCGCCGACAGCGACGACGCGCGGACCGCCGCGGCCGAGCTCGACGAGATCGTCGGTGACCGCGCGCTGCTGCTGCGCATCGACCGCATCGACCCGTCGAAGAACGTCGTGCGCGGCTTCCTCGCGTTCGACCGCCTGCTCGAAGAGCATCCCGAATGGTGCGAGCGGGTTGTGTTCGTCGCCATGCTCAACGCGTCACGCGAGGGGCTGGCGGAGTACGCGGCCTACCGCCAGGAGGTCGCGCAGGCCGTCGAGCGGGTCAACCGCCGGTGGGCGACCGGCGGATGGCAACCCGTCGTCCTCGACGAGCGTGACGACTTCGCCCGCAGCATCGCCGGGCTCGGGCGCTACGACGTGCTGCTCGTGAACCCGCTGAAGGACGGGCTCAACCTCGTCGCCAAGGAAGGGCCGCTGCTCAACCGGCGCGACGGGGTCGTCTGCCTCTCGCCCGAGGCCGGCGCCTACGAGGAGCTGCGCCCGGCGGTGCTGCGGACGCACCCGTACGACCTCGACCAGACGGCCGGCGCGCTCCACCGCGCCCTCGCGATGCCCGCCCCGGAGCGGGCCGAGACGGCCGAGCGGCTGCGCTCGCTCGCCGGGGCCCGCACCGCCCGCGACTGGTTCGACGACCTGGTCAGGCAGGCCGCGCCGGCAGGGCGCTGACGAGGCCGGCGAGCAGCTCGGCCAGCCCGGCCGGCCCGTTCACCACGACGTCGGCCCGCTCGATCAGCTCGGGCGGCGCCTCACTCGACCGCACCGCGATGCGGACGCACCGGAGCGCCGGACCCGTGTCCGCGTCGTCCGCCGGCACGCTCAGCTCGTCGAACAGATCGAACACCGACAGGTCGCCCCGGTCGTCGCCCGCGAACGCCGCGGCGTCGACGGCGTGTCGACCGAGAAGCCGCTCGACGGCGCGGCCCTTGTCGACGGGCACCGGCGGGCGCAACTCGCAGGCCATGCGACCGGGCTGGGTCTCGAGCCCGTGCCGGGCGGCGAGCCCGGCCAGCGCGTCCGGGTACGGCGCGGAACCGGGGGCGGTGCGCCAGTGGACCGTGAAGGCGATCTCGCCCTTGCGCTCGACCAGGAGCTCGGGCCAGGTCCGCGCCGCCTCGTCGGCCGCGGTGGCGACCGCCGCGAGGTACGGCGCGGCGCGAGGGTCGACGACGACCCTGCTGCCGGCGAGCGTCTCGAGTCCGTACTGTCCGACGAGCACGACGCGCTCGAGCGCGACGTGCTCGCGGAGGAACGCGACCGGCCGCCCGCTCACGAC